>Ga0154724_1096_pt1 | contig 15627 bp, 15 predicted proteins | sample Rifle2008BG16ft_FD_105732 | JGI IMG/M metagenome (GOLD analysis project Ga0154724, IMG submission 105732) | Chloroflexi bacterium RBG_16_72_14 | reverse complement strand
GTTCAAACGACCGAAGCGGCCGCTCCGCCTCGAATCCGGTGCATACATGACCGGGTGCGCATATCTGGCACCGAAGTCGGGCCCACGGCGGCCGAACATGAGTCCGCGGTAATGTCCGGCGCGCCGCGCTCGCCCCGCGCCGCTCTCGCCCCGCGCCGCGCTCGCCCCGCGCCGCGCTCGCCCCGCGCCGCGCTCGCCCCGCGCCGCTCCGAACATCGGCCGGGCCTCCAGGTGCCCGGGCCGGCCCCCTACGAGGCGCCCGGGCCGGCCCCTTGCGTCGCCCGGCCACAGGCCACAGTCGCCCGGCCCCTCGGCGACCGGCCCCCGGCGTGTGCCCCGGCGCCGGCGCCGCTGGGACTACGATCAGGGTGCGATGGACCCTGCCACCCCCGGTCGCCCCGAGGATGCGGTCGAGACGGCCCGCCGGCTGTTCCTGGACGACCGCAACCTGTACGGCTGCGCGGAGACGACGTTCGTCGTGCTCAAGGCGGCCTTCGGGCTGGAGGAGCCGGCGGACCCGTCGCCGGCCATGGCCCTCAACGGCGGCGTCGCCTACGGCGGCGGGACGTGCGGCGCCATCTCCGGTGCCGCCCTCGCCCTGGGCATGCTGGCCGGGCGCCGGATCGCGGACCACGGGCACGCGAAGCGCGTCGCACGCGAGCTCACGGCGGAGCTGATGGACGCCTTCCGCGCCGCGCACGGCGCCGTCGACTGCCGCGACCTGCTGGGCCTCGACCTGCGGGCGCCGGGTGCCCACGAGGCGTTCATCGCCGGCGGCGCGTGGCGCGACCGGTGCATGGCCCAGATCGAGTTCGCGGTCGCCCGCACCGCGCCCCTCGCGGACGCGGCGACCTGGTGGGACGCCGTGGCGCGAATCGAGGCCGCGCCGTCCCGATAGACTGGTGCCCGACGGGCGACCGAGCGCGCGCCACGATCACGACCGGTCGGTCCGGCACGGGACGTCGCCCCGGCAGGGAGCCACGATGCCCGGCGACACCACGATCTCGCGCAGCGTCCTCGCCGACCAGGTGAAGGACCATATCCTGCAGGCGATCCTCGCCGGTCGCTTTCCGCCCCACTCGCGGATCGTGGAGACCCGGATCGCCCGCGAGCTGGGCACGAGCCAGGCCCCGGTCCGCGAGGCCCTGCGCGGCCTCGAGGCGCTGGGCGTGGTCGAGATCCTGCCCTTCCGAGGCGCCCGCGTGCGTCGGCCCGGCACCGGCGAGCTGCTCGAGGCGTACGCCGTACGCTCGGCGCTGGAGTCGCTCGGCGCACGCCTCGCCGTGCCCGCCCTGACGGACGCGGACATTGGAGAGCTCACCGGGTACTGCGACGAGATGCAGCGGGCCGCCGCCACCGGCGACCGGCACGCGGTGGCACTCGCCGACGCCGCCTTCCACGGCAAGCTGATCGAGGTGTCGCGGAACCTGACCCTCGAGCGGGTCTGGCGCTCCCTGGAGCCGTTCTCGCGCACGTACATCACGCTGGTCGCGCCCGGCGCCGACGCGACCTGGACCGCGAACCTCCACGGCCCGATCCTGGCCGCTGTCCAGCGCCGCGACCCGGAGCTCGTCGTGCGGGCCCTGGAGCGCCACTTCGACGAGGTCCGCGAGCACCTGGGGCAGGGCCTGACGGAGACCGGCCCGCTGCAGGCCGGGAACGGCGGCGCGGCGTCCTGATCGGCGCCCGGTCGCGCCGGGTCCTCGCTCAGCGTGACGCGGCGAGGAGCTCCCGCACCCGATCGCTGACGCGTGCCGCCGACAGGCCGTAGATGTCGAGCAGGGCGTCGTTGGGGCCCGACTGGATGTACAGGTCCTGCAGCCCGATCCGGTCGATCCGGGTGGGCCGGTGCTCGCCCAGCGTCTCCGCGACCGCCCCGCCGAGGCCGCCGATGACGGTGTGCTCCTCGACCGTGATCACCCGCCCCGTCCGGTCCGCCGCGGCGACGATCGCGGCCACGTCGAGGGGCTTGATCGTCGGCACGTGGACCACGTGGGCGTCGATGCCCTCGGCCGCCAGGAGCTCGGCGGCGTCCACCGTCCGCGGTGTCTGGGCGCCGGTGCTGACCAGCGTCACGTCGCGCCCCTCGCGGATGGTGACCGCCCGGCCGAACTCGAAGCGGTAGGACTCGTCGAACAGGCGCTGGGTGGCATCGCGGACCAGTCGGACGTAGACCGGTCCCTGGTACGCCGCCGCCCAGCGGAGGACCTGCGCGGCCTCCACGTCATCGGCGGGCGAGACCGTGACCATGCCCGGCATCGCCCGCATGATCGAGACGTCATCCACGATGATGTGGCTCATCCCGGTCATGCCGGTGAACAGCCCAGCGTAGCCCGGCGTGATCTTGACGTTGAGCCCGGTCTGCGCGATCAGCACCCGGATCTGGTCCAGCGGCCGGACGACCGCGAACGAGACGAACGTGCTGATGAACGGGATGAGGCCCATCGTCGCCAGCCCGGCCGCGACGCCCAGCATGTTCTGCTCCGCGATCCCCATCTGGAGGTAGCGGTCCGGGTGGGCCTGCTCGAAGATGTCGCCGCGGGTGGAGCTGCCGACGTCGCCGTCGAGCATCACGATCCGCGGGTCGTCGGTCGCCAGCTCGGCCACGGTCTCGCCGAAGATCTCCCGCATGGGGCGTCCCATCGGCAGGGTCATCGGGCCGCCTCCTCCGCAGCCGGCGCCGGTTCGCCGAGGTCGGCCATGGCCTGGGCGAACTCCTCGGGCTTGATCAGCCGGGTGTGCCAGAAGTAGTGACCCTCCATGAACGACACGCCCTTGCCCTTCACCGTGTCGGCGATGACGGCCGTCGGCCGCCCGTCGCCATGGGCCGCCTCATCGAGCACGCCCAGGATCGCCGCCATGTCGTGGCCGTCCACCTCGAGGACGCGCCAGCCGAAGGCGCGCCACTTGCCGGCGAGCTCACCCGGGACCTGGGGTGGCAGACGGCCGTCGGGTCCGTCCCCGTGCCAGCCGAACTGCTGGAGCCGGTTGTGGTCGATGATCGCGACCAGGTTGTCGAGCCGGTACTTCGCGGCCGCCATCGCGGCCTCCCAGACCTCGCCCTCCTGGCACTCGCCGTCGCCCAGCATCACGAACGCCCGGATGTCGTGGCCGGTGAGGCGCCCGCCGAGCGCGATGCCCATGGCGGCGGAGATGCCCATGCCCAGCGACCCGGTGGACATGTCGAGCCCGGGCAGCCGGGTCATGTCCGGGTGGCCCTGGAGCCTCGAATGGGCGGCGTCGAAGGTCAGCAGCTCCTCCTCCGGGAAGTAGCCGCGGAGCGCCATCGCCGCATACAGGCCGATCGAGCTGTGACCCTTGGACAGCACGAAGCGGTCCCGGTCCGGCCAGTCCGGGTCCTCGGGCCGGACCCGCATGGCGTGGAAGTACAGCGCCGCGAGCAGGTCAGCGGCCGACAGCGGCCCGCCCAGGTGCCCGCCCCGGGCGTGGTTGACGACGCGGACGACGTGGACCCGGATCCTGCGCGCGACCTCCTCGAGGCGCGCGACCTCCCCGGCGTCCGCGTGCGTCGTGGTCCCCGCCGAGGCGCCGCTCACGAAGCGCCGCCCTTCTCGTACGAGCCCGACACCACGGGCGGGGAGAACAGGCACACGAGCTCGAGCGGATCGGGGCCGTCCGCTTCGGTGGCGTGGAACGTGCCGGGCGAGACGTGGACCACGACGCCCGGCTCCACCTCCGCGACGCCGTCCGGGGTCACGATCCGGCCGCGGCCCGCCGTGCAGTAGATGGTCTCCTCCTCGGCGGGGTGGACGTGGCCCTCGGGCCGGGAGCCTGCCGGGAACACGGACACGCCCATGGACACGTTGCGGGCGGCGCTGTTGTGGGGGCCGAAGTACGAGTGCCAGGTGCGGCCGGGCAGGGGGACGATCTCGGCCTCGGGGCGCGCCACGCGCTTGATCATCAGATACCTCCGGCCGCGGGGGGACGGCCCGCGAGAACAACAATCGATTATCGAGAATACGCATCGGAGCGCCCCCGGTCAAGAGCCCGAGGGCCGCTGTGTCGTAGCCCGAGGGCCGCTGCCGAGGTCCGCTGCCGAGGTCCGCGACCGACGCGCCGCGCGCGAGAAGGGGGTCCTCCGCCGGTGGCGAGAGGACCCCCTTTCGACCCGTCCAGGACGGGCGCTACGCCGTTACCACTCGCAGAGGTTGGGCGGGTTCGCGGGGTCGCAGGTCGCCTTGGTCACGATCTGCTCGAGGATCTCCAGCCCCTTCGCGGCATCGAGGAGCACGGGCTCGCCGGTCGTCCCTGCCGCCGTGAACGGGATGTACGCCGGGGTGACGGCGTTGACGCCGCCCTCGGAGTACAGGCCGGGGCCGGTGACGCCCTCGTAGTCGACGTCCTTGCCGTCCCGGATCAGCTTCAGGCAGTCGGCGTACGTGTAGCACACCTCGCCCCCGTCGCCGACCGCGAACATGGCGGGCGCCCAGGCACTCGCCTTGTAGGAGCCCGCGGCCTCGACGGCGAGCGCCGTCTGGATCAGGAGGTCGTAGGTCGAGAAGGCGTACTGGCCCGTCGCGTCATAGGCCTTGTCCGTCTGTGCGTCCCACAGTGGCTGGAAGAAGTCCCAGGCCGGGGTTGCCTTGTTGGGTGCGAACGAGGGGAAGCCGATCCCCTTCTGCGATGCGATCGGGTCCTTGCCCAGCGTTCCGATGAACTCCGCCTCGGCCCACCCGGTCTCGCCGATCCAGTTGAGCGACAGGCCGGCCTCGGCCGCCCCCTTGATGATCGCGGCGGACTCCGTCGATCCCGCCTGGACGATGACGGCATCGGGCTTGAGGTCGGCGATCTTCTGGGCCTCGGCCCGGTAGGAGGGCTGATTGACCTGGACGTCGATCCGGGCCAGGACCTCGAGGCCCAGGATCTCGGCAGCCTTCCCGGCGGCGTCGGCGGCCAGCTGGAAGCCTTCGACCTGGGTGGCGAAGATCACGATCTTCTTGAGGCCCTGCTCGGATGCGTACAGGCTCCCGTAGGTTCCCAGGGCCTCGTCGAGGCCCTGCGCCCGGAAGATGGGCTCCGCGGCCTTGCCGCCGAGGTTGCCCGGGATGGCGCCGCCGTGGACCGAAGGCCCGAGCGGCGAATCGTTCTCCTCCCAGTACTCCATCATATAGTCGCGGTAGGTCCGGTACTGGTGAGCGATGCTCACCACGATCTCGGCACCGTGCTGCTCGAGGCAGATCTTGGCCGCCTCGCCCTCGTGGTCGTCCCCGATGTCCTCGGAGACGAGCTCCCACGTGCGACCGAGCGGCGGGTCGTCGTTGATGACCTCCTCGATCGGGAAGCGCACATCGTTGGTCAGCGCCTTCCCGTACGCCGCGAATGAGCCGGTGTAGTAGGCGAGCTCGCAGACCACCACCGGTCCGGTCTCCGGCGGCGTGGTCGCCTGCCCCGACGGGGCGGTCGTGGCCTGGCCCGACGGTGCCTCGGTGGCGGCACCGCCGCCGCAGGCGCCGGCGACCAGCGCAAGGACCGCGATCCCGATCAGGATGCGGCCGGACTTCGTGCTACCGACCCTCATTGCGTCTCCTCCTGTGTTGGTGCTCCGAAGGGGGTCTCAGATCCGGTGTGTTGCGGGACGCACCAGGGGTTCTCAGATCCGGTATCCCTCCTTGAGCTGCTGGGTCGTCAACTGGGTGGCGTCCATCACGGCGAACGCCTTGCCGAGGCTCAGCACCATCACCCGGTCCGCGACCTGGAGCGCCTTGGTGGCGTTCTGCTCGGCGAGGACGATGGCGACGCCCCTGGTCTCGTGGATCTCCCTGATCTTCTCGAAGAACATGTCGACGTACAGCGGCGACAGGCCGGCCGTCGGCTCGTCGAGCAGCAGCACCCTGGGGTCTTGCATCAGGGCCCGGCCGCAGGCCACCATCCGTGATTCGCCGCCGCTCAGGGTCCCCGCCTTCTGCGCCTGGAGGGCCCGCAGGTCCGGGAACAGGTCGAACACCTCGGCCATCCGCTCGTCGCGCGAGCGCGCGCCGATCATCCCGCCCACGTTGAGGTTCTCGAGGACGGTGAGATCGGTGAACACGCCCTTCTCCTGGGGGACGTAGCCGATTCCCCGGTCGGCCGTCTCGTACGGGCGCAGCGCGGACACGTCCTCGCCCTGGAACCGGATCGTCCCCGCCATCAGCGGGATGAGGCGCGCCAGGGTCGCCAGCAGCGTGGTCTTGCCCGCTCCGTTGGCCCCCAGCACGGCGAAGATCTCGCTGCCCACGGCGAAGTCCAGCCCCTTGAGGACGGTCACCCCGTGATAGCCGCTGCGCAGGCCCTCGACCTCGAGGGCGACGGACGGGGCCGCCTCAGACATGGCCTTCACCGAGGTACTTCTCGACGACGGTCCGGTTGGCGCGGATCTCGTGCGGGGCTCCCCGCAGGATCACGCTGCCCTCCGCCATGAACAGGACCTCGTCGCACAGGCTCCAGATGACGTTGAGGTCGTGCTCCACGATCACCACCGAGGTGCCGGCGGCGGCCAGGTCCTTGACCACCGTCATGACCTTGTCGGTCAGCTCGTCGGGCAGGCCGGCGGTCGGCTCGTCGAGCAGGAGGAACGAGGGTCGCAGGAGGAGGCAGCGGACGATGTCGAGCAGCTTCTTCTCGCCGGCCGACAGCGCGAACGCCGTCGGGTCCGCGAACCCGAAGTAGTCCAGGTAGTGGCGGATCTCGTCCTCGTGCCGCCCGAACACCGTCCGCTCGCTGAACACCCGGTGCGGCTGCTCGTACCTGGCCTCCGCCGCGGCGAGCAGGAGCGAGTCCCAGATGGTCAGCTTGTCGAAGTCCATGATCACCTGGTTGGACTTCACGACGCCGTGGTGCGCCATCCGGTGGGCGGGCAGGCTCGAGAGCACCGTCTCGCGTCCCCCGGCAGGCAGGAGCGAGATCGTGCCGCGGTCGAGCGGGGTGGAGTGCATGATCATGCGCATCAGCGTCGTCTTGCCGGCGCCGTTGGGTCCGATCAGGCCCTCGATCGGCTGGTCGCCCAGGACCAGGTCGTCGACGTCCACCACGACGCGTCCCGAGAAGCTCTTGACGGCCCCCTGGATCCGGATCCGGGGACGGGTGACGGCCGGGGCCACGACGACGTCAGCGACCATGGATCTTCCGCATCAGCCGGTCCCGCCGCATGTCGCCGAGGATGCCCAGCGGCCGGAACACGAGGACCAGGATCAGCGCGAGGCCGAACAGGGCCTCACGGAGCACGGGGATCGCCTGCGTGTACCACTCCCTGGGCAGTGGCAGGTAGGACTGGACCACGATGTCGAACAGCCCCACCGTGAGGATGACCCCGATCACCGCGCCCCAGACACGCGCCGTGCCGCCCAGGACGAGGCCCACCATGGCCGCGAGGGTGACGGCCACCCCGATGGTGCCGATGTCGAGGAAGTGGACGAAGACCCCGTTCATCGCCCCGAGGAATCCCATCGCCGCCGACGTGACGGTGAACAGCCCCAGCTTGGTCAGGAACGTCGACTTGCCGAGGCTGCGAGCGAGCGGCTCGCTGCCGCCGATGGCGATGAGCAGGCGCCCGTAGGGCGAGCGGTGGACCCACCAGACGTAGAGCAGGATCACGACCACGACGGCCGCCGTGATCGCCAGCCACAGGAACTCGTTCTGCTTCACCGTGCCGATGTCGTACGGGAAGCTCAGCCCGCCCATACCGCGGGCGCCACCGGTGAGGTCGTCCTGGGTGGTCGCCAGGATCTGCACGACCGCTGCGAACCCGAGGGTGCCCATGAGCACGCCGTCGGTGTCGAGGTCCGAGATGAGCCAGCCGATGAGGAGCCCGGCTACGCCGGCGGCAAGGGTCGCGGCGGCGGCGCACACGAGGAACTGCCAGGGATCCCCGAACGGCCAGTCGACCTGGACGTACAGCACGCCGTACACGTACATGCCGATACCCCAGAACCCGACGACGCCGAAGTTGGCGATCCGGCCGAGCCCGAGCTGCAGATGCAGGAGCAGCGCAAGCCCCATCACCATCGCGACGTCGAACAGGCCCGAGATCAGGAAGGCGTCGAGCCATTTGAGGTCCATCGCCCTACACCTTTGCCGTCTCGGTGAGCTTGGAGCCACGCACCTTGAGGATCACGACGAAGGCGACGATGAGCACCAGCTGGGCATACAGGACCTGGTCGAACTGGAGGGCCATCCCGGCCAGGGCGACGCTGGTGGCCACGCCCACGACGATGACTCCGCCCAGCCCCCAGCTCCCGCCCACGAGGGCGACCATCAGGATGAGCAGGAACTGCCGCCAGCCGAGCAGCGGGGATACCGACGCCCCGACGCCGTAGAACGCGCCGGCCAGCCCGCCGGCGACGCCCGCGATGAACCAGATAAGGGTGGTGACGGCGAGCGGCCGGATCCCGCTCACCCGGGCCAGGTCCTCGTCGCTCGCGAGGGCGCGGATCTGGAGGCCGAGCGTGGTCCGCTGGATGAACAGGTAGAGCAGCCCGGAGAGGATGGCCACGCTGAGCAGGGCGATGAGGCGGAACGACGTCACGCCGACGCCGAGGATCATGATCGTGTCCGGGGACGGGACGTCGTAGAAGCGCTCCGGGTAGCCGAACACGAACTGCAGCCCGTGGCGCAGGAAGATCGACAGCCCGAACGAGATGATGATCAGCTCCAGCGCGCCGACGTTGTGGTGCCTCGCCGGCCGGAACAGGGCGAGGTACGTGGCGACGCTCAGGGCGCCGGCGAGGATCCCGGTGGGGATCAGGATGGCGTAGAAGTCGAGGCCGTACGTGGTGTTGATCCACATCCCGAAGTAGGCCCCCAGCGTGATGGTCTCCGAGTACGCCACGTTGATCAGGCCGGTGAGGCGGTACAGCAGGGCGAAGCCGATCGCGGCGAGGACCAGCGGGGCGTTCTCGGTCAGGCCGATGACGAGGGACTGGGTGACGAACTCCATCAGGCGCCGACCTCAGCCCGGGGCGGGAGGCCATCGCCGCGCGTGACAGCGCACCGCTGCGATCCGTAGCCCTCCAGCCATGACCAACTGGTCACTCGCCAACCCTCGCGAGGGAGCCGGTGCGACCACCGCTCTTGGTTGATAATCGATTGTGCTTGATTGATAATCGATGATAGATGGTCGTTCGCGGGTGCGTCAACCGAGGATCATCGATTATCGAGGATAGTATTCGGCACGCACCGGGTCGCGCAAGGGATCATCCGCGACCTCGCCGGGCGGGGGCAGAGCCGGAGGGCACGATGGCGGCACACGCGGGCGGCGCGACGGAGGGCGGGCAGCTGGGCGGGCTGCTCCGGGTGCTGGCGGCGGCGGCGGCGATGGGCACCCTGGGGCCGGTCGCGGCCATCGCCTACGGCGAGGGCGTCGGACCCGCGACATTCAGCGCCCTCCGGGCCGGGATCGGCGCCGCGATCCTGGGCGCGCTCATCCTCTCGCGGCGCCAGCCGTCGGTCAGCCTCGCCCGGGTGGCACCGAGGCAGCGGGCCATGCTCGGGCTGGCGGTGGCCGTCAACGGCCTGATGAACCTCGTCCTGTTCTTCGCCTTCGGGGCGATGGCCGTGGGGCTCGTGATGGCCATCTTCTACTGCTACCCGGTGCTGGTGGCGGCGATGTCCGCCGTCCTCGGCCGGGAGCGGCTGACCCCGCTCCGCGTGTTCGCGCTCGCCATTGCCTGCGCGGGGCTCGCGCTCGTCCTCGGCAGCCAGCTCGGCCCCGAGGCCCACGCGACCGCGGCGGGCGTCGCCCTGGCCGCCGTCGCGGCCACCTGCCACGCGGTCTACCTGGTGGCGATCCGCGGCGGCTTCGACGACGTGCCCGCCGCCCAGGCCACCTCGCTCGTCCTCGCCGGGGGACTGGGGATCTCGGGCACGGCCGCGCTCGTCATCGGGGGTCCGGGGGTGGCCGGGCCGTGGCTCGCGGCGCCGGTCGCCTGGGCCGCGATCGTGTGCGCCGCGACGTTTGGTGCCCTGCCCAAGGTCTGGGTGATCGGTGGCGTGCGCCTGATCGGCAGCACCCGGGCGGCCGTGGCCATGACCGTCGAGCCGCTGGTCGCCGTCGTCGTCGCAGCCGTGGCCCTGGGCCAGCGGCTCACGCTGCTCGAGCTGGCCGGCGGAGCCGCGATCCTCGTCGCCGTGGTGCTCGTCCAGCTGCCGCCCCGGGCCGTGCCCGAGCGCGTGGTGGTCGAGGCGGCCTGAACGACCGGGGCTCGGCGGGGCGGACGCCCGGGCTCAGCGTGGGCGGACGTCCGGGTCCGGCAGGATGAGGTCGCGGATCGCGCCCTGGAGGTCGTGGTACGACTTGACGAACGCGCGCAGCGTGCGGGCGCTCGCCCCGAAGCTCTCGAACTCCTCGGGCGCGAGGCCGTCGGGTTCGTACGCGCGCCGGAAGTCCGGGACCCGGTCGTACAGGTCCGAGACCAGGGCCGGATCCACCGGGACGTCCATGCGCGGCTGGGGGACGATCCCGCTGGCGTTGAACCGCACCTGCCAGGCGTGGGGCATCGTCATGCTCACGTCGCCCCCGACGAGCTCGGTCCAGTGGAGCCGGTGCCGGTAGGCGGCCGCCAGCAGGCGCGAGCGGTAGCCGCGCTCGCGGAAGATGGCATAGGCGCGCTTGAATGCCGCGATGCCCGCCCAGTTGGGCGCGTCCGGATGGACCGAGAGGTTGTCGCGCTCGACGAGGACCTTCATCCAGTCGTCCAGCCGGCCGATCATGATCGTCACGATGGGGGACATCGTGGACGTGTCCTCGCCCGCCGCCACGCGACGCGCGAGCCCGCGCTCCACGGCCTCCGCGGCCGCGATCGCCTGGGGCACCGTGAAGCTGACGGTCGCGTTGATGCTCACGCCCCGGGCCGTCGCCTCCTCGATCCCGGCCATGCCGGCGGCCGTCGCCGGGAACTTCACCTGCATGTTGGGCGCCAGGCCGTGGAAGCGGACGGCCTGCTCGACCATGCGCCGTGGATGGCGATGGTTGGCGGGGTTGATCTGGAGGGACAGGCGGCCGGCCAGCCCGTGACGGCGCTCGTACACCGGTTGCAGCACGGCCGCGCCGCGGGCCGCCATCTCCTCGACGATCGCCCAGGTGATGTCCAGCTCGGACCAGGTCGGGTTGGCGGCGGCGACCTCATGGACGCGCGGCACCCAGTGGTCCGCCTCCTTCTTGAGCACCTCCAGCACGATGCTGGGGTTGGAGGTGGCGCCGGTCGCGCCCCGCTCCACGGCGTACGCGAGCTCCTCGACCGCGCACGAGTCGTTCCAGTACTGCGTGGGCGTCTCCTGGGTCATCCGCAGGAGCGGGCTGTCGAGCGCCGCGAGCACCATCTTCGCGCTACCTCCAGGTCTTCGTCGGGCTATCATCGATCATCGATTGTGCATCCGCAAGGCCTGCTCGCCCGTTCCCCGGCGACCTTGACTGGGGGCGGGACCGGGTCTAGGCTTATCGACAATCGATTATCGATGTATAGCACCACCCAACCGGTCAGCTAGGGGACGCAGTGGCGACGGTCGTGCTTCTCGGCACCCTCGACACCAAGGGCGCCGAGTACGCGTTCCTCCGGGACCGGGTCCGGGCCGCGGGCTGCGACGTGATCCTCGTGGACGCCGGCGTGATGTCGGCCTCCCCCCTTGCGGACGTCTCCGCGGACGCGGTGGCCGCCGCGGCGGGGGCGGACCGGGCCGGGCTCGCGATTGCGGGCGACCGCGGCCCGGCGGTCGCGGCGATGACCCGCGGCGCGACCGAGATCGTGCGCCGGCTCCATGCCCAGGGCCGGCTGGACGGGATCCTGGGGCTCGGCGGCTCCGGCGGGTCGTCGCTGGTCTCCGCGGCCATGCAGGCGCTGCCGGTCGGGGTCCCGAAGCTGCTGGTGTCCACGATGGCCTCCGGCGACACCCGGCCCTATGTCGGCACGACCGACATCGCGATGCTGTACTCGGTCGTGGACATCGCCGGCATCAACGGCATCTCGGAGCGGATCCTGTCCAACGCCGCGGCCGCCATCGCGGGCATGGCCAGCGCGTCGGCATCGTTCGCGTCGGGCATCGCGGCGAAGCCGCTCATCGGCGCCACGATGTTCGGCGTGACCACGCCCTGCGTCTCGGCGGCGCGGGAGCTCCTCGAGGCCAGGGGCTACGAGGTCCTCGTGTTCCACGCCACCGGCGCCGGCGGGCGCGCGATGGAGGCGCTGATGCAGGCCGGCTTCATCACCGGCGCGCTCGACGTCACGACCACCGAGCTCGCCGACGAGCTGGTGGGAGGAGTGCTGTCCGCGGGCCCGGACCGCCTCGAGGCCGCCGGGGCGCTCGGCCTGCCGCAGGTCGTGTCCCTGGGGGCGCTCGACATGGTCAACTTCGGGCCGCTCGACACGGTGCCCGCAGCGTTCCGGGACCGCAACCTGTACCAGCACAACGCCACGGTCACGCTGATGCGCACCACCGAGGCCGAGTGCGCGGAGCTGGGCCGCATCCTCGCCCGGAAGCTGAACGCCGCCACGGGTCCGCTGGCGGTGTTCGTGCCCACGGGCGGGGTCTCGATGATCGACGCCCCTGGGATGCCGTTCCACGACCCGGCCGCGGACGCGGCCCTGGTCAGGGAGCTGAAGACCGGGCTGCGGTCCGGGGTGGAGGTGGTCGAGATGACCACCCACATCAACGACCCCGCCTTCGCCCGCGCGATGGCCGAGCGACTCGACGAGCTCTACCGCTCGTGGGCCGCGATGCCGGAGGCGGTCGGGGCAGGAGGAGGCAGATGACGGGGCAGGAGGCGCTGGCGCGCCTGCGCAGGACCGTCGCCGGGGGCGGCGTGATCATGGGAGCCGGCGCCGGAACCGGCCTCTCGGCGAAGTGCGCCGAGGCCGGCGGCGCGGACCTGATCATCATCTACAACTCGGGTCGCTACCGGATGGCCGGCCGCGGCTCGCTGGCCGGGATGATGCCCTACGGTGACGCCAATGCGATCGTGGTGGAGATGGCCGGCGAGGTGCTCCCGATCGTGCGCGACACGCCGGTCCTGGCCGGGGTGTGCGGCACCGACCCGTTCCGCCTGATGCCGGTGTTCATCGACGAGCTCCGGCGGATCGGCTTCTCGGGCGTCCAGAACTTCCCGACCGTGGGGCTGTGTGACGGGCAGTTCCGGCAGAACCTGGAACAGACCGGCATGGGCTACGGGCTCGAGGTGGACATGATCCGGGTCGCCCACGAGGCGGGGATGCTGACCACGCCCTACGTGTTCGACCCGCACCAGGCGGCCGCGATGGCCGAGGCCGGCGCCGACGTCGTCGTCGCCCACATGGGTCTCACCACCAAGGGCCAGATCGGGGCGACCACCGCCCTCGACATCGAGACCGCGGCCGAGCGCGTCCAGGCGATCCGCGACGCGGCCGCGGCCGTCAAGCCGGACGTCATCGTCCTGTGCCATGGCGGTCCGATCGCCGAGCCCGAGGACGCCCAGTACGTCATGGACCACACGCGCGGCGTGGCCGGGTTCTTCGGCGCGTCGAGCATGGAGCGGTTGCCGACGGAGGTAGCGATCACCGAGAACATGCGCCGCTTCAAGCGGATCACGCGTCCCGCGACGCCCGTCGCCTGAGCACCAACCCACGTCGAAGGAGGATTCGCGGTGCCCCTGAAGGAAGAGGTCCTCGGCCAGTTCCTCGGTGACGAGAAGTTCCCGATCGAGTGGACGTCCGAGACGGAGAAGCTGCTGTTCTGGGTCTACGACGACCTGCACTGCCCGCACCCGCTGAGCCCGATGTACGAGGACATCGGCGGCTGGTGGCTGTCGTGCGACCACATGTTCCGCCGGTTCGGCACGCCGTTCGCGTCGGACTGGATCTACAAGAACATCAACGGCTACCTGTACACCGCCGCCATCCCGGCCGAGGCCGGGCTGGCCGTCGACACGCAGGAGTACAACTACCGGACCCGGCCGGTGGTCCCCGAGGATCCCGAGTACGCGGGCAGGATCGGCACGTACCTGGGCGCGGTGCTGCCGACCTACGGGCTCCAGTTCGTCAACTGGTGGCGCGACCGCCTGGTCCCCGAGATGGACCGCAACTTCGCGTACCTGGAGTCGATGCTCGACAGGCAGGACCAGCTCAACCTCATGGAGCTCGCCTGCCTGTTCGAGGACGCGATCGACATCCACGACCGCCACTGGAAGATCCACTGGATGCTGAACTTCGCGCAGCTGAGCGCGACGCTCAACCTCCGGGCGGTCATGGACAAGACCCACGGCAAGATCGACGAGGTGCTCCTCGGCCGGCTGCAGAACTCGGCCAAGGACCGCAACTGGGACTCGATCCACGCCCTGTGGAAGATGAAGGAGGAGGCCAAGGCCGACCCGGACCTGGCGGTGATCTTCAGGGCCGACACGGCCGGCGAGATCATCAAGGCCCTCGAGGCGAGCGAGCGCGGCAAGCGGTTCATCGCCGAGCGGGTCCACCCGTACCAGCAGGAGTACGGCTGGCACGCGGTCTGGAGCCACGAGTTCATCTTCCCCAACGTGGTCGAGGTGATGGAGCCCGTCATCGAGCTCGTCCGCGGCTACATCGAGAACGACTACGACTACCCGAAGACGATCGGGGCGCTGGCCGCCGACATCGAGGCCGCCGCCAGGGAGATCCTCGAGGGTCTCGACGGCGGGGCGCTGGAGGAGATGCGGGCCGCCAACGAGATCAACCTCCGGATGGCTCCGCTCACGCCGGACCACCACTTCTACATCGACCAGGGCGCCAACGCCCACGTCCGCCAGGTCCTCCTGGCGATCGGCCGCAAGCTCGTGGCGGCGGGCCACCTCGATGCCCCGGACGACGTCGTGCACTTCCGGTACAACGAGCTCCGCGTGTTCATGGGCGACCCGACGGCCATGGACGGCCGCGCGATCGTGGCCCGGTCCAAGGCCGCCCGCGACAAGGCGTACACCTTCCGGCCCAAGGAGTGGGTGGGCACGGTGACGGCGACCCAGCTCGCCTTCCCGTACCTCAACCTGTGGGGCTTCCCCGACAAGTTCTACCGCCAGCAGTCGCAGGTGGCCGGACAGGTCAAGGGCATCGGCGCCTCGCCGGGAGTCGTCGAGGGCGTGGCCCGCGTCGTGCTCCGCGAGGACCAGTTCGACGACGTCCGCGCGGGCGACATCCTCGTGTGCCAGATGACGAACCCGGCCTGGGTCGTCCTGTTCACCAAGATCGTCGGCCTCGTGACCGACGCGGGCGGCACGGTGTCGCACCCGGCCGTCCTGTCCCGCGAGTTCGGGATCCCGGCCGTGGTCGGCACGTCCGTGGGAACCGAGCAGATCAAGAACGGCGACCGCATCCGCATCAACGGCATGACCGGCGAGGTCGAGATCCTCGCCGCCGCGCCGGTGGCGACGGCCGTCGGCATGAAGGACTGACGTCCACGCCATGACCCGCCAGTCCGCGATCTCGCGCAGTGTCCTGAGCGACCAGGTCAAGGACCGCCTGCTGCAGGCCATCCTCGACGGTCGCTACCCGCCGGGAGCCCGGATCGTCGAGACCCGGGTCGCCCGGGAGCTCGGCACGAGCCAGGCACCCGTCCGGGAGGCCCTGCGCGACCTCGAGGGCCTGGGGGTCGTGGAGACCACCGCGTTTCGAGGAGCTCGAGTCCGACGCCCGTCGGCCG
>Ga0154724_1076_pt7 | contig 15717 bp, 16 predicted proteins | sample Rifle2008BG16ft_FD_105732 | JGI IMG/M metagenome (GOLD analysis project Ga0154724, IMG submission 105732) | Chloroflexi bacterium RBG_16_72_14 | reverse complement strand
GTCGACCAGAGCGCGGTCCAGACGTTCACCATCACCGTCACCGCGGTCAACGACGCGCCCGCCTTCACCAAGGGCGCCGACCAGGCCGTCCTCGAGGACGCAGCCGCGCAGAACATCTCCGGGTGGGCGACGGGCATCGCCGCCGGGCCCGCGGACGAGGCCGGCCAGACGCTCACGTTCGCGGTGACGAACAACACCAACGCCGCCCTGTTCGGCGTCCAGCCGGCCATCAACGCCACAACCGGCACGCTGACCTACACCCTGGCCGCCAACGCCAACGGCTCGGCCACCGTCACGATCCAGCTGTCGGACAACGGCGGCGTCTCGAACGGCGGCGACAACACCAGCGACACCCGGGCGTTCACGGTCACCGTCACCGCCGTGAACGACATCCCGAGCTTCACCAAGGGCGCGGACCAGGCCGACCTCGAGGACGCGGGCGCCCAGACCGTGACGCCCTGGGCGACGGCGATCAGCCGCGGGCCGGCCAACGAGGCTGCCCAGACGCTCGCCTTCGACATCGTCTCCAACACCAACGCCGCGCTGTTCAGCACCCAGCCGGCGATTGCCGCCAGCGGAACGCTGACCTACACCCCCGCGGCCAACGCCAACGGGACGGCGACGATCGAGGTCCGCCTGGTCGACGGCGGCGGCACCGCCAACGGGGGCCAGGACACGAGCGGCACCCAGTCGTTCACGATCACGGTCACATCGGTCAACGACGTGCCGAGCTTTGTGAAGGGCCCCGACCAGCCGCTGCTCGAGGACGCCGGCGCGCAGACCGATCCCGGCTGGGCGACCGGCATGTCCGCCGGTCCCGCCGACGAGGCCGGCCAGACCCTCGCCTTCGAGACCTCGTCCGTCTCGGACCCGTCGCTGTTCGCCGTCGCGCCGGAGGTCGCCCCAGACGGCACCCTCAGCTACACGCCCGCCGACGACGCCAACGGGACCGCGACGGTCCAGGTGCGGATCACCGACAGCGGCGGCACCGCCAACGGCGGCGTGGACGCCAGCGCGACGCAGTCGTTCACGGTCACGATCACGGCCGTCAACGACGCCCCGAGCTTCACCAGGGGCGCGGACCAGGAGGCGCCCGAGGACGCCGTCCTCCAGACGGTCACCGGCTGGGCGACCTCGATCCAGGCCGGCCCGGCCGACGAGAGCGCCCAGGTCCTCACGTTCGAGATCACCGGCAACGACAACCCCACCCTGTTTGCCGTCCAGCCGGCGGTCGACCCGGCGACCGGCACCCTCACCTACGACCCGGCCACCAACCGCACGGGGACGGCCACGATCGGGGTTCGGCTGCTGGACGACGCCGGCACGGCGGCCGACACGGGCGACGACCTCGCCAGCGCGTCCAGACGTTCACGATCACGGTCGAAGGCGCGAACGACCCGCCGATCGCGGGCAACGACATCGCCACGGTGCGGCTCGCCGGCCCCACGGCCATCGACGTCCGCGCGAACGACAGCGGCGGTCCCAACGAGGCGGGCGACTCGTACCTGATCACCTCGGTCAGGGAGGGCTCCCGGGGCATCGTCACGATCACCGGTGGCGGGACTGGCCTCACCTACGACCCGATGGGCTGCGCGACCGGTTCGGACACGTTCAGCTACATCCTGACCGACAGCGGCGGCCAGACGGACTCGGCCACCGTGCTGGGAGCATCGCCAGCCCCAGCGCGTACCCGGTCGCGGACGGGCCGCGCCCGTTCTTCGTCACCAACAGCACGATCGGATCCAAGGTGCCGGTGAAGCTGACCTGGTGCGGGCTCACGAGCGGCACCACGATCAAGAACTACCGCCTGTACCAGAGCACCAACTCGGGCGCCTACACGACGGCCATCTCGTCCACGACCACCGCGTCGTCCACGCGCAGCCTGTCCGTGTCGCCCACCACGTACCTGTTCCGCGCCCGCGTGCTGGACAACAAGGGCCGCGTGGCGTACGGGATCGGGCCGCGGTTCCGGGTCGGGCGCACGCAGGACTCCAGCACCGCGATCGTCTACTCGACGGGCTGGTCGAAGGCCACCTCCAGCAGCCTGTCCGGCGGCAGCTCCAGGTACACGAAGTCGGCCGGCAAGTACGCGACGTTCACGTACACCGGTCGCTCGTTCGCGATCGTCGGCACGAAGGGGGCGGGCCGTGGCAGCTTCAACGTGTACGTGGACGGCGTGCGGGTGACGCCGACGGCGGTCAGCACGAAGGCGTCCAGCACGCAGTACCGGCGCGTGCTGTACCAGCGCTCGATGCCGTTCGGGGTCCACGCGGTGCGGATCGTCGCCACCGGGAACGGCCGGATCGACCTCGACGCGATCCTCACGATCGCGGCCGGATAGGCCAACGGGAGTCTCGCGGGCCGGCCCGTGCAACCCGATTCGGCACGTTTCTGGTCCCGGTTGGCCTCTGGTATAGTCACCCGCGCGGTGAACGGTCGCCCATGAACGACGGCCTCGGGTATCTCGCCCTCTTCTCCGAGATCGGGCTGGTCCTCCTGGTCACGACCCTCGCCGGAGTGGCGGCGGGCTACTGGCTGGACCAGCGGCTCGGAACCCTGCCGATCTTCGTCCTCGTCGGCTTCTTCGCCGGCGCCGGGACCGGGGCGGTCGGGATCTACCGCCTCATCACACGGTTCCTGAAGCGGTTCGAGTAAGCCGGCCACGGAACGGGCTCACGAGCGTGGACCCCGGCCCGCGCTCCTGCTTGGAGGAAACGTGACGAGGGTCACCCGGATCGAGAGGCCCCGCCGATGAGGCGCCGCGACCGGATCATCATCCTGCTGGTCGCCGTCGTGCTCATCGACGTGCTCGCGTTCGTCCTGTTCCCGCCCTTCGACCCCAAGCCCGCGCCCGGCAGCGACCCGGGGGCCTGCGCCTACCCCGTCTGCTTCATCAACGGCAACCTGGAGCTGCCGGCGCCCCACGTCGTGTTCCCGATCGGCCACCACTCGCCCCCGGGGCTGGTCGTGTTCGACCCCAGCATCTCGGCGTCGCTGCTCACGATGTGGATCGTCGCGGCGCTCGTCCTCGGCACGCTGGTCGTGCTCACGCGCGGCATGCGGATGGCACCCAGCGGGCGCCAGAACGTGGTCGAGTGGGTCTACGAGCTGCTCGAGAGCTTCGCCCTGTCGCTCGGCGGACCCCGTGCCAGGCCGTTCATCCCGCTGTTCGCCACCTTCTTCCTGTTCATCCTGTTCTCGAACTGGAGCGGCCTCGTGCCGCCCATCGGGAAGGTGACCTTCCTGCGCGCCCCCACCAGCGACGTGAACGTGACGATCGGCCTCGCGCTGGTCGCGTTCGGGTTCTTCGAGTTCCAGGGCTTCAAGGCCCTGGGCATCCGCGGCTACCTGTCCAAGTTCTTCCCGCTCGGCGAGTTCCGGAAAGGCCTGGGGGCGGGCGTCATCGCGCTGTTCGTCGGCCTGGTCGAGCTGCTGCTCGAGTTCGTCAAGCCCGTCACGCTGTCGATGCGTCTGTTCGGCAACATCTACGGCGGCGAGGTCGCGCTGGGCGTCATGACGGCGCTCACGATCGCGATCATCCCCGTCGGCCTGGTCGCACTCGAGGTCATGCTCAACCTCGTGCAGGCGCTGATCTTCTCCACGCTCATGCTCATGTTCACGCTGGCCGCGATCGAGCACCACGGTGACGAGCACGACGACGCGAAGGCGCATTCGCCATCCATGGAACCTGCCCTGGCCGCGTCCGGGGCACACTGACCAACCCAGGCACCTGAACCCGGCCGAACCCCGGGTCGAACGGAGGATCTCTCACGATGGAAGCTATTGGCGCCGGCCTCGCCGCCCTCGGCGTCCTCGGCCCCGGCATCGGCATCGGCATCCTCGCCGGCATGTCGAGCAGCGCGATCGGGCGCAACCCGGACGCAGCCGGCCAGATCCGCGGCCTCGCGATCATCCTCGCGGCCTTCGCCGAAGGCCTCGGCGTGCTCGCGATCGTCGTGGGCCTGCTCGCGATCTTCGTGCTCGGCGGCCAGGGGTAACCGCTCGACGTGGACACGCTCGCCCTGGTCGGTGGCGGCGTCCGGCAGGTCGCCACGCTCGCCGCTGAGGCCGGCGGCGCGACGGCCGAGCCGGAGCCGTTCCAGATCAACCTGTTCTGGGTGATCGTCGCTGCCACGACCTTCATCTTCTTCTTCCTGCTCGTCCGCGAGCTGGCCTTCTCCGGCCTGGTGAAGACCCTCGAGGAGCGCCGCGAGCGGATCGAGCAGGGGCTCAGGGACGCCGAGCAGGCCCGTCGCGACCGCGAATCGGCCGAGCAGGAGCGGCTGGCCGCCCTCCAGGAGGCCCGTCGCGAGGCGAACGAGATCATCAACCGCGCCCAGAAGGTCGCCTCGGAGACCCGCGAGCAGGACATCGCCGCCACCCGCGAGGAGCTGGGTCGCATGCGCGACCGCGCGGCAGCCGAGATCGACGCGGAGAAGCAGCGCGCCATCGCGGAGCTCCGCGCGGAGGTCACCGACCTCGCCCTCGCGGCCGCCGGCCGCGTGGTCGGCGACGCCATGACCGGCGACCGCCAGCGCAAGCTGGTCGCGGACTTCCTCGCCGAATCCTCCGCCGCCGGCGGGACGAACAACTGATGGCCCGCCCCGTCGTCGCAGCCCGGCGCTATGCGGAAGCCGCCTTCGAGGTGGCCCTCCGCGATGGCGAGCTCGATGGCTGGCGGGACGACCTCGCCCTCGCGGCGGACATCCTGGGCCGGCCGGAGGTCGCCCCCATCGTCGCCAGCCCGGCGGTGCCGCTCGCGCAGCGCCTGGGCGTCGTGTCGCAGCTGCTCGAGCGTCGCGTGCGGCCCGGCGCGCTGCGGCTCGCCAGCCTCCTCGTCAGCCGCGGCCGGGTGGCCATCCTCCCCCGCGTCGCCGAGGACTTCGTCCGACAGCTCAACGCCCACCGCGGTGTGATCATGGCCACGGTCAGCAGCGCCGTGCCGCTCACCGCCGACGAGACCGCCGCGATCCGGAGCCGGGTCGAGGCGATGGCCGGCGCGGCCGTGGAGCTCCGCACGAAGGTCGATCCCGGCCTCCTGGGCGGGATCACGATCCAGGTCCGCGACCGGCTCCTCGACGCCTCGATCCGCGGCCGCCTCGAGCGGCTGCGCGACCAGCTGCACGCTGGCGCCCGCATCCGCTAGCCCCGACCGAACGGAGACGCCATGGCCATCCGGTCAGACGAGATCATCAGCATCATCAAGAGCCAGATCGAGTCGTTCGACGGCGCGACGGAGACCCGCAGCGTCGGGACCGTCGTCGAGGTCGGCGACGGCATCGCGCAGATCTACGGCCTCGACGCGGCGCTCGCGTCCGAGCTGCTGGAGTTCCCGGGCGGGGTGATGGGCATGGCCCTCAACCTCCTCGAGGAGACGGTCGGCGCGGTCATCCTGGGCGACGCCGGGGCGATCAAGGAGGGCGACATCGTCCGGACCACGGGCCGCGTCGTCGAGGTCCCGGTCGGCGAGGCGCTGCTGGGCCGCGTCGTGGACCCCCTGGGCAACCCGCTCGACGGCAAGGGCGACATCCCGCGCACGCGGACCCGCCCGGTGGAGCGCATCGCCCCCGGCGTGATCACCCGCAAGGGGGTGGACACGCCCGTCCAGACCGGCATCAAGGCCGTGGACGCCCTGATCCCGATCGGCCGCGGCCAGCGCGAGCTGATCATCGGCGACCGCCAGACGGGCAAGACCGCGATCGCGATCGACACGATCATCAACCAGCGCAGCGGCGACCTCGTGTGCATCTACGTCGCCATCGGCCAGAAGCTCTCGACCGTCCGCCAGACGGTGGCCACGCTCGACAAATACGGCGCCATGGATCACACCATCGTCGTCGTCGCCGGTGCCGAGGACCCGGCCCCGCTCCAGTACCTCGCCCCCTACGCCGGCGTGGCGATGGGCGAGGAGATCATGGAGGCAGGTGTCGAGCTCAACGGGCGGCTGGTCAAGGACGCGCTGTGCGTCTACGACGACCTGTCGAAGCACGCCTGGGCCTACCGCGAGATGGCCCTGCTCCTCCGCCGGCCCCCCGGCCGCGAGGCGTATCCCGGCGACGTGTTCTACCTCCACAGCCGCCTGCTGGAGCGCGCCGCGCGCATGAACGACGAGCACGGCGGTGGCTCGCTGACGGCGCTGCCGATCATCGAGACCCAGGCGAACGACGTGTCCGCCTATATTCCGACCAACGTGATCTCGATCACGGACGGCCAGATCTTCCTCGAGACCGACCTGTTCAACGCCGGCCAGCGGCCCGCGATGAACATCGGCATCTCGGTCAGCCGGGTGGGCTCCGCGGCCCAGACCAGGGCGATGAAGAAGGTCGCCGGCCCGCTCAAGCTGGACCTCGCGCAGTACCGTGCCCTGGCCGCCTTCGCGCAGTTCGCGAGCGACCTGGACAAGGCCACCCGCGACCAGCTCAACCGGGGGGAGAAGCTGTCCGAGATCGTCAAGCAGCCGCAGTACCAGCCGCTGGCGGTGGAGAAGCAGGTCGTGATCCTCCACGCCGCCACCACGGGCAAGCTCGACGACGTCCCCACGCCACGGGTCAAGGAGTTCGAGGCCCAGTACTACCGCTTCCTCGAGACCGAGCGCCCGCAGGTCCTGCCGGACCTCGCCGAAGGCAAGGCGATGACCGACGAGATCTCCGCGGCCTTGGACGAAGCCGTAGACACCTTCCGGCAGTCCTTCTTGGCATGACCTACGACCGAATCGCCCCCCGCCGCCAGGGCCGCCCGAGGCAAGGCGCCGGCGAGCACGCGAGCGAGCGCACCCCAGCGTGCGTGAGCGAGCGCGCGCAGCCGGCAACGCAGCAGTCGGGCGCGCGATGGCGGCGGCCGAGCAAGGCGACGACGTCCGATGGCTAGCCAGCGGGAGATCCGGAGGCGCATCGGCTCCGCCCGGAACATCAAGCAGATCACGCGGGCGATGCAGTTCGTCGCGGCGTCCAAGCTGCGTCGGGCCCAGGAGACCACGCTCGCCTCGCGGCCGTACCGCGAGACCCTCGACGAGGTCATCGCGGATCTGGCTGCCGTCCTGTCGGGCGACGACCACCCGCTCCTCGCGGAGCGGGACTTCACACAGGCCCACAGCCGGCTGATCATCCTGATCACCTCGGACCGCGGCCTCGCCGGCGCGCTCAACACCAACACGATCCGCCACGCGGCCCGCGAGATCACCGAGCACCCCGGTGACCTCAAGGTCGTGGCGGTCGGCCGCAAGGGCCGCGACGCCATGCGCCGGGCCCGGGTGCCGATCGCGGCCTACTTCGAGGGCTTCGGCGACCGCCCCACGTTCGCCGACACCCTGCCGATCGCCCGCCTGGTGTCGGACGACTTCGTCGCCGGGACGTACGACCGGGTCGACATCGTCTACTCGAAGTTCGTGTCCACGCTCGTCCAGCGGCCGGTCGTGGACCAGCTCCTGCCCGTCGTCCCGTCCGCGGACACGGCGGGCATCCCGGGCAACCAGTTCCTGTTCGAGCCGAACCCTGGGATGTTCCTCCGCTCGCTGCTCCCGCGCTACGTCGCGACCCGCCTCTACCAGGCAGTACTCGAGAGCACAGCAAGCTTCTTCTCGAGCCAGATGGTCGCGATGAAGAACGCCACGGAGAACGCGGAAGAGCTCATCGAGGACCTCACGCTCTCGTACAACAAGGTCAGACAGGCAAACATCACTCGCGAGATGGTGGAGATCGCGAGCGGCGCCAGGGCCCGCTAGGCCGGCGCGAACGAGGAGGCAATCCCGACCATGGCGACCGCCGCCCCTTCCGCGACCGGCCGGGTCATCCAGATCACCGGTCCGGTCGTCGACATCGAGTTCCCGGCCGGGCAGCTGCCCGCGATCCTCAACGCGGTCGAGATCATCCGCGAGGGCGAGCTGCCGCTCGTGTGCGAGGTCCAGCAGCACCTGGGCAACAACTGGGTCCGGGCCGTGGCCATGACGACCACGGACGGCCTGGCCCGGGGCACCGCGGTGCGCGACACGGGCGCCGCGATCACCGTGCCCGTCGGCGAGGTCACCCTCGGCCGCGTGTTCGACGTGCTCGGCCGCGCGATCGACGGCAAGGGCCCGGTCGAGGCCACGACCACGCTGCCCATCCACCGGGCGCCGCCCAGCTTCGAGGACCAGACCACCGAGGTCGAGGTGTTCGAGACGGGCCTCAAGGTCATCGACCTCGTGTGCCCGTTCAAGAAGGGCGGCAAGATCGGGATCTTCGGTGGCGCCGGCGTCGGCAAGACCGTCATCATCCAGGAGCTGATCCGGAACGTCGCCCAGGAGCACTCGGGCGTGTCCGTGTTCGCGGGCGTGGGCGAGCGCTCCCGCGAGGGCAACGACCTGATCCACGAGATGACCGAGTCGGGCGTCATCGCGAAGACGGCGTTCGTGTTCGGCCAGATGAACGAGCCGCCGGGCGCCCGGCAGCGGGTGGGCCTGACCGCCCTCACGATGGCCGAGTACTTCCGCGACGCCGAGGGACGCGACGTCCTGCTGTTCATCGACAACATCTTCCGGTTCACCCAGGCGGGCTCCGAGGTGTCGGCGCTGCTGGGCCGGATGCCGTCCGCGGTGGGCTACCAGCCGAACCTGGCCACCGAGATGGCGGGCCTCCAGGAGCGGATCACCTCGACCCACCGGGGCTCGATCACGTCCCTGCAGGCGGTGTTCGTGCCGGCCGACGACTACACGGACCCGGCCCCGGCGACCACGTTCGCCCACCTCGACTCCACGATCCGCCTCGAGCGGTCCATCGCGGAGCTCGGCATCTACCCCGCGGTGGACCCGCTGACCTCCACGTCCCGGGTGCTCGACCCGCTCGTCGTCGGCACCGAGCACTACGACGTGGCCCAGGAGACCAAGCGCGTCCTGCAGCGCTACCGCGACCTCCAGGACATCATCGCGATCCTGGGCATCGACGAGCTGTCCGAGGAGGACAAGTCCACCGTCGCCCGCGCCCGCCGGCTGCAGCGGTTCATGAGCCAGCCGTTCTTCGTGGCCGAGGTGTTCACGGGCCGCGCCGGCCAGTACGTGCCGATCCGCGACACGGTCACCTCGTTCAAGGAGATCCTGGACGGCAGGGCCGACACGCTCCCGGAACAGGCGTTCTTCCTCGCCGGCACGATGGACGACGTCCGCGAGAACGCGTCCAAGCTGGCGGGTTGAGAGACATGGTCAACGCCTCCGCTCTCGCCGGACGGCTCTCGGGGCGATTCCAGTCCCCTTCGGGTACTGAGATCGCCCTCGATCCGTCCGGCTACGCGGAGGCTGGGCCTTCTCCCTCACCCCTCCCCGTCGCCGCGATGCCGGGGACGGGCCGCCGCCATGACGCCGGTCTCGGGTCGATGGGGGTGGGGGCCACGAGGCGATTCACTGAAGGCCGCGTAGCCGTCTGGATGCCGGGTGATCTCAGTCCGAAGGACTGGAATCAGCCCGGCAGCCGGAAGGCGAAAGCGGCCGTCACACGGGAAGCGAGCTGATGCCTCTGCACCTTGAGATCGTGACGCCGGAACGGCTGGCGTACGAGGATGACGTCGACATGGTGTTAGTCCCGGGCATCGAGGGCGAGCTCGGGATCCTGCCGCACCACACACCGCTCGTGTCGTTGCTCGGGGTGGGGGAGCTCAAGATCCGCAAGGGCGGCACCGAGGAGAGCTTCGCCATCGTGGGCGGGTTCCTCCAGGTGCGGCCGGACAAGGTCGTCGTGATGGCGGAGACCGCGGACCTTGCGTCGGAGATCGACCTCGAGCGGGCCCAGGAGGCCCGGCGCGAGGCGGAGCGGGCGCTGGAGAGCGGCTACCACGAGGGCGCCGACCTCGCGTCTGCCCGCGCGGCCCTGCAGCACGCGCTCCTCAGGATCCGGGTCGCGGAGCGCCGGCACCGCGAGGGCCCGCGGCGCGGCGGCTGAATCCTCGCGCCGATGGCTCGCAGGGGCGTCGCCTCGGCGCTCGGAGGGCGGGAGGCGGTTCGCCGTGGAGGTTGCCAGCACCATGTCCGGTAGGCTTTGAACGTGGCTGACGCTCGACCGTTTCACTGGGAGTACCACCCCGAGCCGCCCCGGCCGGAGGCGTTCCGGATCGAGGGAGGCCGGCCGCTCCGGGGGACCGTCCACGTCAGCGGCGCCAAGAACGCCGCCCTCAAGCTCCTCGCCGCCGCCACCCTGACCGGCGAGCGCTGCCGGTTCGAGAACATGCCCGAGATCGAGGACGTCCGGGTCATGGCCGAGACGCTGACCGATCTCGGCGTGGTGGTGGACCACCCGGGCGACGGCGTCTACGAGGTCGCATCGGGCGACGTGGACTGGCTGTTCGTCCCGCTCGAGGCGGCCGCCAAGATGCGGGCCTCGTTCATCCTGCTGGGCCCGCTCCTGTCGCGCTTCGGCCGGGTGATCATCAGCAACCCGGGCGGCGACCGGATCGGCCGTCGGCCCGTGAACCTCCACGTGGACGCGATGCGGGCCCTGGGCGCCGAGATCCAGTACCGCAACGGCTACTACTTCGCGCAGGCGCCGGGCCGGCTCCGCGGCGGCGAGGTCACGTTCCCGCAGGTCACCGTCATGGGCACCGAGAACGCGATGCTCGCGGCGACCCTGGCCGAGGGCCACACGGTCATCCGGCCGGCGGCGCAGGAGCCGGAGATCGACGACCTGATCGCGTTCCTGCGCAAGATGGGCGCCGAGGTGGAGCGGACGGCCCCGGACACGATCGAGGTCCACGGTCGCAAGCGCCTCCGTGGCGCCGACCATGCCGCGATGCCGGACCGGATCGAGACCGGGACGTTCCTCGTCGCGGGTGCCGTGACCGGCGGGCGGCTGACGCTCGAGAACGCGGCCTGCGAGCAGGTGGGGGCGCTGGTCGAGATCTTCGGCCGGGTCGGGGTGCCGGTGGCCTGCGGGACCACCTCGATCGAGCTGGACGCGACGGGGCTGCGAACGGGCGACCTCCGCGCCTGCGACATCGAGACCGCCCCGTACCCGGGCCTCGCGACGGACATCCAGCCCCCGACCTGCGTCCTGCTGACCCAGGCCAGCGGCACGTCACGCGTCCACGAGGCGATCTTCGAGGACCGGATCGAGTGGCTGTCCGAGCTGCGCAAGCTGGGCGCCCGGATCGACATCGAGGACGCCCACCATGCGTCGATCCACGGGCCGGCCAGGCTCCACGGCGCGGAGGCGTCCATCGGTGACCTCCGGGCGGGGGCCTCGCTGATCCTGGCCGCCCTGGCGGCGGACGGTGCCTCGCTGATCCACGGCGCGCACCACGTTCACCGGGGGTATGAGAACATCGACCGCAAGTTCCAGCAGCTGGGGGCGAGCATCACCCGTTCGGCCGAGCCGGCTTGACGGTCGCCCCGCCGCCCCTTCCTTCCCCGCGCTCCCGGGATCCCCACAGCGGGTCCGGTGCGCCTCCTGGAGTACAGTCACCGCCGTCATGAAGATTGGGATCGACCTCGGTACCGCGAACGTCATCGTCTACGTCAAGGGCAAGGGCATCGTGATCACGGAGCCCTCCGTCGTCGCGGTCGGAGAGGACAACCGCATCGTCGCCGTCGGCGAGGAGGCCCGGGAGATGATCGGGCGCACGCCCGGCAACATCCAGGCCATCCGCCCGATGAAGGACGGCGTGATCGCCGACTACGTGATCACCGAAGCCATGCTGCGGTTCTTCATCGGCAAGGCGATGAAGGGCAGGATCGGGTTCTCGCGGCCGGAGGTCATGATCTCCGTGCCGGCGGGCGTGACGTCCGTCGAGAAGCGCGCCGTCCGCGACGCGGCCCTCAAGGCGGGCGCCAAGGACGCGTTCCTGATCGAGGAGCCCCTGGCCGCCGCGATCGGCGCCAACGTGCCGATCAGCGGGCCGTCCGGGAACATGATCATCGACATCGGTGGCGGCACGTCCGAGATCGCGGTCATCGCCCTGGGCGGCATCGTCGTGTTCAACAGCCTGCGCGTGGGCGGCAACAAGTTCGACGAGTCGATCACCTCGTACATCCGCAAGAAGTACAACCTGATGGTCGGCGAGCGGACGGCGGAGGAGGTCAAGATCCAGATCGGGACCGCCCTGCCGCTGGAGCGCGAGCTAACGATGGAGGTCCGGGGCCGCGACCTGATCGCCGGCCTGCCGCGTACGATCCCGATCACGTCCTCCGAGGTGATGGAGGCGATCGAGGTGCCGCTCCAGCAGCTGGTCGCCGCGGTCCGCACGGTCCTCGAGCAGACGCCGCCAGAGCTCTCCTCCGACATCATCGACAAGGGCATGGTGATGTCCGGCGGCGGGAGCCTGCTGCGCAACATCGACAAGCTGCTGACCCAGGTCACCGGCGTCCCCTGCCACGTCGCCGAGAACTCGCTCAACTGTGTGGCACTCGGCACCGGCCTCGCCCTCGAGCATTTCGACTTCTTCAAGAAGTCCCTCGTGCAGCAGATCTGAGCTCAAGTGGTCGCGGTCGGGCGGGCGCCGTGGACATCCTCGGCGATTCCAGTCCTGCGGACAGAGATCGCCTGCGGTAGCCCCCGGCGCCCAGCCTTTCCAGCACCGACCAAGCCCCTGCTGGTCGCGGGCGCGTCTCTCATCAGGAGGTGGGGATGAGGGCGTTCGTCGACCTGCACTGCCACACCTCGGCGAGCTTCGATTCGCTGGCCGGCCCGGAGAGCGTCGTGCGGGCGGCGGCGGCGCGCGGGATCACGCACCTCGCGATCACGGATCACGACCGGATCGAGGGGGCGCTGCGGGCGCGGGCGGCAGCACCGGAGGGCCTCACCGTGATCGTCGGCGAAGAGGTGAAGACCGCGGACGGCGACCTCATCGCGCTGTTCCTGGAGCGGGCGGTGGCGCCCGGGCGGCCGGCGGTGGAGACGATCGCAGAGGTTCGGGCGCAGGGCGGCCTGGTGGGCATCCCGCACCCGTTCGACCGGTTCCGGGGGTCCATGCTGGTCGATCCACGGCTGGAGGCGATGGGGGCGCTCGTGGACTGGGTGGAGGCCTGGAACGCGCGGGTCATCGGCGGGCGCGGCAACGAGCGCGCGGCCGCGTTCGCCCGCGAGCTCGGGCTGCCGGGCGTCGCGGTGTCCGACGCCCACAGCGTGCTCGAGGTGGGGGTCGCCTGCACGGTGGTCGAGGGCGATCCCTCCACCCCCCAAGGGATGCTGGCGGCCCTGACCAATGTCGAGCTTGTGCCGGGCCGGGCATCGTATATCGTCCGAGGCCTGACGCCGATCGCCAAGCTCGTGAACCGTGCGAAGGGGAACCGGCGCGTGCCCCGATCGCCTGCCGGATCTGCGGGCCCCGCATGAGTGAGCAGCCGCCCGTGACCGACGCCGCCTCCACCGCCCTCCCGCCGCCTGCCGCCACGCCTACGCCGATCCCCGCCGGGTCGCCGGCCGCCGGCGACGGCGAGGTGACCACCGACCAGGTCTCGCTCGGCAGGCGGCTGCGCCAGCCGCGGACGATCCTGTCGATCGCGCTGCCGATCATCCTGCTGGTCCTCATCTTCCGCGTCGCGCTCAACGTGGACTTCGGCGAGCTCGCGGGGAGCGTCGCGCGCGCGGACAAGCTGCTCCTGCTGGCGGGCTTCCTGGTGTTCTACGCGGGCTTCCCGCTGCGCGGCGTCCGCTGGGCGATGCTCCTGCGCGGCACCGGGTTCCGGGTGGCCCCGAAGGACGCCACCGAGATCCTGTTCCTGTCCTGGCTGGTCAACTGCCTGGTGCCGGCCAAGCTCGGTGACGTGTACCGGGCGTACCTGCTCAAGATCAACTCGACGGTCTCGCTCTCGCGGACGTTCGGGACGGTGTTCATCGAGCGGATCCTGGACCTGTTCGCGATCGCGATCCTCGGTCTCGCGGCCGGGTTCTGGAGCTTCCGCACCGGGTTCCCGCCGGAGATCCAGTTCGTGGCCGCGCTGGGCGTGGGCGTCGTCGTGCTGCTGGCGGCGATGCTGCTCACGATGCGCAGCTTCGGGCGGCGGATCCTGGACCGGCTGCCGCTGCCCGCCCGGGTCATCGAGCTGTACGACAAGTTCGAGCAGGGCGTGTTCGGCGCCGTGGGCGCTCGCTCGCTGCCGCCGCTCGTCGTGCTCACCGTGCTCATCTGGGCCACGGAGGGCATGCGCCTGTGGCTGGTCGTCCAGGCGCTCGGGCTGCCGGACGTGTCGCTGGGGATCTCCGGGGCGTTCTTCGTCGCGCTCATCGGCTCGCTGCTCACCGCCGTGCCGCTGAGCCCCGCCGGGCTGGGCATCGTGGAGCTGGGCGTCGTGGGCGTGCTGGTGGCCGCGTACGGGGTGCCGCTGACAGAGGCGACGACGATCGCGGTGCTGGACCGCGTGATCAGCGTGTTCTCGATCATCGTGATCGGGTCGATGCTGTACGTGGTGTCCGGGAAGCGCCGCGGCGAGGGCCTGTCGCTCCCCGAGGCGCCCGCACCGGCTGCCTGAGCACGCCGGAGGGCCCTCTCGCGGGTGTCGCCAGCGGGCACCGGGACCCCACCCCCCGATCGGGTCATCCGCAGACCGCCCGGAACCGTACCAGACGTCATGCCGATTGGGGCAGGAACGCAACGCCCTTGAGTACCAACGGGTGATTGGGCCTGCAAGGTCGGTTGAGGACACTGCAGGTGATCCCGCGCATGGATCGCGGGAGCCCAGCCCAAGGCGAAGCATGACGACCCAGAACGGCCGCGCATTCAACGAGTGGCTGCGGGCCCAGCTCAAGGCCAAGAAGATGTCGCAGCGCCAGCTGGCACAGCAGTCGGGCGTCGACCATTCGACGATCTCCCGGCTGATCCGGGGCGATCGGATGCCCTCGCTCGGGACCGCGACCAAGCTCGCACGCGGACTCCGCGAGATCCGCGACGACTCGGACACGTCCGTCGCGCTCGGCGTCGTGTCGGTCGGCCCCCAGAACCCGACCGCGCGCGTCGAGTACGCGCTCCGAGCCGACGAGGCGCTCTCAGAGCCGCAGGTTCGCCAGATCATGGAGTACTACCTGGCCGTCCGCGTCCGGCGCTTCGGTCGCTCCTACTCGCCGATCGGCGGGTCCGAGGCGGGCGTGGGTTCTGGCTCTGCTGGCGGCCCGGCCAACGGCGGCGTGTACGGACGGCCCGCCGCGGGACCCGCGACAATGGCCTCGCCGTCGGTGGTCCGCACGGTGCCGCCGCCGCCCCGTTACGGGGCGCCGCGCGGGCCGGTCCGCCCTCCGACCCGGACACCGGGCCGACCATAGAACACTTCCAGGGCACGACCTGAACGTCCCTCCACGTTCGGGTCTCGGGGACAGCGAACGCCGGCCTGCAGGGGCCGGCGTTCGCATGTCCGGCGGCTCCGGCTTGTCCCGGCGGCTCCGGCTTGTCCCGGCGCCCGTGGCCCGTCCGCCAGCTACTGCTCGTCGCCGATCGCGTAGACGCTCAGCACGCGACGCGGGCCGGCGTCGAAGCGGTCGATGAGATGCCACGGCCGGTCCTGCGCCCCGAGCCAGGCGCCCTCGGCCGCACCGCCGCAGCGCAGTCCCGCCACCTCCTCGAACAGGGGGTCGCACACGATCACGAGCTGCATGACCACCCGGAACTCCGGCGTGCCCGGGGCCCAGGTCGTGACCCCGCGGCGGGCCAGCGGAAACCCGAGGGCATCTGCGGACTTGAACTCCGGGATGCCGACCAGGGCCGTGTGGAGCCGTGGCCGGGTGGTCAGGGTCTGCAGCGTCGCCTGCACCCGGCCGGCCGCCGCGTCGG
>Ga0154724_1040_pt4 | contig 15848 bp, 15 predicted proteins | sample Rifle2008BG16ft_FD_105732 | JGI IMG/M metagenome (GOLD analysis project Ga0154724, IMG submission 105732) | Chloroflexi bacterium RBG_16_72_14 | reverse complement strand
ACCTTCTGCTCGAGGATGGCGGGAACGAGCGCCTCGAGCACCGCGCCCGTGCGCCCGATGCGCAGCCCGGGGAGGCGGCGCACGGCGTCCGCGACGGCCGGATGGCGGGGGACGAGGCGCGACGGGTCGTCGTCAAGGCCCAGGAGCGCCTCGAGGCTCGCGACGGCCGCCGCAGCCCCTTGGCCCCAGGCGCGAGCCCGCACCCCCGTCGGGGTTCGATCCAGGAGCAGTGTCGCCGGGCCGTCGGCGGTCCGCGCGGCCCGCCAGGCGCGCCCGCGACCCTCGAGCCGGAGCGCCGGATCCGTGCGGCCCCGGAGGTGGATCCCCAGCACCAGCGAGAGGTCCAGCGGGACATCGACGGCCAGGTCGCGCTCCGCGTCGGCGGCGGCATCGGACCCGTCCGCGGGGCCTGCGAACCCGGCGATCGTCACGCTCCTGTCATCCCCGAACCCTCCGCGGGACCGTGCCCGTGATGCCGGCCAGCCTATCGTGCACGCCTCGCATGCGTACCAGGCCCCGCGTCGCGGCCGCGGCGCTCATCACGATCACGGTCCGCGTCATCGACCGCGGCCCGTACGTCGCGGGCCGGATGTGGGACCTGTCGCGCGCGACGTGCACCTACCTCGACAGCTGCTACACGGCGATGATCGAGTACCGCTTCCCGTAGCCGGCGTGGCGCGCGGGCCGCGCCGGAGTTGACAGCTTCCGGTAGGCTCGACCCAGATCGTGCGTACCAGGCTCATCGCCGCGATCGCGGCCCTCATGGCCGCGTCCGCCCTGGTCGCCCTACCTGAACCCGCGGGCTCGAGTGCCCCGAGCTCCGCCCGGTCAGTCGATCCGGCGTCGATGCGCGCCGTGTCGATTGCGCTGCCCGCCGGTTCACCGGCGACGGCGATTCCATCGTTCGACTCGGCGTCGCGCTCGGCCGGCTGGCTCGGGCCCGATACGGCGCTGGTCGAGCCCGGCCGGGCCGCCGTGACCCCTTCGCGGCCCGACATCGACCAGCCGGCACCGCGGATCGGCGAGTTCCTCAAGAACTACTGGCGCTACGACCCCGAGACCAGCTGGTACGGCCCGGGGTTCATCGGCAGCGGCACCGCCTGCGGCCAGACGTACACCAAGACGATCATGGGCGTCGCCCATCGGACGCTCCCGTGCGGCACGCTGGTCACGTTCCGCAACCCGGCCAACGGCCGCCAGGTCACGGTGCCGGTCATCGATCGCGGCCCGTACGTGGCGGGGCGCCAGTGGGACCTCTCGCGGGGCCTGTGCGTGTACCTCGACCACTGCTACACGGGCCCGATCGAGTGGCGTTGGGGGAACCGCGGCGGCAGCTGAGCCCGGGCGGATTCCAGGGCGAGCGCCGGCGGATCCCTGGCGGTTCCGGTGAGGTCGGCGAACCCCTTCGAGGCCACCGAGGTCGCCGAACCCCTCGAGGCCACCGAGGTCGCCGAACCCCTCGAGGCCACCGAGGTCGGTGAACCCCTCGAGGCCACCGAGGTCGGCGAACCACTCGAGACCACCGAGGTCGGTGAACCCCTAGAGGCCGCCGAGGTCGGGCTCGCCCTCGAGGCCGGCCAGCTCGCCGGGCCCGCCACTCCCTCCGGTCTCGCCGGTCTCGCCGGTCTCCCCGGACTCCCCGGACTCCTCTTCGCCCCCCGAGCAGTCGAGCAGCGCGGTGAACGGGTCGATCGCGACCTGGTCCGCCTGGTGCTGCGCCAGCCAGCCGTTCCACTCCGCCTGGACCGCGGCGTTGAACGCCGCCAGCGTCCGGTTCGACACGGTCACGGACAGCGCCGTCAGGTTGGTCCGGAGGTTCGTCTCCCAGGTGCTGGCGATCGCCTCGTGTCGCGCCTCATGGGCGCGCAGGCTGACGGTCATCGCGCTCCACGCGCCGGCCATCGTGGGGTCCGTGGGTGCCCATACCGGCATGTCGACGCTCACGGTCCTGGTCACCGTGGGGCTCGCGACCGTCGCCGTGATCACCCCGTCCGCCTCGGTGTAGGCAGGGTCGCCGCCCCAGTTGAAGCGCACGTTGGTCTTTGCCCACCCGCTCGACGCCCGGTGCGGGCTGTTGGCGTTGAGGAAGTTGACGACGACGCCGCAGTCCGCCGTGCCGGCGGCGAGCGTCACCGCCCACCGCTGCACGGGCAACCCCGCCACCGCCACCAGCCGCTGGACGGCGGCGTTGCCGTGGCGACGCTGGAGCGCGCCGATCAGGCGCTCGCTGGTGCCCCGATCGGCGCCGGCGAGGAGGGCGCCCAGCGTCCGGGGGTTGAGCGCGACATCGAACCCGTGGCCGAGCGTGACCGGGGCGGGCTCGCGGGCCGGCCTGGGCTCGCGGGCGGGGGTGCGGGCCGGTTCGTGGACGCTGCCCATCGCCACACGGTAGCCGGTCGCGCAAGCCTCCCCCGGCGGGCGGGGCCGGTCGTGCCGGGCGGCGCGGTCGAGCGGGCGACCCGCGATCAGGCACGCGGCGCGAACGTCGCCGTGAAATGCCGCAGCTGGGCGGGCTGCCGCACGATCCGGAAGCCGCGCAGCGACGCCGCGCGCGAGGCCACGTCGCGCGCGACCTCGATCACGTAGTCCACGTGGCTCTGGGTGTACGTCCGGCGCGGGATCGCGAGGCGGACGAGATCCATCGCGGCCGGCGCCTCGGTCCCGTCCGGATGGAGCCCGAACATCACGGTCCCGATCTCGCAGCCGCGGATGCCGCCGGCGCGGTACAGCTCCACCGCGAGCGCCTGCCCCGGGTACTCGAGCGGCGGGATGTGGGGGAGCATCGCCCGTGCATCCAGGTAGACCGCGTGCCCGCCGAACGGCTTGACGAGCGGGATCCCCGCCGCGTCGAGCGCCTCGCCGAGATACGCGGTGGACCGGATCCGGTAGCGCAGGTAGTCCTCGTCCACGACCTCGCGCAGGCCCTGGGCGATGGCCTCGAGGTCGCGACCCGCCAGGCCGCCGTACGTGACGAAGCCCTCGGTCAGGATCAGCAGGTTCCGGCAGCGCTCCGCGAGCTCGTCGTCGTTGAGCGCGAGCCAGCCGCCGATGTTGGCCAGCCCGTCCTTCTTGGCGGACATCGTCATCCCGTCGGCGAGCCCCCCGACCTCGCGGATGATGTCCACCACCGGCCGGTGCTCCTGGCCGGGCTCCCGCGCCTTGATGAACCACGCGTTCTCCGCGAACCGGCAGCCGTCGAGGAACATCGGCTTCGCGTGCCGGTCGCACACCTCGCGGACCGCGCGCAGGTTCGCCAGGCTCACCGGTTGGCCGCCCCCGGAGTTGTTGGTGATCGTCACGAACACGACCGGGACGTCGTCGCCGCGCTCCGCGAGCAGGCGCTCCAGCGCCGCCACGTCCATGTTGCCCTTGAACGGGTGAATGGTGGCGGGCTGCCGGCCCTCCGGGATCACGAGGTCCACCGCTTCGGCGCCGGTGTACTCGACGTTGGCCCGCGTCGTGTCGAAGTGGGTGTTGTTGGGAATGACCCTGCCCGGCCTGCCGATGGCGCTGAACAGGATCTTCTCGGCCGCGCGGCCCTGGTGGGTGGGGATGACGTGGCGGAACGGGAACAGCGCCTGGACGGACGCCAGGAACGCGTACCAGCTGGGGCTGCCGGCGTAGCTCTCATCGCCGTGCTGGATCGCGGCCCACTGGTCGCGGCTCATCGCACCCGTCCCGGAGTCGGTCAGGAAGTCGATGAGGACGTCGTCGGCGTGGAGGTTGAACAGGTTCCAGCCGGCGGCCTCGAGGGCCCGCTCGCGCTCCGCCGCCGTGGTCAGCCGGATCGGCTCGACCGCATGGATCCGGAACGGCTCGATGATCGTCTGCCAGCGGTCCACGTCCGCGAGGATACGCCGCGGCTGCGCCGCCGGACGGGCCCGCGGCACCCACGGCGAGCGCCTAGACTCGGCGGCGATGGACCGCAGGGAGGCCCTCGCCAGGGCCGCGCTCGTCGCCGCCGGTGCCCTGACCGTCGGCATCCTCGCGCTGGCGTTGCGGCTGCTGGCGGTCAACGTCCTGCCGATCGACTACGACGAAGACGACTACCTCCGCGCCGGGCAGGTCTACGCAGCCGGGTTCCAGGGCGGCGATCCGGGCGTGCTCCTGCGCGAGAGCTACCGGTCCGAGCATCCTCAGCTGTCCACCATCGTCACCGGGCTCGCGCTGTGGCCGCTGCCACCGGCCGCGGAGGTCCCGGACCGGCCGACCACGGCCCCGCCGGCGACCGACCTCCCGGAGCCGCACCTGACGGTCGCCCGGACCGTGCAGGCCGCGTTCGGGGCGGCGACGGCGCTCGCGCTCGGGCTGCTGTCGCCGGTCGGCGGGGTATGGCTGGCCGTGCACACCTGGTCGATCAAGTACACGAGCCAGGTGATGCTCGAGTCGGTGCCGGCGTTGTTCGCCCTTCTCGCCGTGCTGGCCTGGGTGGCCGCGAACCGGGTCCCGTCCGGCAGCCGGCGGCGACGGGCGTGGATCACCGCGGCCGCCGTCGCGTTCGGGCTCGCCTGCGCCGGCAAGTACCTGTACGGCGTCGCGGGCCTGGCGATCGTCGCCGACTGGCTGTGGCGCACCCGGCCGGAGCCCGGCTGGCGCCGCCATCCCGCTGCGGTCGCGCGCTGGGTGGCGCCGGTGGGCGGCTGGGCCCTGCTCGGCGCGGCCGTGTTCCTCGTGGCGAACCCCTACCTGTGGCCCGACCCGATCGGCCGGCTGGGCGCCTCGCTCACGTACCACGGCGGCTACGCGACCAGCGAGGCGGTGCAGGAGACGGGCTGGCCCGCCTGGCAGCCGCTGGTGTGGCTGATGGGGTCGGTGCCGTTCCACGATCGCGGTACGTTCCTCGTGACCCTCGACCTGCCGATCGCGATCCTCGCGGCCGTCGGCTTCCGGACGATGTGGCGGCGACACCGCGTCTTCGGGCTGTGGCTGGTCATCGCCTTCGCCTTCCTCGTCGCCTGGCCGACGAAGTGGCCGCAGTACGTGCTCGTGCTGTCGGCGCCGCTCTCGCTGTCGGCGGGGTACGGGACGTGGCTGGCCCTCGCGCCCGTCGGCCGGTGGTTGCGCGGCGCCGCCCGGCGCGTGCGCGGCAGGCTCGAGCGCGCAGACAGGGGCGCCAGCAGGGGGCCGGGTCGGGGGCATCGCCGCGGCATCCGCGGCGGCCTCCGCGACCTGCGGCTCGCCGCGCCCTGGCTGCTGCCGGGGGTGGTCGGGTTCGCACTGCTCGCGCTCATCCCGCTCGCCTACGAGACGCTGATGTCGCTCACGGACCTCCGGCTCTCGTCGTTGCGCGACGGGATCAACGGCGGGGTGATGCGCGAGGCTGTCGGCGGGCTGAGCGGGCAGATCCCGGCCGTGCCGTTCGACCTGCGCAGCCAGGCCCACGAGGTCAGCTACGTCGGTGACGACCTGCTCACCGGGTTCCTGGGCGGGCTGTGGCTGGGCAGCAACAGCAGCGCGAGCTTCCCCGCCTTCTCGGTGCTCTGGATGGTCCTCTCGGTGGGGCTCCAGGCGGCGTTGGGCATCGCCGTCGCGGTGGTGCTGGAGCGGCCCGGCGTCCGGTTCGCGGCGGCCTGGCGGACGTTGTTCATCCTGCCGTGGGCCATTCCCGAGGTCGTGGGCGCGGTGGGCTGGCGCAACCTCGTCCACCCCGAGCAGGGACTGCTCGCACAGCTCGTCGGCGGATCGGTGCCCTGGAACATGCACCCGGACCTGGCGTTGCTCATGCTGCTGGTCGCGTCGACCTGGATGGGCTGGCCGCTCTGGATGCTGGTCGCAACGGCCGGCCTGCGCACGATCCCGCGCGCCGTGTCCGAGGCCGCGGAGCTCGACGGCGCGGGCCGCTGGCGCAGGTTCCGCGACGTGACGCTGCCGCTGCTGCTGCCCCTGCTGGGCGCGGCCTTCGTCGTGCGCGGCATCGCGCAGTTCAACCAGTTCTACCTGTTCTACGTCCTCGGGCCGCCGGACACGACGACCACCCTGGCGACGTTCAGCTACTACGTGTTCAACTCCAACAGCGGCGCCGGGCTGTACGCCGTGAGCGCCGCCATCAACGTGCTCACGCTGGTCGGCCTCGCGCTGGTGGTCGTGTGGTTCCTCCGCTGGCGCTCGCGCGCCGAGCGCGTGGCGTTCGCGTGAGGCATGCGATGCGTCGCCTGAGCCGCCGCGGCCACCTCGCCCGCCAGGGCTTCCTCGTCCTGGTCGGGCTGTTCGTGCTGCTGCCGATCTGGACGCTGGTGCTGATGGCGACCGACGGCTCGCTGATCGGCTACCCGGAGGGATTCCACCCGCTCCCCGTCGAGCCGACGCTCGACCGGTTCGTCGAGGCGTTCGTGCGGACCGACCATCCGCCGGACTTCGTCACGCTGCTCCGCAACAGCCTGGTCGTGTCGGGGTCGGCGGCGGTCGCTTCGCTCGTGTTCGGGGCGTCGGCGGCGTACGCGTTCGCGCGGCTGCGGTTTCCCGGGCGCGACGCGGGCCTGGTCGGGATCCTGCTCGGCGCGTTCCTGCCGCCGATCGCGCTGGCCACGCCGCTGTTCATCCTGTTCGTGACCGTGGAGCGGACGGTGCCGGCTCTCGAGGCGTTCGGGCTGCGCGACTCGACGCTGGCCCTGGCGATCCTGTACGCATCGTTCGCGCTGCCGCTGTGCCTGTGGCTGATGCGGGCGGCGTTCCGGGCGGTGCCGGCGGACCTCGAGGAGGCCGCGTTCGTGGACGGGGCCACCCGGTTCACCGCCTTCCGGACGATCACGCTGCCGCTCGCGATGCCGTCGATCCTGGTCGCCGCGCTGGTCGCGTTCCTGCTCGGATACACCGAGTTCGCCCTGGCCTGGCTGTTCATCGACTCGCCCGAGAACGTGACCCTCGCGATGGTGCTGGCGATGGCGACGACCGGGTTCTTCACCTCGAACTGGAGCGGTACGGCGGCGCACGCCCTGCTGATGTCGATCCCGGTCGTGCTCATCTTCCTTGCCCTCCAGCGCGCGCTGCTGCAGTCGTCGCTGGCGGGGGCGGGCACGGACTGAAGGCGCGAGGATTCCGGTGCCCGGACGCCCTCGCGGGACTGGACGCGCGGCGCTCCACGAGGCACGATGGCGCCCGGCCACAATCGGCCGGGGAATCATCGGGGCCGGGTTCCGGGGGAGCCCGGCCCCGTCATGTGCGCCCGTCGGCCCCCGATGATCGTCGGCGGACGCCGGGGCACCGCCGGCGGGTCACGTGGCGCCCCGGGCCTCGGTGTGGACCCAGGGTCAATGAGATCGCGCAACGACGCTCGGATCGGGGCTCGCCCGCTCCCTTCGCCCGATCGCGTGGACTGCGAGTCCACGAGGTCAGGGATTCGCGGCCCACAGCGGCCCGGATTCGCGATCTCATGGACTGACAGTCCACGCCCGGCACCGAGGGCGGCTCCTCGCGTCGCGGACGTGCAGCGAGGCTGGTGCGGGCGCCCGGCTCGGGCCGACGCGACCCGACACGACCCGACGCGCCTGCTCGCCGGTTGAGCCGCGGAGGTACGCTGCGCAGCATGTGTCGCAGCATCCGCCAGCTCCGTCGCGGCGATGAGGCCGGCCCCGCCACCACCGGCGAGGCGCAGGCTGCCGCCCTCCAGTACGTGCGCAAGATCAGCGGGTTCCGGGCGCCGTCGGCGCGGACCGAGGCCGCGTTCCGGGCGGCCGTGGACGAGGTCGCCTTGGCCACCGAGCGGCTGCTCCGGGCCATCGGCACGCCGGTCGCCGAGGGTCCGGACCCGTTCGCCGATCCGGTGCAGCGCCGGGCGATCCTGGCCGCCCGCGGCCCGCGCCGGTGACGGTCGAGCCGTCCGCCGTCACGGTCGCCGCGTCGGCGCCCGAACGCTCCGGCGCGCCCGTCCCCCTCCCCGCCCCCACGTGGTGGCGCCGCCCCGGGCTCGACGTCGTCGACGGCCGTCTGTCGCTCAACGGCGCCGATCTCGAGGCGCTCGCCCGCGACCGCGGGACCCCGCTGTTCGCCTACGACATGGCGCGGCCGGTCGAGAACGTCCGGGCGCTCCAGGGTGCGCTCGAGCGGGCCGGCGTCCCCCACCTCGTCCGGTTCGCGCTCAAGGCGGGCCCGGACCCGCGGATCCTGGCGGTCCTGCGCGGCCTCGGCGGGCCGGGCGAGCCCGGCAGCATCGGGATCGACGCCTGCTCGCCGGGCGAGGTGCTCCACGCCCTCGCCAACGGCTGGCGGCCGGACGAGATCAGCCACACGGGTACCAACGTGTCCGAGCGGGACCTCGACGTCCTGCTGGCCCACCCGATCTACCTCAACCTCGACGCGGTCAGCCAGCTGGAGCGGGTGGGTCGGCGCGCGCCGGGCCGGACCGTCGGCATCCGGGTCAACCCGGGTGCGGGTGCCGGCTACACGGAGCACCTCGCGTACGCGGGGGACCGGCCGACCAAGTTCGGGGTGACGGAGGACCGTCTCGACGACGCGATCGCCGCCTGCCGGCGGCACGGGCTGGTCGTGGACACGTTGCACTTCCACGCCGGGTCCGGCTGGCTGGGTGACCAGCTCGACGGCTTCGAGACCGCCCTCGCCCGGGCGACGCGATCCCTCGACCGCCTGCTTGCGGCCGGCTTCCCGATCCGGGAGGTCAACGTGGGCGGTGGCGTCGGCCGGGTGGCCCGCGATGGCGAGCTGCCGGTGGACCTGGACGCCTACGCGCAGGTGGTCGCGCGGCACCTTCGCCCGTACCGCGTGACGGCCGCCTTCGAGCCCGGCGACCTCGTGATGAAGGACGCCGGCGTGCTGCTCGGCGAGGTCGTGACCGTGGAGCGGCGGGGCGGGACCACGTTCGTGGGCCTGGACATCGGCTGGAACGTCAACTGCGCGTACTTCATCTACCGCTACGCGCAGGAGATCGTCCCGGTGCACCACCCGCTCCGCGAGCGGACCCAGGTCGTCACGGTGGCCGGGCACATCAACGAGGCGGGCGACGTGTTCGCCGAGGACTACCCCTTCCCCGCCGTGGCCGAGGGCGAGGTCGTCGCGATCCTCAACGCCGGCGGCTACCTGCAGGCGATGTCGATGACGCACTGCCTGCGGCCGACGGGCGGCGCGGTGTACCTGGAGCGGCAGCCGTTGCCGTGAGCGGGTTCGAACGGTTCGTGGACGTGGCCAGTGGCCGGTGGCCGCCTGTGGGCCCAGGCGGCGGGCGAGGGCAGCGGGGTCGTGCTCGTCCACACGGGCGTCGCGGACGCACGCCATCGCCGGTGAGGCGGCCATGGCGATGGCGCCGGCACCTCGCCCCGCCCGACTGACCCGGCCCGGTTGGGGACGCATCCGGCTCGGATGGGGACTCACAGTCCATGAGAACGCGCATCGGCGGCGAGCAGGCGACAATTCGACCCTCCGCCCCTGGCTTCGGTGACCCAGGGTCCACGAACCCGGGATTCCAGGCCCGCCGGGCCGCTCGAATCGCGATCTCATGGACCTCCAGTCCGCACCCCGCTCGGGCCGTGGTGCGGCACGGGCAGTCCGCACCCCGCGTGGGCCGTGGTGCGGCACGGGCAGTCCGCACCCCGCGTGGGCCGTGGTGCGGCACGGGCAGTCCGCACCCCGCGTGGGCCGTGGTGCGGCACGGGTCATCGCGACCGAGAGCCTGATCCTGTCTGCGGAGTGTCGAGGGTGAGCCTTGCCCCGGCCGTGGAGCGTTGGCGGGAGGCCGGACCTCGGCCGCGGGGTCGCGCGACCCTGGACCTCGCCGCGCAGCGGCGGCCACGTCCCGGGGTACAGTCCCTCAACGATGTCCGCGGATCCCCCCGACCCCTCCCTCGAGCGCCAGGTCACGCGCGTCCGCGTGACCAGCTGGCGCGACGACACCGCGCACACCCGCGAGGACCGCCTGTCCGGCGAGGAGCCGATGGCGATCCGTGCCTGCGGCCCGGGCGAGGACCCGGTTGACGTGGCCGTCACGATGCGGACACCCGGACACGAGGCCGAGCTGGCGGCCGGCTTCCTGTGGACCGAGGGGCTGCTCGACGGCGTCGGCGACATCGTTCGGATCACGACCGGCGACCCCGCCGCCACCTCGCGCCCGGACGACGAGGTGACCGTCCACCTGGCGCGCCCGTTCGACGTGTCACGCGTCGCGGAGCGGCACTTCGTGGCCACAGCGTCGTGCGGGATCTGCGGGAAGGCGTCGCTGGACGAGCTGGAGGTCCGCTGCGCACCCATCCCCCCGGGCCCGGTGGTCACCCCAGCGACCCTGCTCGGCCTGCCCGCGACGCTGCGCGAGGCCCAGGCCGTGTTCGAGCACACCGGTGGCCTGCATGCGGCTGGCCTGTTCGAAGCGGACGGCGGGCTGGTGGCCGTGCGTGAGGACGTGGGCCGACACAACGCGCTGGACAAGCTCGTGGGCAGCCGGCTGCTCGCCGGGGAGCTCCCGCTCCATGGGCGCATCGTCCTCGTGTCGGGCCGGGCCAGCTTCGAGCTCGTCCAGAAGGCGGCGGTCGCCGGGGCGCCGATCCTGGCCGCCGTCTCGGCGCCCACCGACCTGGCGGTCGAGGCGGCGGAGCGCCTGGGCGTGACGCTGGTCGGGTTCCTGCGCGACGACGGCTTCAACGTCTACGCGCGGCCGGACCGGGTGTCGGTGGGGCGGGTCTGAGGGGGGAGCGCCGCCTCAGCGACCCTCGAGCTCGCGGTCCAGCTGTCGCTTGATGATCACCAGGAACACCACGCTCAGGGCGATGAGCGCCAGCACGACGATCATGGCCTGGCGCCGGAACGTGCTCTCGTCCACCTTCGCCACCGCCATCGCCTGTGCCTCGTCGGCCTTGATGCGGGCGTCGGTCGAGAGATCCGAGACGAGCTTGAGCTTGGTGGTGTGGACCGCGGCCTGGGCCTGGATCAGGCTCGTCCTGGCCTGCGCGATCCCGACCTCGGCGTCCGCGGTGATCATGCCCAGGCGTGCCGCGTCCTCGATCCGCATCCCGGCGGCCTCGAACGCGCCCTCGGCGCCGCCCAGTGCGTCGGCGATCCCCTGCACCTGGGCGTAGATCTGCGAATCGGGGTGGTGGCAGGTGTCGCAGCGCCGGTCGGCCTCGTTGGCGAACCGGTCGATCTCGAGGCGAAGCGTCCGGTTCGTGAGGTCGTGGCAGGTCGAGCACTCGTAGTCGGGGTCCTCGGGATGGAAGAACAGCCGCGGACCGGGCTGCGAGACGTCGTGGGTGCCGTGGCAGGTCCAGCACTTCGGCGCCGCCTGCTCGAGCTGGGCGTGGCGGCTCTGCTCGTACAGCTCCTGGGTGGCGGTGTGGCACTTCCCGCACACGTCGACGACCTCGGTCGCGCGCGGCGGCTTCGCGTCGTGTGACCCGTGGCACGACGCGCAGCTCGGGGCGCGGACGTCCTGCTCCTCGAGGAGCGCCTTGCCATGGACGCTCCCGGCATAGATCTCGAACTGGTCGGTCGGGATGCCGTACGGCTCCATGCGCCTGGCATCGGCGTGGCAGCTCGCGCACAGCTCCGGGACGTTGAGCGGGAACACCTTGGCGTTCGGGTCGGACACCTTGCGCACGTCGTGCGAACCGTGGCAGTCAGTGCATACGGCCACCCGCGTGTCGTTCGCGGTGGCCAGGCGCTGGCCGTGGACGCTGGACCAGTACTTCGCGTACTGGTCCGTCGCCAGGTTGTAGGGCCGCATGACCTCGACGTTGGCGTGGCAGCTGCCGCACACGCCGACGGTCTGCGTCCGGTCCGGCGTGCCGAGGAACCCGGCCTCGGTGGACATGCCCACGGTGATCTGGTCGGACCGCGGATCGCCGCCGTGGCAGTCGGCGCAGCCCACGTCCGCGCCGGCATGGACGCTGGCCTCCCACGCCGCGCTGATCTCCGCCTGCTTGTCGTTGACGGCCGAGTGGCAGTCGACGCAACCGTTGGTGTCCCCGGCCGGCGGGTGGGCGATCGGCGTGGGGACGGGCGGGGCGGACACGAGGGGCGCCGCGCTCGACGACGCCCCGGGTGAGGCCGTGGCCGTGGCGGTGCCTGACGAGGCCGCGGGTGAGGCCCCGGGGGAGGCCGCGGGCGACCCGCCGGTCGCGGCGGTGGGATCCTCCGCCGACGCGGTCACGGCCAGGCCGAACCACAGCCCGCCCGCGACCAGGCCGGTCGCCGCCAGGCGGAGCAGCCGGCGCGCGGGCGTCACGACACGCGGCGAGCGGCGAGGGCGGGCGTCAGGCGACATAGCCGCGCCAGGTCAGGAACACGAGCGCGAGGACGATCAGGGTCGCGCCGCCGACGACGACCTTGCGGCGTCGGGCGAGCACCTCGGGACTCCGGTCCAGGAACGGCCAGACGATGACGACGCCGAGCCCGACGATCGGGGCGAGGATGCCGATGTCCTTGGGCAGGAACTTGAGCATCTCGTAGACCGCGAGGTAGTACCACTCGGGCTTGGGGTGCCCGGCGTCGAGGATGTTCGCCGGCTCCTCGAGGGTCGCCGGGTACAGCGACGCGAGCACGACCAGCACCGCGAGCAGGATGTACCAGGCGACGAGCTCGTCGAGGATGTAGTGGGGGAAGAACGGGCGCAGCGGCTCGTCGTCGTTGTCGGCCGTCCGGACCCTCGGCTCCGGCTTCTTCGGGTTCGCCAGGCCGAGCTGGTGGACGAGCACGAGGTGGAGGGCGAGCATCCCGCCCAGTGCGAGAGGGAGCACCAGGACGTGGATGCCGAAGAACCGGGACATGGTGGCGCCCGACACGTCGCTGCCGCCGCGCAGCAGGAGCAGCAGCGAGTCGCCGATGACCGGGACGCCGCCCGCGATCTCGGTGCCCACCACGGTCGCCCAGTACGCACGCTGGTCCCAGGGCAGGAGATAGCCCGTGAACCCGAAGCCCAGCGTCAGCAGCAGCAGCCCGCAGCCGACCACCCACGTGACCTCCCGCGGGTACTTGTATGCCGCCTGGAAGAACACCCGAAGCAGGTGGAGGACCACGAACAGGATCATCAGGTTCGCGGCCCAGTGGTGGACGCTGCGGATCAGCCAGCCGAAGCTCACGTCGCTGGTGATGAACTGGACGCTCTCGTACGCGGCCTCGGGCGTGGGCTTGTAGTACAGCGCGAGCAGGGTCCCCGTGACGACCTGGATCCCGAACAGGAACAGCGCGATGCCGCCGAAGTACCAGGTGCGGGCCGTCATCGGGATGCGCACGTGGACCATCGCCGCCAGCACCGGCGCGAGCCGGGTGCGGTCGTCGAGCCAGCGCGTCGTCCGGCGGGAGCCGCCCGCGGTCTGCCCGGTGGCCATCTCAGGCCTCCGACAGGAAGATCTGGTCACCCTCGACCGTCACGTTGAGCGGCGGCAGCGGGGCGGGCGGTGGACCCGAGATGACCGCGCCCGAGGCGGGATTGAACCGGCCGTCGTGGCACGGGCACTGGATGGCCCCGATGAGGTCGTTCCAGGCCACCACGCAGCCGAGATGCGTGCAGATCGCCGAATAGGCGCGCAGGCCCTGCTCGGTGTTCACGACGATCGCGGGCGCGCTGCCCATCGCGACGACCTTGCCGCCGCCGGCCGGGATGTCGGCGGTGGTGGCCACGAGGACCTTGCCGCCGGCCACCGCCCGCCCGGACCTGGTCGGCACGAGAAAGCCGAGGACGGGCGTGACCACCATCGCGACCGTGGACACGACGGTCAGCCCGCCCAGCCAGCGAAGGACGCGGCGCCGGCCGGGCCGGGTCACCGTCGCGTCGGTCGCGGGGATGGGCGCAGGCTCCATCGCTCCCTCGGCGGCAGATGCGATCCGCCGCTGGCAACAGGCTGGTTGCGTGCCATTGTCCGATCAACGAACGGCACGGCAACGTGCGGATCGATACAGATTGGATATAGGCGGGTCATGAACGGCGCCCCGGGTGCGGTGGCGGGACCTCGAATCGTCCTCCCGGAGGGCACCGTCGAGGACGGCCTCCCGCGGCGCCGGATGGTCAGGTGCGGGCCGCCAGGGGCCAGGCCGCGCCCTCCGTCGCCGGCCGTGGGGTCGGTGTCACCCCGGGGGTCGGCGTGGTCTCGTCCGGCGGCCCGTGGAGGAACGGCGTGGTCACCGGCAGGACCGGCTCGCTGTGGCAGCGGGCGCAGTACACCGGCTGGTGGCAGTAGGCGCAGGCCTCGTTGCCCTGCGCACGGATCACCGCGGCATGGTTGGTGGCCATGGTGTCGTGGTCGACCGTGACCGCGCCCGTGGCGTGGCAGTTCACGCAGTAGTCGCGGGCATGGCACTCGCCGCAGGTGTTGCCGCCCGGATCGAGGTCCGGCGCGACGTCCTTGTGGCTGAACACCCACAGCGAGTCGCTCGTGTGGGTGCTGGGCGGCTGGCCGAGCGGCAGGCTGGCGACGGCCGGTCCCAGCTGCGGGAACGTGTGGCAGGCATTGCAGGTCGAGGGGATCGTCTCCGCGGTCACGACGCCGTCCACGACCAGGACGTGCCCGCCGTCGTGGCACCGGAAGCAGCCGGGGAAGTCGGTGTGCCCGAGGTGGTCCGGGTACGTCTGCGCGGTGACCCGCATCTCGGGCGAGGCGGTGAGCCGGTACAGGACCTGCATCCGGTCGATGGCCGTGTTGATCTGGGCGGCCTTGGTCCGGTAGACGTCCGGGTACTGCTCCGCGTAGAAGTCGCGGAGCCGATCGATCTCCTCGTCGGCCGCCGCCTCGTCCGCATAGCTGCTCCACAGCAGCCGCATGCCCTCGCGCTTGATGTACGGGAGGGTGGCGTCGATGCCGCCGGTCGAGAGCTCGTAGTCAAGGCTGGTGCGCGGGTTGGGGATCGAGTGGCCGGCGCGGTTGTGGCAGTCGTAGCAGGTCATGACGTGCTGGGCATCGGCCGCCAGGATCGCGTCGATGTCCGGCTGGACGTCGTCGGACACGCGGATCCTGTCCTGCGAGAGGTACTCGCGGATCGTGCCGTCCGGCTGGGTCGCGGCCACGTAGTCGATCGAGGCGGCGTCCTCGTCCGGCGTCGCGTAGCTGACCTCGCGCAGGATGTGCCAGTGGACGCTGCGGTCCACGTCGAAGGCATCGCCGCCACCGGGCCGGACCATGAGGCCGACGAACTGGCGGGTGTTGTCCTCGTCCTCGCTGAACACCGTCCGCGTCTTGAGGCCGGCCAGGGCCCGGCGCAGCGGGTCGTGGCAGTGGGCGCAGGTGTCGTCGGCGGAGGGCAGGTCGGTGTGCTCGGGCGGCGGGATCGGCGTGGGGTAGGTGCCCAGCACCATCTCCACCAGCTGGCGGGTGCCGTTGAGCTTGGCCCTGATCCAGCCGGTGATGCCCGGCTCCACGTGGCACTCGGCACAGGTGACGTTGGCTGGGGGCCTGCCTCGTAGGCGGCGAGCTCGGGCGCCATGGAGTGGCAGCGACCGCAGAAGTCGGCGGTCTCGGTCCACTGGATCAGCGACACGGCGGAGAAGGTCGCCACGCCGCCGACGCCGGAGAGCACGAGCAGGAGCGCGAACAGCCCGGCCCGCGAGCGCGGCAGCCGCAGCCTGCGCCCGCGGAGGTAGAACGGCGATCGTCGCCGGGCGCGGGGTGCCTCGGGCTCGGCGGCCTGGGCAGGCTCGGTGGTCAGGGCGGGCTCGCCGGCCGCGGCCGGCTCCGGAGGCTCGCCGGCCGTGGCGTCATCGATCGACGGCGACGCGTCCGCGGGATCCGCCCCGGGCGTGCCGGGGCGCGTCGTCTCGTCGGTCATCGGGAGGTCAGTTCATGAGGGCCGCGACGGCGCGGTCCATGTCGTCCCGGTGCAGCGCCCCGATCCGGATCTCCCGGATCTTCCCGTCGGCGCCGATGAAGAAGTGGGTCGGGATGCCCATCGTGCGGTAGGTGCTCGCGATGATCGTGCGCTCG
>Ga0154724_1090_pt30 | contig 15901 bp, 15 predicted proteins | sample Rifle2008BG16ft_FD_105732 | JGI IMG/M metagenome (GOLD analysis project Ga0154724, IMG submission 105732) | Chloroflexi bacterium RBG_16_72_14 | reverse complement strand
CGTGCCGCCGACCGCATCGCCCTCGCCCACGGTCGAGGTGACGCCGGCGCCGGACGGGACGATCGAGATCGCGCGCAACGTGATCCTCGTCGGCAACGCATCGGGGTACTCGCCCGACGGCGCCCGGTTCGCGTTCACCGCCCGGCCGGCGGACGGCAGGGCCGGCCCCGACGTCTACGTCTGGGTCACCAGCGAGCGCGAGGCCCGCCCCATCACGACCGACCACGCCTCGGTGTTCTCCGCCTGGACCGGCGGGCGGATGCTCGTGAGCCGCGTGGCGGACGGCGAGCCCGTCACCTCGCTCCTCGATCCCGCGACCGGGACCGAGCAGGCGCTCCCGGACGCCGCGATCTGGCGACCCACGGTCGGCCCCGACGGCCGCACCGCGCTGTGGTGGGAGGGCACCGTCGTTCCCTCCGCCGACGGGTTCACGTGGCAGCCCGACAAGGGCCGCCTGGTGCTCGGTGCCTGGCCGCACGACGCCGGCAAGCCGCAGGTCCTCGACAAGGGGAAGATCCGGGACTGGGAGGTCCACTGGGACGAGACGGGCGCCGTGGTCGCGCTGTGGGTCGCCGGCGACGGACCGGACGCCGCCGGTTCGCTGAGCCTGTACGTGGTGGACGACGAGACCGGCGCCGTCAACGTCGACGAGCCGCTGCTCGAGGACGCCGAGGCCTTTGCCGGGTTCTCGCTCCGCAGCGGCCGCCTCGCGTGGAGCGCGCCCGCGGCGGGCGGGGACACGACGGTCGAGGTCCTCGCCTGGACCGGCGACACGATCGGGCGGCTGCAGCTGCCCACCGAATCCGGGGTGACCGTCGTCCGCTGACCGGGCGGCCCGGACCCGCGGACCGTTGTGTCCGCCGCACCACGTTCGCCTTCGATTCCGACGCGCCACCGGCGTCGACCGGGATCAGGTTCGCGTCACCGCTGCCGACATCAGGGCCCGGAAGGCCGGAAACCGCTCGGCGTAGACGGCTTGCGCGTCAGGCTCAGGGTCGAACCGGTCGCCGAGACGCAGGCAGCGCGCGATCGCCTCATCCGCGTCGCGATACACCCCGACGCCGATCCCGGCCAGCATGGCCACGCCGGTGACGGCGGCGTCGCCCGGGACGACGGTCACCGGCACCCCGGTCACATCCGCCTTGATCCGGTTCCAGGTGTCGAGGCGAGCGTCACCGCCCGACACCCGCAGCTCCGTGACCGGGGCTCCCCCGTGCTCCAGGAGCGCAAGGTGCTCGCGGATCGTGTAGGCGACCCCTTCCAGCATGGCACGAGCGAGGACGCCCCGACCGTGACGCAGCGAGAGGCCGGTGAAGGCGGCACGCAGATCCGGGTCGGTGCGCTCCCCGTCGCCGAGGACGGGGATCGCGAGCACGCCATCCGAACCCGGCGGCACCTCCCCGGCTTCGCCGTCGAGCCGGCCAAAGTCGGCAACGCCGGCGCGACCCCGGCGGCCGCCGTAGAGCAGGTCGGCGACCCACGTGGCCGCGGTGCCGGTGGTGTTGATCCCGGTCTCGGTCGTCAGCATGCCAGGCACCACGTGCGGGTAATGCGTCACGAGCAGCTCGCCGAGGGGCTCCGGAAGGGCGGCGTTGAGGCACGTCGACGAGCCTGCCATCTCGCTGACGGGTCCCGGTCGGACGACACCCGCGCCAAGGGCACAGGTCTGGCTGTCGGCGCCGCCCAGCACGACCGGCGTCCCTGCCGGCAAGCCCAGCGTCGCGGCCAGCGGCGCGCGCACCGTCCCGACCGCCTCCCACGACGCGCGGACGGGTGGGAACAGCGAGACAGGCAGGCCCAGCCCGTCCATCAGTTCCGGATCCCATGCCCGCGCGCGGAGCCCGAACACGAGGGTCGCGGCGGCATGGCTTCCGTCGGTGGCCGGTTCGCCGGTCAGCGCGAGCGCGGCGAGGTCCCGCGGCTGGAGGGCGAGCGAGGCCGCCCGGAGCCAATCCGGCTCGTGGTCGCGGATCCAGAGCAGCTTGGGCGCGATGTGGAAGGCGGCCGGCAGGTGGCCCGTCCGGCCGTGGATCCAGGCGTCGCCGAACCGGTCCCGGATCGCCTGGGCCTCGGCCTCGGCGCGGTTGTCGCGGTACATCAGGCCGGGGCTGGTCGGCCGGCCGCGGGCGTCAACGAGGCAGATCGTCGGGCACTGGCCGGTGAGCCCAATGCCGAGAACACGACGCCGTGGCCCGAGCCGGGCCACGAGGTCGCCGAGGGCACCGATCGCCGCAGACTGCCACGCTCGCGGGTCCTGCTCCGCCCAGCCCGGCCTGGGCGATCGCGCAGGGTACGGCCGCCGCGTCTCGAGCTGCCGCCGTCCCTCGAGGTCGAAGGCGGCGGCGCGTGCGGCCGAGGTGGCCACGTCCACGGTGACCAGGACGTCGGTCCATCGGGAGTCGTCCGCGCCGGACGCCGTGGCGTCCCCGAGCGCATCCGCGAGGGGGTCCCGGGGCATCGCGCGTCAGGCCGCGGTCGCGAGGCGGTCGGTCGCGCGCAGCAGCAGCATCGTCAGCCCCACGATCACGAGCAGCAGGATGATCGAGCCGGCCGCCGCCTGGCCAATGTCCAGCGGCCCAGCCAGACCGGTGCGCCAGATCAGGTAGCTGATCGTCTCGGTGCTGGTGCCCGGTCCGCCCCGCGTCAGGATGTAGATCAGGTCGTAGGTCTTCACCGCGGACACGAGCCGGATGAGGACCGCGACCACGATGATGGGCACCATGAGCGGCACCGTGATCAGGCGCAGGCTCTGCCAGCCGCTGGCGCCGTCCACCTTGGCCGCCTCGATCGGCTCATGGGGCAGCGCGGACAGTCCGGCGTAGAACATCAGGATCAGGATCGACGTCTCGTGCCAGACGTCGACCGCGATGATGGTCGGCAGGGCCAGGTCGACGTCGCCCAGCCAGGCGAGCTTGGGCACGCCGGCCAGCCCGATGACCCAGTTGAGCACGCCCAGGTCCGGGTGCAGGATGAGCCGCCACGACAGGCCGACCGCGACCGGGCTGAGCAGCAGCGGCACCATCACGACCAGCAGGTACAGGCTCCGGAACCTGAGGTTCGGCAGCGTCAGCAGGAACGCGAGGGCGAACGCGATCACCGTCTCGATCGTGACCACCGAAACCGACAGCACGGCCGTGTTCCTGGCCGCGTTGAGGAACGCCTCGCTGGACAGGAACGCCATGTAGTTGTCCAGCCCCACGAACGGCCGGGACAGGTCGGTGCCGGACAGCAGGAACCGCTGGACGCTGGCGATCCCCGCGTAGGCCAGCGGGAAGGCATCGACCAGCAGCAGCGCCACGAACAGGGGCATGAGCATCCGCCAGCGGATGGGCAGACCTCCCGTGCCTGCCACGGGGCGGCGCGTTCCGGTCTGGCTGGTTGGGATGTCGGCGGTCATCGGCGATCAGGATGCGACGCGAGCGACCGGCGGTGCCGGTCGCTCGCGTCGAGCTGTCATCGTCCGGTGGTCCACTAGCCTTCCGCGGCGAGCTCGGCGAGCTTCTCCGCGATCGCGTCCAGGGCGGCCTGCGGCGACTTGCGCTTGCTGGCGGCCTCAGACAGCTCACGGCCCAGCGTGGCGACCAGATCCTGCTGCTTGGTGATCAGCGGCAGGCCCTTGCCGGACTTGAGGATGTCGAGTGCCTTGGTCAGGTACGGGAACTTGGCCAGGATCTCGGGATCCGAGTAGAAGCTCGAGTAGGCCGGGGAGCCGCCCTTGAGCGATCGCTGCCGGGAGACGTCCTCGGCTGTGACCCACTTGATGAACTCCCAGGCCGCCTCGGGGTTCTTGGAGCTCTTGGGGATGCCGAACGACCACACCCCGACGTTGCCCTGGCCGGTGCCGGGCATGGGGGCTACGTCCCACTTGTCCACGACCGAGGAGCTCTCGGGATCCTGGAAGAAGCCGGCGAAGATCGTCACGTAGGTGACCATCGTGGCCGCCTTGCCCTGCGCGAACGTGTTGCTCGCGTCGTCGAGGTTGGCGCCGGCCGCCCCCGTCTGGGCAGCGTTGTCGATCATGTCAAGGTACTGGTTGAGCGCCTTGAGCCCGATCTCGTTGTTGACGGTCGGGGTCTTGAGGTCAGCGGCGTACAGGTCGCCGCCGTTGGCGAACAGGAAGTTGAGCCACTCCATCGCGATCGGGTCGGTTGGTGCGCCCTGCATCGCGGCCCCGTAGAAGTCGCCCTTCTTGAGGCTCTTGGTGTACGCGACGTACTCCTCCATCGTGCTGGGGATCTGGATGTCGAGATCCTTGCGGTAGACGATCCCCATCGGGTAGGGGAAGTACGGGACGTAGTAGGTCTTGCCGTCGACCTTGCCGTTGACGTCGAAGAACGCCGGCACGATCCCGGACAGGTCGGTCGCGTCCCGCGCGATCAGGTCGTCGAGCGGCAGCATCCAGCCCGACCGGGCGAACTCGCCGGGCCAGTAGTAGTCGACGGCCACGGCGTCGTAGCTGCCGGACTTCTCGGGCCCGCTGAGCTGGGGCACGAGCTTCTCGTACATGTTGCTGTACGGGACCTGCTCGAACTCGACCTTGATGCCCGTCTTCGCCTCCAGGTCGGGCAGCAGGTCCGCGATGTAGTGCGTCTCGGTCAGGTCCTCCATGAGCATGTGGAGGGTCGTGCCCGCGTAGGGCTTGTCGCCCCCGGTCGGCGCGGCCGTGCCGTTGCCGCCGGTCCCGCAGGCTCCGACCAGGAAGACCACGACCATGCCCGCCCCGAGGAGACGCCGAATGCCTCCTCGGCCGGCGGTGCGGCCGTGCGATGGCTGGTGCATGACGACCTCCTCCGATCTGCGCGCTCGACGCGCGCTGTGACCCCTACTTGACCGACCCGAAGGTCAGGCCGGTGACGAGATAGCGCTTGACCATGAACGTGAGCACGATGACCGGCGCGCTCATGAGAACCGTGCCGGCGGCCATCGGCCCGACCTGGGTCCCGGCCTGCGTGATCAGCCCCACCAGAGCGACCGGCAGCGTGCGGGAGTCGATTCCGGTGAGAATGAACGCGAACAGGAACTCGTTCCAGGACAGGACGAAACTGAACACCCCGGCCGCGATCAGGCCGGGACGCGCCATGGGGACGACGATCAGACGCAGGACCTGGAGCCGGGTCGCGCCGTCCACGAGCCCGGCCTCTTCCACCTCGACCGGCAGGCCCTGGAAGAACCCGCTCAGGATCCAGACGACGAACGGCAGGTTGAACGACAGGTACATGACCGCGATCAGCACCTGGTTGTTGAGCAGGCCGAGCTCCCGGGCCACGATGAACACCGGGATGATGAGCGTGATCGGCGGCAGGATCTGGGTGGCCAGGATGCCCACCCGGGTGCCCTGCCCGCCGGTGCGCCAGCGGGCGATCGAGTACCCGGCCGGCACCCCGATGAGCAACGAGATCATGGCCGTGCCCACGCCGATCCCAAGGCTGTTGATGAAGAACCGGACGAAGTTCTGGTCGGCCAGGATGTAGGCCCAGCTGTCGAGATTGAGCCCCGCGCCGAAGTCCGGCGGGATGAGGTAGGCGGTTCGCCGGGACACGATCGAGGTCCTGGCGATCCACAGCAGCGGCAGCAGGATCACCAGGCTGGACACGATCAGCACCAGGTGCGTGGCGAGCCGGCCCACCGAGACCCGGCGGCGCCTCCGGCTGGAGGCGGGCGTGCCGGCGAGCGGGGCCGCGGTCGCGGCGGTCATCGGGCCGCTCCCGCTCGACCGGCTTGCCGTGCGTGCCGGGACGCGTCACTCTCTTGTGCATGGGGCGCCCACTGCTGGCCGTAGACCGGCACCATCGGATCCTGGAGCGGGTGGCCGTCGAGCAGTCGATCGACTACGCGAGCCTCGCGCTCGAGCTCGGCGTCTCGCCGATGACGATCCGGCGCGACATCAAGCAGCTCGTGGCCGAGGGGTTCCTGCGCACGGTGCGCGGCGGTGCCACCGCCCACCTGACCCGCTCGTTCGACCTGTTGCTCGGCAAGCGAGCCCTCACCCACGCCACCGAGAAGCGGCTGATCGGTCGTCGGGCGGTGGCCCTGATCGAGCCGGGCGAGACGATCTTCCTGGGCATCGGCTCCACGGTCGCGCAATTCGTGCAGTTCCTGCCGGCCGACCTGGGCGTGACGGTGGTGACGCCCTCGCTTGCCCACGCCAGCCTGCTCGCGTCGCGCGACATCCGGGTCGTCTCGACCGGCGGGCTCGTGGCCGGCGAGGAGCTGTCGCAGACCGGCTCGCTGGCCGAGCGAGGGATCGACCGGTTCCACGCCACGACCGCGGTGCTTGGCGCCGCGGGGATCTCGCGCCGGGCGGGCGTGACCGATCTCGACCCGGCCCTTGCCGATCTCAACGGCCGCATGATCGAGCGCTCCGAGCGGACGATCATCCTGGCCGACGGGTCGAAGGCGGGAGTCGCCGCCCCGTGCGTGGTCTGCCCCCTGGATCGTGTGTCGCGGCTGGTGACCGACCCCGCCGGCGCGTCGGCGATGGCTCAAGAGTGCTCCCTCTCGCGCGTACAGCTCGTCGTCGCGGCGCGACCCGACACGCCCGGCACCGACGTACCGACCTGACCGGCACGATCTCACAGTCCCTCACGGCCTGTCAACGTCGGACGGGCCTTGATCTGACAAGACTTGTGTTACAAACTGTTCCATCGCCGTCCGAGCACAACCGTGGCTCGGCCGGTGTCCGGAGCGGGAGGTTGGGAACTCGTGGATGCGCTCGGCCGGATCTTCTCGCGCCCGAAGCCGATCATCGGAATGGTGCACCTTCCGGCGTCCCCGGGCCAGCCGCGGTACCGGGCCACCCCCTTCGCGGCCGTCGTGGAGGGCGTCCGCCGGGACATCGACGCACTCCAGTCCGGCGGCCTCGACGGTGTCATGTACTGCAACGAGGCCGACCTGCCCTACGCGACCAGCGTCGGGCCGGAGATCCCGGCCTACATGGCGGCCATCATCACCGCGACCCGGGACGACCTCGCGGTCCCGTTCGGCGTCAACGTCCTGTGGGACCCCTACGCTTCGCTGGCCGTGGCCGCCGCCACCGGCGCCTCGTTCGTCCGCGAGGTGCTTACCGGCATGTTCGACACGGACATGGGCATGCTCGCCCCGGACCCGGCGGCGATCTTCGCCTTCCGCGACCGCCTTGGCATCCGGTCATGCGCGCTGTTCGCCAACGTCGCCCCGGAGTTCGCCCGGTCGCTGTCGGACCGCGATGTCGCCGCGCGGGCCCGCGGCGCGGCCTACTTCGGCTTCGATGCGCTGCTCATCTCGGGACCCATGGCGGGCGTCGCGTTCGATCTCGCCGAGCTGCTCGCCGCGCAGGCGGCCGTCCGCGACGTGCCGGTGCTCGCCAACACGGGCGTGCGGGAGGACAACGTCGCCGAGACGCTGCGCCACGCGGACGGCGCGATCGTGGGCAGCAGCCTCAAGGTCGACGGCAACACCTGGAACCCGGTGGACCCGGTGCGGGTGCGCCGCCTCGTCGCCGCCGCCGCGCCCGCCCGGGGCGAGGTGGTCGTCCCCGCGGCTGTCGGGGAGCCCGCCTGAACCGGGACGATGACGGGGCTTCGCCGTCGAGGAGGACGCATGCGCCTGCAGGACAGGATCATCGGGATCACCGGGGCAGGCTCCGGGATCGGGCGTGCGTGCGCCCTCGCCTACGCCGCCGAGGGAGCGGTCGTCGCCGCCACCGACCTCTCCGACCGCGCCGACGCGGTCGTGCGGCTGATCGCCGATCGTGGTGGCCGGGCGCGGGCGTGGTCGCTCGACGTCACCGACCGGGCGGCGATCCCGGGTGTGATCGACGCCATCAGGACGGTCATGGGCGGGCTCGACGTCTGGCACAACAACGCCGGCGTGAGCACGATGGGCCGGTTCGTCGAGCTCACCGAGCGCGATTGGGACGTCAACATGGACATCAACGCCAAGGGCGTCTTCAACTGCTCCCAGGTCGTGGCCCGGCACATGATCGCCGCGGGCGGCGGCAAGATCATCAACACCGCCTCGATGGCGGGCAAGAAGGGTGACGTGGCCTTCCTGCCGCACTATGTGGCGAGCAAGTTCGCCGTCGTCGGGCTGACCCAGGCGATGGCCGCCGAGCTCGCCCCGTCGGGGATCACGGTCAACGCGATCTGCCCGGGCTATGTGGTCACGCCGATGCAGGACAACGAGGCGGGCTGGGAGGCGGAGCTGCGCGGGATGACGCCCGACGAGGTCCGCCGGCTGTACGTCGACGACACGCCGCTGGGACGGCTCGAGACGGCCGAGGATGTCGCGAAGGTCGCGGTGTTCCTCGCCTCGTCCGACAGCGACTTCATCACCGGCGCCTCGATCGACGTCAACGGGGGAGCGTGGATGGGCTAGGGGAACGGCGGCGTCCCGAGCGGCTTCGTCGAACGAGGAGGACAGCTCCATGGGTGACCCCGCAACTGGAACGGTCTACCCGTACATCCCCAACTCGGTCCCGGCCATCAGGGCCGGGATGCTCGCCGAGGTCGGCGCCGCGTCCAGCGAGGAGCTGTACGACGTGATCCCCGCGTCGATCCGGCTCGACCACCCGCTCCAGCTGCCCGGGCCGCCGCTGTCCGAGTACGACCTGCGTCGGCATGTCGAGGGCCTGCTGGCCAGCAACCGGCCGACCAGCGAGGTGCTGAGCTTCCTGGGCGGCGGCTGCTGGCCCCACTTCGTGCCCGCGGTGTGCGACGAGATCGCGTCGCGCGGCGAGTTCGTCACCGCCTATCACGACGGCGAGCGTTCGATGCTGGGTAGCTACCAGGCCCAGTTCGAGTTCCAGAGCATGATGGGTGAGCTCACCGGGATGCAGATGGTGAGCACCACGACCTACGACTGGGGGACCGCCGCGGCGAGCTCGCTGATCATGGCGATCCAGATCACTGGGCGGCACGAGGTGGTGGTGCCGGCATCGATCTCCCCGGTCCGCCTGCGCGAGATCCGGACCATCTGCGGCCCCACGGCGACCATCCGCGTGGTCGGCCACGACGCGAACACGGGCGCGCTCGACCAGGCCGCACTCCGGGCGGCCGTGACCGCGGAGACGGCCGCGGTCTACGTCGAGGTGCCGTCGTTCCTGGGTTTCCTCGAGCCCGGTGCCCCGGTCATCGGCGAGATTGCCAAGGCCGCGGGCGCCTTGTTCGTCGTCGGCGTGGACCCGAGCTCGCTCGGCGTGCTGGCGGCTCCGCGGACCTACGGCGCCGACATCGTGTGCGGCGACCTCCAGCCGCTGGGCATCCACATGACCGCGGGCGGCGGCAACGCGGGGTTCATCGCCACGCCGCACGAGGACCGCTACATCGCGACCTGCCCGACGCTGCTGGTGAGCATCGTGCCCACCGTGCACGAGGGCGAGTACGTCTTCGAGTGGGCGAACTTCGAGAGCATCTCCTACGGGCTGCGCGCAGACTCGCATGACTTCGCGGGGACCGCGCAGACGATCTGGGCGATCGTCGCGGGCGCCTACCTCGCGCTGATGGGACCGCAGGGGATGCGGGAGCTGGGCGAGACCATCATGCAGCGCGGCGCGTACGCTCGAGCCAGGCTGGCCGCGCTCCCCGGGCTGCGGGTCGCATTCGGCGGAGCCGCCCACTTCAAGGAGTTCGTCGTCTGCTTCGACCAGACCCCGCTGTCCGTGGCCGAGATCAACGCCGGGCTCCGGGAGCACGGGATCTACGGCGGCAAGGACCTCACGGCCGACTTCCCGGAGCTGGGCAAGGCGGCCCTCTACTGCGTGACCGAGATCCACCGGCGGCAGGACGTCGACCGGCTGGTCGCGGCTCTTGGGGAGGTGCTCCGATGACCGCCAGGCGGCGCCAGGGCCAGCTCCGCGAGCGCTTCCACCAGGCCGCCTGGCAGGAGCCGCTGGTCATCCACACCGGGCAGCCCGGCCGGAGGGGCATGCTGCTGCCCGACGCCGGCCCCGAGATCCGCGCGGCCGCGGGCGACGTGTTGTCGCCGGTGCCGAACAGCCTGCGCCGCGCCGAGCCGCCCGGCCTCCCCGAGCTGTCCCAGCCCGAGGTGGTCCGCCACTACACGCGCCTCTCGCAGATGGTGCTCGCCAACAACGTGTCGACGAGCCTCGGCCTGGGCACCACGACCATGAAGTACAACCCGGTCGTCAACGAGTTGCTCAGCCGGTCGCCGAAGCTGACCGAGCTGCACCCGGACCAGGACGAATCGACGATGCAGGGCATCCTGGAGCTGCTCTACCGGTTCAGCGCGATCCTGGCCGAAGTGTCCGGGATGGAGCGGTTCACGTTCCAGCCGGCCGGCGGAAGCCAGGGGATCCTCGCCAACGCCCTGATGATGCGGGCGTACCACGCGTCGCGCGGCGAGGCCGAACAGCGCGACGAGGTCATCACGACGATCTTCTCGCACCCGGCCAACGCGGCCGCACCCGCGACGATCGGCTACAAGGTCATCACGCTGTACCCGGGACCGGATGGGATCCCGGAGCTCGACGCCCTTCGCGCCGCCGCCGGACCGCGCACCGCGGGCCTGATGATGACCAACCCGGAGGACACCGGGATCTTCAACCCGCGGGTCGCCGAATACGTCGAGGTCGTGCACGCGGCGGGCGGCCTGTGCGCCTATGACCAGGCCAACGCGAACAGCATCCTGGGCGTGACACGCGCGCGGGACGCCGGCTTCGACATGTGCCAGTTCAACCTGCACAAGACCTTCGGCGTGCCGCACGGGTGCATGGGCGGAGCCGTCGGGGCCACCGGCGTCCAGCCGGCCCTCGTCCCGTTCCTGCCCAGCCCCACCGTGGAGTTCGACGGCACCAGGTACTACCTCGATGCCGACCGGCCGCTGAGCGTTGGCGCCGTCCGCTCGGGTCTGGGCAACATCGGGTCCACGCTCAAGGCCTACGCCTGGGTGTGTGCGATGGGTGCCGAGGGCCTGCGCGACGCGGCCCACATGGCCGTGCTCAACAACAACTACCTGCTGCAGAAGGTGCTCGCGATCCCGGGCGCGAGCCTCTCGTTCGCGGCGACCAATCCCACCCGGCGCCTGGAGCAGGCCCGGTACAGCTGGGAGCAGATGGCCGCCGAGACGGGCATCCACACCACCAGCGTCCACGACCGCATGATCGACTACGGTGTGCAGGGCTACTTCTCGAGCCACCACCCGTGGCTGGTCCCGGAGCCGTTCACGCTCGAGCCCACCGAGAGCACCTCGCAGGAGGAGCTCGACGAGTTCGCGGCGGTCCTCGGGCGCGTGGTCGACGAAGCACACCAGAACCCCGGGATCTTCGCGTCCGCTCCCCACAACAGCACGGCCGGCGCGCCGGTGCGCCAGGGCTTCAAGCCGGCGATGACCTGGCAGGCGTTCGAGGCCATCCGGGACACGGCCGGGACGTGACCCGGCCGGCCGGGGCGACCCGGGTGCACCTCCGGGGTGGCCGGGCCGCATGACGAGCATGGTCGGGCTGATCGTGAACCCCATCGCCGGGATGGGGGGGAGTGTCGGGCTCAAGGGGACGGACGGCGACGAGGTCGTCCGCCGCGCGCGCGAGCTCGGGGCGATCCCCCGCGCCGGGGCTCGCGCCGCGGCGGCGCTGGAGGAGCTGGCCGGGGCGGGTCTCGACGTCCGCCTGGTGACCTGTGCGGGCGACATGGGCGAGAACGCGGCATTGACCGCGCACATGGTCCCCGAGATCGTGTTCCGGCCGGCCACGCCTGGTGACACGTCGTCCGACGATACTCGTCAGGCTGCGCGTGCGATGCTCGACGCAGGTGTGGACCTGCTGGTCTTCGCCGGCGGCGACGGGACGGCGCGCGACATCGTCGAGGCGGTGGGGGAGGCCGTCCCCGTGGTTGCCGTTCCCGCCGGTGTGAAGATCCACTCGGCCGTCTACGCGGTGAACCCACGGGCCGCCGGCGATCTCCTGGTCGCCGTGCTGCGCAGCGGGTCGGCCCGGACACGCGAGGCGGAGGTCATGGACGTCGACGAGGATGCCGTTCGCGATGGACGGTTGGCGACGCGCTTGTACGGGTACCTGCGAGTGCCCGACGACGCCCGCCTGGTCCAGGCAGGCAAGGTGCGGAGCCGGAGCGAGGATGCCACGGCCGACCTGCTGGCGGCCGCGGTCGCGGATTCGATGGAGCCCGGGACCACCTATATCCTCGGCCCGGGGACGACCATCCGGAGGATCGCCAGGCGGCTCGGGTTCGAGGGAACGCTGCTGGGCGTGGACGTGGTACGGGACGGCGCGCTCGTGGCCGCGGACGTCGGTGAGCGCCAGCTCCTGGAACACGTCGGGCAAGCTCGGTCGGCACGGATCGTGGTCACCCCCATCGGAGGCCAGGGATACCTGTTCGGGCGCGGCAACCAGCAGATCAGCGCCCGGGTCATCCGCGCCACGGGGTTTGACGGCGTGATCGTCGTTGCCACGGCCGACAAGCTCGCGGCACTCGCGGGTCGACCGCTGCTCGTCGACACCGATGACGAGGATCTCAACCGGATGCTGTCGGGCTACATCCCGGTCGTCACCGGCCGCGGCCGACGCGCGATGTACCCCGTGGCATACCCACGTGACGAGCGTTGACCTCCCGCTCCCCGGCCGCTACCGGGGGGCGGTCTTCGACTTCGACGGACTCCTGGTGGACAGCGAGCCGGGTTGGGCCCGTGCGGAGGAGCGACTCCTTCAGCGCCACGGGCACGCGATGACCGACGAGGACCGGACCGCCACCGTCGGCCGCTCGATGGAGCAAAGCGTCGCCACGTACGCCGCCCGCCTCGGCATGGGTCCGGACGGGATCGTCGCGCTCCACGCCGAACTGCTGGAGCTGGCCCGGCGCGAGTACCTGGCGGGTTTCGCGCTCCGGCCCGGTGCCGTTGCCCTGCTGGCCCACCTCCGCCCGGCCATGCCGATCGGGCTGGCATCCAACACGGAACGAGCCCTGATCGACCTGGCCCTGGCCGCGACGCCATTGGCTGCCTTGTTCGACGTGGTGGTCACGGCGAGTGACGTGAACCGGCACAAGCCGGCGCCGGACCTCTACCTGCTCGCCTGCGAACGCCTGGGGGTGAGCCCCGCTGACGCGGTCGCGTTCGAGGACTCCGTCGCGGGTATCCGCTCAGCCCATGCCGCCGGCCTGACCGTCGTGGCGGTCGCCCCCGCGGCCGGCCCGGCGTTCGAGCTTGCCGACGTCATCGTCACTTCGCTGGAGGATCTCCTCCCAGGCTGATCCCTGGTGACCCATGGCCGCAACCCGCACGGATCGTCGATCCCCGGTACCATGCGCGCTTCATGCGACGCAGATCGGTCGTCGCGGCAGCGGCGCTCATCGCCGTGGTCGCCCTGGCCGGGCTGCCGGCTCCCGCGGGCTCGAGGACGACCTCGGCGCAGCGGGCGGTGGAGCCGGCTTCCCTGACGGCACTCACGATTCCGGCGATTGACGCCCCGGCCCCCGAGGCCCTGGGCGTGTCCGACGCCGCCCTCGGCGCGTCCGGAGCCGACCTCGCCGTACCGGACGCGGCGCTGCGCTCCGACGGCTTCCTGGCGCCCGACGCGACGCTGGCCGAGCCCGGCAGCGCGCCGGTGATCCGGGCCACCCGGCCGAAGGTGGACCAGCCGGCGAGCCCCATGGGCAGCGCGTGGAAGGCGCCGAAGTACACGATCTCCGGCTACGCCACGTTCTACGACAACGGCACCACCGCGATGCGCCTGCCGCGCGGCACCGTGGTCCGGATCTGCGGCGAGGGCGGTTGCATCGAGCGGACGGTGACGGACTACGGCCCGGTGAAGGAGAGCCGCATCGTGGACCTCTACCGTCCGGACTTCTTCCGGATCTGCGGCTGCGACTGGTTCGCCGGCACGACCTGGGTGACCGTCTCGGTCTACTGAGTCGCGCTAGACTGACACCGATTTCCGCGCCGGTCCCGTGAGGCCGGGTGGCCCCGAGAGGCCGGGAAGGAGGAGTGAGCCCCGTGCGACGCCGCAGGTGGTCCCCGTGACCGGTCGCCGGATCATGGCCGCCGAGGACGTCCGCCGCGCGACCACGCGCATCTCCCACGAGATCGTCGAGAAGCAGGCCGGCACGGCCGGGCTGGTGCTGGTGGGCATCCAGCGCCGCGGCGTCCCGCTGGCGCGCCGGATCGCGCAGGCCATCCTCGAGCACGAGGGGGTCGAGGTGCCGGTCGGCGCCCTGGACATCACCTTCTACCGCGACGACCTCTCGATGGTCGCGCAGCAGCCCGTCGTCAAGGGCACCCAGATCCCGTTCGACCTCAACGGCCGGACGGTCGTGCTCGTGGACGACGTCCTGTACACGGGCCGCACGATCCGGGCCGCGATGGACGCGCTGATCGACTTCGGGCGCCCCCAGGCGATCCGCCTCGCCGTGCTCGTGGACCGCGGCCACCGCGAGCTGCCGATCCGGGCCGACCACGTGGGCAAGAACGTGCCCACTTCGCGCGAGGAGACCGTCAGGGTCCAGCTCGAGGAGACCGACGGCGAGGACGCGGTGGAGATCGAGCGCCTGCCGGCCCTCGAGGCGGCCGGGGAAGCGCGCGCATGACGGCCGAGGTCGACCGCCCCGAGGCGGCGTCGTCGGGTCCCGGCGGCGCGCCCTCGTCCCCGCACGGGCCCGCGCCCTCGTCCCCGCACGGGCCCGCGCCCTCGCCCTGGCACCACCGCCACCTGCTCGACGTGGACGTGCTGTCGCGGGCCGAGATCGAGCTCGTGATGCGCACCACCGACGAGATGCGCGACGTCCTCGCCCGCCCGATCCCGAAGGTGCCGGCCCTGCGCGGTACGAGCGTCACGATCCTGTTCTACGAGGCCTCCACGCGGACCCGGGTGAGCTTCGAGGTCGCGGCCAAGAACCTCTCCGCGGACGTGGTCAACATCGCGGCCGCGTCGTCGTCCGTGTCCAAGGGCGAGTCGCTGGTGGACACGGTGCGCACGATCGAGGCCCTGGGCGCCGACATGCTGGTGATGCGCCACGGCGTGTCCGGCGCGCCGTACCTCGCCGCCGAGGTGTTCGGCGGGGCGGTGCTCAACGGCGGCGACGGCTGGCACGCGCACCCGAGCCAGGCGCTGCTGGACCTGTACACGCTGCGCTCGCGGCTGCCCGGCGGGTCGCTCGAGGGGCGCAAGGTCGTGATCCTGGGCGACGTGCTCCATTCGCGGGTGGCGCGCTCCAACGTCTGGACGCTGACCGCGATGGGCGCGGACCTGTGGCTGTGTGCCCCGTCAACGCTCCTGCGCGGGTTCGAGGCGTGGGGCTCGCGGGGCGCCGCCGGGCGCCGGTTCACCGTCACCTCCGACGTCGGCGCGGCGTTGCGCGACGCGGATGTCGTGATGGCGCTCCGGATCCAGCGCGAGCGGATGGCGTCGGGGCTGCTGCCCTCGCTGCGCGAGTACGCCGCGCGCTACGGGCTGACGCAGGAGCGGCTGCGGGCCGCCTCGCCGGACGTGATCGTGATGCACCCGGGGCCGATGAACGAGGGCGTGGAGATCGCCGCCGACGTGGCGGTGGACCCGCGGTCGGTGATCACGGACCAGGTGACGAACGGGGTGGCGGTGCGGATGGCGCTGCTGTACCTGCTGGCCGGGGCGCACGGCCGGGGGTCGGAGGCGTGAGCGGGCCCGGGGAGGTCGCCACGACCGTCGGCGAGCTCGCCACGACCGTCGGCGAGCTCGCCACGACCGTGGTCCGCGGCTGGGTCGTCGACCCTTCGATCGGGTTCGAGGGTGCGGCGGAGGTCGAGGTCTCGGACGGGATCCTGCGGCGGATGACACGGCTCTCGGGCGCGGACGCGGGCGGGATCCGGCCCGGCGGGGTCGTGATCGCCCCCGGGTTCGTGGACCTCCACGCGCACTTCCGGGAGCCCGGCAACGAGGACGCGGAGACCGTCGCGTCCGGCCTCGCCGCGGCGGCCCACG
>Ga0154724_1046_pt3 | contig 16141 bp, 17 predicted proteins | sample Rifle2008BG16ft_FD_105732 | JGI IMG/M metagenome (GOLD analysis project Ga0154724, IMG submission 105732) | Chloroflexi bacterium RBG_16_72_14 | reverse complement strand
GACGAGTCGAACGAGCAGCGAGTCGAGCGAGCCACGGGCGGCCAGGAGCTGCTGCGCTACCTCCGCGAACGGTTCGCTGGCCCGGATCATCGCCGCCAGCGCGGCGACCTGGCCGGCCGCCCGCTGGGCATGCCGGGCGGCCGCGGCGCGGCCAGTGATCGCGTCAGAGCCGCTCACGGCTTCACGTAGACCGCCCCGGTCATCCCGGAGGCGGCGTGACCCGGCAGCGTGCAGATGAAGGTGTGCGTCCCCGGCTCATCGAACTCGAGCGTGATCGTCCGAGTCTCACCAGGCTCGAGGATCGACTCGACCCCCTCGAGGCCCGGCATGTGCAGCGACGGGAAGTTGAGGTCGTGGCGTTCAAGCGCTCGGTTGGTGAGCTGCACCCTGAGCGGGACCCCAACGCGCGCATCGAGCCTGTTCGGGACGAAGCGGAGGTCTTCGAGAGCGATCGCGGCGTTACCGGGCGTCGCGACCTCGCGAGCCCCCTGGGCCGCCAAACCGATCGCCACGACGAGGAACGCGGCAGCCGCGAGAACGACAAGGCCAGCCAACAGCTTCATCTCCGGTTCCTTCCACGAGGGCTGCCGGCAGGTTCGGACCTCCCACTGAGCCGGCGGTGAGGCGTGCCTGAGAGGGCGGTTAGAAGGTGGCCGGTTGGGCGGCGGGCGCCTCGGAGTCCGCCTGGGCAGCCGCACACCAGCAAGCGTGTACTATCGCCATGTAGTAGTTGGCCGGCGCTCATAGCCGTCTTCGAGGTAGCCGCGCATGCGCGACGAACAGGCCGTCTTCCTGGTCCTGCAGCCGCCGTGCGCCGGGCTTGCGGTGGGACGCTGATGGCGCGGCGCAGGAACGCGACGAAGGCGACGAAGCCGCGACGCGGACCGCATGCCGCGGCGTCCCCGCGAGCGATGGCGGCACCGCTCACGGGCAGCGCGGGGACCGGACGCGACGCGACCCAAGGGTCGGATACGACCGAGCCCCAGGCGCTCGTGACCAGCTGGTGGTTCGACTCGGGAGCGCCGGGCGAACCCTACTCGGCGACGGTCCGCCTCACCGGCCGCCGTGTCGGTGCTCGCGGCAACCCGAAGCCGGGCGACACCTTCGTGAAGGACGAAGTCATCGACGACATCGCTCCGGACATCGGGCCGGTGTCGATCACGTCGTGGATGTATGGACTCCAGCCGGGCGACTGGAACGTCAGCGCCGAGCTGACCGGGATCTCGTCGAGCCCCCACGCGTCGTCCGCGCCGATGAGGCCCGGCGGCAGCCGCTCGGTGCACCCCGCCACCTGGTCGTGGCGTCGATGGGCGATCTCGACGCGGGAGGCCGCGCCGGTCAAGACGCGCTGGGCCCTGTTGGCGCCGCTGGCACGGCAACCCGCCGTCCTTCCAGGGGTCTACACCGCGCTGGCCGTCGTTGGCTTCATCCTCGCACTCGCGCTGCAGGCTGCCATCCTGTCGCGACGGGACCTTGCGGTGGGCCCGCCCCTGGCAGCCTCGGTGCTGGCGTCCCTGATCGGCCTGATCGGGGCGAAGGGATGGTACGCAGTCCTCCACCCCGACGAGTCGCTCATCAAGGGTGGCTGGGCGGTCGACGGGTTCCTGGTTGTTGCCCCATTCGCGGCAGCCGGACTGCTCTTCGCCTGGAGTCAGCCGATCGGCGTGGTGTTCGACGCGACGACCCCCGGGATCTTTGTCGCCGTCGCCGTCGGCCGCGTCGGATGCTTCCTCACCGGTTGCTGTGCCGGCCGATGCACGGCCTCGCGTTGGGCCCTCTGGTCATCGGACCGCCGCGTGGGCGCCCGCCGCATCCCAACCCAGCTCATCGAATCGGGCGCGGGACTGGGGATCGGGGCCGTGAGCCTGGCGGTGGTCCTTGCCGGAGCGTTGCCGCTCGAGGGTGCCGTGTTCGTGGTGGCGTTCACCGGCTACGCGGCCATCCGGCAGATCCTGCTCCGGCTGCGCGCGGAGCGGCGCACGTCGTACCGAACGCTGCCGATCACGGCCGCCGCCGCGGGCGTCGTTGTCGTCGCCGTTGCCGCCTTGTCGATGCTGCAGGCAGCCTGAGCCATCAGCCGACTCAGGCGGTCGGCACGCCCCGGAAGTGCTCGGCCCGCCACACGAGCCAGGTGCCCGCGAAGGCGGCCGCGGCAACCAGCGCCAGGATCAGGCCGAGCTCGAGCGGCGCGCGCTGGCGAGCCCCGACCGTCTCCCCCGCGTCGTTGGCCGCAGACGACGCCTCGGCCGCCCCCGCGGCCGCCGTGATCGCCAGCGGGGTGGTCAGGGTCTCGTCGCCGATCGCTCGCAGCTCGTAGCTGCCGGACGGCAAATGGCTCGGGATCGTGAGCTCCGTGGAGAACATCCCGTCGGCGTCCGTCCTGACCGTGCCCAGCTCGACGGTCAGGTCCTCGCCCACGAGAACGAGGACACGATCGTTCTCGGGCTCGAGGCCGCTGCCGGCAAGCACGACCGTGTCGCCCGCCGTCAGCGAAGACGGCTCGGCCGCGAGCGTCTCCTCGCCGCTGCCCTCGTGCGCCAGCACGGCGAACCCGGCGGCCTGTGAGAGCAGCAGCCCGAGGGACATCGCGACAGGCAGGGATCTACGCATCGGAGGAGCCTTTCTGGTTCGGCCCACCCAGCAGGGGGGCCATGAAGCCGGCCGAGCCGGCGACGATCAGGGGAAGCCCGACGAGGAGCACGAGTGCCCAGTCCAGCAGCGAGCCCGTCACAAGCGCGTCGCCGAGCCCGATCTCCACGACATCCATGCCGACCGCCAGGAGCCCGACCCGGAACAGGACGGCGGCCATCAGATCGCCTCCTGGACGTGCGCCTGGGGCACCGTCACGAACGCGTAGCTCATGAGCAGGACGGCGGCGATCGCGACGAGGGCCCCGAGCGCGATGAACACGCGGCGGCGACCCGGCGACCGGTACGGGCTGCGGTCGACGAACGGCACGAGCGCAAGGACGCCGAACAGGATGGCCGGGACCCACAGCAGCGCCGGCAGCCCGAACCAGTCCTCGAACGGGTAGAACGGCAGGAACATCCACGGCGGCTTGGTGGTCTCGGTGCCCGGGATCGGTCGCTCGCCGAGACCGGCCGGCCAGACGAGCGAGAAGATCGTGGCCAATGCGAGCATCAAGAGCCCGAAGCCGGCCATCCGCACGAGGTGGGCGGTGAATGTCGAGCCACCCTTGGCCGGGACCGGGCCGCCGTCGACGGCGGCGTCGGCCTGCGCCGGCCGGGCCGAGATGCCGTGGCGCTTGACGAGCAGGAAGTGCCCGATCAGGAGGAGCGTCCCCAGCGCCGGCAGGATGACGACGTGGGCGATGTACAGCCGACCGATGATCGGCAGGCTGGCCGTGAAGTCACCCGAGAACCAGAAGCCGAATGAGCCGAGGAGGTCCCCCGCCTCGACGTTGTGGCCGAGCGCTTCGTAGCCCTCCTGGTCCCATTTCAGGACGGTGCCTGTGAAGATCAGGCCAAGCGTTACGGCCAGGAGGCCCAGGCCGATCAGCCAGTTCGCCTCGCGCGGCCGCTTGTACGAACCGGTCACGAACACCCGGCTCATGTGGAGCAGGATCGTCGCCATGACGATGTTCGAGACCCAGAAGTGGACGCCCCGGACGAGATCGCCGAGGGGCGCCACGTTCATGATGTAGATCACGCTTTCGCGGGCCGTGGCCGGCGTCGGATGGTAGAACTGGGCGAGCCAGATTCCCGTCGCGGCAAGGATCAGGAAGCCGAACAAGGTGATCCCGCCGAGGATGTACCCGATGCCGTTGGCGTGGGCCGGGACCGGATAGGCGAGCCCGCTGAGTCCCAGACGCTCGTCGATCGTCTCCCATGCCCTGCGCCAGCGGACTCCCTGGATCGTGGTCGCGCCGGCTGTCATGGGTCCATCTCCTTGCCCTTGCCACGCCTTCGACGGCACGTGGCCTGCGCACAGTTGATGGGGGCGACCTGAAAGTCAGATGAGGCCAATCTGGGGATGAAGTGAGGGAATGCGGAGAGCCGAAGGCCGGCCTTCTCGCCCAGCGCACCAGGCATCGTCCTTCGACACCCGGCACGCCTGCGGCGGTCTGGTTCGGCGACGTCGCCCGAGTACCTGTAGCCGTAGATGCTCAGCCAGATGCGCCGCCCCACTTGTGTCCCGACCGCCCGTGCGGGGACACTTGCGGGCGTGAGGGAGATCGTCGGGCGTGATGCTGAGTTGCGCGCCGGGGCGCGGGTCCTCGACTCGATCGCGGAGGGCGACCCGGCCCTGCTCGTGCTCGAGGGCGAGGCCGGCATCGGCAAGAGCACCGTCTGGGCCGCGATCGTGGATAGCGCCGAACCGCTCGGGTACCGTGTGCTCCGCTGCCGGCCGGCGGCGGCCGAGGCCACGCTCACGCTGTCGGCGCTCGGCGATCTCCTCGAGCTCGTCCCCGCCGACCTGTTCGACGGGCTCCCGTCGCCGCAGCGGCGTGCGATCGACGCCCTTCGACACGTTCTTCAAGCCGTTCGCGGCCGAGAACGACCAGGTGCCCGTGGCGGGGCTCGGAGACGACGCCCTCGGGGACGGAACAGGGGTGCTCCTCGTCGTGAAGGGCGACGCGTTCCTCACGCTGCAGTACCTCAGCGAGCCCGCCAACGACGCAGCGGCCCGCGCCCTCGCCGAGGTTGCGGTCTCGCGGCTCCCGTGGCGCTGACCACGTCGACGTCACCGGGCGTCACGAGCACGACCACAGGGCATCGGGGGGTGGGCCTGGCCTCGCCCTCCCGACGAGACCGCCCGCGGGCAGTCTGTGCCACCCCTCGCCGCCGGACTTGCTACCTGGGAGCTGGTGGCGATCCCGACCTGGAGGTCGAGCTGCCCTGGCAGCCCGAGCTGACGCCCGTGATCACGGCGCCCGACGTTGCGGGGAGGCGGTGGGGCCGGTCGCCGGGGGTAGAGCGACCGGCCACCCACGCCGTGGAGGAATGCGTGAGAAGTGGCCTCAGGACGGGCAGCCGGGCCAGCCGGCGAAGCCCTGGTGCATCCCTGGATTGTGTTCAGCAGTAAACCCGCCCTCGGTCGTCGCATGGTAGGCGACACAGGCGCCGAGGTCGGCTCCGGTGCCGGCCGCGACCGGAGCGGCTCCGACGAACATCGCCACGAGGGCGCCCGTCAGCGCCGCCAACCTGAGCATCCGCGTCATGAACCACCTCGAGGTGCCTGCTGGTCTTGCCCGTTCCCGACGATGCTGGCGAAACCTGAGACCCCCATGAGCGAAGGATAAGAATGGGGCCAGCTCGCCGACGCCGGCGAGGCGAATGGGATGCGCCTCCTCTGCTTCGTCCAGGTTCCCTTTCAGGCCGAGAGATCAGGCTTCGATCGACCTCGGCCCTGAGATCCGTCGCCCTGTTTTACGACAGGTCTGTAGTGGTCGCATCATGGTGCCACGTGCGACAGCCGGGTTCGCTACCTCACCGCATGACCCCGGCGCTCGAGGCTCGCCCGAAGAGCCGACACCACCCAGGCGCGCTCGGGCACACCGCGCAGTCCCTCGGCGGTGTAGTAGAGACGACAGCGAGGCGTGTAGTCGCCGGGATCCCGGAAGGAGGGATCGACGTCGCGGCCGTCGATGCGGATCGTCGGTGAGCCCGGGAACCGGTTCTGCTCGGCGACGGCGGGATCCGACGCGTCGACATCCTCGACGGTGGTCCCAGGCGCCAGCTCGCTCAGGAGGTCGCCCAGCATGGCCCTGGCCGCCTGATGGTTCGGGCAATCCTGGAACCAGAGCAGCTCCACGCGCGGTCCGCGCTGCTCAGCCATCGTGCGGCGTACGACGGTCACGAGCCGCTCGCCAACGCCTGGCGGTGGCTCGAACAGGCGCAACCGCACGTACAGGCGTTGCACCCACAGCACTGCCCACACGGGCAGTCACAGGTCGCCATCTCAACGCTCCTTCCTCGAGCGATCACTGACTGCGGCGGCTCGCCCGCCGCGAGATGCCACTCAAGCGTCCGGAGGCCCGCGTCGAGGTGCGCGAGGTCGTCGACCCGGCGCCGATGCGCATCCCCGAACCCTAGACCTTCCAGTAGCTGGAATGTCAAGGCGGGTCGCGGGCCACGGTCGATGGACTCCCGATGAAACGCTACCGGTTCGCCGTTCAGCTGGCGTCAGACTGGGTCGTTGATGCTCTCCGCCGGCGCGATCGAAGGGCGCCCGCCAGGCGCGACCATCCGTGGGGCTGCCGGCCGTCTGCCCTGCCGTCCTCGCGGAGTCCGCCGAGGAACTCCTCGCGGCAGCCGCGCGAGCAGCAGAAGAACGTGTCGCCGTCCTTCTCCGCGCTCACGGCGCGCTCGCGCTCGACGGCCATCCCGCAGACCGGATCGGTCGCCATCGTGACGATGTCCTTGAAGGCGCCGTCCTCCAGCCACAGCACCCGGTCGGCGATGTCGCGGATGCGCTGGTCGTGGCTGACGATGACGACGCTCCGGCCCTGCTCCTTGGCGATGCTCCGGAGTAGCCGCATGATCTCGTGGCCGATCTTGGAGTCGAGGTTGGCGGTCGGCTCGTCGGCCAGGATGAGCGTCGGATCGTTGATCAGCGCCCGGGCAATCGCCACCCGCTGCTTCTCGCCGCCCGAGAGCTTCTCGGGCAGGAAGTCGAGCCGCGCAGCGAGGCCGAGCTCCGTCAGCAGGGTCGTCGCCTTGTCGCGGGCGGCACGGCCCCGGAGACCGGCGAGCTCGGCCACGATCGCCACGTTCTCGAGGACCGACAGGGCCGACAGCAGGTTGAAGTCCTGGAAGATGAACCCGAACTGGCGGAGCCGGATGTCGGGCAGCCGGCTCTCGGACAGCTCGGAAATCGCCGTTCCGTCGAGCCGGATCGAGCCGCCGGTCGGCTTCAGCAGCGCGCCCATCATCGAGAGCAGGGTCGTCTTGCCCGAGCCCGATGGGCCCATGATCAAGACGATCTCGCCCGGCTGGACGGCCAGGCTGACGCCGCGCACTGCGAGCACCGCGGTCTCGCCGTCGCCGAAGCGCTTGGTGACGTCACGGACGTCGAGGGTGAGGGCGGTCATGCTGGGGCTCCTCTCCGGAAGACGACCGCCGGGTCGACGCCGGCAACCTGCCGGATCGGCAGGATCGCGGCGAATCCGGCGATCGCCGCGGCGAACAGGCCGACCTTCGCCAACGAGTCAGCGGTGACGGCGAGCTCGAGGTTGAGATCGGTCCGGCCGACGGCGAACCCGAGCAGGCCGGTGAAGGCGAGGCCGATCGCATACCCGACGGCCACGCTGAGCACTGCCTGGACGAGGACGATGCGGTACAGGACACGATTGCGTGCGCCCAGCGCCTTGAGGACGCCAAACTCACGTCGCCGGGCGAGCGTCGCGACATGGACGGTGAGCGCGACGACGGCGAGGGCGACGACGAAGCCGATCACGCTCATGATCGAGATCACGTCGGCGCTCATATCGGTCACGATCCGGCGCTCCTGGGCGACGAAGGTGGACCGAGACTGTGCCGTCACGCCGGCGACGAGCCGCTCGATGTCCGCGGCCACGGCCTCTGGGGAGGCGCCGGGGGCCACGCGCACGAGGACGAAGCTGACGACAGGCGCGCCGCCCCGCATCGCGCGGAAGTCGTCGATCGACACGAACGCCACCGAGTTGACGAGGCTCGCGGTCCCCCTGGACAGGCCGACGATCCGGGCTTCGCCGCCGAGGACGCCGACGCTGTCGCCGATCCGCACCCCTGCCTTCCGCGCGAACGCGAGATCGACGACGATCTCGCCGGGTCCGACCTGTCCGCGTCCTTCGACGACCTCCCAAGGGCCGCCCATCGAGGCGTCCGCGGGCAACCCGATGACATAGGCCACGGCCCGTTCGTCGCCCGCGGCCACGGTGTCGGTCGCCTCCAGGATCGGAGTCACGGTGGCGACACCGTCGACGGCCTTGACCTGGTCGACGACCGACTCGGGCAGCGTCGAGGCGACCATGTGCAGGTTCCGCACCCCGCCCTGGGCGACCCAGACGTCGGCGCCGGCCCGGTCGATGTAGGTCGTCAGCTGATTGGCGACGCCCGCGTAGATCGCGTCGAGGGCGAGCGTGAGCGAGAGGGCCAGCGCGACACCGCCGACCGACGCGAGGAGGCGTACCCGGTTCCGAGCCAGGTTGCGGCGGGCCAGGAGCAGGGTGGCGCTCATCCCCGGAAGACCTCCGCGGGCTCGAGCCGCGCCACCGACCGAGCTGGGATCAAGGCTGCGAGGAGGGCCATCACCAGGCTGCTCGCCAGCACCACGCCGATGACAGTCGGTTCGATCGCAACGAGGAACTGCGGGCGCCACGACATCAGCGCCGCGCCGGCGCCGTAGGCGAGGCCGATCCCGACGAGCGCGCCGACGACGGCCGCGATGAGGGCCTGGGTCGTCACGACCCGGTAGAGGGTCCGGTTCCGCGCTCCGATCGCCTTGACCGCGCCGTACTCGCGGCGACGCTCGATCGTCGCGGTGTAGATGACGAGCCCGACGACGAGGACGCCGACGACGAAGGCGATCGCGACCATGAGCCCGATCGGCGCGTCGTAGACGCGGGCCATGAGCCTCGCGTCGTTGGCGATGACGTCGCGCTTGAGGAGCACCTCGGTCCCGGCGAGGTCGAGCTGATCGACGAGGCCCTCGGCACTGGTGCCCTGGGCCGGCGAGACCAGCAGGAAGCTCCTCAGTCCCGGCGAGCGGAGCAGCGACTCGAGGGTGGCTGCTCTCGCAAACGCGATCGAGCCAGCCCAGAAGGTCGTCTCCTCGGACAACCCGACGACCGTCGCCTCGCGGTCGAGCAGCGTGACCAGGTCGCCGATCGCGATCTCGTGCTGGCGGGCGGTCGTCCGGTCGATGACGAGATCGTCGTCGGCCGTGGGCTCGCGGCCCTCGACCAGCCTCCACGGCCCGCCGCCCGCCGCCGGGTCGTAGCCGATGAGGAAGAAGCCGTCCTTGCGCTCGTGGCGCTCGAAGATCACGAACGACGAAATGACAGGGATGACGCGATCGACGCCCGGTGTCGACCGGACGGCCTCCAGCGCACCGGGTGGCAGCACCGAGCTCGTGCCGAGGAAGTCGCGGATCCCCTGTTCCGCGACGACGACGCTGCCCGGGGTGTTGTCGAGGTAGGCCGACGCCTGCCGGTACACGCCGGCGCGGTAGCCGGCGAGCAGGAGGATCAGCCCGACCGAAACGGCGACGCCGAGGACGCTCAGGACGAACCGCGTCCGGTCGCGGAAGAGGTTGCGGCGGGCGAGGAGCATGGGTCACGCCCCGCGTGGACGGCCGGCTCGATACCCCACCTGCTCGATGACGCGGGCGAGCGTCCACGCGTCGGTCTCGGCCGGGTCGTAGTCGACGTACGCGGTCTCGGTGGCCGGGTTCACGTACACGCTGACGACCCCGTCGGTGGTGGCGAGCTCGCGCTCGATCGTCGTCGCCCCAGCCCCGCCGCAACCGAGGTCGTACACGGGGATCTGGAGTCCGCGTTTGATGTCCACGCGGCGAGCGTCGCTCCCCCTGCTGAGGCATGGATGAGCGAAACCTGAGACTTGCCCGACCCGCATGCTCGGGCGTCACTCAGGAACGCCTTCACCAGGCGCTCGCACGCCAGCGGCGGACTGCCTGCCCGACGCGAGTTCGTGACGAACCTCTCTGGTGGCCAGCCGGGCTGCCCTGCATCCTCGGGCGAGAGGTCGGGATCGAGGCGGCCATAGCGCGTCCCGGGAGTGACGACATGCAGCGCGGCCACAAGCTCAGCCATCCGTCTGCGCTCGAGATGCCCGAGGGGTTCGACCCTTCGGGTATCCCGTGCGTCGATTCCGGCCACCCTCGGACGCGCCCGGCGCACCCGCATCGGCGGCATGCGCGTTCGCTGCCGGGACTCCCGCCGGCGTCGGTGATCGCGTATGTCCAGGAGGTGGCGGTGGCGGCGGAGGGCAGCGGCGAGCGGCTCATCTGGGGCTGCATCGGCGATCGCCCGGCCCTGCTCGCGGTCGAGGCAGGCGCCGCCGCCGAGATGATGCACGCGCTGACGGCGGGTGAGACGCCGACCGCGATCATCGAACCGTGGCAGCTGGTGCTCGAACGGCTCGACTGACGGATCGCCCGGCGCGGTAGTGCCGCCCCCGACCTCGTCCGCGCCAGGTTACGCCAGCAGGATCAGGATCGCCTCGAGTGGAACCGGGTTGTTGGCAAGGACCACCTCGGCCGCGGCCCGAACCTTCGGTGCGACCGACGCGACGTACGCCCGCGCGACGGGCTTCTTGTGCTCGGCGAGGTTGGTGTCCCGCAGGACAAGCCAGCCGCTGACGATCCAGACCGCGATCTCGACGAGGTCGACGGCGTAGTAGTCGACGCGGTCGCGCTCGGGCTGCGCCTTGAGCGCAGCCACGGCCTGGTCGTAGAGGCCGGTGAGCTCGCACAGGAGCGCCCTCTCGGTGGCCATGTCCGCCGGGCAGGCGGCCGCCTGCCAGTCGGCGAGCAGCGGGTCGAGCGACCGGTTGAGCAGCTTGCCGATGGCGGCAACCACCTGGAGCTGGCTCGTGCCTTCGTAGATGTTGGTGACGCGGACGTCCCGGAACAGGCGCTCGATGTTGAAGTCGCGCATGTAGCCCACGCCGCCGTGCACCTGCATGGCCTGGTAGCAGACGCGGTTGCCCATCTCGGTGGCGGCGTACTTCACCATCGGGGTCAGCGTCTCGGCCAGGGCCTGGGCCTGCTTGTGGCGGGCGCGCAGCGCCGGGTCGGCCTCCGTGCCGCCTTCGCCCAGTGCCGTCTCGCAGACCTTCCAGAGATCCACCCAGCGCCCCGCCTCGGCGAGCAGCGCACGCGTTGCTTCCAGCTCCACCTTCATCGAGAGCAGCAGCCGGCCGACGGCCGGCAGGGCCCGGATCGGCTTGCCGAACTGGACGCGCTCGCGAGAGTACTGGTCGGCTTCCCGGTACGCGGCCTCCGCGATGCCGAGGGCCTGCGCGGCCACGGCCAGGCGGGCGCCGTTCATGAGGTTCATCGCGTAGCGCATGAGTCCGAAGCGCCGCTTGCCGAGCAGGATCGCCGGGGTGTCGCAGTACTGGATCTCGCACGTCGGCGACGCGTGGATCCCCAACTTGTTCTCGATCCGCCGGATCTTGACCGTGTCGTCGCGCTCGACCACGAACAGGGAGAGGCCGCGGGCGTCGGTGGAGCCTTCCTCGCTTCGCGCGAGGACGAGCGACACGTCCGCCACTCCGTTCGTGATGAAGCGCTTGACGCCGTTGAGGTGCCACTGGCCGGTCGCCTCGTCCAGCGTCGCCCGTGTCGCGACGGCACCGAGGTCCGAGCCCGCGTCCGCCTCCGTGAGGACCATCGCCCCGGATACCTCGCCACGCGAGAACCGGGGCAGGACCCGGGCCTTGGTCTCCGGATCGCCGTGCTCCTCGATCGACGAGGCGATCTCCTGGAGGCCGTACACGGTCATGAGGCCGCTCTCCGCCCGGGCCACGATCTCCACCATCATCTGGTAGATCGACTCGGGCAGGTTCAGGCCGCCGTACTCGCGCGACAGCATGGCACCGAACAGCTCGGCCCGGCGCAGGGCCTCGATGGCGTCCCGGGTCGCCGCGGCGTAGGTCACGCTGCCGCTCTCGTAGTGGGCGCCCTCTTCGTCCGCCTCGGCGGCCCGTGGTGCCACGCGCTCGGCGCAGACCGCGCCCAGGACGTCGAGGACGATCCGGTAGCTGTCCACCGCGTCGGCGTAGTTGCGCGGCGCGGTGGGGTAGATCCCGGACTCGGAGTAGCCGCGCTCCTTGAGATCCACGACCTCTTGCAGGTCGAGATGCTCCAGGCGGAGCTGCAGATCCGGGTTGTCGAGGAAGAAGTTCTCGCTCATTCGGCTGCCCGCCCGTCGATGGCGCGTTCGCGCACGGCCTTGATGATCATGGGCAGGACCTCGGCCGCGTCGCCCACGACCCGGTAGTGCGCGATCTGGAAGATCGGCGCGTTGGGGTCCGTGTTGATGGCGATGATCTTGGACGACTCGTCCATCCCGGCCCGGTGCTGGACGGCACCCGAGATGCCCGCGGCGATGTAGAGGCGGGGCCGGACCGTGGTGCCGGTCTGGCCCACCTGGTACTCGCGCCCGATCATCCCCGCGTCCACGGCCGCGCGCGAGGCGCCGACCTCTCCGCCGAGCAGGTTGGCCAGCTCGCGCAGGAGGGCGAACTCGTCGGCGTCGGAGATGCCAGCGCCGCCGGAGACGATCACCGGCGCATCCTTGAGCCTGACCGTGGAGTGGCGAACCTCACGGCTCAGGACCTCGAGGGCGAAGTCGCCCGGCTCGAATTCGGACGTGACCGGCTCCACGACACCCATCCGGCTTGGGTCGGCGGCCGGCATGCGCATGACGCCCTCGCGAACCGTGGCCATCTGCGGCCGAGTGTTCGGATTGACGATCGTGGCGACGAGGTTCCCACCGAAGGCCGGCCGGATCTGGTACAGCAGGTCCTTGTAGGTCCTGCCTTCGCGTCTCACGTGGTAGTCGCCGATCTGGAGCTCGGTGCAGTCGGCGGTCAGCCCGCAGCGCAGGGCGCTGGCGACCCGGGGCGCGAAGTCGCGCCCGTTGGGCGTGCCGCCGACGAGGAAGATCTCCGGCCGGCGCTTGCGCGCCTCGGTGATCGCGATGCGGGCGTACGGAAGCGTGCGGTAGTGGGCCAGCTCCGGATGGTCGGCCAGCAGGACGCGGTCGGCCCCATGGCGGATGACCTCCCACGCCAGCTCGTCCACTTCGTACCCGCAGACGAGGCCCACCACCTCGTAGCCCAGCTGATCTGCCAGGTCACGGGCCTTGCCAGTCAGCTCCAGGCTGACGTCGGCGATCCGGCCGTCGGTGTGCTCGATGGAGACCCAGATGCTCTTCCGGTCGGTCATGCCCGCCTACCCGACGATGTACTCGTGGACCAGCTCCGCCACCATGGCGGCGATGGCCTCTGGGGTGGGCTGGATCGTCTTGCTCTCGGTGCTCTCCAGGATCACGAAGTTGACCTTGTGGACCTGGGTGGGCGAGCCGGCCAGCCCGATGGAGTCGGCGGTGACGCCGATGTCGTCCGCCGTCCAGACCGGGATCCTGAGGTCGTGGGCGGTCAGGTGCTCCTCGAGCGCCCCATCGGTCTCGAACTCGGGCCACTGCTTCCGGATCGCCGCGTACTCCCCGGGGGTTGCGGCCAGCTTGCCCGCGATCTGCCGGCGGACCGAGGGCGGTCGAGGCATGTTGGCCGAGCCGACGACGGTCAGCAGGCACGGCATCTGGCAGCGCACGATCTCGGAACCGGAGTCGAGGGCCCGCCTCGCGGTGATCCGGCCGCCGGCGATCTCCAGGATCGACTCCGCGTAGGTGATCTGCGGGATGCCCAGCTTCTCGGCCGTCTGCGGGCCGACCTGGGCCGTGTCGCCGTCGATGGCCTGGCGCCCCGCCAGGATCAGGTCGTAGCGGCCGATCTTCTCGACCGCCTTCTGGAGGACGACGGAGGTGGCCAGCGTGTCGGCTCCGGCGAATCTGCGATCGGTCAGCAGGACGACCCTGTCCGCGCCGCGCCAGAGCGACTCGCGCAGGATGTTGGCCGCCTTGGGCGGGCCCATGGTGATGACGCTGACCGTCCCGCCGTGGCGCTCCCTGATCTGGACGGCCATCTCGAGGGCGTTCAGGTCCTCGGGGTTGAAGATGGCCGGCAGGGCGCTGCGGTTCATCGTGCCGTCCCTGGTCATGGCGTCGCCCGTGATGTGGTGCGTGTCGGGCACCTGCTTGACCAGGACCACGCTGTCGATCGGTCTGGAGTCGGTCATCCGCGTCTCCGCAGGGTGGCGTCCCGGCGCCGGCACGTGGGCGTCGAGGCTCGATCGGTTGCCGAAGGCCCGACTGGCGGGGACGGATCCGGACGTCCTTCGCGTTCCCGTGAAGGATAGCCGCGGGCTGCCCGGGTAAGCTAACCCAGCGCTCAGCGCTGCATCGGTGGCGGGGCCGCCTCAATCGCTGCAATCGCCCTGGCTGGAGCCCGCATGGACTACCTGCAGATCGGCGCGTCGTGGCTCCATGGGCGCGGCGGTGCTTCTCATCGCCGCCGTCGCCGCAGAGGCCAGCTGATCCGCAGCCAGCTCGTGGGCCCACGGCTCAGCCAACGGTCCTCGCATACCGACCACCGGTGCGCCTGGCGCGTGAGATCACCCGATTCGACGTACCCCAGCCCCCGCGCCACTCGAATGACGGCGAACCCGTAGCGGTCGATCGGCAGCGGCAGGGCGGAGGCGGGCGTACGCGACGGAAGCAGCGGTGCCATTCCGACCGGGACCATGGCATCGCGACATGCCACGGGCTGCTCGATCACCGCGAGCGCGCGCACCACCTGGCGCGGCCCGATGAAGCCAAGCAGCTCACCGAGAGGGCCCACGACCATCGACACACCCGGCCGCGTCGCGCTGGATACCTGAACGGGATCGTCGGCTCGCAGGAACGCCGTCAGCGGTAGGGCGACGTCGTCGGCCGTATGGCGCGCGAGGTATCGATCGAGGATGTCCCTGTTCTCGGCCAGGTCCGCCTGCGTCCATACGAGCAGCCCGAGCAGGATCCCTGGTGCGGCAAGCAGCGGCACACTGAGCGCCAGACCGATCGCTGACACCAGCAGCGTCACCGGGATCGCCAGCAGCTTGGCGGCCCGCGACGTGCGCGTGATCCGCCGCCGGTCGCCTGGGCGCCTCCAATCGATCACCGAGAGCAGCAGCGCCCAGCCGTCGATTCCCGGGATCGGGACCAAGGCCCGGGCGGCAAGCGCGACGTTCGCACCGAAGGCAAGGGTCGTGATGGCATGGGGGTAGCCGAGGATCTCCTCGCCCCGACTGAGCGCGAGCGCGAGTATCGCGATCGCGCCCGAGGACGCAGCACCCGCGACGATCGCTACGGTCCGCCTTCGCGGCGACACCGACGGGCTCATCGCCACGTCTGGTCCGCGCCCGAGCCATGCGATCGGGCCGGGTGACGCTACCGTGAGGAGCGACCCCCTGACGACGCTCGGTGTCGCGACGCTGAGGGCGAGCATGAGCATCATCCCCGCCGCCGCGATGAGCCCGTCCAAAGCGAGCAGGGTGCCGTGTGCGGCGACGTAGCTGAGCGAGACGAATGCGAGCGCGAGGAGCGCCGGCGCCACCCATCCACCAAGGGCAAGCGGCGTGGCGACGGCCGGGCGGTCGCCGGGAGGGGCCGCCGGCATCATGACGCTCGGGCTCGAGGCCGGCGGTCGATCCGCTCGGCGCGCCACACCACCACGCCGGCAGCGGCGAATACGACACCCACGGCGGCCAACATGATCAGGGTCACCGCCATGGATGCGGCGTCTGCGGGTGGCCACTCCCAGCGCCCTCGCCGGGCCTGCTGGTCGGACGGACGCCCAAGGTCGCCACCGCCACCCAACCTTCCTGTCGCACCACGCCCCGCGAACGTTGTCGCCTGAACTCAACCGCACGCGGCTGAGAGCCAGGTGAACGCCGCCTTGGCCCAGGGTGAGGAGCGCCGAACCAGCGGGCAACCAGCCGCCGACGCTGCCAGCGACGCCCTGGGCTGCTCGACGGTGCCGGCGCCCTGCTACTCGGTTGCGGGAGCGCCGGCTCCAAGGATTCGGAGGATCGCCTCTCGCGGCAGTGCAGTCCGGCGTTCCACGAGCCGGGCGACGCGCTTCGGATCGCCGCAGGTCCGAGTGAGCTTCCTGCGGTCAAGCCCCGGCCACACCGCGAGCGCCTTGCTGCGGACATCGCAGGCGGGGACCCGCCCGTCAGAGGGCTTCCGATCGCCAACGTCCGCCATGCCTGGTCCTCCGGATGAGCGCGGCCCGTCGATGCCGACGGGGCGAGATGGACGTCCACCGTCCGGCACCAGGCTGAGATCCACCTGAGCAGGGCCTAAGACACGCTCGCGCTGGCTGGATCGAAGGCAGCGCCTTCGCCGGATCAGCCGGTCGCGACGTCTCCGACCGACTCCGCCTCGTCGGCGATCGCGCATGCCCGGCGCGCGCGCTGCAGCTGGCGCGCGATCACGACGATTCCGACCACGTTCATGCCGAGGCCAACGACCAGGAGTGGGGTCTTGTAGGCATTCAGGAGGACGGCC
>Ga0154724_1065_pt5 | contig 16158 bp, 15 predicted proteins | sample Rifle2008BG16ft_FD_105732 | JGI IMG/M metagenome (GOLD analysis project Ga0154724, IMG submission 105732) | Chloroflexi bacterium RBG_16_72_14 | reverse complement strand
GGCGGTGCCATCCGTGGCGGTTCGGCGTCGACCCCGCGACCGGCCGGCCCGCCGGCGACCCGGTGCGCCTGGCGGGCGGCGACGTCATGGCCAACACCGTCGCGCTGGGCGGTGGACGGGTCACGGTCACGGCGACGATCGGGGCACGGCCGCCGGAGCTCGCCCTGGTCGATGGCGGCACGGTCCGCCCGCTCACGTCGATCGGGTCGTCGTGGATCGACGGGCTCGCCTGGCCCGAGATGCGGGTCGTGGAGGCACCCGGTGCGGGCGGCCCGATCGAGACCTGGATCGCGTCGCCCGCCGGCGCCGGCGACGCTCCCCTGCCGTCGATCGTCGACGTCCACGGCGGCCCCCTCGGTGCGTGGTCCCCGGCCCCGTCGCTCGAGGTGGTCCTGCTGTGCGCCCGCGGCTACCGCGTGGTGCTGCCCAACATCCGCGGCTCCGCGACCTTCGGCGGCGAGTGGATCCGGCCGCAGCTGGGCGACTGGGGCGGCGTGGATGCCGAGGACGTGCACGCGGCGCTCGACCACGTCGTCGGGCTTGGGCTGGCGGACCCGGAGCGGCTTGGGGTACTCGGCCTGTCGTACGGCGGGTTCATGGTCAACTGGCTCGTGGGGACCACGGACCGCTTCCGGGCGGCCGTGTCCGAGAACGGCGTCACGAACCAGGTCTCGGCCTGGGCGCACAGCGACGAGGGTCCCGAGTACTGCCGCTCGGCGCGGATGGGCGATCCGACCACGCCCGAGGGGGTGGAGCTGCTGTGGCGCCAGTCGCCGCTGCGCAACGTGGCTGCCGTGCGCACGCCGCTGCTGATGCTCCAGGCGGAGGCCGATCGTCGGTGTCCGCCCGCCGACAACGAGCAGTTCTTCGTCGCGCTGCGCTGGCTGGGCCGCGAGGTGGAGTACGTCCTGTACCCCGAGGAGTTCCACGTGGTCCAGGCCGCGGGCCGCCCCGACCGGCGCGTCGACCGGATGACCCGCGTGCTGGACTGGTTCGACCGGCACATCCCGCGCTGAGCGCCGACGCGGGCGACCCGCCTCGCCCGGACCTGGCGTTCAGCCCAGCGCCAGCTCGCCGGGCGGGTTGGACAGGTGGCGCAGCGCCGTGCGGTTGCCGGCGACGGCGCCACGGCGGAGCGCCGTCGGCTGGCTGAGTCCGCGGCCGCGAGCGGCCAGCCAGCCGGCGAGGAAGCCGGCGTCGAAGGCATCGCCGGCGCCGGTCGTGTCGGTGGCGCTGAACGGGGTGGTCGCGATCTCGAGGTGGACCAGGTTGCCGCCGTCGGCGCGTGCCAGCACGGTGGCACCCTGCTGACCACGCTTGACGACCGCGATCGGGGCGAGGTCGAGCAGGCCGTCGGCGCGCCGGGCGCCCACGAGCGCATCCGCTTCGCCGGCCGTCGCGAACAGCAGGTCCGGCGCGGCCTCGCCGATCAGCGCGAGCGCCGCCCGGCGACCCCGCTCGAGCAGGGGCCCCACCGACGCGAGGTCGACGGTCACGAGCGCGCCCGCGGCGCGGGCGAGGCGGATGGCGGCCAGGCCGGCGTCGCCCAACGGCTTGCCGAGCAGGGAGTAGGCAGGGAGGTGGAGGGCGTCGATGCGGATGAACCAGGCGGGATCGAGGTCCAGGGGTCCGAGGCCGTCCGCGGCCGCCCGGTCCGCGACGAACGAGCGCTCGCCACCGGGCTCCACGAGCACCCCGATCCGGCCGGTGCGGGTACCGGCGATCCGCCGGGCGCGAACCCTGACCCGATCCGCCTGGAGCGCCGCGACGAGGGCCCGGCCGGGGGCGTCACGGCCGACGGCGCAGATCAGCGTCGTGCGCGCGCCGAGGCGGCCGAGCCAGCGCGCCGTGTTGGCCGCCGAGCCGCCCTGGCGGAGCATCGCCCGCCCCGGGACGTCAGTGCCGCGCTCGAGCGGCCGGGCGGGTGCCAGGACGACATCCAGGGTAAGGTCGCCGAGCACGATGACGCGGGGAGGCTGCGGGGTCTTCGCCACGGGTCGAGGGTAGCGCGCGGGCGCCTGTTGCGGACCGGGTGGCTCCGCATCGGGCGGGCGCCTGCTGAGCAGGCATCCGGATGGAGACCTTCATGATCCCGCCTGTCCGACAGGCAGGACGCCGAGCCCGGCGGCAGAACCTCGCGATGCCGCCTGCTGAGCGGGCACCAGGATGGGATCTTCATCGCAACGCCTGCTGGGCAGGCACCGCGGGCGCGGACGGCACCGCGGGCGCGGGCGCCCCGCTGGAGCGGGCGCTCCGCGCCCCGCGCGGTACGATGGCCGGGCCGCACCACCCCGCCGACCCGCCCAGCCCGGAGACCGCGATGACCCTCGCCACGGACCGCCTCGACCAGCTCGCCGTCGACACCATCCGCACCCTCGCGATCGACGGCGTCCAGCAGGCGAACTCCGGGCACCCGGGGGCGCCGATGGGCATGGCGCCGATGGCCTACGCGCTGTGGACCCGCCACCTGCGGCACTCGCCCACCCAACCGCAGTGGCCCGACCGCGACCGCTTCGTCCTGTCGGCCGGTCACGCATCGATGCTCCTGTACTCGCTCCTCCACCTGACCGGCTACGCGGTGAGCCTCGACGACCTCAAGTCGTTCCGCCAGTGGGGCTCGATCACGCCGGGCCACCCGGAGTTCGGGCTCACGCCGGGCGTGGAGGCGACCACCGGGCCGCTGGGCCAGGGCCTCGCCAACGCGGTCGGCATGGCGATCGCGGAGCGGCGCCTCGCCGCGGAGTTCAACCGTGACGGCCACGACGTCATCGACCATCGGACGTACGCCATCTGCTCCGACGGCGACCTCCAGGAGGGCATCGCGTCCGAGGCCTGCTCGCTGGCCGGCCACCTGCGGCTGGGCAAGCTGATCGCGCTCTACGACGACAACCGGATCCAGCTCGACGGGCCCACGGCCTGGGCATTCAGCGAGGACGTCCTGGGAAGGTTCGTCGCCTACGGCTGGCACACGCAGCGCGTCGAGGACGGCACCGACATCGCCGCCATCGACGCCGCCATCGAGGCCGCCAAGGCCGACGACCGCCCCTCGATCATCGCCGTCCGCACCCACATCGGCTTCGGCAGCCCGAACAAGCAGGACAGCCAGAAGGCGCACGGCGCGCCGCTCGGACCGGACGAGGTCCGCCTCACCAAGGCGGCCTACGGCTGGGACCCCGACCGCAGCTTCTACGTTCCCGACGAGGCCGGCGAGCTGTTCCGCCGGGCCGTCGGCGAGGGCAGGGACCGCGTGGCCGCGTGGGAGGCCCGTCTCGACCGTTACGCCGCCGCCTATCCCGCGGAGGCCGCGGAGCTCCACCGCCGGCTGGCGGGCGCGCTGCCCAACGGCTGGGACGCAGACTTCCCCGGCTACGAGACCGGCACCGAGGTCGCCACCCGCAACGCCAGCCAGGAGGCGATCCAGGCGCTGGCGGCCGCGTTGCCCGAGCTGTTCGGCGGGTCGGCGGACCTGTCCGAGTCCAACCTGACCGACGTCAAGGCGGACGGCCCCGACCACTTCTCGGCCGAGCACGCCGGGCGCAACCTCCGGTTCGGCGTCCGCGAGCACGCGATGGGCGGCATCGCCAACGGCATCGCCTATCACGGCGGCTTCCTGCCCTACGCGGCCACGTTCCTGACCTTCAGCGACTACATGCGCGGTGCCGTCCGGATCGCCGCCCTGTCCGGTCTCCACGTCACGTACGTCTGGACGCACGACTCCGTGGGCCTCGGCGAGGACGGCCCGACCCACCAGCCCGTGGAGCACTACGCGGCGCTGCGGGCGATGCCCGACCTGTGGTTCGTCCGCCCCGGCGACGCGAACGAGGCGGCGGCCGCCTGGGCGCTCGCGGTGGAACGCCCGGCGCTCGATGGGACGCGGCCCGGCCCGGTGGCCCTCGCGTTCACCCGCCAGAAGCTGCCGACGCTCCCCGACACGCGGGCCCTCGCCCGCGAGGGGGTCCGCCGCGGCGGCTACGTCCTGCGCGAGGCGGCGGGCGGGGAGCCGCAGCTCATCCTCATCGGCACGGGGTCGGAGCTGCAGCTGTGCTTCCGGGCCGCCGAGGATCTCGAAGGCGACGGGATCCCGACCCGGGTGGTGAGCCTGCCCTGCTGGGAGCGGTTCGAGGCGCAGGATCAGGCCTATCGCGATGCCGTGCTCCCGCCGTCGGTCCGCCGGCGTGTCACGGTGGAGGCCGGCGTCCCGCTGGGCTGGGAGCGGTACGCGGGCGACGAGGGCGCGATCCTGGGCCTGGACCGGTTCGGCGCCAGCGCGCCGGCAGGGACGATCTTCAGGTCCTTCGGCTTCACGGCCGACAACGTGGCGGAGGTCGGCCGGCGGGTGGTCCGCGACGGGCTCAGGGGGCGCGTGGGCGTGGCCGGCGACGCGCATGGCCACGGCGGTCACTGAGGTCTGTCGGGGCAGCGAGGAGGGACCGATGCGCATCGCCTTCGCCGCCGACCATGCGGGCGCGGCGTTCAAGCGCGAGCTGATCGCGAAGCTGGCGACCGCGCTCGACGGCGCGCACACGCTGGTCGACCTCGGCGGGGACGGCTCCGACCCGCAGGACGACTACCCGGACTTCGCGCGGGCGCTCGCGGTCGCCGTCCGCGACGGTGACGCGGACCGCGGCATCCTCGTCTGCGGGTCGGGCGTGGGCGCGTCCATCGCCGCCAACAAGGTGCGCGGCGTCCGGGCGGCGATCTGCCACGACACGTACTCCGCGCACCAGGGCGTGGAGCACGACGACATGAACGTGCTGACGATGGGGGCGCGGGTGATCGGCATCGAGCCCGCGGTGGAGATCTCGCTCGCGTTCCTGGACGCGACCTTCTCCGGTGAGCCGCGCCACGTCCGGCGCCTGGGCAAGGTGCTCGCGATCGAAGCCGAGTCGATGGGCGAGGGCTGACGGCGGCCGCGTTCAGCGCAGGTCTGCCGGGCACTCCTCTGCCTGGCACTCTGCCGCTGAGCTCCTCCGCCGGGCGGCCCGGTCCGCCGCTGGGCGGTTGAACGAGCGCACCGTGTGCGATCCCACTCGCTGCGCGGCTGATCTGGCGCGTGGACCGCCGCCGCAGCGCACGGATGCACCGCCAGGCGGCGGAAACCCAACACGGTGCGCCGGTTCAACCGCTGGGCGAACGGCCGCGGGGTGGACGGCCGTGGTGTGACGGTCCCTGGGGGCGAGCGGTCGCCGGCCGAACGGCGGCGTTGGGCGCCGGCGGAGTCGCGATGGGCGCGGGCCGCCCGGGGAGGCCGACCGCCAACCGGCCGAGGCCGAGCGCGAGACGGCCGAGGCCAACCAGGCTGGCACGGGCGATCCTCGACACCCGGCCCTATGCTCTAGCCCTGCCATCCCGGCCCTGCGATCCCCGACGACCCCGTCGCCCAGCGGAGACTGCGACATGCGTATCGGCTTCATCGGACTCGGACGGATGGGCGCGAACATGGTTCGCCGCCTGCTCCGTGACGGCCACGAGATCGTCGCCTACAACCGGACGCCCGAGAAGACGCACGAGATCGCGACGGAGGGGGCCACGGCTGCGTTCACGATCGAGGACCTGGTCGCGAGGCTCGAGCGGCCACGCGCGGTCTGGATCATGGTCCCGGCGGGCGACGCAACCGAGGCGCAGATCGAGGAGCTGCTCGAGCACCTGGAGCCGGGCGACACGATCGTCGACGGCGGCAACACCAACTTCCATGACGACGTCCGGCGCCACGCCGCGCTCAAGGCGAAGGGGATCGGCTACGTCGACGCCGGGGTGTCGGGCGGGATCTGGGGCCTCCAGGTGGGCTACTGCCTGATGGTCGGCGGGGACACGGAGGCCGTGGTGTCGCTGGAGCCCGTGTTCCGCTCGCTCGCGCCCGAGGATGGCTACCTGCACGTCGGCGGCCCTGGCGCCGGCCACTACGTGAAGATGATCCACAACGGGATCGAGTACGGGATGATGCAGGCGTATGCCGAGGGCTTCGAGATCATGCACGCCTCGACCTACGACCTGGACCTCAGGGGTATCGCCGACCTCTGGAACCACGGCTCCGTGGTCCGCTCGTGGTTGCTGGAGCTGGCGGCGCGCGCCTTCGCCGCCCAGGGCAACGACCTGGCGCACCTCAGGGGCTGGGTCGCGGACTCCGGCGAGGGACGCTGGACGGTCCAGGAGGCGATCGACCGCGACGTGCCAGCGCCGGTGATCACGCTCGCGCTGCTCAATCGCTTCCGGTCCCGCCAGGACGATTCCTACGGCGCCAAGGTGCTGGCAGCATTGCGGAACGAATTCGGCGGCCACGCGGTGAAGACGGACTAGGGGTAAGGCGATCGGAGGCGAAACGGACGCGGCGGAGGGCGCGACGATGGACCTGGCGACGGCGCTGGCGCGCCTCGAGGCCGCCGGCACGGAGCAGAACCGCAGGATCTACCGGCGCCACGGCGCGAGGGATCCGCTGTTCGGCGTGAGCTTTGCCGTCCTCCACGCCCTGGCGAAGGAGGCGAAGCGGGACCACGCCCTCGCGCTCGGCCTGTGGGCGACCGGCAACTACGACGCCCGGCTGCTGGCGTGCATGGTCGCGGACCCGGCCGCGGCCGGCGAGGCGGATCTCGATTCCTGGCTGGCGGAGATCGACGTCTACGTGCTGGTGGACACGTTCGTCGGCTCGCTGGCCGCGCAGGTGTCGGGCGTGCGCGAACGGGCGGACCGATGGTCGGCCGCGGACCGCGACTGGACGGCGCAGGCGGGCTGGGACCTGTACGGCCAGCTGGCCATGCGCGATGCAGCGCTCGACGACACGTTGTTCCTCGGGCTCCTCCGGCGGATCGAGGCAGGCATCGGCACGGCCGGCAACCGGACGCGGCACAGCATGAACGGGGCAGTGATCGGCATCGGCGTCCGGAGCGCGGCCCTGCGCGAGGCCGCGGAGGCGACGGCCGCGCGGATCGGGCCGGTGGTCGTGGACCACGGGCAGACGGGGTGCGTGACGCCGGCCGCCGTCCCGTACATCGCGAAGGCCTGGGACCGCCGGGCGTCGAAGGCCGGGGTGGCCGGTGGCGCGCGCTAAGGACCCGGCGGCCGAGCCCGCGACTGCCGCTGCGCCCGCGCCGGCCCCCCCGGCACCGCCCGCGAAGAAGGACGTGCCGCGCACCATGCGCGAGCTCCGGCTCGCCGCGGAGACCCGCCGCCGCGCGCCCGCCGCGCGGCATGCCGAGAACCCGCTCCGCGAGGGGCTGCGCCTCGAGCGGGTCCCCGACCCGGCCGCGTTCGTCCTGTTCGGCGCCACCGGCGACCTCGCCCATCGCAAGGTCATCCCCGCCCTGTACCAGCTGTGGCGGACGCACCTGCTGCCGCACGAGTTCACGGTCGTCGCCGTCGGGCGGCGGGCGTTCTCGGACGAGGCCTTCCGGGCCGAGCTCAAGGCCTCGCTGGACCGGTTCTCGCGCGTGCAGCCGGTGGACCCCGACGAGTGGGACGAGCTGGCATCGCGGATCGTCTACCACCGCGGGGACTTCGGTGACCCGGCGGCGTTCGCGGCGCTGGCCGAGCGCCTCGACCGTCTTGACGAAGACCGCCGCACCCGCGGCAACCGGCTCTACTACCTCGCGACGCATCCGTCCGCGTTCGCCGAGATCGTCGCCCAGCTGGGCCGGGTCGGGCTCGACCACGAGCGTCACGACGGCGGCTGGCGGCGGGTCGTGATCGAGAAGCCGTTCGGCCGCGACACCGAGTCCGCGGTCCGCCTCAACCGGGAGGTGGGCAAGGTCTTCCGCGAGCGGCAGGTCTACCGCATCGACCACTACCTGGGCAAGGAGACCGTCCGAAACCTGCTGGTGTTCCGGTTCGGCAACGGCATCTTCGAGCCCATCTGGAACCGACGCCACATCGACCACGTGCAGATCACGGTGGCGGAGTCGATCGGCGTGGAGAACCGCGGCTCGTTCTACGAGGAGACGGGTGCCAGCCGCGACTTCCTCCAGAACCACCTGCTCCAGCTGCTCGCCCTGGTCGCGATGGAGCCGCCGACGACGTTCGAGGCCGACGCGCTGCGCGACGAGAAGGTCAAGGTCGTCCGCGCGATCACCGAGGCGACCCCGGAGCAGGCGCGGCGGGATGTCGTGCGCGGCCAGTACGGGCCGGGCTGGGTGGCGGCGCAGCCGGTGGTGGGATACCGCGCGGAGCCCGAGGTGGACCCGGCATCCGAGACCGAGACGTTCATCGCGGCGCGGCTGACGGTCGACGACTGGCGCTGGTCCGGCGTCCCGTTCTACCTGCGGATGGGCAAGCGGCTGCCCAAGCGGGCGACCGAGATCGCGATCCAGTTCAAGGAGGTCCCCCACCAGCTGTTCCGCGACAGCACCACGGAGCCGGAGGCCAACCTGCTCGCGATGCGCATCCAGCCCGACGAGGGGATCATGCTCCGCTTCGGCGCCAAGGTGCCGGGCCTGGGCATCGACGTGCGCAACGTGACGATGGACTTCACGTACGGGTCGGCGTTCCAGAGCGACAGCCCCGACGCCTACGAGACGCTGATCCTCGACGCGCTCCTGGGCGACGCCTCGCTGTTCACCCGGGCGGACGAGGTGGAGGAGGCGTGGGCAATCGTGGACCCGATCCTGGCGGCCTGGGCGGAGATGCCGGCCCCCGACTTCCCGAACTACGAGGCGGGTACCTGGGGCCCCGAGGCAGCCGACGACCTGCTCGCCCGCGAGGGCCGACGGTGGCGAAGGATCTGACGGCCGCGGGTGGCGCGGGTGGGCCGGTCGTGGCCGCGGGTCGCCCGGGCGGCAGTGGGGGCCCGGTCGCTGCCGCGGACCCGCCGCGTCCCGGCGAGCCCGCGCTGCGCTGGCTGTCGCACGCGCACAGCATCGAGCAGATCGAGCAGGAGCTGGCGCGGATCTGGGCCCAGCCGGACCTCACCGTGGGCGACGAGGGCGGCGGGCGGATGCGCCACGTCGCGGCCCGGACCAGCGTGCTCAACCTGGTCGTCGTGGCGCGTCAGCCGGAGGTCGCCGAGCGCACCGCCGAGATCATCAGCCGGCTCACGGGGCGCCATCCCAGCCGGACGATGATCGTCGTATCCGCGGACCCGGACGGCCCGCCCTGGCTGGACGCCCGGATCCAGGCGCACTGCGTGCTGCCCCGTGCCGATGCGCCCGAGACATGCACGGAGCTGCTGTTCCTGACCGCCGGTGGCGAGACCGGCCGCCACCTGTCCGCGCTGGTCGCCCCGCTGCTGATCCACGACCTCCCGGTGACCGTGTGGTGGCCCGGCGAGCCGCCGCTGGACGGCCGGCCGGCCGAGGACCTGCTCGCCGGGACGGACCGCCTGGTCGTCGACGGCTCGTCGTGGAGCGGCGACGGGCTCAGGCGCCTCCGCCAGCTCGCGGTCATGTACGAGCGTTTCGACCGGCTGTCGATCCGGGACTTCGCGCTCGTCCGCCAGTCGCGCTGGCGGGACGCGATCGCCGCCGTGTTCGACCTGCCGGAGTTCCTGCCGTTCCTGTGGCACGTGCGCCGGATCGCGGTCACCTACGCGACCCGCGACGAGACCGGCGCGCCTGGCACGACCAACGTCGTCAAGCCGCTGTACCACGTCGCCTGGCTTGCCTCGCGGCTGGGCATGACGGTGGCCTCGCCGCTGGCGCCGGCCGAGGCGAAGGGGCGGGCGGTCGCCACGCGTCCCCGGCCGGGCGAGCACGCGCCACTCCATCGCGGCCTCCAGGCGAAGCTCCGCTCGGGCGCCGCGGACGTTGCCGTGGTGATCCGGCCGGTCGCGTCCTCGATGCCGCCCGGGACCACGCTGCGGGTCGAGATCCTCGCCGAGCGGCGCGGTGCCGAGCTGCGCGCGGATGTCACGGCCGAGGCCGAGAACGTGCGCGTCCACGCCTGGCTCGACGGCGTGGAGGCGATGGACCGGACGTTCCGCACCCCGCGCCGGACGGACGTGGACCTGCTGGGCGAGGCGCTCGAGGTGGGCGGGCGGGACCCGCTGGCGATCGAGGCGATCCGGATGGCCGCGCGGCTGATCGGGCCCGACCCGACGGCCATGTCCCGGCCGGCCCAGCGCGAGGAGCACGAGGTTCCGCGATGACCGCAGACGCGACCATCCGTCCCCGGCTTGTCGTGCTGCCATCCGCCGACGACGTGTCCGCCGCCGCGGCCGCGGAGATCGCGCGCGGCCTGGCGGTGGCGATCGAGGAGCGCGGCGTGGCGCACTGGGCCACGACCGGCGGCTCCGCCGCGCCCGGCATCTACCGGGCGCTGCGCGTGCCCCCGCTGCGGGACGCCGTGGACTGGGATCAGGTGCACGTGTGGTGGGGCGACGACCGCTTCGTCCCGGCCGACCATCCGCTGTCCAACGTCCTGCCGCTCATGCAGGTCCTGCTCGACACCGGCGGCGGCGAGACCGGTTCCGCGGCGAACCGCGCGGACGTGGCCGCGGCCGGCGCGGGCGTCCACCTTCCGGTCGCGAACCTCCACGCGGTGCCGATGAGGGCGGCGATCGGGGGCGGCGGCGGGCCCGCTTGGGCGGCGGCGGCGTACGCGGAGACGATGCGGTCGCTGGTCCCCGGCGCGGCCGGATCCGGGGGCGGGGTGGGCAGCGTGCCGGCCTTCGACGTGATCGTGCTGGGGGTGGGACCCGACGGGCACGTGCTGTCGGTGTTCCCCGGGTCCGCGGTGTGGGATTCGATGGAGCTGTGTGCCGCCGTCGCCGCCCCGTCGCACGTGGAGCCGCACGTGGCGCGCGTCACGATCCACCCGCGCCTGCTGGCGGCCGCCCGGCGCGTGCTGGTGGTGTCCACGGGGGCGTCGAAGGCGGACGTGCTGGGGCGGGCCTGGGCCGGCGGCGACGTGCGGGAGCTGCCGGTGCGAGCGACGTTCCTGCCCAACGCGACCTGGCTGCTCGACGAGGCGGCGGCGCCCGCGAACCTGCCGCGCGGATAGGAGCCGGCCAGTGGTCGCGGCGTTCCCGGACGTCCCGTCGCGGCTCGTCCGGTCGCCGGACGGGACGCGGATCGCGGTGTTCACCACTGGTGCCGCCGACGGGCCGCCGCTCGTGCTGGTGCACGGGACCACGGGCGACCACCGGACGTGGCGGGTCGTCGGGCCGGCGCTCGCGCGCCGCCATGCGCTGCATGCGATCGACCGGCGCGGGCGTGGGGACTCCGGCGACGGGGCCGCCTACGCGATCGAGCGGGAGCTGGAGGACGTGGCGGCCGTGACCGAGGCGCTGGCCGCGGAGTCCGGCGTCCCGGTGGACGTCGTGGGGCACTCGCTGGGCGGTCGGATCGCCCTCGGGGCGACGCTCCTGACGCGATCCATCCGGCGCGTCGTGGCGTACGAGAGCGCGCCTACCCGGAAGGCGGCCGGTGAGTCCGCCGGCGAGTCCGCCGGCGACGACCTCCTCGCCCGCCTCCGCGCGGACCTCGCCGCAGGTGATCTCGAGGCGCTGCTCGCGCGGTTCATGACCGAGGTCACGGGGATGACCGAGGCCGACCTCGCCCGGTTCCGGGCCGACCCGGTGTGGCCCCTGCGTGTGGCCGCCGCCCCGACGATCGTCCGGGAGCTCGAGGCGGCCGACGGCGCCCCCGCGGTGTCGATGAATGCCCTGGCGCGGGTCGCCGTCCCTGTCCTCCAGCTCGTGGGCTCCGCATCCCCGCCCGCGTTCCGCGACGGCGCCGCGGCCCTCGACGCCCGCCTCCCCCGGGGCCGCCTGATCACCATCGAGGGCGCGCGGCACGGCGCGCATCACAGCCACCCCGCCGCGTTCATCGCGGCCGTCGAACGATTCCTCGCGAGCTGACGCACGGCATGCCACACTCCACGCATGGACATGAGCGTCGTCGGCTGGCTGGTCATCGGCTTCCTCGCCGGCTCGATCTCTGGCTGGTTCGTCGGCGTGCGGAGCGCGCAGGGCTGCCTGCCGACCATCGTCGTGGGCATCATCAGCGGCTTCGTCGGCGGCTGGCTGAGCGAGCAGATGGGCCTGGGCCAGGTCCAGGGCTTCATCGGCGCGCTGGTGTTCGCCACGCTCGGCGCCATCGTCGTCCGCATCGTCCTGAAGGCGATCGAGGGGCAGCGCTGACCCGCCCGTTGACCGCGTTGGGGGCTACCATCGGGCCATGACCGACCCCGCGGCGCCCGCCGCCGACACCCGCCCCTACTCCCCCGGCCTCGAGGGCGTCGTCGCCGGCGAGACGTCCCTGTCCCACATCGACGGCGCCGCCGGCCGCCTGCTCTACCGCGGCTATCCCATCGGCGAGCTGGTGCGGGCCGGCTCCTACGCCGCGGTCGCGGAGCTGCTGTGGTCCGGCGAGTGGCGCCCGGACGCGACGCTCCCCTGCCTGCCGGTCCCGGGCACGGTGATGGCAGCGCTGCGCGCGCTGCCGACGACCGCCCGCCCGATGGACGCCCTGCGCACCGCGGTCTCGGCCTGGGGCGCGGTCACCGACCCGTCGTTCCCGCCGACACCCGACCAGGCGCGTGCCCTGACGGCCTTCTCGCCCTCGGCGCTGGCCGCCTTCGCCCGCATCCGGCGGGGCCTCGAGCCCGTGGCACCGGATCCGGACCTCGACCTCGTCGCCGGCTACCTGTACCAGATCAACGGGGAGCGCCCCGACGCCGCCACGGCCCGCGCCCTGGACGCCTACTTCATCGTCGGCGCCGAGCACGGCTTCAACGCCTCCACGTTCACCGCCCGCGTGATCACGTCGACCCGCTCCGACATCGCGTCCGCGGTGGCCGGGGCAATCGGGGCCATGAAGGGCCCGCTCCACGGCGGTGCGCCGTCGGAGGTGGTGGAGCAGATCCACGAAGTCGGCACGCCCGAGCGCGCCGAGGTCTGGGTCCGCGAGGCGCTGGCGAGCGGGACGCGGCTGATGGGCTTCGGGCATCGCGTGTACCGCGCCTACGACCCGCGGGCGGCCGCGCTGCGCGAGGTTGCCGAGTCCATGGAGCACCGGCCGGAGTGGCTGGAGCTGGCGATCGCGGTGGAGGACGTGGCGCTCCGCGTGCTGGGCGAGAAGTACCCGGACCGGCCGCTCAAGACCAACGTCGAGTTCTACGCGGCCCCGGTGCTGATGGGCGTGGGCCTCACGCCGGACCTGTTCCCCGCGACGTTCGCGCTGGCCCGCCACGCCGGCTGGACGGCCCATGCGATCGAGCAGGGCGCCGCGAACCGGCTGATCCGGCCGGACGTGCGCTACGTCGGGGCTGCGGAGCGGTCGCTGCCGGGGGCATAGGTCGCGAAGCGGTCCGCTCCGGCCTACAGGAACCCGCGCCGGCGGAAGAACAGCAGCACGCCGGCCAGGGTGACCGCCATCAGCCCGATGATCAGCAGGAACTCGACCACGCCCCCGGGCTGGCCGGGCAGGGGCACGTTCATGCCGAAGATCGAGGCCAGCAACGTCAGCGGCAGCATCGCGACGCTGAACGCGGTGAGGACGCGCAGCGAGGCGTTCAGGCGGTGCGAGAGCACGGACTCGTTGGAATCCTCGAGTGCCTCCGCGACCTCCTTGTAGTTCTCGAGCACGTCCCAGATTCGCTCGGCGGCGTCGGTGATGTCGTCAAAGTAGATATCCAGCTCTTCCGCCAGGTAGCGCTGCTTGGTGCGCTCGAGGTCCCGGAGGACCGCCCGCATCGGCCGCATGACGCGCCGGAAGTTGATGATCTCCTGCTTTGCGTTCGACAGGTCCCGGACGATCTCGGCGGACCGTCCCTCGAAGATGTCGTCCTCCAGCTGGTCCAGCTTGGCGCCCATCTTGCGGAGCATCGGGAACGAGGCGTCCACGCAGGTGTCCACGATCTTGTACAGCAGGTACCCGGTTCCCTTGCTGAACACCGACTCGCGCACCTCGTCACGCTCCCGGTGGCGCTCGAACATCGCGCCCAGCGGCGGCAGGTTCTGGTCCGGCAGGGTGATCAGGTAGTCCGGGCCGACGAACAGGTCGACCTCCGCGGTGAGCAGGCGGTCCTGCGACTTGTCGAACACCGGGAAGTGGAGAACGATAAACAGGTAGTCGTCGTACGCGTCGAGCTTGGGGCGCTGGTTGCGCGACGCGACGTCCTCGATGGCGAGGGGGTGGAACCCGAACTCCCGCTCCAGCCACTCGCGGTCCGCCTCGCGTGGCCGCTCCAGGTTCACCCAGCGGACGCCGGCCGCCTCGATGATGTCGGGCTCGGAGGCCTCAGCGGCCGAACCGGAGGCGCCCGGCAGCGCTCCACCCGGCCGAGTCGCACGCAGCCGCGGGCGAAGCAGCAGGTTCGGCACTTGGAGGCACTCCGGTCCGCATGGGGCGATCCTAGCGCACGCGGTCGGGCGGCCGCATGGGCATCGGTGCGCGGGGGCGCCGGGCGGGTCCGCCATCGACCCGTGTCCGGCGGTGGGGCCGAGCGGGTCAGGCGCCGGGCGGGTCCGCCATCGACCCGTGGCCGGCGGTGGGGTCGAGCGGGTCAGGCGCCGGGCGGGTCCGTGATCGACCCGTGGCCGGCGGTCAGGCGCCGGGCGGGCCTGGTCCCCGGCGCCTTGGCCGGCGCCGTGCGTCCCTGGTGTGCATCCTGGGGGTTGGGCCGGCCCAGCGCCTTGCCCGCGGCCGAGTTGTCGCCCCTGATGCACATGTGGCCGACATTCGGTCGGACAAGCCGGCCGCGGGGCGGGGCTTCGGGATCCTTCCGGCTTGCCAAGCCCAGGAATGCACATGACAGCGTCACGCCCACGTCCTGGCAGGCGCGGCGTCGCGGCACGATGGCGCCGCGGCACGATGGCGTCGCGGCACGATGGCGCCGCGGAACGATGGCCCCGCCGAATAGCGCGCCGCCGGGCCCCGCGGGCTAGCTGAGCGGCACCGCCACGCGGTCGGCCGCCTCCGGCCCGGCCGGCCGCGCGGGCCGGCGAAGCGCCACGGCCGCGGCGCCGAGCAGGAACACGAGGCCGCCCGCGACGAACGGCCCGCCCGCGCCCGCGCCCGCGGCGACCGCGCCGCCGATCGCCGGCCCGACGATCCCGGCCACGTACAGCGGCAGGTAGACGAGGTTGAGCGTCGCCGACCGGCGGTCCGCCGGCACCTCCGTGGCCAGCAGCGAGAACACCATCGCCCCCAGATCGCGACCGCCGCCCCCAGCAGCACCGCCGCACCCGCCAGCGCCCCCAGCGCCGGCATCGCCGGCATCAGCAGGCTCGCGACACCGCCGCCCACGAGCGCGGTCACGAGCACCGGCCGGAACCCGATGCGGTCGCCCAGCCAGCCGGCGCCCGGAGCGGTCACCGCGCCGACAAGCGACGCCACCCCCATCACCAGCGCGATGCCCGACGCGAGCCCGGGGCCCGTCCCCACCAGGTCCTCCACGAGCACCGGCGTATAGGGTCGCGACATCTGGTTGGCGAGGAACACCACGCCGTACACCGCGAACAGCCGGCGGACCGCCGGGTCGCCCAGCACGCCACGGACCGCGCCGAACGCCAGACGCAGCACCGGGCCCACCGGCACGACCTCGGGTCGCACCTCCCGCGTCCCGAGGCCGACGAGCAGCGCCGTCCCGAGCGAGAGCGCGGCAGACAGCGCGAACACGGCGGAGATCGACCAGCCGGCGCCGTCGATGAGCAGGCCGGCGAGGGCGGGGCCGACGGCGAACCCGATCGCGCCCGCGGCGCCGAACAGCCCGATCGTCGTGCCCAGCCGCCGCCTCGGGGTCACGTCCCGGATGCCGGCCAGCATCACCCCCGTGTTGCCGAGCTGGAACCCGATCAGCAGCACGGCGACCGCCAGCTGCCACGGCTCGCGCGCCAGCGCCGCCAGCCCGAACACCACCATCTCGACGAGGGCGCTGCGGATGATCACCGCCTTGCGGCTGTACTTGTCCGCCCACACGCCCCACAGCGGCACCAGCGGCAGGCCGAGCACGAACACGAGCGAGCTGTACAGGCCCACGAAGGCCAGCCGCTCGCCCTCCGGAACGCCCAGCTCGCGGAGGTATGACGGCAGCAGCGCGAACACCTGGCTCACGCCCGCGCCCTCGACGAGCTGCGTGACCCAGAACACGGCGACGACGACCCGCCAGTCCTGCGGGGCACGGGGCACGGGTTGCTGCACGCCGCGACGGTACCGCACGGTCCGGGTGAACCGGGGGCGCAGGTCGCGGGGCGGGCGGGCCGAACCCGGACCTCGCCGCCGAACCCGG
>Ga0154724_1113_pt9 | contig 16409 bp, 17 predicted proteins | sample Rifle2008BG16ft_FD_105732 | JGI IMG/M metagenome (GOLD analysis project Ga0154724, IMG submission 105732) | Chloroflexi bacterium RBG_16_72_14 | reverse complement strand
CGGCGCGGCCGGCCTCGAGCGCCTCCTCGACGTCCGCCACCGCGCCGCCGACCAGCACCAGGTACTTGCCCGGGTGGACGGTTCCGGCGTAGATGACGTCGATCGGGGAGCGCTTGGCCATGGCGTCGCCCGCCTCGATCCCGATCGCGATCGAGTCGAGCTCGAGGAGCGCGATCGCCGGCTGCATCGTCAGACGATCCGCAGCGCGCCGACGACGGTGATCCGCCGCTCGCGCGAGAAGGTGCGCGGCCGCGTGAGGCCGTCGCCGGTGGGGCTGGCGATGGAGAACGAGCTGAAGCCCTCGCCGCCCTCGCCGAGGCCCGCGAAGTTCGGTCCGTTGGCCACGAAGATGCTGCAGTTCATCGCCCGGGCCATCCGGGTGATCGTGTCGACGTTGGTCGAGTGGATCGAGGCCGTGTGGCGGAACCCGTGCTCCACGCGCACGGCGAGGTCGATCGCCTGGTCCACCGTCCCGACTCGCACGACGGGCAGCACCGGCATCATCTGCTCGGTCCACACGAGGCTGTGGTCCCGTGGCACCTCCGCGATCAGCAGCCGCGGCTCCGGCTCCGCCTGGACGCCGATCTCGGCCAGGATCTTCGCTGCGTCCCGCCCGATCCAGGCCGGGTTGATCACGCCGGGCTTGCCGGGCGGCCCGAGCTCCTTGAAGATCACCCGCTCCAGGCGCCGGAATTCGTGCTCCTTGAGCAGGTAGGCCCCGTGCTGGGTCATCGAGCGGACCAGCCGGTCCGCCACGGAGTCCACGACCAGCACGACCTTCTCGTCGGTGCAGATGACGTTGTTGTCGAACGATGCGCCGCGGACGATGTCCCGCCCGGCGCGCTCGACGTCCGCCGTCTGGTCCACGACCGCGGGCGGGTTGCCCGGACCGGCGGTGATGGCGCGCTTGTCGGTCTTGAGCGCCTCGCGCACGACGGCCGGGCCGCCGGTCACGACCAGCACCCGGACACCCGGATGGCCCATCAGGGCGCGGGCGCTGTCGATCGTGGGCTCCGCGATCGCCGTCACGAGGTCAGGCGGCCCGCCGGCGGACACGATCGCCCGGTTGATGAGGCGGATCGTCTCGGCCGAGCAGCGCTTCGCGTTGGGGTGGGCGTTGAACACCGCGGCGTTCCCCGCCGACACGATGCTGATCGTGTTGTTGATGATCGTCGAGGTGGGGTTGGTGACCGGCGTGATCGCCGCCACCACGCCGAACGGCGCGAACTCCGTGACCATCATGCCCAGGCTGCCGGTGACGGCCTCGACCTCGAGGTCCTCGGGACCGGCCGCCTTGGTCGTCACGAGCCGGTTCTTGACGACCTTGTCCTCGTACCGGCCGAGGTGGGTCTCCTGGTGGGCCATGCGGGCGAGCTGCTCCGCGTGGTCCAGCATCGACTGGCGGATCGCCTCGATGATCACCCGCCGCCCGTCGAGGCCCATGGAGCCGTAGGTGCGGAAGGCGTTGGTCGCGGCCGCGACCGCGTCGTCGATCGTGGCGTGGATCCCGTCACCCAGCTCCGATGCGGCGGCGGCCGCCAGCTCGGCCTCGGCACGCAGCGTGACGCCCGCGCGCCCGTCCGAGGCGGCGTCGATCCGCCGTCGGACGCGCTCGATGATCTCCGCGATGTCGCGCTCGGACAGGTCGCTCATGGCTACTTCCGGTAGACCTCGTGCCCGCCGATCTCCCAGGTGTCCACGATCGCCATCACGACGGCGTCGCAGGGGCGATCCTTCGTCATCTCGGTCTGGCGGGCCGAGCTGCCCGTGGCGTACAGCACGACCTCGCCCACCCCGGCGCCGACCGCGTCGGCCGCGACGACGTAGCCGCCGCCCTCGTGGTTGTCGGCGTCGAGCTGGCGCACGAGGAGCAGCTTCCAGCCCTCGATCAGCGGTTCCTTGCGGCTGGAGACGACCGTCCCGGCCACGCGTCCAAGGAGCATGGTTCCCTCCGGGGATCCGGGCCGCGGCCGCCGTGGCGGAGCGGCCCGTGGGGATCGCCTAGTTGTCGCCGGTCTCGCCCCTGGCCTGCTCGGTGCGTCCCAGCGGCAGGACCAGGTCCACGTTGCTGTGCGGGCGGGCGATCACGTGGCTCGTGACGACCTCGCCGACCTTGGTGGCGGCACGGACGCCCGCCTCCACGGCGGCCTTGACGGCCGCGACGTCGCCGCGCACGACCGCTGTCACGTAGCCGCCGCCGGTCTTCTCGTAGCTCACGAGCTCCACCTTGGCCGCCTTCACCATCGCGTCGGACGCCTCGACCATCGCCGCGAAGCCGCGGGCCTCGATCATCCCAAGCGCGTCAGCCATTCGATCTCTCCTTCGCCGATACGATCCCGTGGTTGGTGGAGGGTCAGGACTTCGCGTCGCGGCCCTCGAGCCCCTCGATCGCCGCCAGCGCCGCGCGCCACCCGACGTCGATGTCCCGTTCCTCGCCCCCGAGGTAGATCCGGCCCATCGAGCCGAACGACCGGACCTCGAGGATGTTGATGTGGGCGGCCTTCTCGGCCTCGTTGGCCGCCAGCGCCGCGTAGGCCGCCGGCTCCAGCTCCAGCACGTAGAGCGTCTCGCCGGGGATCAGCATCTGGCCGTGCCGGGTGCGGTTGATGAGCTGGGCCTGGTGGTCGTCGATCCGCCGGATGATCTGGCTGGACAGGACCCGGGGCTTGATCCGGTCCTTCTCCTCGAGCCCGATCTCGCGCAGGATCGCGGCCCCCGCCGCGCGCACCTCGGCCTGGGAGGGGGAGTGGATCTCGAGCATGCCGTAGTAGCGCTCGATGATCTGCATGCCGGGCTTGACCGACGTGGACTTGAGGGCGATGTCGGTCAGCCGGTTGATCTCGATGCCCGGCGAGACCTCGATCGACAGCGACGCGTCCCCGGCGAGGGGCAGGAAGCCCTGGGCGACGGTCCCCAGGAACGCCGCGTACTGCGCCTGGAGGCTGTCGAGGAAGACGTAGGCGCGAAGGTCAATATTGCTCACGCGCTCCCCTCTCTCCTGTGACGATCCTGACGCCGGCGGAGGCCCCGATCCGGGTCGCGCCGGCAGCGATCATGTCCTGGACGTCCTCGGCGGTGCGGATGCCGCCGGAGGCCTTGACTCCCATCCTGGGCCCGACGGCCTCGCGCATCAGGGCGACGTCGAACACCGTCGCGCCGCCCGACGCGTAGCCGGTCGAGGTCTTCACGTAGTCGGCCTTGGCCTCCCTCGCGAGGTGGCACGCGATGACCTTCTCCTCGTCGCTGAGGAGCGCGGTCTCGATGATCACCTTGTTGAGCGCGCCCGACTCGTGGCACGCGTCGGACACCCGCGCGATGTCCTCGCGGACGACCTCGCGCATGCCGCTCTTGAGCGCGCCGATGTTGATCACCATGTCGATCTCGCGGGCGCCGTCCCGGATCGCGCGCCGGGTCTCCATGGCCTTGACCTCGGTGGTTGCCGCGCCGAACGGGAAGCCGATGACCGAGGCCACGGCGACGTCCGTCCCGCGCACCCGGTCCGCGGCGCGGCGGATCCAGGTTGGGTTGATGCACACCGCGGCAAAGCCGTGCTCGATCGCCTCGTCGCACAGGCGGTCGATGTCCGCGGCCGTCGCGTCCGGGCGGAGCAGCGTGTGGTCGATGTAGGCGGCGAGGTCCCGCGGCACGTCCCCGCCGCGGCCGTGGTACGCGATCCGCGAGGCGCCGTTGGTCACCACGTCGCGCACCTTGTCGGCGCAGTGGGCAGCGCACGAGCCGCCGCAATTGAGGCAGGTGTCGCCGCCGATCGAGAACGCCGCGAGCACCTCCCGGGTGATCGTCTCGATCAGCAGGTCCCGGTCGTCGATCGTCATCGTGATCCGTCCCCGGCTGCAGGCTTGCTGTAGCGCCGTTCGATGTCGGTGATCTTGTCCACGCGGGCTGCGTGGCGGCCGGGACCCCACGGGGTCGCGAGCCACTCGGCAACGATGTCCAGGGCGAGACCGGTGCCCACGAGGCGGGCGCCGAGCGTCAGGACGTTGGCGTGATTGTGCTCCCGGCTGTTGCGTGCCGTGGACAGGTCGTAGCACGGCGCCGCGCGGACGCCGGGCACCTTGTTGGCGGCCATCGCGGAGCCGATCCCCGCCCCGTCGACGACGATCCCGGCGCCGCAGGTGCCGTCCGCGACGAGCCGGGCGACGGCATGGGCGAAGTCCGGGTAGTCCACCGGGGCGTCGCTCGTGGTCCCGCAGTCGCGGACGGCGTAGCCCTGCTCCTCGAGGCCCCGGCGGATCGCCTCCTTGAGCGCGAACCCGCCGTGATCCGCGCCGATGGCGATCGCCGGGCGGGCCACGATGTCTGGCGCCCTGGCGCCCACCGGGGCGGGGGAGGGCGGGGCCGCGGGGGCAGGCGGGGCGGCCCGGACCGTCGCCTCGACGATCCGGCGCACGGCGTCGCGCACCTGCGCCTCGGACGGACGCGGCCGGCGCGGGTCAGCCATGGGCGCCCAGCCACTGTGCGGTCGCCTCGTCGGTGACCAGGACGTTGACGCAGCCGGCGCGGATCGCGGCCAGGGCGATCGGCCCGCGGTCCGACCCGGCGGCGAGGCCGACGGTGTGCGCCTTCGCGGCCAGCTCGTCCAGCGGCAGGCCGACCGTCCGGTCGTCGAGGTCCGGCAGCGCGATCGTGCCGTCGGCGGCGAGGAACCGGCCGAGCACGTCACCCACCGCCCCGGCCGCACGCAGCCGCGCCCGATCCGCGTCGCCCACGAAGCCGGACTCCACGAGCACGCTGTGCGGGGTGGGGATGCCCAGGCTGAACACCGCGAACGGCGCCCGTCGCGCGGCCTCGAGGGTCTCGCCGACGGAGGGATCCGCCTCCAGCGCGATGCGCAGCGCCGCCGAGCCCACGATCGCCGGGGCGGCCATCAGCAGGATCGATGCCCCCGTGGTGGCGCCGAAGCGGTCCACGATCTCGTTGACGCGGGTGGGCGTGGACGAGCGCGAGGTGGCGCCGTTGAGCTGGACGATCTCGGTCGCCGTCGTCCAGCCCTGTTCGAGTCGGCCGGCCAGCGCCAGCATCGTGCGGCCCCAGGACACGCCGATGGCGCCGCTGGGGCGGACCGACGCCAGGTAGCCCGCCGCGGCGGTCGCCACGGCTTCGCGGGCGACCCGGTCGTGCGCGTCGTCGGCCACCCCGGCTCCCGCGGCCACGTCCGCGACGACCGCGGCCCGCAGCCCGAACCGCTCGACCAGGGCGTCCTCGAGGTCCACGAGACGTGCGGCCGGGTGCACGATCTCGATCCGCACGATCGACTCGCGCACGGCCCGATCCAGCAACCTGCCGACCTTGAACCGGCTGAGGCCGAGGCGGGCCCCGATCTGCTCCTGGGTGAGGTTCATCCCGTAGTACATGCGGGCGACCCGCACCAGCAGGCGGAGATCCGCCGAGCCGCGCGCAGGGACCGTCGCCAGCGTCATCCGTTTCACCACCCAGGCCGCACATCTGTTGGATCATCTGCTCATATGTGCAGGCCAAACCCTAGCCCTGCCGGGGTCGCGTGTCAAGGATCACTGGCGTCCCGGGACCGCGTCGATCGCGCTGCCCATGAACTCGACCTCCGCCACTTTCCGCGGCAAGAGAGGCCTGGTCGTCGATCGGCGAGCGGGATCAGGCCGGCGGCGGGATCTCGCCCGAGCCGCGGACCACGAGCGAGGTCGGCACGACAAGGGTCTCGTACGGGGAGGCGTCTCCCCGGAGCCGCCGGAACAGGACCTCGGCCGCGGTGCGCCCGATGCGCGTCGGATCCTGCGCCACGACGGTGACCGCCGGATCGAGCAGATCCGCCATCGGGAAGTCGTCGAACCCGACGACCGCGACCTCGTGCTGGCGGCGAGCGGCCTGGAGGGCCGAGACGGCGCCCTCGGTGATCAGGTTCTGCGCCGTGAACAGCGCCGTCGGTGGATCCGGCTGCCGCAGCAGGGCGCTCACGGCCTCGGCTGCCGCGTCCACCGAGCGCAGGCCCACCCGGACGAGCGAGTCGTCTGCGCCGAGGCCGGCGGCGGCGAGCGCCTCCCGGTAGCCCGCCAACCGCTCGGCTGCGGTCTGGATCGACTCGAGGTCGCCGACGTAGGCGATCCGCCGGTGGCCCGCGGCGAGCAGGTGACGCACCGCGGCGATGGCGCCCTCGCGGTTCGCGGACACGACTGCATCCGCGTCGAGGAACCGCGGGGGCCGGTCGGCGAACACGACGGCGAGACCGGCCCGACGCTCCGGGGCGAGATAGCCATGGTCGTGCGCAGCCGGCACGATGATCAGGCCATCCACCCGATGGGCGATGAACGAGGCGGCGAGCGCGCGCTCGCGATCGCCGTTCTCATCCGCGCTGGCCGCGAAGACGAGGACGCCGTGCTCCCGAGCGACGTCTTCGACGGCGCGCTGGAGCGCGGCGGAGAACGGGTTGGCGACGTTCTCCAGCACCGTGCCGACGGTCGCGGTCTTGCCGTCCGCGCGCCGCAGGCTGCTGGCCGTGAGGTTCGGCTGGTAGCCGAGCTGGTCGATGGCCTTCTGCACGCGCGCCGTGAGCTCGATCGACACGCCGGGCTCGCCATTCGCGACCCTCGACACCGTCTTGAGGCCGACTCCCGCCAGCGCCGCCACGTCGCGCATCGTCGGCCTGCCGCGCCCGGAGCCGCCTTCCGAACCATCTGTTGACAAGGTTGTCACTCCGCGCTTTCCATCCATGGTACGAGGAAGTCCCGCCTCGCACAAGTCGCCCGTTGACATCGGGTCGCCGCCCGGATATGGTGCACGACAACGTTGTCAGAGGCGCGTCGGCGTCCCGGGCGTGTGGAGGAGCAGGCAATGCACAAGACCAGGCGGACGGGCATCTTCGCCACCGCGCTCGTGGCCACCGTGCTCGTCGGTGCTTGCGGTGGAAGCAGCGCGTCGCCCGCGGCTTCGGGTGGCGCGGCCGGACCGATCGGCGTGACGCTGATCACCAAGACGTCCACCAACCCCTTCTTCGTGGCCATGGCCAAGGGGGCCAAGGAGGCCGCCGACAAGCTGGGCATCACGCTGACGACGGCGGCCGGCAAGGAGGACGGCGACACGGCCACGCAGATCCAGGCGATCGAGAACGCGGTGAGCAAGGGCGACAAGGGAATCCTCATCACCCCGAGCGGCCCGGATGTCAATCCGGCGATCAAGAAGGCCCGCGATGCCGGCCTGCTCGTGATCGCCCTCGATACGCCGCCCGACCCGGCCGACACGGTGGACGTCACGTTCGCGACCGACAACTTCGAGGCCGGCAAGCTCATCGGCCAGTGGACGGCAGCCCAGCTCGCCGGCAAGGATGCGACGATCGCGCTGCTCGACCTGTTCGACGACAAGATCGTGTCCGTCGACTACAACCGCGACCAGGGCTTCCTCACCGGCATGGGCATCGACGTCAAGGACGCTGCCAGGAACGGCGACGAGGACGCGACCGGCACGTACAGCGGCGGCAACTACGCGATCGCGTGCAACCTCGCGACCAAGGGCGCCGAGGACGGCGGCCAGACCGCGATGGAGAACTGCCTGTCGCGGAACCCCGACATCAACGTCGTCTACACGATCAACGAGCCCGCGGCGAACGGCGCCTACAAGGCGCTGCAGGCGGCGGGCAAGACGGCCCTGATCGTCTCGGTCGACGGTGGCTGCAACGGGGTCGACCTGGTGAAGTCAGGCGTCATCGGCGCGACGTCACAGCAGTACCCCCTCAAGATGGCCTCCCTCGGCGTCCAGGCGATCTACGACCTCGTGACGTCCGGCAAGAAGCCCACCGTGTCCGAGGGTCTCGACTTCTACAACACGGGCGTCGAGCTCGTGACGGACGCGGCCGCGGACGGTGTCAAGAGCATCAGCTCGGTCGACGGCGCCGCCATCTGCTGGGGCTGACGGGAAGGATCATTCCTCGTCCGGGGGGCGGGCGCCTCGGCGCCCGCCCTCCTCTCGTGGCGGCGCGCGGCGACCGGGTGACATCGCCGGAGGCGCCCATCTAGACTCGCGTGGCCATCGGTCAGGCACGGTACGTCGAGGCGGCAATGACAAGCGTGACGACCATCGACCCGGCGGAACGGTTCCTCCGCCGCCAGACGCCGATCCAGCGGGTGCACCACGTGCTGCACGCGTATCCGGCGATCAGCCCGCTGATCGTCCTGGTCGCGGCGAGCGTCGTGTTCGGGCTGGTGAACCCCCGCTTCTTCATGCCCGAGAACCTGTCGCTGATCGGCCAGCAGGTGGCCGTCGTCGGCGCCCTCGCGATCGGCCAGACGATCATCATCCTCACGGCCGGCATCGATCTCTCGGTCGGGGCGGTCATGGTGTTCACCGCGATGATCATGGCCAGCAGCGTGGCAAGCTTCGGGCTGCCCGCGCCGGCCGCGCTCGCCCTGGGTGTTGTCGTGGGGACGGCGGCGGGCGGCATCAACGGGCTGCTGGTCACCCGCCTGCGCCTGCCACCGTTCATCGTCACGCTGGGCACGCTCAACGTGTTCGTCGCCCTGACGCTGCTCTACTCGGGTGGTCAGACCGTGCAGAGCCAGGACATTCCCGACCTCCTGCTGTGGCCGGGCCAGGCCATCGACTTCGGGTCGTTCAAGATCACGACGGGCGTGATCATGATGCTGCTCATGTATGCCGTGGGCTCGTACGTCCTGCGGAACACGGCCTGGGGCCGCCATATCTACGCGGTGGGCGACGACATCGAGGCGGCGCGGCTGGCGGGGATCTCGGTCAGCCGGCTCCTCCTGTCCGGGTACATGGTCGCCGGGTTCGTCTACGCCATCACGGCGTGGATCATGATCGGCCGCGTCGGCGCGGCCAGCCCCAACGCCGCCACTGACGCCAACCTGGACTCCATCACGGCCGTCGTGATCGGGGGGACGAGCCTGTTCGGCGGCCGCGGGCTGCTGATCGGCAGCCTGCTCGGCGCCCTGATCGTCGGCGTGTTCCGCAACGGCCTGGCGCTGGCCGGGGTCGACGTCCTGTGGCAGACGCTCGTCGTCGGCGTGCTCGTGATCGTGGCCGTCGCGACCGACCAGTGGATCCGGAGGGTGCGCGCGTGACGGGCACGATGGGCACCCCGTCGCCGATCATCGAGGCGCGGGGCCTGATCAAGACCTACGGCAGCGTCGTGGCGCTTGACGGCGCGGACTTCGAGCTGTACCCGGGCGAGGTGCTTGCCGTCATCGGTGACAACGGCGCCGGCAAGTCGACGCTGATCAAGTGCCTGTCGGGAGCGCTGGTCCCCGACGAGGGGGAGATCCGGGTCGAGGGCCAGCCCGTCCACTTCCGCCGGCCACAGGACGCGCGCGCGGTCGGCATCGAGACCGTGTACCAGAGCCTCGCGGTCGCCCCGGCGCTGGACATCGCGTCGAACATGTACCTCGGCCGCGAGCTCCGCCGGCCGGGCGTGCTGGGCAGCGTGTTCCGCATGCTCGATCACGGCGCGATGCAGCGTCACGCGCGGGAGCAGCTCCAGCACCTGGGGATCGGGACCATCCAGTCGATCACCCAGGCGGTCGAGACGCTGTCCGGCGGCCAGCGTCAGGCCGTCGCCGTCGCTCGAGCGGCTGCCTTCGGGAGCAAGGTGATCATCCTCGACGAGCCGACGGCCGCGCTCGGCGTCAAGGAGTCAGCCCAGGTCCTGAAGCTCATTCGCGACCTTCGCGACCGCGGCCTGCCGGTGATCCTGATCAGCCACAACATGCCCCACGTGTTCGAGGTCTCGGACCGGGTCCACATCCAGCGCCTCGGACGGCGGGTCGCCGTGGTCACCCCGGCGACCCACACCGCGTCGGACGCCGTCGCGATCATGACCGGGGCGCTCGACGCCGCGGGCGCCACCAGCGCCGCCTGACGCGGCGCTGACACGGGTGACGTGGGCGTGATCGTCGTTGCCGGCGAGGCCCTCGTCGACCTGATCGTGCAGCCCGACGGGCGGTTGACGCCGGTGCTCGGTGGCGGCCCGTACAACACCGCGCGGGCCATCGGGCGACTGGGAGTCCCGGTCGAGTGGCTTGGCGGCCTGTCCGGCGACGCCTTCGGTCGGGAGCTCGAGGCCGGCCTGGTCGCCGACGGCGTCTCGCTCCACCTCGTCCAGCGGACCTGCCGGCCGACCACGCTCGCGCTGGCGGAGGTCGACCACGAAGGAGCCGCGTCGTACACGTTCTACGTGGACGGGACCTCGGCACCGCTGCTCGTGGCGGCACGGTCCGAACGCTGGCCATCACGCCACATCAGCGCGGTCCATGCGGGCACGCTCGGACTCGTCCTGGAGCCGATGACGACGACCGTCGAGGCCATGCTCGGGGCGCTGCCCGATGACGCGATCGTGATGATCGATCCGAACTGCCGGCCATCGATCACGAGCGACCCCGAGGGGTACCGGAGGCGCGTCGCGCGCGTGCTGGCGCGCGCGGACATCGTCAAGGTGAGCACCGATGACCTCGCCTACCTTCGGCCCGACGATGACGTGGCAACCGCAGCCGCCTGGATCGCCACCAGCGGTCCGCGCGTCGTCCTGCTGACGGACGGTGCCGGGCCGCTCTCGGTCCTCGTGGGCGGGGCCAAGTCCCTCGTCGTCGTGCCACAGGTGACCGTCGTCGACACCGTTGGGGCAGGCGACACGTTCGGCGGTGCCGTGCTGGCGTACCTGGTCCACGCGGGTGTCTCGCGCGCCGACCTCGCGCAGTCGGACATCGTCCTGGCTGCGGCACGGTTCGGCGTCCGCGCAGCGGCCCTCACCTGCCAGCGCGCCGGCGCCGACCCGCCGACACTGGTCGAGCTCGGCGGCTGGCCTGCGGCCTGACGACGCTGCGCCGCGCGGTCGTGTTGGTCGGGTCCCGAATATCCTGACAGTTCAGGATTGCCAGAATGTTCGCGATCGGCGTACAGTCTGCGCCATGCGAGACGAAGAGCAGCAGTTCATCGAGCGCTGGTCCGCGATCCTCGCCCAGGAGGGCCTGCCGCCCGTGGCCGGACGGCTGTGGGCGTGGCTCCTGGTATGCGACCCGCCGGACCAGACCGTCGAGCAGATCGCCGAGGCCATCCGGGCGAGTCGCGGCGCGATCAGCGGGGCGGTCCGGATGTTGGAGCCATCGGGGCTGATCCTCCGCACCAAGCGGCGCGGCGACCGCCGCGAGTACTGGCGGACCTCGCCCGACGCCGTGGTCCACAGTCTCGAGGCCAAGGAGCGGGCAACCCGTCCATCCCTGCGCGCGCTCGACGACATCCTGCTCGCGTACACGGACCGGCCCGAGACGTCGCTGGCGCGCCTCCGCGAGGTCCAGCGCCTGTACACACTGCTGCTCGGGATGTTCCCGCAGCTGATCGCCCAGTTCCGGGCCGAACGCGAGGCAGCCGCCGCCGCGAGCGTCCCAGCGGGAAAGGACCAGGCATGGCCGCCATCATCCGCACCGAGCGCCTCACCAAGAGCTACGGCGCCCACAGGGGGATCGTCGACGTGGACCTCGAGGTCGCCGAAGGGGAGATCTTCGGCTTCCTCGGACCCAACGGCGCCGGCAAGACCACCACGATCCGGACGCTGCTCGACCTGATCCGGCCAACGTCCGGCAAGGCATTCGTGTTCGAGATCGAATCCAGCGTTGACCCGGTCTCGATCCACCGCCGGATCGGCTACGTCCCGGGCGAGTTCGCGCTCTACGACCGGCTGACCGGCGGCCAGACGCTCGAGTACTTCGGCAACCTCCGCGGCGGCGTCGACCGTGCGTATCGCGACAGCCTGATCGAACGCTTCGACATCGACCCGTCGCGCCGCTTCAAGGAGTACTCCAAGGGCAACAAGCAGAAGATCGGCCTCGTTGTCGCGCTGCAGCACCGTCCGGACCTGCTCATCCTCGACGAGCCCACGTCGGGCCTTGACCCACTCGTCCAGCAGTCGTTCTACGCGCTCGTCCGGGAGGCGCGGGACGAGGGCCGCACCGTCTTCCTGTCCAGCCACATCCTGTCGGAGGTCGAACGGACCTGCGACCGCGTCGCGATCATCCGCGAGGGAAGGCTCGTGAAGGTGGGCCGGACGGACGCCCTCCGTGACCTTGCCCACCACCAGGTCGAGCTCCGGTTTGCCGACGGCGCGCCGGTGGACGCGTTCGCGAACTTGCCCGGCGTGTCGGACGTCGTCGTCGAGGCCCACACGCTCCGGCTCCGCGTCACCGGCCCGATCACGCCGGTCGTGCAGGTCGCCGCCCGCTATGAGCTGCTCGACTTCGTGAGCCGGGAACCGAGCCTCGAGGAGACGTTCCTGGCCCAGTACGGCCAGGAGGCCGTGGACGTGAGGGCGTCGTGACCGCCAGCGCCGGCGCGCCGCAGCAGGCTGCGGCCTACCCCTCGATCCCGTTCCACCGCCGGATCTACGGCTTCGGGAGCGTCTACGGCAAGACCGTCCGGGACTCGCGGCTGGCGTTCATCATCGCGGCCGGCATGCTCGGCGGGCTCGCCCTCGTGATGGGGGCGGCCGTCGGCACCGTGTTCCCGACCCCGGAGACCCGGATCGAGGTCAACAAGCTCGTCGGGAGCATGCCCGCCTCGATGGTCAACCTGTTTGGCAACGCCACCCTGATGGGCGAGAAGCTCGGCACCCTGGGCGGCTACATGACCTGGAAGTACGGCGCCATGTTCGCGCTCGGCACCGCGCTGTGGTCGATCCTGGCGCTGTCGGGGACGCTCGCCGGCGAGGCGGCCCGCGGCAGCCTCGACCTCGTGGCCACGTCGCCCTTCGGCAAGCGCCGGATCGCGCTCGAGAAGCTGGCGGCGCACCTCACGATGCTCTGGCTTGCCATGGCGATCCTCGCGATCATGGTCTCCGTCAGCTCCAACACCTTCGGCGACGCCGCGCTGGGCGACCCGATCCCGCTCGGCTCGGCGATCGGCTTCGCGCTCTGGGTCGGGTTCATCGCCATGTGCTTCGGCGGCCTTGCATTTGCGCTGGCGCCGGTCCTCGGCCGCGCCGGATCCGCCGCCGTCGCCGGGGTGGCGATGATCGTGCTGTGGGTCATGAGCGGCCTGGAGATCGGTGGTCCGCTGGTGGTCCTGAGCCCGTTCTACTGGACCGTCGACCACATCCCGCTGGTCGGCTTCTACAACTGGGGCGCGCTCGCGCTGGTCGGCGTCGTCGCAGTCGTCTTCCTGGCCGTCGGCATCGAGCTGTTCGACCGCCGCGACGTCGGCGTCACCGCGGGCCTGTCGCTGCCGCAATTGCCGGCCGATGTCCTGGGCATCCGCGGCCCGGTCAGCCGGGCATTCGGCGACCAGCTCCCGCGGTCGCTCTCGTGGGGCCTCGGCATGGCGCTCTGGGGGGCACTCCTCGCGTCGCTCGTCGGCTCCTTCTCGGGCCTGGTCGCCGGCGAGCCCAACATGTCGAGCATCTTCGGCAAGCTGTTCCCCGGCTACAACTTCGCGACGGCTGGCGGCTGGCTTCAGCTGTACGCCGAGCTGTTCTACATCGCGGCAGGCTTCGCCGCCGCCACGTTCGTCTCGAAGTGGGCGTCGGACGAGACCGACGGCCGCCTGGAGATGGTCCTCGCGACACCGGTGGCGCGGGCCCGCTGGGTCCTCGCCGGCGGCGCGGCCGCGATCCTCGCGGTCGTCGTCGTGACGGTCCTGTTCGCGCTCGGCACCGGGCTGGGAGCAGCGGCCGGCGGTGCCACGGCGGGGGACGCGATCCTCGGTTCGGCGTCGCTCGGCCTCTATGCCGCGGCCGTCGTCGGGATCGGCGTCGCGATCGGCGGCCTGTGGCGGACCTCGCTCGCGGCGGAGATCGCCGCCCTCGTCGTCATCGCGACGTTCCTGCTCGACCTCCTCGCGCCGGCGCTGGACCTGCCGGACTGGCTGCACCAGCTCGCCATCACGGCACACATCGGCCAGCCGATGATCGGCCATTGGGACCCGGTCGGGATCGTGCTGTGTGTCGCCATCGCCATCGGCGGGATCGGCCTCGGCGCGCTCGGCGTGATGCGGCGCGACATCGCCCGCTGAGCGATCCGCACGGAGCGGTCGCATCCGACGGCGCGACCGCTCCGGCGTCGCCGGGACGATCGCGCCGACCTAGACTCGGGCCGTGGACCCGTTCGCCCTGGGCTGCATCGCGCTGGCGGCCGTCCTCCACGCGGCCTGGAACATCCTGCTCAAGACGGCCGGCGACCCGCTGTGGACGGCGACCGTCGGCGTCACGGCGGCGTCGGCCGTGCTGGTGCCCCTGGTGGCGGCCGGCTGGCTGCTGACCGGGCAACCGGCGATCCCGGCCGAGGCGTGGGCGATCGGTGTCGTCTCGGGCGGTGTGGAGGTCGCGTACTTCGTGTGCCTCGCGGCCGCCTACCGCCGCGGCGACCTGTCGGTCGTGTACCCGCTCGCGCGAGGCAGCGCGCCCCTGCTCGCGGTGGCGATCGGCGTGGGGGTCCTCGGCGAGCGGCTGGTGCCCGGGGCGTGGGCGGGCGTCGGGCTGCTGGTCGCGGGCCTGCTGCTCGTCCAGCGGCCGTGGCGGCTGCTGCGGGCCGCGGCCGCGACCCACGACCGTGCCGCGACCGGGTTCGCGCTGGCCACCGGCGCGATGATCGCGACGTACTCCGCCCTGGACCGGGTCGGCGTCCAGCTGGCACCCGCCTGGTTCTACTCGGGGATCCTGTGGCCGGCCTGCGCCCTGGGGCTGCTGGCCGTCGCGTGGGGCCGGCCGCGGATCGCCGGCAACGCGTTCGCGCCGCCGGGCGCGACGCTGGACCGGGGGCGTGCCGTGGCCGGCGGCCTGCTCACCTTCGCGGCCTACGGGCTGGTCCTCGCGGCGCTCAGCCGGGCGCCACTCGTGCTCGTGGCCCCGCTCCGGGAGTCGGCCGTGCTGCTGGCCTCCACCTGGGGCGTGGTACGGCTGCGCGAGGCGGCGAGCCGGGCCGATGTCGCAGGCCGCCTCGCGGGCTCCGCCCTCGTCCTCGCCGGCGCGGCGGCGCTCGCGATCGCCCGCTGATGCAACAATCGGGAGGCACGCAAGGAAGGAGCCCGATGCCCAGCCTCCGCCTCGGCTACAAGGCGTCAGCCGAGCAGTTCCCGCCGCGCCGCCTGCTGGACCTCGCGGTCGCCGCCGAGCGCGCCGGCTTCGATTCGGTGTGGACGAGCGACCATTTCCAGCCCTGGCGCCACACCGGCGGCCACGCGCCCAACGCGCTGGTCTGGCTGGGCGCGGCTGCCCAGGCGACGAGCCGGGTCACCCTCGGCACCAGCGTCCTGACGCCCTCGTTCCGCTACAACCCCGCGGTCGTCGCGCAGGCGTTCGCCACCCTCGGCTGCCTCGCGCCCGGGCGGGTGATCCTGGGCGTCGGGACCGGCGAGTCGATGAACGAGGTGCCGACGGGGGTCGCCTGGCCGGAGCAGTCCGAGCGGTTCGCGCGCCTGCGCGAATCCGTCCAGCTGATCGGGCAGCTGTGGCGCGAGGAGTTCGTCAACTTCGAGGGCGCGCACTACCGGACCCACGACGCCACGATCTACGACCGCCCCGACGAGCCGGTGCCGATCTACATCGCGGCCTCCGGCCCGGCCGCCGCGCGCCTCGCGGGCCGGATCGCCGACGGGTTCATCTGCACCAGCGGCAAGGGCGCGGAGCTGTACACCGAGACCCTCCTGCCGGCCCTGGCCGAGGGCGCGGCGAAGGCCGGTCGCGACGCCGCGGGGATGGATCGGATGATCGAGATGAAGGTCTCGTTCGACACGGACCTCGAGCGTGCGATGGAGGACACCAAGGTCTGGGCCGCCCTCGCCCTGCCGGGCGAGATGAAGGTCGGCGTCCACGATCCCCGCCAGATGGAGATCCTCGCCCGGCACGCCGAGCCGTACGCCCACAAGCGGTGGCTGGTCTCGGCGGACCCCGAGGAGCACGTCGACCAGGTCGCCACGTACCTCGGCTACGGGTTCACGCACCTCGTGTTCCACTTCCCGGGCGAAGACCAGGAGTCGGCGATCGCGCGCTACGGCGAGACGATCCTGCCCCGCCTCCGGGAGCGGTTCGGCTGAGCTGGGCCACGGGCCCGACAGCCCCGGGCCGCCGCGTGGCCGGCGGACGGCGACGACGGTGAGCCCGATCCGGCTCCTGTTCGTCCTCAACGGCATCGCCGTCGCGGTCGTCCTGCCGTTCGCGTCCGTGATCCTGGCCGACCGGGGGTTCGACCCGCCCGCGATCGGCCTCGTCATCGCCCTGACGTCGGTGGCCACCGTCGCCTCCGTGTCGGCCTGGGGTCACGTCGCCGACGTGGTGCTCGGGCGGGCCCGTGCGTTGCAGGTCGCCGTCCTGGCGGCAGCCGGGTCCCTGGTCGTGTTCGCCATGCCACTGCCCGCGGTGCTGGTCGGTGCGGCGTACGTCGCCTACGCCGCGTCCTTTGGCGCCGTGGGCCCGCTGGCCGACGCCCTGG
>Ga0154724_1100_pt25 | contig 16416 bp, 15 predicted proteins | sample Rifle2008BG16ft_FD_105732 | JGI IMG/M metagenome (GOLD analysis project Ga0154724, IMG submission 105732) | Chloroflexi bacterium RBG_16_72_14 | reverse complement strand
GTCGCGCTCCGGGTCCAGGCCTTCGGCGACCTCGACGAGTGTGACGACGCCATCCTCGAGGCGGAACACGGCGCGCTCGGTCACATAGAGAGCAGCCCGCCCCTCGCTTGCAGCAAGTCGCGCACTGAACGAGACCTGCTCGACCTCGTGGACGAACTTGTGGACGACGCCCTCCTTCGCGATACGGAGGTGGCCGTCAACGATCTCGACCTCCAGCCCGCGGGCGGTGAGCGTTCCGCAGAACACGGTCCGGGCCGCGCCCTGCGAGATGTCCACGAAGCCGCCGGGGCCAACCGCGTTCCCCGCGATCTTGGTCACGTTGACGTTGCCCTCGCGGTCCACCTCTGCCATGCCGAGCGCGGTTACGTCCAGCATCCCGCACGCGAAAAGGTCGAACTGCTGGGTCGACGAGAGAAGCGCCAACGGCCCCCGGCTGACGCCGAACAGGTCGCCCCCGACCGGCAGGCCGCCCACGGCGCCCTGCTCGATGCACAGCTCGATGTCGTCGAGCCGGCCTGACTGGTGCAGCACGTCCACCACGCCGGCGCTCATGCCAAAGCCCACGTTGAGAACGTCGCCCGGCAGGATCTCGAGGGCAGCCCGGCGGGCGATGATGGAGCGCACGTCCAGCTCCGCCGGCCCCGCTGGGGCGCGGTCGGTCGCTGGGATGAGCATGCCGGAGAGGCCGGGATCGTATTCGGCCCCGTACGTCTGCCACTGCCGGGGCGCTAGGACGACCACATCCACCATCGGCGACGGGATGTGCACCAGACGCGGATCGAGGCTCCCCTCACGGGCGAGCGTCTTTACCTGGACCAGCACCCGTCCACCGTTCCCCCGGGCAGCCATGGCGACCGCAAGGCTGTCAAGCGTTGTGGGCTCGTCACGAAACGAGATGTTGCCCCGCTCGTCGGCGACACTGCCGCGGACGATCGCGACGTCCACACGGAGCGGCAGGTAGTGCAGGTACTCCACGCCCTCAAGCTCGATGTTCCGCACGAGGTCCTCGGTGGCTCGGGCGTTGAGGCGGCCGCCCCCTCGACGGGGGTCCGCGAAGGAGTCGAGGCCAACGCGGGTGATCAGACCCGGCCGCCGGGCTCCGCTCTCCCGGAGAAGCATTCCGATGACGCCAGCCGGCAGCGTGTAGGCCTCGATCCTCTCCTCGCGGGCCAGTTGCTGCATCGGCGGCGACCACGTCCAGTGGCCGCCCACGACCCGGCGAACGAGACCCTCGTGGGCGAAGCGGTTGATGCCCCGCTGCCCACGGTCGCCGATTCCTAGCGCATGGACAAGGGTGATGTCGCGGGGGTGCCCGGTCTCGAGGAACCGCCGCTCCACCGCGGCGAAGATCTCGTCAGCCTCTAGCAGTCCACCACCGGAGCCCGTGAGGGCGACGACCGCGCCATCCGCGACGAGGGCCGCCGCGGCGTCCGCGCTCAGGACGTTGGCACGCGTCATGCCGCCGTCCCCGCGGTCGTGACCGCCGGTGTCGCCGGTCGGACATGGATGGTCATGGCGCCTGCTCCCGTCTCTGGATGTGGGTGGCCGTCCGGCACCGCCGTGGCTGCGAACGGGCGGTACCGGTGATCCCTGTGGTCAGTAAGCGCTTTCTAGCACTTCGGGGAACAGGGTGTCAACGGTTGGGGTTACGGCAGGTCGCTGCTGTGCACGCGGTCGGGCCCGGACCGAGTTAGTCAAACGCATTCCACGAACCGTTCGAGAGCGACGTCGAGAACGTGGTCCGCCGGCTGGGCCCACCAGTGGTCGCTCAGGATCTCGATCTCGACTGACCCGCCATAGCCTGCCGAGCGGACCGCGGCCGCGATCGCCGGCAGGTCGATGCAGCCGTCGCCCATCATGCCCCGGCTCGACAGCTGGCCCATGATCGGGGTGACCCAGTCAGACACATGGTGACCGAGTACGCGCGTCCCCGCCCGGCTGATCTCTTCCCACAGGTAGGCGTCCCACCAGACGTGGTACACGTCCACGATCACGCCGACGAATGGACTGTTGATCCGTTCTGCGAGATCGTTGGCCTCACCCAGGGTCGCAATCACGGACCGGTCCGTGACCATCATCGGGTGGAGCGGCTCGATCCCGAGGCGGATGCCGGCGGCCGCCGCGTGCGGCAAGATGGCCTCGATCCCGTCACGGACCATGGCCCGCGACCCGACGAGGTCCTTGCCGATCAGCCCGCCGCAGACGAGGATCAGGCAGTCGGTGCCGAGGGCATGGGCCTCCTCGAGCGCACGCAGGTTGTCCTCAATGGCGGTCCGCCGCCCCGCCTCATCGGTTGCCGTGAACAGGCCACCCCGGACCAAGGAGCTAACTCGGAGGCCGGAGGCCCGGACGATGCGCCCGGCCTCCTCCACGCCCGCCGCCTGGACGATGTCGCGCCACGGCGCGATCGCTGGAATACCACGGCGAAGCGCCTGGTCGACGATCTGCTGCAACGACAGTGAGGGGACGGTGATGGTGTTCAGGCTGCAATCGGACAGATCCATGCTGGTCTCCCGTCAGCGGCACCCGGTGGGACGAAGCCGAGGCGGCGTGGTGGCCACCGCGCCCGGGCAGGGCCGGAACCGGCGGCCCGAGCGCGACGGTCGTGCTGTGTCAGGCGGGCGCGAGAGACGGTGCCGCCTCGCGCCCGAACAGGGCGGGTGCGGCGATGCCGCGGATCATGTCCGCGGCCTTCTCTGCGATCATCACCGTGGCGGCTTGCGTGTTCGAGCTCACGATGCGCGGCATGATCGAGCAGTCCACGACCCGCAGCCCCTCGATCCCGTGCACCTTGAGCTGGGGCGACACGACCGAGGACTCGGACACGCCCATGGCACAAGTGCCTGCGTGGTGGTACGACGTGCGCCCGTGCTCCCGCACGTACCGGATGTGGTCTGCCTCGGTCTTGAGGTTTCGGTCGCCGGCGAGCAGCTCCTTCCTGACAAGCCGTGCCATCGACCGCTGAGCCATGATTTCGCGCATCTGGCGCAGGCCCTCGGCGCTCATTTTGAGGTCGTACTCGTCGGAGACGTAGTTGGGATCGATGAGCGGGGCCTGGGACGGGTCGGACGAGGCGATCCGGACGCTGCCGCGGCTGCGGGGGCGCAGGAAGTACGAATTGAGCGTGCAGCCGTAGCCCGTGGGCAGCTTCGCGATACCTGCCTCCACGCCGGCCGCGGGCAGGAAGTGGAATTGGAGATCCGGTGTCGGCTCCTCGCGGTTGCCGTAGGTGAACGCACCGCCCTCCACCAGCGTCGAGGTCAACGGCCCGCTCTTGTAGACGACGTACTGGATCCCGGCCAGGATCGTATATGGACGGAACATCCGGCTGAGCCGGTCCATGCTGATGTACTTCTGAAGCTCGTACACGATGTCGAGGTCGCAGTGGTCCATGAGGTTCTTGCCAACGCCCGGCAGCTCGTAGCGCACGTCGACGCCGGCCCGGCGCAGGTCCTCGGGATCGCCGATGCCGGATAGCTGCAGGATCTTGGGCGAGCCGATGGAGCCGGCGGCCAGTATCACTTCGCGCTTCGCGCTGTAGCGGTGGACCAATGAGCCCTCGCTGGCTTCGACGGCGACCGCCCGCCTGCCCTCGAGCACCACTCGGTTGACCTGCTGTCGGATCGCGACCGTCAGATTGCCCCGCTTGCGCGCCGGCTTGAGGTAACCGACCGCCGCGCTGCAGCGGCGGGCGTGGCGGGTCGTGGTCTGGTACACGCCGACGCCGTACTGCGTCTCGCCGTTGAAGTCACCGTTGTAGGGCAGGCCGTATTCCTGGCCCGCCTTGACCCACGCCTTGGTGAGCGGATTCGGATCGTGGATGTCGGAGACGCCCAGGGGACCGCCCGTCCCGTGCCACGGCGAGGACAGGCGCTCGTTGTCCTCGGATCGGACGAAGTAGGGCTGGATCTCGGGGAACGACCACCCCGTGGCCCCAAAGTCGCGCGCCCAGCCGTCGTAGTCGTTCGGGGTCCCGCGCGTGAACACCTGCGCGTTGATCGACCCGCCTCCGCCGATGACCTTGCCCTGGGCAAGCGGGATCACCCGATCGCCGCAACTGCGGATCGGCTGGCTGCGGAACCCCCACTCGAACGGGCTGTCAGTCATCTTGGCGAACCCGATCGGGAGGTGGATCCACACGCTCTTGTCCTCGGGACCCGCCTCGATCAGGAGCACCCTGACAGACTGGTCCTCGGACAGCCGCGCGGCCAGTACGCACCCCGCGGTACCGCCGCCCACGATGACATAATCGAAGGCCTCATCCATCTGCGTCATCTCAACCCTCGCGACGAGGACCCGGGCCCGTTGTCGGGCGGCGTCAGTAAACGCTTTCAGCAGTCTCTTCCGACCGGGTGCCCGGTGTCAAGCCACTTGCGGTCCCGGCGCGTCGGCCGCAAGATTGCATGGCGCACGCGGAGCCCGCATAGCCGAATGGCGGGGCATCGAAAGGGCGATCACGTGGTGCTGTGAGGAAGCGCTTCCGGTATGTCGCGGCAACTGACGATCGCGGTGGCCGGCGTGACCGGGCGGATGGGGTCCGCTCGCCACCTGCGAGAAGCGCTTGTCCCGCTCGCGGCCGAGGGGCTCCGGCCCCCGGATGGGACGGAGCCCGTCCGCCTCCGGCTCGTGCTCGTCGGGCGGGATGCCTCTGTGCTCGAGCGACTCGCAGCCACTTGCGGGGCCGGTTGGACGACCGATCTCGACGCCGTCCTGGCGGACCCCGGAGTCGACGTGTATTTCGACGCCCGTCGTCCGGACGTGCGTCCGGCGGCGGTGAGCGTCGCGCTCGAGGCGGGGAAGCACGTGTATGTCGAGAAGCCGCTCGCCCTCGAAGCAGCTGAGGCGGAGGCGCTGGCCAAGCTGTCCCGCGAGCGCGGCCTCCGAACGGGGATCGTGCATGACAAGTTGTTCACCCCGGGCTACATCGCACTGCGCCGTCTCCTCGCTGCCGGCACGCTGGGTGCCGTCGTCGACGTCCGCGGCGCATTCGGCTACTGGGTGCACGACGGCACGGATCGGCCGGCGCAACGGCCATCGTGGAACTTTCGTCGCGAGGCAGGAGGTTCGCTCATCCCGGACCTGTTCACCCACTGGAGCTACCTCCTGGAGCTCGTCGGCCGGCCGGTAGCGGTAGCGGCCCTCACGGCTACGCACGTCGCCGAACGCCGGGACGAGCGCGGAAACGCCTACCCGGTGACCGTCGAGGACGTGGCGCACGTGCTCCTGCGGCTCGACAACGGCGCCACCGCCAGCGTGAGTTCATCGTGGGTGGAGCGCCCGTTCACGCCGTTCACGCTGGTCGTGCACGGGCTGCGCGCGACCGCCCATGTCACCCCCGCCGGGTGCTGGATCACCGAGGAGGCAATGGGGGACGGAGCCCCATGGTCGGACGGTCCTGTCGGCGTTTGGCGGTCCGTGCCCTCGCCGCCAGGATACGAGTTCCGCGCCCAGTGGCTGGCATTCCTGCGTCACGTCGCGTTCGATGAGCCCTTTCCGTGGACGTTCGCATCGGCCGTTCGTGCCGCGCGGCTGTGCGCCGCCATCGAAGCCAGCGCAGCCGTCGGAGCATGGTCCGAGGTTCCGGGTGATTCAGCGCCGCCGATTCATGCTTGACCACACCCTCCATTCGACACGCTGGGCATCGCCGCGGAGCTCTCAGATCGCCTACGATTCCGGGCGTTCAGCGTTGCTGCGCCAGCCATTCGCCACGGAGCACGATCATCCGGTGTGCCTCTTGTCGACACCTGAAGAAGGACCGAGATGCGTAGCGTAGACCCGCCCGGGTCCCCGCATTCGTCGTCCCGTCGCGGCGGTCGGATCACGATCCAGCAGGTGGCCGATGCCGCGGGGGTGTCGATCGCCACCGTTTCCCGCGTCATGAGCCGGACCGAGTCGGTGCGTCCAGATCTGGCCGATCGGGTCCGCCGCGCCGCAGCCGAGCTCGGTTATCGCCCGAACGCGGCGGCGCAGGGTCTGGCAACGGGCGTCTCACGCATGGTCGGCGTGGTCGTCCCGAACCTGGCGAATCCGTACTTCTACGACATCATCAAGGCGATGAATGCCTCGGCGGTGGCCGACGGCTATCGAATGCTCATCGCCGATGCGAACGAGGATCCGGGCGAGGAGATCGAGCTGGGGCGCGGCCTGCTCCGCCAGGTGGACGCGCTCATCCTGGTCTCGCCCCGCATGTCGGTCGAGTCTCTTCGCGAATTCGAGGGCGAGTCGCTCAATGTCGTCCTCGTCAACCGGGCCTCGGTCGGCGTCGGATTGCCCACGGTCTCGGTGGACAACTTCGGCGCGATGCTCGAGCTTGCGGGCCACCTGGCCACCCTCGGCCACACCGAGGTCGCGTACCTCGCCGGCCCGGAACAGTCGTGGCAGGCCCAGGAGCGATCGCGCGCGATCAGCCAGGCGTCGGCGTTCGGCCTGCACTCCACACCGGTGCCGGCCGGCGCGACCATGGAGTCGGGATATGCCGCGGTGGACGCTGCGCTGTCGTCGAATCCGACCGCCCTCGTCTGTTTCAGCGACCTCGTTGCATTCGGCGCGCTCGCGCGGCTCGACGAGCTGGGCATCGACGTGCCGGGCGAGATCTCCCTTACGGGCTTCGACGACATCGCCTTCGCCCGGTACGCCAAGCCGGCGCTGACCACCGCGGCCAACCCGCAGCGGGAGCTCGGGACCACGGCCTGGCTGCTTGTCGCGCAAGTGCTGCGCGGCGAGCGCCCACCGCAGCAGCCCCTGCTGCCGGCGCCGCTCATGATCCGGGAGAGCACGGCTGCCCCGGCCGCCAACCGCGTGCGCAGTGAGGTCCGGCTTCCCACTGCGGGCTGATGAGACGGCCGGTCGCCCGACACGGAGACGCACCGGGTTCTCCAACCTCGCGCGATTCCGACTTGACCTCGTCAGGCTGGTGTGCTTGAGTAAGAAAGCGCTTTCAGTACACCGCCCAAACCCGCCCGGAGGACCCATCCCGTGCAGCTGCGACCGGCGCTGGAGGCGGAGCTCGATCTTGTCAGCCTTGGCGAGTGCATGATCCGCCTCAGCCCTCCTGGGCACGACCGGATCGAGTTCACGCCGAGCTTCGAGGTGTATGTCGGCGGCGGCGAGTACAACGTCGCCTACGCTCTCTCCCGCCTCGGGCTGCGGACGGGCTGGATCGGTGGCCTCGTGGACAATCCGGTTGGCGCGATCGTCCGCAACCATGCGCGTACGGCGGGCATCGACGTCTCGGCAGCGGTGACCTTCGCATTCGACGGCGTCGGCCGGAAAGCGCGGATGGGCCTCAACTTCACCGAGGTGGGGATCGGGCCGCGCGCGTCGGTCACGCTCTACGACCGCGGCTACAGCGCGACCTCTCAGCTCAAGCCCGGCGACGTGAACTGGGACGACCTCTTCGGCCGCCGCGGCGTTCGCTGGTTCCACACCGGCGGCATCTTCACCTGCCTCAGCGATACGACCAGCGAGGTGGCGGCCGAGGCGATCAAAGCCGCCCATCGCCACGGCACGGTGGTGTCGTACGACCTGAACTTCCGCTCCAAGCTGTGGGACAGCGCGACGGCCATCGCGACGACGCGCCCCCTCCTCCCGTACGTGGACTGCCTGATCGGCAACGAAGAGGACTTCCAGAAGAGCCTCGGCTACGAGGTGGAGGGCGTCGGCACCAACCTGACCGAGTTGCCGGTTGATGCGTACCGGGCGATGGTCCGCAGGGTCGTGGCCGACAACGCCAACCTGTCCCTTGTCGGCACGACGCTCCGCGAGGTTTCCAGCGCGTCACGCAACCGCTGGTCCGCGATGCTCTACGATGCCGCCCGCGACGCCTTCCACCAGGGCCCGAGCTTCGACCTCGAGGTCGAGGACCGCGTCGGCGGCGGTGACGGGTTCGCGAGCGGGTTCATCTGGACCTACCTGTCCGGGCGAGACGATCCACAGGCAGCAGTGAACGTCGGGACCGCGCATGGCGCGCTGCTGCAGACGACGCGCGGCGACACCAGCCAGGTCACCCTTGCCGAGCTGCTGAGCGTCGCCGCCGGCGGGGGCGCGCGGATCCAACGGTAGGGTGGCGGCGATGCACATCGACGAGGACGCCACCCCCGAGGCCCTGCGCTCGCGGCTGGCCGCCTTCTGGCCGGTCTCCGGAGCAAAGATCGAGGGCCTGTGCGGCTCGTGGGACCCTCGTGCCGGCTCGCCGGTGTTCACCGTGCGCGGCCACTACACCAGCCAGGGCTGGACCGAGTGGACGCAGGGGTTCCAGTTCGGCTGGGCGATCCTGCAGTTCGACGCGACCGGCGACGATCGGTTCCTTGAGCTCGGCCGGAGCGGCACCGTGCATCACATGGCGTCCCACGTCTCGCACGTGGGCGTCCACGACCACGGCTTCAACAACGTGAGCACCTACGGGAATCTGCGGCGTCTGATGCTGGAGGGCCGGATCGACGACGACCCATGGCAGCTCGCCTTCTACGAGCTCGCCCTCAAGGTGAGCGGCGCGGTTCAGGCGGCCCGCTGGCGAACCACGCGCGACGGTGACGGGTACATCTTCTCCTTCAACGGCCCCCAGTCCCTGTTCAGCGACACGATCCGCTCCGTGCGAGCTCTGTCGCTCGCCCATCTGCTGGGCCATCGCCTGATGGGCGAGAACGACGAGGCGATCTCGCTCCTCGGGCGGGGCATCGAGCACGCCCGCACGACCGCCCGCTACAACGTGTTCTACGGCGAGGGGCGGGACATCTATGACGAGTGGGGCCGCGTCGCCCACGAGAGCGTGTTCAACACGAACGACGGCCGGTTCCGGACGTCCAGCACGCAGCAGGGCTATGCCGCCTGGACGACCTGGACGCGAGGCCTTGCTTGGGTAATGGCGGGCTACGCAGAGGAGCTCGAGTTCCTCGAGGTCCTCCCGGACGCTGACCTCGAGCCATTCGGGGGGCGGGACGAGGTGACGGCCATGATGCTCCGGGCTGCGAGGGCGTCCTGCGACTTCTTCATCGCGAACACCCCCACGGACGGCATCCCGTACTGGGACACTGGGGCTCCGGGCCTCGCGAAGCTGGGCGACTACCTGGGGCGACCCGCGGACCCGTTCAACGCCCACGAGCCCGTGGACAGCTCGGCGGCGGCGATCGGTGCCCAGGGCCTGCTGCGGCTGGGCCGATACCTCTCGCGCCGGGCAGATCCGGCAGGTGCACGCTACACGGCCGCAGGGCTGGGGGTGCTGGGACGGCTGCTCGAGGCGCCGTACCTTTCGACGGATCCTGGCCACGAGGGCCTGATGCTCCACGGCGTCTACCACCGGCCGCGCGGCTGGGATCACTGCCCGACTGACTCGGGGGTCCCGTCCGGCGAGGCGGTGATGTGGGGCGACTACCACCTCGTCGAAGCCGCGCTGATGGTGCAGCGGATGCTCGACGGAGGGCCCGAGTACACGTTCTTCGGGCCGGTGAGGGAGCAGTCATGACAGACAGGGTCGCGCTGGTCACGGGCGGGGCGCGGGGCATAGGGCTCGGCATCACACGTCACCTGGCCGCAGAGGGCTGGCGGCTGGCCGTCAACGGCCGGCGCCCGGACGAGGACGTCGCGCCGCTGATCGCGGACCTGCGCGACGGCGGCGTGGAGGCGGTCTACCTCCGCGCGGACGTCTTCGACCCGGAGGCGCGCCGGGCACTTGTCCCGCGGACGCTCGACGTCTTCGGGCGGATCGACGCCTTGGTCAACAACGCCGGGATCACGTCCCCGGGGCGGCTCGACTTCCTTGATGCGACCGAGGACAACTTCGACCTCGTGATCGGAACCAACCTCAAAGGGCCCTACTTCCTCGGCCAGGCCGCGGCGAAGGTCATGATCGCGCAGCGCGAAGCAGACCCGGAGTTTCGCGGCCGGATCGTAAACGTCTCCTCCATGAACGCCACGGTGGTTACCGTGAACCGGGGCGACTACGGCATGAGCAAGGCGGGGCTCTCCATGGCCACACAGATCATGGCCGTGCGCCTCGCGCCGTTCGGCATCGAGTGCTACGAGGTCCGGCCGGGTCTGATCCTCACGGACATGACCGCCGCCGTGAAGGAGAAGTACGACCGCTTGATCGCGAACGGGCTCACGCTGGAGCGCCGCTGGGGGATGCCGGATGACATCGGGCGAGTCGTTGCCTGCGTGCTGCGGGGCGACCTCCCGTATTCCACCGGCCAAGTGCTTGTCGTGGACGGTGGCTTCACGATCAAGACCCTGTAGGAGAGGCCATGAACGCCGTTGAACGCCTCCGCACGATCGGCGTCGTGCCGGTCGTCGAGATCCCAGACGTCTCGGTCGCCGTGCCGCTCGCCGATGCCCTCCTTGAGGCGGGCGTCGGCTGCCTGGAGGTGACGTTCCGGACACCGGTGGCCGCCGAGGCCCTGGCAGCCGTGCGGCGAGATCGTCCGGAAATCCTGGTCGGCGCGGGCACGGTGCTTACCAATGAGCAGCTCCGCGCGGCCGTCGACGCCGGCACGCAGTTCATCATGACTCCAGGGTTCAGCCGCAGCATTGTCGAGAGCGCGCTCCGGGCCGGCGTGACCATCTTTCCCGGCGTCGCGACCGCGTCGGAGGTCCAGGCAGGCCTGGAGGCCGGCCTCGCTGTGCTCAAGTTGTACCCGGCCGAGCTCATCGGAGGCGTGGTCTATCTGAAGGCTCTCGGTGCGCCGTTTCCGGAGATGGAGTTCATCCCGAGCGGGGGGATCGACGCCGGCCGGCTGGCGCCCTACCTTGAGCAGCGCAACGTGGTCGCGTGCGGAGGCAGCTGGTTCGTGAAGAAGGAATGGCTCGCGAACGGCGACCTCACGAGCGTCGGCCGGCTCGCCAGGGAAGCGGCGGCGGTCGTCCGACAGGTCCGGGGCTCCGCAGCGGCATGAGCATCGGCGAATACCCGATGCCGCCACGACCGGACGGAACCGTCCGCCTGGCCATCGACGGCCCGATCGCCATTGTCACGCTCGACCGGCCGGCCAAGCTCAACGCACTGACGCTGCCGATGCTCCATGAGTTCGAGAACGCCGTTGGCCGCCTCGAACAGGCCCACGAAGTACGAGCTGTGATCCTCGCCGGAGCAGGGGAGCGGGCCTTTTGCGTGGGGGCGGACATCGATGCGTGGGGCCACCTCGCGGAGGATGACCCTGTCGCGATGTGGCAGACCTGGGACCGGGCTGGCCATCGGGTTCTCGACAGGCTCGCGTCCCTCCCGATGCCTGTGATCGCGGCCTTGTGCGGTCAGGTTCTGGGCGGCGGTCTGGAGGTGGCGCTCGCAGCGGACCTCCGGATTGGCGCGGACGACGTCCATCTCGGTTTGCCGGAGGTACGGGTGGGGACGCAACCGGGGTGGGGCGGCTCTCGGCGGCTGGCGGCCTTGGTCGGACCCGCTCGCGCAAAGCAGATGGCGTTCACTGCCGAACCGGTCGACGCGGCAACAGCCATTGCGTGGGGTCTATTGAATGAGGTCGTGCCCGTTGAGCGGCTATATTCGCGGACCTTGGCGCTCGGCCGGCAGGTGGCGGCACACGCCCCGATTGCAGTTGCCCTCGCCAAGGCCTCGATCGACGGCGCGGCAGGCAGCGGTACGGTGCTTGCGCTCGAAGGGATGGCAGGGGCACTCGGGGCCCTCACGGCGGACGGCCGCGAGGGACCCGCTGCGTTCCGGGAGAAGCGGGCGCCCCGGTGGACCGGACGATGAGCCGTCGGAACCTGCCAGTCCGGCCCGGCGACTCCGCGACGTCCGCCAAGACGGTGTCGGAGTCCGACGTCTACCTGTTCGCCGGGATCACCGGCGACCTGTCGCCGAACCACGTCAACGAGGAGGCTATGCGCGCCACCCGGTACGGGCGCCGGGTGGCCCACGGCGCTCTCCTCGTCGGCTACATGTCCAGCTGCTCGACCGCGTTCTGCGCGCGGTTGGACACGCCCGGCGAGTTCGCGGTTTCGGCGGGCTACGACCGGATCCGGTTCATCGCGCCCGTGTTCCTGGGCGACACGATCACAATCGAGTACCGGGTGCGGGAGGTCGACCAGGTGCGCCGTCGGACGATCGCCGACGTGACGGTCACGGCGCGCGGCGAGTCGTGCGCGGTCGCCAGCCACATTCTCCAGTGGGTGGCGACCTGAGCGATCGCCGGCCCGGCTGCTCAGCCGCCGCGCGCTGGCCCCGGTGCGACGGCCACCCCGATCCGGGGCGGGACCGGCCTGGCGATCTGGCCGCGCCCGGTCACAATCAGCACAACGGCGACGACGATCAGCAACGCCGCCGCGGCCATCCTTCCCGTCAGCGGCTCGTCCAGCAACAGCCAGCCGAGCACGACGGCCACGACGGGGTTGACGTAGGCGTAGGTGGCGATCCGCGGCAGCGGGGCGATGGTCAGCAACCAAGCGTACGTCGTGTACCCGACGAGGCTGCCGACTGTGAGCAGGTACAGCATTCCGGCCCAGCTGCGAGCCGAGACCGCGGAGGGATCGAACCCGGTCAGCTCGCCGGCGAGGACCGCGGCGATGAGGAGGAGCATCCCGCCGGCAGTCATCTGAATGCCAGTGGCGAACAGGACTGGCGCGGGCAGCACGGCCTTCCGGGCGGCGTAGAGCGAGCCCAGCGACCAGGCCATCGGCGACACGATCAACGCAGCCAGGCCGGCGGGGTCGACGTCCCCGACGCTCCCGGCCGGCCACGCGAGGACGGCGACCCCGGCGAGGCCGGTCGCAATCCCGGCCACGGCCATCAACGGCAGGCGCTCGCGGAAGAAGACCCGCGCGAAGATCGCGAGCCACATCGGCATCAGGCCGATGAGCAGGGCGGCGATCCCCGAGGAGACCGTCTGCTCGCCCCATGAGACAAGGCCGATGCCGCCGACCATAAGGCAGCTCCCGACGATCGTGGAATCGCGGAGTTCGACCGCCGATGGGCGCCGGATGGTGTGCCGATGCCGCAGGGCGACGGCCCCGGCCAGGATCAGCCCAGCGGCCAGGAACCGGAGGAAGCCCATGAGGAACGGCGGCAAGGTCTCGACCGCGAGCTTGATGCCGAGGTAGGTGGACCCCCACACGAGGTAGAGGGTGATGATCCCCGCCCAGACGGCGAGCGGGCTGACGGTGGGGCGCATGTCGGGCTCCGTGCGAATTGGCGGAGTGTAGCGGCCCGAGGCGGCTTGCGCTAGTCCATTAGGCCAAGTTGCGGAAGGGTTGCGACGGGCCGTCGGGTAGCGCGCGCTCGTCGCGGCGTCCGGACCGCTACGCGGCGGCCTCGATCGCGGTGGGGCGGCACACGCGGCAGGCGCGGTAGCCGGCCGCCGTCGCCTCGCGCAGCGAGCGGAACGAGACCCGGTAGCGGTCCTGGGTCCGGCGGGCGTGGCGGCAGGTGGGCCAGCACACGATGCGGGTGGTCCGCGACCCGGACAGTCGCTCGCCGCGGCGGGCGGCCGCCTCCAGGCCGTCGGGGTCCAGGCCCTCTGCGGCGAGGATCGTCCGCTTGTTGCCGGGCCCGCCGAGGCTGTACTGGCCGATCGACCCGTCCGTCCGCACCACGCGGTGGCAGGGGACGATGAGCGGCACCGGGTTGTGGCCCAGCGCCGTGCCCACCGCACGCACCGCCTTCGGCCGGCCGATCTCCGCGGCGATCCAGCCGTAGGGGCGGACCTCGCCGCGCGGGATCTCCAGCGCCTTGGTCCAGACGGCGACCTCGAACTCGGAGCGGCCGCGCAGGTCCAGCGGGATGCGCACCCGTCGCTCCCCGGCGAGGCGGCGCGCGATGGCATCCGCCAGCGAAGAGGGCATCGCCCCGGCCAGCATGGTTCGTCGACCGGTCCGTGCCTCGTGGCGCGCGGCCGCATCGGCGCCGTCGTCCGCCAGCTCCACCTCGCTCACGCCACGGCCGTTCCAGGCGACCCACAGCGTGCCGAGCGGAGAGGCGACCGGGCCCATCCGGTCGGCGAGGCCCACCTCGACGAGCACGTCGTCGGCCAGGTGGGCGGGTGCGGGCAGCACGAGGATCGCGAGGGCTCCCGGGGCGACATCGGTGAGGCGGATCGTTCGAGTCATGCGGTCATCTCCTCGAGCCCGGTCCCGGCCGCGGCCGCCCGCAGGAGCGCGAGACCGCGGTGGACCTGGGCCTTGAGCGTCCCCTCGGGTCGGCCGAGGACCTCGGCGAGCTCGGCGTAGCTGAGGTCATCGACGTGGCGCAGGACGACCGGCACGCGGTAGCGCTCCGGCAGCCCGGCGAGGAGCGACGCCAGCTGGTCCCGCCCGGCCGCCCGCGCGGCGAGCCCGGCCGGGTCCCCGGACGGGTCAGCGGGCGGCTCGAGGCCCGCCTCGACGAGCGGCGCCAGTGGCGTCGTCGGCGGGGCGTGGCGCCGGACACGGTTCCGGCACTGGTTCACGACGATCGTCGCGAGCCAGGGCCGGAGCCGGACCTCGCGGATCCGTTCGGGGGGCCAGCCCTCGAGCGCCCGGTAGGCGCGGACCAGCGCGTCCTGCGCGACCTCCTCGGCATCGTGCGGGTTGCCCAGCACGCGCAGCGCGATCGCATGGCAGCGATCGACGTGGGCGCGGACCAGGGCCTCGAACGTGCCGTCGAGGTCCCGCGCGAGCCGTTCGGCGAGTTCGGTGTCGTCCATCACCAGCTACAACACGCCGGGGACCCCGGCGGTTGCGCCCCGCGCGGACCGTCGGTGGCTCATCGCCCCGGATCGTACGGCCACGGCGCGGCCGCTGCGTGTCACAATCGGGCTCGATGAGCCTCGACGACCGCTTCGACGACCTGGTTGTCAGCCTCGGCGGCTTCTACCGCACGTGGTTCGTGTACGTGGGCCTGGAGCTGGGCCTGTTCACGCGACTCGAGGTCGCGGGGGGCGCGGGGCTCACGGCCGACGATCTCGCCGCGGACACCGGCACCGAGGCGGACCTCGTGGGCCGCTGGGCATGGGGCGCCGACGCCCACGACCTCGTCCGGTTCGAGGACGGCCGCATCGTCCTCCCCGAGGACGTCGGCGAGGTGCTGCTCAACGCGGACCGCCCCGAGTACCTCGGCGGCCAATACCTGCTCGCGGCGACGGGCAGCCTCGACTACGGGGAGCTGCTGGACGTGTTCCGCACCGGCTGGCCGGTCGCGGAACGGCCGGACCGCTACCGGGTCGCGATCGAGCGGCTCACGGTCCAGGACATCGCGGTGTTCTTCCAGGAGGTGCTCACGGCACTCCCGCAGCTGGTCGCCGACATCCGGCCCGGCTCGCGGGTCCTCGACGTCCACTGCGGCGGGGGCCGCTGGCTGATCGCGATGGCGCGTCGCTTCCCCGAGATCACCGGTATCGGCGTCGAGTTCGAGCCGGACTCCGTGGCCCGCGCCCGTGCCAACGTGGAGGCCGCCGGGCTGGAGCACCGGGTCACGATCGAGCACGGCGACGTCCACGACGTCGGGCACGAGGGCGACGTCGTGCTGGCCTACTTCCAGTACGCGCTCCACCTGCTGCCGGACCCGGTCGCCGCGATCCGGTCGGCCTGGGCGGCGGTGAAGCCGGGCGGCTGGCTGGTCGCGCTCGAGTGGTACCTGCCCTCGGACCCGGAGGAGCTCCGCACCCGTCACGCGGAGCTCATCGCCGGGATCCAGCTGGACGAGGTCCTGCAGGGGACGCGACTCGTCACCCGCTCCGAGGCACTGGGCTGGTTCACCGCCGCGGGCCTCACCGGTGAGCTCGTCGACCTGCTGTCCGGGGCGTCCGCGATCGTCGTCCGGCGCGACTGACCTCGCCCCGTCGCCCGGACCGCTGACAGGCCCGAGGGCGCTCGGGCTAGCCGCCGACGACCAGCGTCCCCGCCATGCGCGGATGGATCGCGCAATGGAACGCGAACGTGCCCGCGACGTCGTAGCGGACGGTCACGCTCCCGCCCGGGCCGATCGAGCCGCTGGCGCAGGTGCCGTCGTCGAAGGTGACCGTGTGCGGCGCGCTGTCGGCGTTGGTCCAGGTGATCGACCCGCCGGCTGCCACCGTGAGGTCGGCGGGATACGCGAAGCCCTTGATCTCCGCGGCGGTCTCCGTGGCGCCGTCGACGACCTCGCACGCGGCGGCGGCCTCGGACGGGGCAGCCGTCGGCGCCTCGGACGGCGCCTCGGACGCGGGCTCCGATGCCGGAGCGGTCGTCGGCGCAGCGGTCGCGGTCGCCGGTGTCGCCGGGGCGGCAGTCGCGCTCGTGCCGGAGCAGGCGGCCAGCGCGAGCGCGGCCGCGCCCAGCAGGGCGGCGATTCGGAGACGACGGGTCATGCGAGCGCTCCTCCTTGGGGTTCGTGGACGCGACCGTGCGGCGATCGATACGCTCCCGCGCCGCCGCCGGTTTCACGTGGTGGGGCGCTCGACCACCCGGCGGCTATCGTGGCCGGGTGACCCACCGGCTCCAGGTCTCCGAGGACGAGAC
>Ga0154724_1046_pt10 | contig 17123 bp, 16 predicted proteins | sample Rifle2008BG16ft_FD_105732 | JGI IMG/M metagenome (GOLD analysis project Ga0154724, IMG submission 105732) | Chloroflexi bacterium RBG_16_72_14 | reverse complement strand
CGGGCGACCTCGCCACGCCGCTCGAGCTGCCCGGCGACGACGAGTTCAGCCGCCTCGCCGAGAGCCACAATCGCCTCGCCCGCGTGCTCGAGCGGCGGAACCAGGAGCTGCGTCGGATCCTCGAGGCGCTCGAGGCGACCACGATCCACGAACGACCGGAGGTCCTCGTCGCGCGCGCCGGTGAGCAGGCGACCGCCGCCTTCGGGATGGTCGATTGCGAGGTCCTGCTCGTGGACCCGGTCGAGATCCCCGAGGAGGAGGTCGTCCCGGGCGAGGCGCGGGCCGTCCGGGCGATCCTCACCGCGGCCGGCGAGGTCATGGGCGTGCTGGTGGGCCATGTCCCTCCCACTCGAACCTGGGAGCGCGCGGACCAGGACCTGTTCGAGCTGTTCGCGATCGCAGTGGCGGCCGCGATCCGAAACGCCCAGCTGTACGCGCGCGTGGAGCACCAGAACGCTCGCCTGCTGTCGCTCGACGAGGCGAAGGACGACTTCCTGCGCGGTGTCTCGCACAACCTCCAGACGCCGCTTGCGAGCATCCGCGGCTATGCCCAGCAGCTGTCCGCGGAGACCGAGGACCGGCGGCTCGGGATCATCGTGGAGCAGGCGGACCGCCTGTCGCGGATGGTGCGCCAGCTGCTGACGGTGAGCCGGATCGAATCCGGGGCGCTGCGGCCGAGGCTGGAGGTGTTCTCCCTGGCGCCCCGCGTCCGGCGCACCTGGGAGGCGCTGGGCGCCGCCGACGTCCCGTTCCACATCGACGACCGGTCCGAGGGCTGGCTCGCGCTGGCGGACCCCGACCAGCTGGACCAGGTGCTGTGGGCGATCCTGGACAACGCCGTGGGGTACGGCGGCCGCACGCCGGTCGAGGTGGCCGTCGCGATCGACCCTGTGGCGTCCGACCTCGCGGTCACGATCGCGGACCACGGCCCCGGCGTCCCCGATTCGGACCGCGACCGGCTGTTCCAGCGGTTCGAGCGTGGCGCCGGGCGGCCGGCCAACGAGGGCTCAGGCCTGGGCCTGTACGTCTCCCGCGAGCTGTGCCGGGCCATGAGCGGCGACCTGCTGCTCGAACCCGCCGCGCCCGGCCGCGGCGCGGCCCTCACGATCCACCTCCCGGCCGAGGCGCCCGACGAGACCTGATCCCATCGTCCCGGGTGGGTCATGGGACCCGCAGATGGAGGTGTGGCGGCGCCGCAACGCGGCAAGGTGCGCTGCAAGGTGGCGATCCGATCGTCCCCGCTGCCAACTGCATCACTGCATCGCCGGGGGAAACGTCGATGTCGTCCTCGTGGCCCGGATGGGCCCGTGTTCCCGTGCGCCGTCACGCACGCGTCCAGCCGCGCCCGCTGCGGGCCGCGCCACCCCGGAGAGCCCGGGGCAGGTCGGCGCCTGCCACTGTGGAGCCCCGCTCGCGCGGCCAGGCCCTCGTGGAGCTGGCGCTGGTCACGCCGATCCTGCTCGTGCTGCTCCTGGGGGCCGTGGACCTCGGGCGCCTGTTCTACGCGCAGATCACGGTCACCAACGCCGCCCGCGAAGGCGCGATGGTGGCGGCCATCACCCCCGGCTCGTTCTCGGCCGGGGCGGCCTGCGACGCGACCTCCAACGCCGTCACCTGTGCCGCGACGCGGGAAGGCCAGGGCGGCTTCGTGACGGTGACCGCCGCCGATGTGGCGATGACCTGCAACCCGTCGTGCGCCAGGACCTATGGCAACACGGTCACCGTCACGGTCACCGGCCACTTCCAGCTGCTCACGCCGCTGATGTGGATCTTCACCGGCGGCCCCAACGTGACGTTCGACACGGCCGCCACCGCGGACATCATCGTCACCCCGGCTGCCGCCGGCGTGCCACCCACGCCGACGCCATCGCCCAGCCCCACCCCGACGCCGACCCCCGACCCGTCCGCGTCCTCCTCTCCCTCCGCGTCGCCGTCCGCATCCCCCACCCCGACGCCCAGTCCGACCTGCTCGCCGCCCTTCGTGGGGTTCACGGTCAGCGTGTCGGGCAACAGCCACCGGGCGACCTTCACGAGCACGTCCTCCCCGACGACCGGGGGATGCCAGATCAGCTACTACCGCTGGGACTTCGGTGACGGAGAGATCGCGGCCGGCAACGACGTGACGAGCACGGTCCACCGGTACGCCAACGGCGGCAGCTACACGGTGACGCTGACGGTCACCACCCCGGGCGGCACATTCTCGTATGTCGGGACGGTGAACGCATGAGCGCCACCCGGAACGGCCGTCGCGCGCGCGAGGGTGGCCAGGCCCTGGTCGAGTTCTCGCTCGCGATCATGGTGTTCATCGTCATGCTCGTCGGCCTGTTCGACCTCGGGCGCGGCGTGTACACGTACAACGGCGTGTCCGAGGCGGCCCGCGAGATCGCGCGCGTGACCGCCGTCCACCCGGGCGTCGTCCTCGGGGCCAGCAACGAGGCCCTCGACCGGATCGCCGTCCAGCGCAGGCTCGTCCCGGACATGGGCACGCCCACGTTCGAGTGCGTGACCGTGGACGGCTCCGCCAGTCCCAACGTCCCGTGCGCGAGCGACGACTACGTCCGGGTGACCGTCACCGCCACCTACCGGCCGCTGTCCCTGCTCGGGCTCGGCGGCCCGATCACCCTCTCCGCCTCCAGCAGCATCCGACTCCCATGAGCGCGAGGCCAGCCATGCCCACCCAGCCCAAGACCCACGCGGGCCGCGAGCGCGGCCAGATCCTGGTCCTGTTCGCGCTCGGCGTCGTCGCGATGATCGCGATGGTCGGGCTCGTGCTCGACGGCGGCGACACCTTCGCCCAGCGCCGGGACCAGCAGAACGGCGCGGACCTTGCCGCGCTCGCCGGCGCCAACGCGTACCTCAACACGTACACCTCGGGCGGCAGCGTCGGGTCGGCCTCGACCGCCGCGCGCAACGCCGCCATCGCCACGGCGACCCGCAACGGGTACACCGCCGGCGGCGGCCTGACCGTGACGGCGACCGTCTCGCTCCTGTCGGCCGGCGCCGAGGTCACGGTCGACATCACCAAGCCGCACCAGAACAACTTCGCCCGGGTCATGGGCTTCGAGACCTGGGACGTGTCGGTGACGGCGACTGCCCAGACGGGCGCGATCGACACCGGCGTCGGCGCCGCGCCCTGGATCATGAACATCGGCGCCTTCAACCCGAACGGCAGCCCGAAGTACGACGCATCGAACCCGATCGCCTTCGGCGAAGCCAACGGCGACTACCCGATCAGCGGCGAGGACCTCGCCTGGACCGACTTCAACGGCAGCAACAACGTCAACACCAACGAGGTCCGCCGGATCATCACCGGCGACAACGTGGTCACGGCCACGATCGGGTTCGACCAGTACATCGGCCAGCACAACCAGGGCAACCACACGGCGCTGTACGGCGACGTCAACAGCTGGCTCGCGGGCGCCGACGTGCCGATCCCGATCGTCGGCCCGTGCCCGCCGCCGGCGACCCCCAACGCGGACGGCTGCTTCAAGGGCTGGGCGATGTTCCACGTGATCAGCGCGTCCGGCGGCAGCGACAAGACCATCACCGGCTACTTCCTGACCAACTTCATCCGCCAGCCGCTCACCGTGGGCGCGTGCACGGCGGCGATGCAGGCCGCCGGCACGTGCGGGCGGATCCCGACCAGCGTGTTCGGGGCCTACGCGGTCCGCCTGTCCAACTGAGGTCTCGGGGTCCCGGCGCCCGCTCTGCTTGCACGGGCGGGGCGGGCGCCATGATCGAGAGCCGCCACGAGCGTCAAGCCCGCTCGACCAGGGGTCGGGCGGGCTTCGCGGTTGCGGTGCCGAGGGTCAGGCCGGGTCGGGGACCGGGCTGTGTGCCGCGACGACCGGCCGGGTCCGGCGGCTACCCCAGATGCGCCCGAACGGGTCACCCGCGAGCAGCATCGCGACGGCGGCGCCGAGCACCGGACCGGCGAGCACCGGCACCCCGGCGAACGCGGCGATGACGTTCCACGCGTACCAGGTCGCGTAGAACCACAGCAGTCCGGCGAGAACGCGCTTCTTCATGGGGCGCAGCGTCGGCGTTCGGGTCGGAGCGCGCAATGGCATGTTGGTACCGGGACCCGGACCCGCTGCGGGCACGCACCGCCTGCAAGGGGGACAGCAAGGTACTACCCCGATAGTCCTGCTCGCCGTCGGGGGACGTGTACCGGGGAGTCCAATCGTGCGCATGCCCATCAGCGGGCGGCGGCTTCGAATGCTCGTGCGGGGTCGCACGGATCGATCCCGCGGCCAGTCGCTCGTCGAGCTCGCGCTCGTCGCGCCCGTCCTGCTCCTCATCCTGCTCGTGGCGGTCGACTTCGGCCGTATCTACCTCGGGTACGTGAACCTCCAGCAGATGGCGCGCGTCGCCGGCGGCTTTGCCTCGGAGCACGCGAGCGCCTGGGACACGCCCAACGACGCGGCGGTGCTCGCGGACTACCAGGACCTCGTGGCCAACGACGCGGCCGCGATCAACTGCGAGCTGCCCAAGGACGGCACCGGCAACGTGCGGGTGCCGGACCCGGCGTTCCCCGCCGGGTTCGACATCGGCGACCCGATCCAGATCTCCATCCCGTGCAACTTCCAGGTGCTGACGCCGATCATCTCCTGGGTCCTGGGCGATAGCGTCCCGGTGTCCGCGGGGACCACCTACCCGGTCAAGGAAGGAGCCGTGGCGGAGGTCCCGGGCGGTGGCGGCCCGATCATCGTCAGCCCCGTGGCGGACTTCGTCGGCATCCCCACGTCCGGCTTCGGCCAGACGGACGCGTCAGGCTACGGCGAGCTGGACGTGGTCTTCACGGACCTGTCCCAGAATGGGCCGACGAGCTGGCAGTGGTCGTTCGGCAACGGCAGCGGGACCGCCTTCACCCAGGGACCGCACACGGTCAGCTACGAATGTGACCGCCTGCCCGGCGAGACGTGCACGTTCACGGTGCGCCTGACGGTCGGCAGCGCCGGCGGTTTCGTCACCGAGACCAAGACGGACTACGTCACCGTCACGGTGCCACCCGCCACCGGACCCGTGGCCGAGTTCACGGCGAACCGCACCTCCGGCGTGGCGCCCCTCAGCGTGACCTTCACGTTCGACGATCGCCGGAGCGGCAGCGTCACCTACTCGAGCTACGAGTGGGACTTCGACGCTGACGGGACGTACGACGACACGGGCCTGAGCACCACCCACAGCTACACGACACCCGGGACGTACTCCGTGTCGCTGCGCGTCACCGAGGCGGGCACCGGGGCCACCAACGTCCAGACCAAGACCGGCTACATCGTCGTGAGCCCCAGGCGGTGCACGGTGCCCGACTTCGCCAACCGGCGGAAGAACGATGCCCAGGGCGTGTGGGCCGGTGCCGGTTTCACCACCAACGTCCAGTTCGCGCCCGGGAACGGCAACTACGTGATCCAGACCCAGACGATCCTGGGTGGGACCATCGACCCGCAGCCCGACGGCTGCGACTCGACGATCACGGTTGGGCCGTAGCGTGGGACGTCACGGCGCCCGGGGCCAGAGCCTCGCCGAGTTCGCCCTCGTCATCCCGATCTTCCTGCTGATCGTGCTGGCAGTGTTTGATCTCGGGCGGGGGGTGTTCATCTACAACGGCCTGACCAACGCCGCGCGCGAGGGGGCGCGCCTGGCGATCGTCAACCAGGACAAGACGCTCGTCGCCCAGCGGGCGCAGGACATGGCGTTCGGCACCACGATCACGACGGTCCCGGATGCGCTGGTGGAGTTCTACCGGGCGCAGCCCAACACCGACGACGTGACCTCCAACGAGCCGTGCGATGGCAGCGACGCGGACCACCAGCTCGCCGTCGGCTGCATCGCGGTCGTGGTGGCCGACACGTCGTGGCAGCCCATCACCCCGATCATCGGCAACCTCGTCGGCCAGCTGGACCTGCAGGCGAGGTCCGAGCTGGAGGTCGAGCTCGTCTGTCCCAACACCCGGTATGCCGCCTATGCGACATCCGACCTGTGCCCCAAGCAGCCATGAGCATCGGAAAGCGAGTTCACGTCATGCCCAGCCGTCGTGGTTCCCGGCCGGGAGCCGGGGAGGATCGCGGCCAGATCCTCGTCCTGTTCGTGGTCGGCCTGTTCGCCATCATCGCGATGGTCGCGCTGGTGATCGAGGGCGGGAACCTGTTCGCCCAGCAGCGAATCGCCCAGAACGGGTCCGACTCCGCGGCCACGGCGGGGACCGTGGTCGTCGCCGAGAAGCTGTCGGGCAAGACGCGGACTGACAACAACGTGTTCGACGCGGTGAAGGCCGCGGCCGACGCCAACCAGCTGGCCGCCTACACCGCCGTCTACACCGACGACACCGGGAACCCCATCGGGGCCGCGGTGCAGGACCTCGTGCAGCCGATTCCCGACGCGGCCCGGGGCGTCGCCGTCGCGGGAGACCGGGTGGCCGGCACGTCCTTCGCGCGCGTGCTGGGCATCGAGTCCCTGACCGCCAGCGCCGACGCGACGGTCGTGGCGGGTGCCCTCAGCGGCGAGTGCGTCGCGGACGAGGACGGGTGCACGCTCCTGCCCGTGACCTTCCCGGTCAAGGTGTTCTCGTGCGATGGCGGTGGCAACCTGCTCACCGGCCAGTGGGTCGGGGCCCCGCCGCCCGGTCACGAGGGCGAGGGGTACTGGCCCCTCGTCGGCGCGGAGGACCTGCCGTCCTCCACCAACCCCACCGGCAATACCGACACCATGGCGATCCTGCCGCTGTGCCGGGGCTCCGGCGAGTCGACCGGGACCTTCGGGTGGCTGGACCTCGTGCCCGGGATGAACCTCGCCCAGGAGATCGAGGGGCCCCTCAACATCGTGGTGGACCTCCCCGACTGGTTCCAGACGCAGCCCGGCAACCCGAACAACGTCGAGGACGAGATCCTCGAGTACTGGCACCAGCCGGTCCTGATCCCGCTCCACAACCAGGCCTGCCGGGAGGATCCCGGCGACACCGACGTATGCCCAGCCGGCCAGGTCGGCGTGGACCCCGCGGGCAACAACACGTGGTACTTCGTCCACACGCTGGCCGTGTTCTACATCGACCAGGTGCTGGTCCAGGGCAGCGACATTGACGCCTGCGCATCGGCACCCGGCAGCCCGCTGGTGCCGGTGACCAACGGCGCCGGCTTCCTCGGCTGCCTCAAGGGCTGGTTCGTGAACTACATCACGGCCGGCCCGATCATCCCGGGCGAGGGCATCATCCCGGGCGTCACCCCGATCGGCATCCAACTGATCAAGTAGTCCGCCCCGCACCGCCGGACCAGGGGCCGAGGGCACCCAGCCCTCGGCCCTTCGATTCGCTGCCGGTACTTCTTCGCCCCCGGCGTCGGGACCGTGGGGCTATGCGCACGCGCACCGTTTCAAGCCACGCTGCAAGCCGTGACGCCGAGCATCCCGTTCCGTCACCTCCGCAACGTGTGGTCACATGCGCAACCCCCTGCCGTCCCTGTCGCGATCCATCCGGCGCCGAGCCGGCGGACGTGACGGCGCGCGCGGCCAGTCACTGGTCGAGCTCGCGCTGGCGCTGCCCATCATCCTGCTGCTGACCCTGATCGCGCTCGACTTCGGCCGCGTCTACCTGGGGTACATCAACCTCCAGAACATGGCCCGGATCGGGGCCAACTATGCGGCCAACGACCCGGACGCCTGGGGCGCGACCCCGGACACCGACGCCCAGACGCAGTACCGCAACCAGATCCTCGCGGACGCGGCGGCGACGAACTGCACCCTGCCGCAGTCCGGGGGCCAGCCGGTCGTGCCGGCCCCGGTGTTCACGGACGTCACCGGCGACGGCAACGCCAACGGCCTCGGCGACGTGGGCACCGTGCGCATCACGTGCACGTTCGGTGTCATCACGCCGTTCATCTCGAACATCCTCGGCGGCTCGGTCCAGGTGACCGCGGAGTCCAACTTCGCCGTCAAGACGGGCATGAGCGCGGTCGCGAGTGGCGGCGGCACCCCGACCGGCGGATCCGCCCCCAACGCGGCCTTCAGCGCCAACAGCACGATCACGCCCAACTCGATCACGGTCATCGGGCCCGTGGTCGACGTGGAGTTCCGCGACACGTCGGGCGGCAACCCGACCTCGTGGGCCTGGAACTTCGCGGACGGCACGACCTCCAACGACCAGGACCCCCTCCAGCACACCTTCACCTGCGCCTTCTCGAGCTGCTCGTACGTCGTGACCATGACGGCGACGAACATCCTCGGCTCCAGCATGGCGAGCATGACGGTCACGGTGGTGGGTATCTCCGACGTCAACTTCACGTCGGACAAGCAGTCCGGCAACGCCCCCCTCGCGGTGCAGTTCGACGACGCGTCGACGCCCGGCGGGACCGCCTGGGACTGGGACTTCGGTGACGGCGATACGGGCACTGGCGAGTCCGTTTCACACACGTACGACACGCCGGGCACCTACGACGTCACCCTGACGGTCACCTACCCGGATCCCATCGGGCAGCTCTCGACCACCAAGGTCGGCTACATCACCGCGGCGGTGGGGATGTGCACGATCCCGAGCCTCGACGGCGTCCGCTTCAACGACGCCCAGGGCATCTGGCAGGGCGCCCCGTACAACTTCACCGGGATCGTGATCCGCGGGGCCGGCGCCCCCGCCGGCAACTTCATCATCACGGCCCAGTCGCTCACGGGCACGGATCCGGCACCGTGCAACAGCGATGTCACGGTGAACCGGCCATGAGCATCCTCCTCCGGCGCGGCGCGCGCGGCGCCACCCGGTCGCGCGGCCAGGCGCTCGTCGAGTTTGCCCTCGTGATCCCGATCTTCCTGCTGGTCCTCGTCGCCCTGTTCGACGTCGGCCGGGCGGTGTTCGCCTGGAACACGCTCACCAACGCCGCCCGCGAGGGCGCGCGGATGGCGATCGTGAACCAGGACGTGGCGTCCATCAAGGAGCGGGCCCGCGGCCAGACCGCGATCGTGGAGCTCGACGACCCGACCGTGGCCGTCGGCTTCTACCAGGTCGCCGACGACGGCACTCCCGACCTCAGCGACACGTGCAGCCCGGTGGCCGTCGGCTGCCTGGCCGTCGTGACCTTCGAGGCGACCTACCGGCCGATCACGCCGCTGATCAGCAACATCATGTTCCGGGATGGGGTCACGTTCACGGCCAAATCCGTGCTGAGCGTGGAGTACTCCTGCCCCAACTCGAAGTTCACGGCAGCCAACTGCCCCAAGCAGCCATGAGCGCCCGACGCTGGCTGCGGCCGACCCCCGAGGAACCCACCATGCGACGCGAACCCATGTCCCATCGTCCGGCCCGCCGGGGCGAGGGGGGCCAGATCATCGTCATCGCCGCATTGGTCATGATCGCGATGATCGGCGGCGTGTCCCTGGTCCTCGAGGGCGGCAATGCGTACGCCCACCAGCGCATGGCCCAGAACGCCGCGGACTCCGTCGCCAACGCCGGCGCGACCGTGCTTGCCGAGCGGCTCGGTGGCGCGACCCGGACGGACGCCGACGTCCTCAGCGCGATGAACCGGATGTCGACGGAGAACGATCTCGATGCGTTCACCGCGTACTACACGAACGTGACCGGCGGCCTGCTGTCGCCGGCCGGCATCGCCGTCGGCGGGTACGGCGCGGCGGCCCAGGTCGGGCCGGCCGACGGCGACGAGACGATCCCGCCCGGGACCCAGGGCGTCCGCGTGGGCGGCAGCCAGACCTTCGGCACCACGTTCGCACGCGCGATCGGCATCAACCAGTTCACGGCGTCCGCGGACGCGACGGCGGTGACGGGCGCGCTCACCGGCGGCCAGTTCATGCCCGTGGTCTTCCCGGTCAGCATGGCCGACTGCGACGGGTCCGGGAACACGGTGATCATCGACGAGCCGTGGCGGATGAGCAACCCCGGCAACCCGCATCCGGTGGGCCAGGAGTACATCGTGCCCCTGTGCAAGACCGGTGGCGGCTCGTTCATGATCCTCGACCTCGACCCGGACAAGAACTGCTACGAGGAGGTCATGGACCCGACCTCGATCCAGTTCGACGACTTCCCGGTCGACGTCGACACCGATACCGGCAACGACTGCGCCAAGAAGATCGAGGAATCCGTCACCGACAAGAGCCTCCAGGGGGAGGTCGTGCTGATCCCGATCTGCGACGACCAGTGCTCGACGGAGACCGGGGACAACGGGACCTACCACATCATCCGGATCACGGCCTTCTATCTCGACTACCTGTCGTACTCGGACCACCCCGTCAACTCGCTCTGCGAGCTGACGACGTCGCCGACCTACGGCACGTCGATGGTCAACATCACCGGCGGCAACGGCAGCTCGAGCTGCATGGCGGGCTGGTTCGTCCGCTACGTGACGTCGGGCCCGGTGGGCAGCGGCGCCATCAACAACGGCGAGGCGATCGGGGTCCAGCTGATCCGCTAGCCAGCGGACGATCACCGGGGCCGCGGCGACACGGCCGGGCCGCCGGTCAGCGGATGCCCGTGTCGTAGCCCACGTCGAGGAGCGTCTCGTTGCCGTCCGTCACGGTGAAGGTCACCGGCGAGGCCGTGCCCACCAGCCCCTCGACGGGCTGCGGCTCCAGGGTGTAGTCGCCCGGCTGCAGCCCGATCCGGAACAGGCCCGTCGCGTCGGTGGTGACGCGCGCGACCTCCGCGCCGCCAGCGCCCGTGACGACCAGCACCGCGCCGGCCACCGGTCTCGGGTTGCAGGTCGGGTCGGCCGGGTTCTCCACCGGGCAGGTGGGCCCGGCGACCACGCGCCCGGCCACCCCGGTCACCTGGGCCGCCGCGCGAAGCTCGTCGAGGATCTGCTGCGGCACCGCCGTCCCGCGCTCCTCGACGAAGCCAAGCGTGCCGTCCGCGGTCACATCGTAGGTCCAGGTGTGCTCGTCGATGCAGCCGGCCGGGCAGTCTCCCCAGCCCACGCGGAAGGTGACGCGCCACCCGTCGTCGATGGCGACGGCCTCCCACCAGTGCGCCTGGCCGATCAGGTCCGGGTCCCTGGCTTCGATCCCCTCGAACAGCGGTGACTTCGCGGCCACGAGCCTCGCCGCCGCCTCCGGTGAGTCCACCGTGACGGGGCTGGGCGTGGGGGAGGCGGTGGTGCCGCCGCCGCACGCGGCCACGACGAGCGCCGCGGCCACGAGGGCGAGCAGGGCGAGGGAGCGAGGGCGGGTGTGCATGGGCCGATGACGGGGCGAGCAGGGTGACGGTTCCATCGCGGTGTCAGCCTACGACGCCGGGGCCATGGTGCGACCGGAACGCGGGCTCGCGGTTCGGCCGATGCTCCCGTCGGCCGGTGGATCCCGCACATCCGGTGCCTCGGGGGCTGTCCGGATCGGTGGTCGGCCAGTCGGAGCCGGCGGTCGGTCTGCTCGTACCATCGGACCGCGAGCCTCGCGTGGACCTACCATCGCACCGGGAGCGCGGGGTCCGGAGGGTCCAAGGTCCCGAAACGACAGGCCCCGCACGCGATGGGAGGACGAGAAGCCCGGCAATGGGCGTCGAGACACGCGCCCGGCGCGACAGCAGGGTCGTCGCGGGGCTGGCGCAGCTGGCCGGCTACAACACCGGATGGTTCCGTGCGGACGCGCTGGCCGGGATCACCGTCACCGCGTACCTCGTGCCGCAGTGCCTGGCCTACGCGGAGCTGGCCGGCGCCCCGCCGATCAGCGGCTTGTGGGTCGCGGTGATCGGCATGCTGGTCTACGCGCTGCTCGGGACCTCGAGGCTCCTGTCCGTGGGCCCCGAGTCCGCCACCGCGATCATGGTGGCCGCCGCGGTCGCGCCGCTCGCGGCCGGCGACCCGGCACGCTACCTGGCGCTCTCGGCCGGGGTTGCGCTGCTCGTCGGGGCCGTCTGCCTCGGGGCGTTCGTCCTGCGCCTGGGGTTCGTCTCGGACCTCCTGTCGATGCCGATCCTCGTCGGCTATATGGCGGGCGTAGCGGTGATCATGATCGCCTCGCAGCTCGGCACGCTGGCGGGCGTCGACCTCACGGCGAGCGGCACGGTGGGCAAGATCGCCGAGCTCGCGGGGCGTCTCGACGAAGCCCACGGCGTCACGCTGGCCCTCGGCGCCGCGGTGGTGGCGTTCCTGTTCGTCCTGCGCTGGCGCTGGCCGCTGGCGCCCGGGTCGCTGCTCGCCGTGATCGGGTCGGGCGCGCTGGTCGCCCTGTTCGGGCTCGAGGCCCAGGGGATCGCCCTGGTGGGTGCGGTGCCCAGCGGGCTGCCAGCGCCGGCGGTGCCGGCGCTGGGCCTCGAGGACGTGATGGCGCTCATCGGCCCGGCGGCGGCGATCACGTTCGTCGGCTACTCGGACGTGGCACTCACGGGACGCGCCTTCGCGGCCCGCAACGGGGAGACCATCGACCCCAACCGGGAGTTCCTGGCCCTGGGGGCGGCGAACGTGGCCGCGGGCCTCACCGGCGGCTTCGCGCTCAGCGCGTCCGGGTCCCGCACGGCGATCGTGGACGCGATGCACGCCCGGAGCCAGCTGGCGGGCATGGTCGCGGCCGTCGCGACGGTCGTCGTGGTCCTGGCCGTACCCGGCCTGATCGCCCTGATCCCCAGGGCGACCCTGGGCGGCATCGTGGTCTACGCCGCGTGGCGGCTGATCGACATGGGCGGGATCCGGCGACTGTGGCGGTTTCGCAGCTCGGAGCTGGGGCTCGCCGTGGCCGCCTTCGCGGGCGTGCTCCTGTTCGACGTCCTGGCCGGGATCCTGTTCGCGATCGCGCTGTCGGTCGCGGAGCTGTTCGTCCGCGTCGCCCGGCCGCCGGCGTCGGTTCTCGGGCGGGTGCCCGGGCTGGCGGGCCTCCACAACATCGAGGACTACCCCGACGCGGAGCAGATCCCCGGGCTGCTCGTGTTCCGCTACGACGCCCCGCTGTGCTTCGCCAACGCCCAGGACTTCCGGTCGCGCGCCCTCGCCGCCGTCGACCAGCAGCCGGTCCCGGTCCAGTGGTTCCTGCTCAACAGCGAGGCGATCGTGGAGCTGGACCTCACCGCCGCCGATGCCCTGCGCGAGCTGACCGAGGACCTGGAGGACCTGGGGATCGTGTTCGCAATGGCGCGCGTGAAGCAGGACCTGCGGACCCAGCTCGCGCGGGGCGGGCTGCTCGGCATCATCGACGAGGAGCGGATGTACCCGACGCTGCCGACCGCGGTCGAGGCGTTCGAGGCCTGGCGCGACCGCGGGTAGGAGCCCCGGCGCCGGGATCAGGCCTGTCCGGACACCGATGAAGCCCGGTGAAGCGGCAGCGCCCGCAGGCGCAGCGCAAGCACCAGCAGGCTGCCGGCGGCAATCCCCACGAGGGTCCACCGGCCGCCGAGGGCGAACTCGAGGAACGATCCCAGGTTCCAGGCGGCCAGCCACCACAGGAGCTGGACGAGCGTGGCGCGTGACATGACGCCACGCTACCCGCCGCGATCCGGCCGCGGAAGGGGCCGGTGGTACTACTCCACGAGGAGCGGCCAGCCGTCGTCGCCGCCTTCGTATACCTGGTCCAGCGTCGAGTTGCCCGCGTACTCGATGGTCCAGGCCCAGACCTCGCCCGACCCATGATGCGCGTTGTTGCCCGAGATCTTGATGTCGTCCGTGGGACCGTAGAGGAGGCCGCGGATGTCCATCCCCGCACCACCGGCCATCTGGAAGACGTCACTCGAGGTGTTCGAGCTGCAGGCGACTGCCAATGGATCGCAGCCGGCGACGGGCTCGATCCAGATGGTGATCGGCACCTCGTGGCGGATGTCGCCGGTCGTCCACGGCGCGGGCGTCTCGCTTCCACCGGCTGCTACCGAGTTCAGCACAAGCACCGATCCGCTGCGCACGTCGGCGAGAGAGTCCGATTCGAAGACAAGCGTCACGCCCTGACCGGCGATCGTCCCGTTGCTGGCAAGCTGGAGTCCCTGCGTGCCGGTCTTGGGGACGAAGTGATACACGCCGGGGCACAGCCAGCGCCGGCTCCCGACCCCGACCTCGAGGAGGCTGTACTTGCCAGGCGCCACGCCCGGTGTCGTCCCATCGGCCGGATCCAGGCACGTTCCTGTGCCAGGCACGCCCGCGCCGAGCACGGTCGCGCCGTCGAGCTCGATCGGGGTCAGACTGCCGTCGTTCAGCCCCGCGTACAGCGAGTTCCCCCAGCCTGGGATCGGGATGTAGGAGGGAAGATGCCGCGGCTCGTGGTAGAGGTCGTCGGGTTCGGCCGTCGTCAGGCCCTCGGTCCGGACCTGCTTCGCGTTCACGTCCCACGTCATCGGCGATGGGGCATCGATCGTCATGTACATCCGGTTCTCGCTGACGCCGCTGCCGTCGGCCGTCATGAACTTGACGTACGCAGGCTCGTTCGGCGACGTCGGCGGCGGGGCGCCGGCGGCCGAGAACAGCGAGTTGATCCCCACGTCGCCGTTCCAGATCCGGACGTAGCTGTTCTGCCCCGCGAGCTTCATCGTGATGGTGGCGTTGTTGGGCTGAGTTGCGTACACGCCCGGCGAGGTCTGGTTCGGCTTGAGCACCGCCACGGCCAGGCCGCCGCCCTGGATGGCCGACGTCGCGCATACCCCGATCACCGGATCGTCGCCGCCGTACACGCGGGAGAAGAAGCGGGTGCTGACGCGCTCGATCCGCACGGTGACCGCGCGGTTGCCCCATCCCGCAGCCGTGCAGCTTGTGCCACTCGTGACGGGCGTGCGGATCCAGATGCGGGCGGCTCCCGAGTAGCCCGTGCAGTCCTCGGACCCGAACCCGTTGCCGCCCGGATCCGCCGCGGCGTTGGTGGCACAGGTGATCTGCCCGTTGTTCTTGAGTCCCAGCCCGAGGCGGTCGTCCACGTACAACATCGCGTGCTCGGCGGCGGCGACCTGCTTGCTCGAGGTGATCGGGCGCCTGAGCAACTCCGACACGCCGGCCTGGGCGGCCTCGTCGGCCGCGTTCTGGAGCTGCCGCTCCTCATCGAGCCAGTAGCCGTAGTCCACGGTCACCGCGGCGATCCCGAGCAGCACGACGAGGAACAGCGCGAACAGCACCAGTACCTGGCCCCGTTGTGCCGGGTCCGCGGGCACGCGCCGTCGCTCGAGCCGGCAGGTCATGGACAGGCCGCCAGCGCGTCCACTTCGGACAGATTGAGGGGCATGTTCTCGACCCGGAACTGTTCACGGGTGGACACCGCGAGGTTGCCGTCCATGGTGCCGTCGAATCCGTCGAGGATGATCCCGACGAGGGGCACGAACAGGGGGTGGCGATATCGTGCCTCGACGATCAGCCGCACACTGTAGCTGGACGCACCGGGGTTCTGGTACTGGCAGTACGACACTCCGTGCGTGCCGAGGTTCGCCGACGAGTAGCCGGGGACGTTCTGCGGGAGGCTCGACGACTCGAGGTAGCCGTTCACCGCCGCGCCGTTGGCCGAGGCGCTGTTCTCCGTGGTCGGGGACAACGATCCGAAGCGAGCGGTCTCTCGAGTCGCGTTGATCAGCCCGATCTGGGCGCCGAGCATGAACCCCAGCTGGATGATCGATAGCAGGATCAGCATCAGGACCGGCAAGACGAGCGCGAACTCCGCGAGAGCCTGGCCTGCGGCTACGTCGCGTCGGGCGCTTTCGTGGCGGTACCCCTGTCCATGCATATGCGGGACTCTTCAATCCCCGGCGGCAGGTACGATGGTACTGCCCGCGGTGTGTCGCGCAACAAGCCATCCGAGCCAGACGTTGATGCAGCGCACCGCCCCCCGTCCGCGGCCTACTCCGGGCCCAGGTCGTAGCCCATCGCTCGCGGCAGGCGGACCAGCCATCGGAGCGGCGGCGGGACGTACCGGCCATCGTCGTCGCGCTGCTCCTTGGCCACGATCGCCTCGCGGATCACGCGCGCTCCGAGGAACCGGAACGGCTCCGGCGGGAAGCGCCGCGGACGGTGGCCCACCATCGGCAGCCGGGCGACCGGGTCGTCGAGCCGGCCCAGCGCGAGCGCGGCGAGGATCCTGCCGGCCAGCCACGACGGCCCGACGCCGGTGCCGCTGTACCCATGCCCCCAGTGGATCCGGCCGGGCGCCCGGTGCCCGCCGCCCAGCGTCCCGAACGATGGCAGGTGGTTGGGCGCGATGTCGATCGGGCCGCCCCAGGCGTCCACCAGCGCGATGTCGTCGAGCATCGGGAACAGCCGCCGGAAACCGCGGGCCGCGAGCGCGACCGACCCCCGGTCCTCCGTGACCCAGCGGCCCAGCCGGCCGCCGTATCCGGCCCGGCCACCGCCCCCGCCGAAGGCAATCCGCCCGTCGGCGGTCGTGCGGAAATAGTGGTTCGTGAAGCGGCAGTCGGTCAGCGCCTCGCCACCGGTCCAGCCGAGCTCGTGGATCCGGTCCGGGATCGGCTCCGTGAGGACCATGTACGACGACCAGGTGACCATCCGGGCCCCGAAGCCGCCCCGCGGCCAGCCCGCCGCCCACGCGTTCACGGCGAGCACGGCGCACGACGCCGTCACCGCCGCGCCGGTGTCCGCGGTCGCGCGCACGCCCGCGCCGTCCTCGCGCAGGCCGGTCACGCGTGTGCCCTCGTGGATCGTAACGCCCCGCTCGAGGAGCACCCGCCGCAGCCCCCGCGCCAGCCGCGCCGGCTGCACCTGGGCGTCCGATGGCACCAGCATCCCGCCGCGCAGCAACGGCGAGCCGCAGCGGGCGCGCACCTCGTCCGCCGTGAGGGCCAGATAGCGGTCCGCGACGCCGAGCTCCGCGGCCAGCGCCAGGATCCCCGACCAGGCGTCGTCCTGGGCGGGCGAGGTGCTGACGACCAGCGTGCCGCCGGGCACGAACCAGGGGTCCACGCCGTGCCGCGCCGCCCACTCCCCGATCCACGCCGGGGCACCGTCCAGCGCCCGGGCCGCGGCCAGCCCGCGCTCTCGTCCGAAGCTGCCGACCAGCGCCGGCAGGTAGTCCCACCAGCCCGTCAGGAAGCCGCCGTTGCGACCGCTCGGGCCGCCGCCCACGATGTCCGCCTCGAGGATCGTGACGCGGGTCCCGGGTGCGTGGTCCAGGATCCACCACGCGGTCCACAGGCCGGTGAACCCGCCTCCGACGATGATGATGTCGGCCGTGGCGTCGCGGGCGGGCGGCGGGCAGGGGGCGCCGGGATCGTGCGCGAGCGCCTCGCGAAG
>Ga0154724_1131_pt1 | contig 17933 bp, 12 predicted proteins | sample Rifle2008BG16ft_FD_105732 | JGI IMG/M metagenome (GOLD analysis project Ga0154724, IMG submission 105732) | Chloroflexi bacterium RBG_16_72_14 | reverse complement strand
CACGGCGGGACGCTGGCGGACGCGCTCCGGGCGGCGCAGGCAGTCCCGGTCACCGTGTTCCTGCGAGCGCGCCGCGAGACGCTCGCGAGCCTCCCGCGGGAGGTGGTCCAGCCCACGCTCGCGGCGCCGCGGCTCACGTTCGAGGAGCGCGCGGAACGCTGGCGCGTCGCGCTCGGCGAGCAGCGGGCGTACGTCGAGGACACGATCCTGGAGGGTGCACGGCGGTTCCGCTTCGAGGCCGCGACGATTGCCGCCGTCGGCGCCGGCCTTGCCGCGCGACCTGAGCCGATCACCCGGTCGGACCTGTTCGCCGCGTGCCGCGCCGCGGTTTCGGTCGACATGAACGGTCTCGCGCAGGCCGTCGCCCCGCGCTTCGGCCCCGACGAGCTGATCCTGCCGCCCCAGCAGCGCCGCCAGTTCGACGAGATCGAGCGCGCGATGCGCTCGCTCACCACGGTCCACTTCGCCTGGGGCACGGCCCGGGCGTGGAACGAGGGCGGGATCTCGGTCCTGTTCGCAGGTCCGTCCGGCACGGGCAAGACGATGGCGGCCGAGGTGCTGTCGGTCCTGCTCGACATCCCGATGTTCCGGGTGAATCTCGCCCAGGTCGTCGACAAGTACATCGGCGAGACCGAGAAGAACCTCGAGCGGATCTTCGATGCCGCCGACGCGTCGGACACGATCCTGTTCTTCGACGAGGCGGACGCGCTGTTCGGCCGGCGGACCGAGGTCCGCGACGCGCACGACCGCTACGCCAACCTCGAGGTCGCGTACCTGCTCGAGCGGATGGAGCGATTCAAGGGTCTCGCGATCCTCGCGACGAACCGCCGAGGCGACCTCGACGAGGCCTTCCTCCGCCGCCTGCGGTACATCGTGGAGTTCCCGGTCCCGGACGCGGCCGAGCGGCGCCGGATCTGGACGAGCGTCCTGCCGCCCGGGGTCGATGCGGGCGACCTCGATGTCGAATTCCTGGGCCGCCAGTTCCAGCTGACCGGCGGGAACATCCGGTCCGCGGTGCTGAATGCCTGCCTCCAGGCTGCCGCCGACCCGGACCTGCACCACCGTCACGGCCGGCCGGTCCTGGCCATGGACCATGTGCTCGTCGCGGTCAAGCGCGAGCACGAGAAGCTCCAGCGCGCCGTGGGCCCAACGCAATTCGGCCACTACGCCGACGTCGTGGAGGACGCGCGTCATGCGTGACACAACCGTCCGTGACACGACCCTGCGGATCGAGCGCATCCGGCTTCGCCTGCGGGGCGACACGCGCGACGCCGCGACGGCGCTGGCCGCCGGGCTGGGGCCCGCGCTTGCCGGGCGGCTCGCGGACCCACTCGCGACGGCGGGACCGGGAAGAGCGTCCGTCGCTCGGCTCCGCGTGACGGCGGAGCGTGCGGCCGGCTCGCCGGCGCCCGAGGTCCCGGCCGTGGCCGACGCGATCGCGCGCTCCGTCGCCGCGCACCTGCCGCCGCCCAGGAGGGCTCGCTGATGGCGGGTGGCATCCGCGGCGCGCTGGTCGAGTACGGGACCGACTTCCTGGGGCCGATCCCCAACGTCGTGGTGTTCCAGTTCAACCCCGAGTCGATCAACCGGACGATCCAGGTTCCCGCCCGTCCGACCGGCGCGACCAGCCGCGAGACGTCGCAGGCCGGCGACACGCCGGTCGAGACGTTCTCGCTCAAGATCGAGCTCGACGCCTCGGACAACCTCGACAAGCCGATCGACGTGTCGCTCGCCCGCGTGTTCGGCGTCGGGCCGGCGATCGCCGCGCTCGAGAAGATGGCCCGGCCGTCCGAGGGCCTGCTGAGCGGGGCGATCGGCGCCGCGGTCGACGCGATCGGGTCGGCGCTCGGGTTGGGCGGTGGTGGCGCGCCATCCGCGCCGATCCCGCGCCAGCAGTACCCGCGGATCCTGTTCATCTGGGGTCCCGCGCGCGTGGTGCCGGTGATCGTCCAATCGATGGCGATCAACGAGCTCCAGTACGACGGGCTGCTCAACCCGACACGCGCCGAGGTGACGGTCGGGCTCGCGGTCGTGCAGCCCGAGCGCTGCTCAGACGACGTGATCGCCAAGGGTGCGCTGGCCTACACCAACACGATCAAGGACGTCCAGTCCGTCGCGAACCTCGCGAACTCGGTCGCGCAGGTCGTCGAGATCATTCCCTTCTGAGTGAGGCTGCCATGTTCACCCCGAGCTCCCGCTACGCCGCCATCGGCACGGTGACCGTCCGGCTGGCAAACGGCCGGGAGGTGACCGCCGTGAAGCTCCGCCGGCTGCCCGCGACGGACGGCGCGCCGTACTCGCTCCAGCGCACCGATCGCCTCGACGTCCTCGCCCGGCGGCGGTACGACGACCCCACGCGCTACTGGCACATTGCAGACGCGAACACCGAGCTCGAGGCGGCCAGCCTCGCCGTGGCCGGCCGCGTCATCCAGGCCCCGGAGACGTGATGGGCGACCCCCGGTTCCGGCTGTACCTCGACGACCAGCCGGCGACCCGCGACCAGCTCGACCAGATCGACGAGGTCGACGTCGACCAGCGGATGGACGCGGCCTGGCAGGCCGAGCTCCAGATCCCGATCTGCACCGACGACGAGGGCAACTGGTGCTACCCGGGCGAGGCGTTCGCGGCCACCTTCGGGCGCCTGCGCGTGGAGCTCGACCCGGGCGACGGGACGTTCGTGCCGCTGATCGACGGCCCGATCGTCGGGCGACGCCAGACGATGACCGCCCAGCCGGGCCAGAGCGTGGAGACGCTCGTGGTGCATGACGACAGCGTGCTGCTGAACCGCGAGGAGCGGCAGGTCGCGCACGAGCGGCAGCTGGACCACGAGATCGCGTCCCGGCTGTTCCGCAACGAGCGTCACATCGCGGACACGGACATCGACACGTCGTCCCGCTCCGGCGCGGACGGTACGGTCACGACGTTCCAGCGCGGGACGGACATGCAGCTGCTGCGAGGCCTCGCGCGACGCCAGGGCATGCACGCCTACGTCCTCCCCGGCTCCCGCCCGGGGCGGAGCGTCGGGGTGTTCAAGCCTCTGCCCAGCCGCCCTGACGGGCTGCCACCGCTGGTCCTGCTGGGCAAAGACCGGAACGTGGAGACGTTCAACCCGCACGAGGACGCCCAGAGCCCCGCATCGGTCAAGGCCCAGACGCTGAGCCTGATGGACAAGTCGGTCACCCGGGCGACGGCGAGCTTCCGGGACGTCCGGCTGCTCGGCGACTCGGCCGCTGGCGACGCGGTCGAGGTGCCGGCCACGAGGGTCCTGCCAGCCGGTGGGGACGGCTCGGTCGACGCCGAGACGGCGGTGCGGGCGGCCGCCGAGCGGTTCAGCTACGCGCTCCGGGCCGACGGGCGGGTCGCGACCGGGTGCTATCCCGCGGTGCTCGGTCCGTACCGCGTCGTGACGGTCAAGGCGGTGAGCGCAGAGCTGAGCGGCGACTACCTCGTCCGCCGCGTCCGACACCACATCACCCGTTCGTCCTGGACGCAGCGGTTCGTGCTCGCGCGCAATGCGCGCTCCCGCGCCGGAGGCGGCGGCCCCGCGCTGCCGGACATCTTCTGATGGTCGACCTGGATCTCGACGAATTCACCACCCCCCCGCCCGGCGCGTCCATCGGCCGCCTGTGGGGCCGCTTCCGGGGCACGGTCGCGGGCGTGGACGACGACGACCGCATGGGCCGGATCTCCGTCCGGGTGCCGTCGGTCTACGGCGACGAGGAGTCCCCGCCCGCCTTTCCGGCAACGCCGTACGCGGGCGACGGCCACGGGATGCTGTTCTTGCCCGAGGTGGGCGACGGCGTCTGGGTCGAGTTCGAGGGTGGCGACCCGTCGCACCCGATCTGGACCGGCGGCTGGTGGGCGCAGGGCGAGCTCCCGGAGGACGCCGACATCCAGAGCCGCGCGATCGTCACGTCCGGCGGTCTCAAGGTCGTGCTCGACGACGACGCCAAGGAGATACGGCTGCTCAGCGGCTCGCGGGCCGAGATCACGATCGCCGACGATGCGATCACGCTGCGGTTCGGGCAGACGAAGGTCGTGATCGACGACGGCGGGGTATCGATCAACGACACCGCGTTCCGGGTCACGACGTGACGCCATGAGCGCGCTCGTCCTCACGGTCATGAGCACCATCACCTGCCAACACGGCGGAACCGCGCTGCTGACGACTGCCAACACGACCATGCGCGTCGGCGAGGCGCTCGCCTTGCTCGTGAGCGACGTCCACACCGTCGTCGGCTGCCCGTTCACCGTCGGGCAGAAGTACCAGCCGTGCGTGCGGATCGAATGGTCGCAGGGCTCGGAGAAACCATCCGCCGGCGGCACCGCAGCGCTCCTCATGACGAGCGTCGGGAAGTGCTACAGCGCCGAGAACGCCGTCCAGGGCACGGCCCAGAAGTCGGCCGGCCAGAGCTCGGTGACCGCGTGATGCCGGCCCCCGACGGACCGCACCTCGCGTTCCCGTTCCGCATCGGCGACGACGGCCGGACGGAGCGCGTCCAGAGCCTGGACCAGCACGTCCACGACGAGGTTATCCAGCTGATCCTGACCGCGCCCGGCGAGCGGGCGTTCGTCCCCGACTTCGGCGGCGGGGCGCGGCGCCTCGTGTTCGAGCGCGCCGACGACGTCGGCGCGGCGATGGCGAAGTCGACCGTGAGCAGCGCCCTCGCCCGGTACCTCGGGCACCGGGTGATCGTGGAGCACCTCGAGGTCGTCGCCGAGGAGGCGAAGCTCACGATCGAGCTCCAGTACCGGCTCCCGGGCGCCGACCGGTCGCGCCGGCTGCGCTTCGTCCCGAGGCAGGCCTGACATGGTGACCTACGACGCCGAGGCGCTCCGGGAGCGCGCACGGAACCTCGACCAGCTGAACGGCCTGCGCCAGGTCCTCGTCGACCTCGCGCCCGCCGCCGACCCGACCGAGGCCGTGCTCGACGTCCAGTTCTGGAACGCCAACGGCGTCGCCGCGATCCTCGCCGAGGCTCAGCCGGACGCGAACAGGGCACGGGCGATCTTCCCGATCCGCGGCGGATCGCGGCTTCCGGCCGGGGACGAGCCCGGCGAGGTCCAGGTGACCGGCGTGGAGGCCGGGTCGGGCCCCGCGACTCTGCAGCTGCACGTCGCCCCGATCGGCGACTACTCGACCTACACGCTGTCGGTCGCCTTCCCGGCGATGGACCCGCTGTTCCGACGGCTGGACTTCCGGTTCCGGCCCGGGTGCTTCACGACCGAGTGCGATCCCGACTGGTGTCCGCCCGCGGTGAGCGACGAGCCGGCGCCAGCAATCGACTACCTCGCCCGCGACTTCGACTCGTTCAAGCACACGCTGATCGCGGCGATGATGGACCGCGTCCCCGGCTGGCGGCCGACCAGCGAGGCGGACCTCGACGAGACGCTGATCGAGCTCCTGAGTGTTCGCGCCGACGAGCTCGCCGACCTGCAGGACCGGGTCATGGCCGAGGCCTACCTCGGCACCGCCCGCAAGCGGGTCTCGATCGCCCGCCACGCCCGGCTGATGGACTACCACCTCCACCAAGGCAACCAGGCGTCGACGTGGCTCGTGCTTCGCGTCGGCGCGAACGTCGTCGGCGACGTGCCGCCCGGCCTCATCTCGTGGACCGCCGGCCCGGAGGGCGTCGAGGGCGGCCGCCAGGTGTTCGCCTCCACCGACACCACGCACGTGAACGGGCTCCTCGACCGGATGCGCGTCCACAGCTGGGGCGGCGCCGTCCGGAGCCTGCCGGCCGGAACGACGGAGGCCGACCTGCTGCTCGACTCGGCGGTGCACACGCAGGCCGACGCCGACGCGATCAGCGGGGAAGTCAACGAGGGGCTCGTCACCCACCTCCTGATCGAGGAGGTCCGCAACCCCGAGACCTGCCTGCCCGTCAACGTCGACCGCGAGCGTCGCCAGGTCCTGACGCTCGTGCGCGGCTCGGCGTTCTCCGTGCACGACCCGGACCCGTCCCAGCCGGCCAACGACAACGCCGGCACCTGGGCCGTCCATGTGCGCTGGCGTGAGCCGCTCGCACGCGGCGCCTGCATCACGTCGACCTGCGGCAGCGGCGACACCCAGGTCGATCGGGACGACATCACGATCGTGAGCGGCAACCTCGTCCGCGCGACCCACGGACGCCTGGTCACGGTCACGTTCAAAGACCCGACGATCGAGCTGAACCCGCTCGTCCAGGACGCCGACCGGATCCGGCACTACGAGCGGGCGATCGAGCCCTGCGCCGGCGTCGACGATCCCTGCCTGCCGGGCGCCGGCGGCCGCCCCGACGGCGTCGTCTGCCGCCTGCCCGAGGAGGAGGGCCGCCTCGCCTACCGCTTCGCGCCGCCGGGGGGCGAGTTGCCCTCGTGCTCGACGCTCGCCGTGACCGTCGAGACGGCGGCGGGCAGCGAGGACTGGCACGAGTGCCCGAGCCTCGTCCACAGCCACCCGGACGATCCGCACTTCATGGTGGAGACCGACGAGCTGGGCCGGAGCGTGATCCGCTTCGGCAACGGGACGAACGGCCGGCGCCTGCCCACGGCCGCGACCGTCGTTTGCACGTACCAGGTTGGTCGGCCGCTCGAGGGGAACGTGGGCGCGGACTCGATCGTGCACTTCGATACAGGCCATGACGGCCTGGTCGAGACCGCGAGCGTGACGAACCCCCTGGACGTGTCCGACGGGCGCGACCCCGAGCCGATCGCCCAGGCCATCCGGCGCATCCCCGAGGCGTTCCGGGCGCGTCAGCTCCGCGGGGTGACGCTCGCGGACTACGCCCGGCGTGCGAGCGAGGTGCCGCGGGTCGCCCGCGCCGCCGCGCGCTACGCCTGGACGGGGAGCTGGCGCACGGTGCAGGTCACGGTCGACCCGGTCGGCGGCGTGGCGCTCGACGACGACCTGCGCGCCGCGGTGATGCGCCACCTCGACGCCGTGCGCCTCATCGGCGAGGACATCGAGCTGCGTGGGCCTGCGCTCGTGCCGCTCGAGATCACGGTCACGCTGTGCGTGGACCCGGAGGTGTGGCCGGACGACCTCCGGGTCGAGCTCCGCGAGGCGTTCTCCGACCGGATCAGGCGCGACGGCCGGGCGGCGTTCTTCCACCCCGACCGCTGGACGTTCGGCCAGGACCTCCACGCCAGCGAGATCGCCGGCGGGCTTGCCGACATCCCGGGGATCGAGCACGTGGTCGCGATCCGGATGCGCCGGTTCGGCGCGACGTCCCCGGCGACCGACGCGATCGTCGGCCTGCGGGCCAACGAGATCATCCTGGTTCGCAACGACCCGGACCGGCTCGAGGCGGGCACGATCACGTTCGAGCTCCAGGGAGGCCGGGCATGATCCCCGAGCTCGACGACGCCTGCAGGCGCGACCCGGGCTTTCCGCGCTGCCCGGCCAACCGCCCGGTGCTGCCGCGGATCCGGCGGCGGATCGGTACCTACGCCGAGATCCGCGCGTTCCTGCTCCGGCGGCTCGACGTCGAGCCCGCTCTCCGTGGCTGGACGCATCGCGGGTCGGACGACCCTGGGATCGCGCTGCTCGAGGGCGCCGCGATCCTGGGCGACATCCTGACCTTCTACCAGGAGCTGTACGCGAACGAGGCCTACCTGCGGACGGCGACCTGGCGGGAGAGCGTCGGGGCGCTCGTCCGGCTCGTGGGCTACCGGCTGGCGCCGGGCGTCGGCGGCCGGGGCGTGTTCGCGCTCGAGGTGCGCGGCACGGAGCCCCTCATCGTCGCCGCCGGCTTCCCGCTCACGGCGCAGGTGAGCGGGATCGAGGGCCCGGCCGAGTTCCAGACGACGGACGCCCTCGTCGCATACCCCTGGCTGAGCCGATTCGCGCTGTGCCGCCCGCTGCTCACGCCCGAGGTCGCGGCGGACACGCGGGAGCTCGCGATCGCTCGTGGCCCGGCCGACCTCGAGCTCCAGCCCGGCCAGCGGCTGATCCTCGGCTCGGGCGGCTCGGCGGACAGCTGGGGGCGCGCGCAGGTCGTGGTGGTCGACGCCGTGCGTGAGCGCCGGGGCGAGACCCTGGTCACGGTGCGCGGCAACCTGCGCGGCGTCGCCCCGGCGCGCGAGCTCGTCGGGTATCGGATCGGCCGCACCTTCCGCCACTTCGGGCACAACGCGCCTCCCCATTGGGTCACGGCGGACGCGAATGGGAATGCCCGGAACGTGGCTGTCGAGCCCACCCGGAGCCTCGGCGCGAGGACGTCCGCCACCACGGACGGGCGCCCGAGCCTCGGGGCGGACGAGATCCCGCTCGACGCATCGGTGTTGGACCTGACGCCCGGCATGGTCGTGGTCTGCCAGCTGACGCAGCCCGGAAGGACGGTGTTCGACCGGGCCGAGTACATCGACCGCACCGAGTTCGGCGCGATCCAGCGGCAGCAGGCGCAGACTGCGGAGGCGTTCGTGAACACCGCCGAGGCGGCGCTCGACGCCGCACGGTCGGCGGTGGGCGGCATCTTCGGCGGCACGGACGGAGGAGCGTCGAGCGGCTGGGCGCCTGCCGAGAGCCTGTCGAGGGCGACGTTGCTCGTCGCCGAGTATCGATCGCCCGCCGGGCGGGTCGACCTCGCGAGGGTTCGCTACGGACGGCACGCGAACATGACCGTCGTCCGCACCGTCGACGGAGTCCGCCAGGGCTCGCTGACCTGGGGGTCGCTCTCGGGGCCGAGCACGATCCTCAGCCTCGACGTCCCGATGTCGGACGACGCCGGCGGCTGGGCGAACATCGCCGACCTGACATTCCACGAGGCGACCAGCCCCGAGCTCAGGTTCCGGGCGGCGCCGGTGCCGTCACAGGACTCGAGCGGCAATCGGCTCGGCTTCGTCGGGACGGGAACCGAGGCGGCCACGCTGGCCGGCAGACGACTGCTCCTCGTGCCGCCGTCCGATGCGCCGACGACCGTGAGCGTCCAGGCGGTCGAGCCCGCGCCCGGCCTGGCGTCCGACCGGCGCGCCCTGCGGATGCTGCGCATCGACACGCCGGTTGACTACGCGGACTTCGGCCCCGAGGCGTCGCCCGTCGTCGTGCACGGGAACATCGTCGATGCGACCCAGGGCCGGCTCGAGCGCGAGGAGGCGATCGGGAGCGGCGACGCGCGGGCCACGTTCCAGACGATGCCGCTGCCCAAGACGCCCTTGACCTACCTCACCACCCCGGGCTCGACGCCCCCCGAGGTCCCGGAGCTGGACGTCTACGTCGCGGGACGGCGCTGGCGACGGGTCGCGTCGCTGTTCGGCGCAGGCCCGGCGGACGAGGTCTACGTCGTCCGCGAGGACGACGGCGGCGCGTCGTGGGTGCAATTCGGAGACGGGCGGACCGGCGCGCGCCTTCCGTCAGGGGCGGACAACGTCGTCGCGCGCTACCGAACGGGCGCCGGCGCGTTCGGACCGCTCCGGCCGCAGACATCGGTGGCAGCCGCGACCCGGCTCGATCGGCTGGACCGGATCCGGCTGCCCGGCGAGGTGACCGGGGGCGAGCGGTCCGAGACGGCGGCCAGCGCGCGCGTCGCCGCACCAGGCAGGATCCAGGCGCTCGACCGGCTGGTCAGCCTCGGCGACTTCGAGGCCGAGGCCCTCGCGGTGGCCGGCGTGTCGCGGGCGAAGGCCGCCTGGCGGCTGGTCGACAACGTCCCGGCCACGGTGGTGACCGTGCTCATGGACGCCGGCCGCGAGACCGAGCTCGATCAAGTACGGCGGATCGTCGCGACCGCGGACCGGCGGCGTGGGGCGGCGCGGTTCCCGGTCATCGTGGTCGGCGGGCGGCGACAGTGCTTCGGCGTCGACCTCCGGGTCGCCGTCGACGGGACCGTCCATGACGCCGACGTGGTCGCCGCGGTCCGCGCCGCCCTGCGCGTGGCCGACGGTGCCGACGAGGACGGGACGGCGGATCGCGGGTTCGGGACGGACGTCCACGCCACGACGATCGAGGGGCTGGCGCAGCGAGTTGCGAGCGTCCGCTGGGTCCGCGTGGACGGGCTCCGACGCATCGCCGCTGCGGCGGCGGTCGCGAGCCGGCTCCGATCGCTGCCGCGCCTCGCCGGGCGTGCGCCCGTCGAGGTCGTCTCCGGCTTCCGGTTCCGCGGTCTCGAACCGTTTGACCTCGTCGAGCGGCTCGCGCCTCGACGGCCGTCGCGCGCCTTGCCCGCGGGCCCCGACGAAATCCTGGCGCTGCGCATGGAGGACCTCGCGGTGGCGATCGTCGCGCCGCAGCGGGAGGCCGATGGATGACGACGCCGCTGCTGCCGCTGTTCGAGCGCCTGCCCGAGATTCACCGCACGAAGGACGGCGAGCCCGAGGGCGAGGGCAAGGACCAGCTCCGCGCGTTCCTCGACCTGATCGACGCCGCGTTCGGCGCGATCCACGCCGACATCTGGCGACTGTACGACGACCTGTTCGTCGAGACGGCATCCGATTGGGCCGTCCCGTACATCGGCGACCTGCTCGGCACGAGCCCGCTCTCTGGCGACCCATGGACGATCCGCGCCGACGTCGCAGATACCATCGCGCTCCGGCGCCGGAAGGGCACGCTCGCCGCCATCGAGCGGCTCACGTTCGACCTCACCGGCTGGGCCATCCACGCCATCGAGCTGCGTGAGAACCTCGCCTGGAGCCAGCACCTCAACCACCTGCGGCCCGACCTCGGCGAGGGTGCCGGGGTGTCGCCACCGGGGCCCGGCCTCGCTGCCCCGCGGCGGGGCGGCACCGTGACGCTTCGCGATTCCGCGCTCCTCAGCCTGATCGGCACGCCGTTCGATCCGTTCGCGCACCTCGCGGACCTGCGTGCGCCGGGACTCGGATCCATCCGCTACAACCTCCCGAACCTGGCCATCTTCCTGTGGCGCCTGGCGCCGTATCGCATCGCGCTTACGAAGCCCGGTGCGGCGAGCGTTCGGTCACCGGCGCCGTCCGCGGCGGCCACGCCCCGCGCAGCGGCGCGCCTGGTGCGGGTCGAGGTCGACCCGCTGGCGCGACCCGTGCGCCTGTTCAACCGCGGTGGCGGCTCGCGCGATGAGGCGCTGGGCTGCTGCGACCACGAGACCCCGGGCACGCCAGACACGCTGACCGAGCTCGACCAGGCGCCGGGCCCGATCCTCGCCCCGCGCCTGACAGACGACACCCCCGCGGGCAACCCTGCCGCCTACGTGGCCGTCGACCCGTACGACCCAGCCTCGCCGGCGGCGACCCGCGACCTGGCCGCCGCCGGGCTCCAACTGTTCGTGCCCGAGGCCTCGTTCGGGACCGGGTCGTGGCAGTTCCGTGCCGCGAACCTGTGCGCCTGGGAACGGGGCCTCGACGCTCCGCTGCTCGACCGCGAGATCGCGATCGATCCCGTGATCGGGCGGCTCCTCGTCGGCGTCGCCTCGGGGGCCGAGGCGGCCGCCCTGCGGCGGGACCTGCGGCTGGGGTTCACGACGGGCGCCGCCGGTCCGGTCGGCGCCCAGCCGCACGACCGCCCGGACGCACCCGAGGCGTGGAACCATGAGCCGTTCGACGCCGTGCGGCTCGTGGACGGCCATGGGTCGGGTCCGACGCTTGCGGACGAGCTCGGGGGCCTCGACACGGCGGCCCGGCCCGTGATCGTCGAGATTGCCGACAGCCTCGTCCACGACCTCGACCTCGCCACCGTCGCCGGAACAGTCCTCGAGGACGGCGGGCCCAACCTCGCCCTGGCACGAACCGTGATCGTCCGGGCCGCGAACGGCGAGCGCCCGATCATCCGCCTGGCGCAGCCGCTGCGCGTCCGCCCCGCGGCGGTCGTCGCAGCCTCGCCCAAGGACCAGCGCGAGCTGGACGAGCGCAACCAGCACCTCGCGCTGCGGCTGGAGGGCCTGTTCCTCACGCGGGGCGAGGGGTTCCCGGCGGGATCGCCGCTGATCGCCCGCGCCGCGCTGAACCGCCTGGAGCTCCACGGCTGCACGCTCGACCCGGGCGGCTGGCGGGAGCGCGACGGCACGCGCACCGCGGTGCAGGCATCGATCGCCCTCCACGCCGGCCACGGCTTCGCGCAGCCCGCCGACGCGACGGCGTTCCGTGAAACGCCGGTGATCGAGGTTCGGCGCGCGATCGTCGGCGCCATCCTCGCGGACGACGACTACACGCTCGAGCTGTGGGACTCGATTGTCGACGCCGGCGCCGGTCCCGCGGACCCGCCGGGGGCGCTCGCCGTCGGCAACGCCACCGATCCGGTCAACGGCTGGGCGCCGCCGGTCACGGTCGCCCGCGTCACGTTCCTCGGCGGCGCCCGCGTCGAGCGCATCGAGGAGGCATCCGGGGCGATCTGGACCCAGTCGCTCCTGGTCCACGACGACCAGGTCGGATGCATCCGGCTTAGCTACCTCTCGGGCGCGGGCGACCGCATCCCCCGGAACGTCGAGTGCGTCCGCGGCACGGACGCGCGCCTGCGGTTCACGAGCGTCGCCTTTGGAGATCCCGGGTACGGCCAGCTCGCGCGGACGACGGACTTCCGCGTGCTCGAGCGCGGCCCGGGCGACGACGAGATGGGCGCCTACGGCTTCCTGCGCGAGGCGCACAAGTGGCGAAACCTCCAGGTCCGGTTCCGCGAGTTCATGCCGCTCGGGATCCGGCCGCTCCTGGTCCCGGTCACGTAGGGAGAGCACGATGGTCGAGCTGGGCGACTTCTCGCGAGCGCTGACGCAGCGCTGGGCCGGCGTGCTCTTCCAGCAGGGGCGCGTGACCCTGGACACCGACGCCACTGCGGCCACGCTGATCGCGGTCGACTGGGAGGACACGGCCGCGTCCGACATGATCGGGTCCGGCGTCGCCGCGATCCCCGCCGACGTGCGTGACTCGCTCCAGGTCGAGACCGCCTCGATCGTCGACGGCATGGTGGAGCTCCTCGTCCAGCCCGGCCGCGCCTGGGCGAACGGGCGCCTCGTGCGGATCGACGGGGACGCGCCCGTGCGGCGCGAGGCGTCCTACCTGGGGCCGCCGGTCCAGGACCCTGGCGCGACGGTCGACTCGATCGGCGCCGGCGTCCGCGACGCCGTCGTGCTCGAGGTCTGGCGAGAGGCGGTCAACGGGTTCCAGGAGCCCGACGAGCTGATCGAGCCTGCGCTCGGCGGCCCTGACACGACCGAGCGCCTGAGGACGGGCGCCTCGATCCGGCTCGTGCGCCTGGATGCCGGCGAGACCTGCGAGACGCTCGGCGACCGGCTGGCCGACGACCGCGATGCGCACGGCCGGCTCACCGTGACCCTCGAGCCACGGGTGGTCATCGGCGGCGATTGCCCCGTCGTCGAGGGCGGAGGCTACCGCGGACTCGAGCACAACCTGTTCCGCATCGAGATCGCGGCGACCGACGACGGCCAGGCGTGGTTCAAATGGTCCCAGTTCAACGGGGGCCTGGTCGGTCGGGCGCTGTTCGACGCCGTCGCCATGCGGGCGACCATCACCGCGAACCTGGCGGCGATCGCGTCGTCCAACCTCGACACGTTCTACCTCGAGGCGTTCGAGTTCAGCGCGGTGGCGGATCGCTGGACGGTCGTCTACGGTGCGACCGTCCAGCTCGACGGCGAGCATCGCCTCGTGCTCCCGGCGGCCCCGGCGTTCGGCACGATCCCCGGCGGTTCGGCCGCGATGTTCATCCGGCTGTGGAATGGCCTCGAGCGGCTCGACGCCTACCCGGCTCCCGGCCCCACACCGTTCCGCGACGGGATCTCGCTGGCCTTCGAGCCGCCCGGCCCCGCGCGCCACTACGTGCCTGGCGACTACTGGACGTTCCCCGTCCGCGCCGGCGACGTCGAGAACGTCGGTCCGTTCCCCACCCATGCGCCACCGGAGGGCCCGGTCGTCGAGCGCGTGCCGCTCGCAATCCTCCGATGGACCGGCGAGCCGCGGCTCGATCGGCGGACGGGAGCCATCGAGGACTGCCGGCGCATCTTCAATCCGCTGACCCGGCTCGGCACGTGCTGCTCGTACCGCGTCGGCGACGGGGTCACGAGCCACGGCGAGTTCGAGTCGATCCAGGAAGCGCTGGACCACCTGCCGGCGGAGGGTGGCGAAGTCTGCGTGCTGCCGGGGACCTACCGCGAGAACGTCCGGCTGGTCATGCGCCGGAATGTGACGATCTCCGGTTGCAGGGGCCGGAGCGTCGTCATAGGGCAGCCGCCGCGCGAGGGCGAGCCTCGGCCGCTGGTGCACGTCGTCAACTCGCAGGGCATCACGGTGACCGGTCTCGCGGTCCAGACAATCGGCGACCAGGTCGGCATCCTGGTCGAGGACAACGTGCCCGAGATCCTCGACCGCGGGCGCGACGTCGCACCGACGGGCGCCACCTCCGCGATCCGCCTGACCGATCTCCTCGTGACGGCCTCGACCCGGGCCGGCATCGAGGTCCACGGGGCACGCGACGTGACGATCCGCGACAACGTGGTCAGCATGGCCGACGTCCGCACGACGTGGCCGGGAATCTTCGCCCAGGGCGAGGACCTGCTGATCGAGCGCAACCTCGTTCGCGTGCAGCGCCGGCTGCCGATCGGGCGGCTCCCCATCGGGAACCTGCCGCGGCTGTTCGCCGCTCGGCCGACGACCGCGGTGGCGCTCGTGCGCCAGCCCGAGGACACGCCCGAGGCTGGCGCCCACGCCGGCGCGCCCACGGCGACGCACGTGGCCGGCGCGACCGGCCCCGCCGTGGCCATGGCGACCCACGCCCTGGCCGCGAGCCCCACGATGCTGGCGGCGCTCCCGGCTGCCGTGGGGTCGGCGGCGCTGACGCCGGTCGCCGCGTCGCCCGCCGTCCTCGAGGCGCTGTTCAGCGCGCCCGGCACGACAGCCCGGCTCGGGCTCGGCGGGATCCAGATCGGGGGCCTCTCGGAACGCGTCCGCCTGGTCGAGAACGTCGTCCAGGGCGGCGCCGGCAATGGGATCACGCTCGGCTCAGTCCGGCTCGTGAACCGCGATGGGATCGACCTCCGGCTCCGGATCGGCTGGATCCTCGACCTCGACCTGGACGACGACGGCAGCCCGTGCCTCCCGGGGCACGTCATCGTGCTCGACCCGCCGGCCGATGCGCCAGCCGACACCCCGATCCCGATGCCGGCCGGGCCGCTGCGCGACGTCTCGATCGAGCGCAACCGGATCCTGGACGCCGGGCTCAACGGCATCGGCGTCGTCGGGTACTTCGGCCGGAGCGAGCTCGGTTTCCGGCGCGTCATCAGCGTCGAAGGGCTGCGGATCGACGACAACGAGATCCGGCGCTGCCTGATGCGGCCCGTATCCGCGCTGAGCGAGGCGACTGCGAGCGCGTCTGGCTTCGGGGGGATCTCGCTCGCCGACGTCGACCGGCTCCTGATTCGGCGGAACGTCATCGAGGACAACGGGCGCGACTACCTCGACCCGATCTGCGGGATCTTCCTGCTCAACGGCGAGGCGGTCGAGATCGCGGACAACCGCATCGTCAACAACGGCGCGCCGACCGGAGAGCCGCCGGCGAACGCACGGCCCGGGCGCCGCGGCGGGATCCACATCGTGACCTGCTCGGCGCCGATCGGGCAACACGTCGCCCTGCTGGCGCGGATCCTGGCCCGGGGCCAGCAGGACGGCACGGCAGCCCTCCGGGTTCGCGACAACGTCGTGTCGCAGCCGCTCGGGCAGGCGCTTACGGTGACGGCCAACGGGCCCGTGTTCGTCCACGGCAACACGTTCACGAGCCTGGGCATCGTCCCTCGGCCCGAGCCGCTTCGGAATGGGCTGTTCGGGTCCACCGTCACGATCTTCAACCTCGGCCGGTCTGCCGAGGAGCGGTCGACGCCAGCGTATTTCACGAATCTCGCAATGGCGAAGGGGCTGGGAGCGTTCAAGCTGGCGACGGATGTCTCGAAGGTCAAGCTCGACGTCGCGCTGCGGCCGGAGGGCGTCGAGGCGGAGTCGATCGCGCCCGGGTTCGTCCAGTTCAGCGACAACCAGTGCTCGTTCGTCGGATCGCTCCTGCGGCCGCCGCGGCTCCTGGGGTCGATCGCGATCAGCCTGGCCGAGGCCCTGGCGTCGATCAAGGCCGTGTCCGCTGCGGGGGGCGGTGCCGGGGTCGCGGGCGGCGCGGGCGCTGCTGGCGGCGCGGGCGCTGCTGGCGGCGCGGGTAGCGGGGCCGTCACCGGACCGGCCGGCGGCGGGTCACCGGCGGGTGGGGCGGGGGCCGTGGCCGGCGCGGTGGGCACCGTCGCCGAGGCGCACCCGATCGTGACCGCAGGCGACCTTGCCGCGGAGGCGGCCGGAGGCGCATCGGCGGGAGGGACGACCTTCTCCGTCGGGGCCGGCGCGGTGAGCGCGACGGCGGGCCCCGCGCTCGTCGCGGCGTCCCGCGCGTCCGTGCGCGTGTCCGAGGTTTCGGACGCCGGAGCGCACGCGATCCTCGGTTCGGGAGCGTTCGGCGAGTTCTCCCACGCGCTTCCCGACTACCCGGTCGCGGAGGCGGTACCCCTGAAGATCGTCGGCGAGCTGGCGAAGAAGCGGTTCGTGCCACTGTCGCCGGACATCCCTGGCATCGTCCGACCGCCCATCAGCCCGGGCGACCTGCTCCCGCTCGACCTGACGCTCCGCCTGTCATCGATCTCGATATGGAGCCTCGACGACGTCGGGGTCCACGACAACCAGTGCCTGACCACGATCCCCGAGGGGACGCTGCTGACGCAGCTGTTCGCCTACGGAAACTCCGTCCGCGCCACGGGCAACCGGCTCAAGGAGGGCGCGTCCGACGCGATCTTCTCGGCGATCACGCTCGGCGGCGTCAACGTCACCGCGCACAACGAGGCGACACACTGCCTGGTCGTCCGCCCACAGCCGGCGGCCAGCCCGGACCGGGTCATCGACGGCCCGAACATCGTCGTCGTCACCGGCGCCCAGCGCGCGTATTGTCAGCGCTTCGAGCGGGTGTTCGGCGACTTCGGGAAGCTGGGAGGCTGACATGGCCGACGAGCGTGAGATCTCGGTCGAGGACCTGGCGGCGATCGTCTCGGGTGGGATCGAGGACGCGGACCAGGCGCGCGCCCGCGGGCTGGCGAGCCTGCTCGAGGTCCGCTTGGCCCGCCTCGAGGGCCTGCGGCGCGAGTTGGAGGTCCGCCGGGTCGTCGACGACGCGGACCCCCGGCTGGCCGAGCTCCAGGATCGGCTGACCGTCGACGAGGTCACGGTGCGGGCACTCGACCTGGAGGCTCTCCGGGCGGTCACGCCGCCGGCGGCGCCGGACGAGGAGGCGGCCACGATCGACGGGCGGATCCTGGTCACGGGCGACGAGCTTCCCGCGGGTGCCCGGGCCAGGCTGCGCGACGCCGGGGGCAAGCTCGTGCGCGGCGTCGAGAGCCGCCTCGACGCGAGCGGCGCCTTCCGGTTGACGGTGCCGGCCGAGGAGCGCGGCAAGCCCCCGGCCTTCACCGTGGTCGTCGTCGACGAGCACGACCGGGAGATCGCCCGCGACGAACGGGCGGTGGCCCCTGGGGCTGGCAGCGTGGAGTACCGCGAGATTCCGCTGAAGCGTGCCGTGGCGGCGGCGGCCGCCGGATCGGCACCTGAGACGCCGGCGACTCCCAAGCCGCGGACGAGGCGTGCAGCCGGCGGCGCGACGCCCGCGACCGGAGCGGCGACGGCCGCGGATGCCGGGATGCCGGCGTCCCCCAAGCCGCGCAGGGAACGCACAGGCGGAGCGACGACGGGTGGGGCGGGCCGGACGACACCGCCGACGTCCGGACGTCGGCGGACCGGTGGCGCGACGACCGGGACCACGATCACCCCGCCGAGCGACCGGACCCCGTCGGCATCGACGCGGCGGCGAACGACCCGCCCGGGCTGACCCATGACCGCCGCCGCCGCTCCCGCCGCCCCGACCCAGGCCAGAGTCCCGGCGACCGCGCACGCGGCACCGGGCCCGTCGCCGGTCGTCCGGCGCGAGCCCGCAGTCGACCCCCTGGCGGGGCCGGCGGGTG
>Ga0154724_1113_pt8 | contig 17964 bp, 13 predicted proteins | sample Rifle2008BG16ft_FD_105732 | JGI IMG/M metagenome (GOLD analysis project Ga0154724, IMG submission 105732) | Chloroflexi bacterium RBG_16_72_14 | reverse complement strand
GCGAGTATGGCCGGGTGCGGGCACTCACCAGCGCGTCGTTCGCCGTGGCCAGCGTGGCGCTCGGGCTGGTCTACGGGGTGGCCGGGTACGGGCCGGCCGCGCTGGTGTTCGGGGTCTTCGGCGTGGCCACGGCCATCGCCGGCGGGCGGGTGCCGGACCTGGGCCGCGCCACGCTGGCAGCCCACCGACGGGGCGGCGCGATCCGCGAGGCGTTCGCGGTGCAGCCGGCGCTGCCGCGGATCCTGGTCGCGATCGGGCTGGTGTACAGCGGCGTCCTCGCCGGCTTCACGTTCCTGCCGCTGCGGATCGTGGAGCTCGGGGGCGGTGCGCCGGAAGTGGCGATCGCGTCCGCGGTATCGGCCGCGGTGGAGATCGGCGCGATGGTCGCGGCCGGTCGCCTCGTGCCGCGGATCGGGCTGCGGGTGCTGTTCGGGGCGTCGGCGCTGCTGTACGCGGTCTCGCTCGCGCTGTGGGGCGTGCTGCCGTCACCCGAGGCGATCATCGTCTCGCGCCCCGTCTCCGGGGTCGGCTACGCGGGGCTGTGGATCGCAGGCGTGATGACGATCCAGCGACTCCTGCCGGCGCACCTCCAGGGCTCGGGCCAGGCGTTGTTCACGATCACGGCGACGGGCGTCGCGGGCGTGCTCGCCAACATCGGCGGCGGCCTGGTCTACGGTGGCCCGGGCGCGGGCACGCTGTTCGCGATCGCCGCCGGGCTGGCCGTCGCGGGCGCGGTGGTTGGGTGGACGGCGCTGCCGGACCGCGGTGCGCCCTCGGGCGCTCGGCCGGAGCCGGAGTCGGTCCCGGGCGCCTGAGGATCGTGCGCCGGGCGACGGGGCCCCGCCGGGCGACGGGCGCTCGCCGCGCGTGCCCGACGCGTGCTCAGGCGGCGCGGGCGCGGGCGGCCTCGTCGGCCCGCCGGTCGAGCAGGCGCCGGAGGGTCGGGCCGCTGTTGACCAGGGCGATCCCGGCGATGATCAGCAGCGTGCCCGTCACGCGGTAGAGGGTGACCGGCTCGCCGATCAGGGTGCCCATCAGGATGCCGACCAGCGGCAGCAGGTAGGCCACCATCGACGTCCGCGTGGCACCCCAGCGCTGCAGGATCGTGAAGTAGCACAGGTAGGCGAAGCCGGAGCCCAGGATGCCGAGCCAGACCACGGCGACGATGGCCTCGGGCTCCGGGTGGACACGGCTGAAGGGCTGGTCGATGACGAGGGCCAGCAGCGTGATGATGAGGGCCGCGAAGGCCACCTGGAACAGCGCCGGGATCATGGGCCGGAGGCCGTGCACATTGCGCTTCGCGTACACGTTGCCAACGCCATAGCACAGGCTCGAGCCCAGCATCATCAGCTCGCCGGTGAGATCCGCGTCCGAGAGGTTCACGAGGTCCGGGGCGACCAGGACGATGACCCCGGCGAACCCGACCGCGAGGCCGGCGACCCGGGGCATCGTGATCCGCTCGTCGGGGAGGAACAGCGGCGCGAGCACGATCACGGTGAGCGGCACCGTGGCGTTGAGGATCGATGCCAGGGCGGAGTCGATCGTCTGCTCGCCCACGGTGATCAGGATGAACGGCAGCACGATGTTGACCACGCTCATCACGAGCAGGTGCCCGTACATGCGGGCCCCGCGAGGCAGTCGCTCGCGCGCCAGGGCGACGACCGTGGCGAGGAACGCGCCGCCCAGCAGGAGTCGGCCTGCGATGAGCGTCAGCGGCGGCAGCGTCTCCACGCCGATCTTGATCCAGAAGTAGGAGGACCCCCACAGGAATCCGAGGGCGAGGAACAGGATCCAGGTGGTCGGGCCGGCGCGCTGCATCGCGGGAGCATACGCGTCCTTGGCCCACGTGGGTAGGCCAACCTATGGGACATGATGACCGGCGAACGCGGGACCGATGGCCCGTTGCGCTCGCGGTCGCGATCGGCCAGAATTCATCATTCGATGAATTACGGTCACAGCCGGAAGGAGCCGCCCGTGGTATCCGAGGTCCTGCCCGACATCGAACGGGATCCCGGCGCCCGGCCCGCCATCCGTGCGGCGGGCCTGGTCAAGACGTTCGGCACCATCCGCGCCGTGGACGACGTCTCGTTCGACCTGGCGCCCGGCCGGATCTACGGCCTGCTCGGCCCCAACGGCTCCGGCAAGACCACCCTGATCCGGCTCCTCACCGGGATGGCCCGGCCGGCTGCCGGCACGGTGGAGGTCCTCGGGGTGGCGATGCCGTCGCGGCCAAACCTGAGCCGGATCGGCTACATGACCCAGAGCGACGGCGTGTACCCGGCGCTCACGGTGGGGGAGAACGCGCGGTTCTTCGCCGCGGCCTATGGGGTGACCGGCGATGCCGCCGTGCTCGACGCCCTCACGCTGGTCGACCTCGCGGACCGCCAGGGCGACGTCACGAGCACGCTGTCGGGCGGCCAGCGCCGCCGGCTCTCGCTCGCCTGCGCGCTCACGCACCGGCCGCCGGTCCTGTTCCTCGACGAGCCCACGGTGGGGATCGACCCGCTGCTCCGCGTCCAGTTCTGGGGCCACTTCCGGACGCTGGCCGAGGCCGGGACCACGATCGTCGTCTCGAGCCACGTGATGGACGAGGCCGACCGCTGCGACGAGCTCCTGTTCATGCGCTCGGGCCGGGTCATCGCCCGGGGCACCGGCCGCCAGATCCGGGACCGGGCGGGTACCGACGACCTGGAGCAGGCCTTCCTCGCCTTCGCCAGCGAGAACGGAGTCGGCCGATGAATGCGCGACGGCTGCGGGCCATCTTCCGGCGCGTCGTCTCGGAGTTCCGTCGCGACCACCGCTCCATCGCGCTCCTGTTCGCCGCGCCGATCCTCATGACGGGCCTCATCACCTTCATCGTCCGGGAGGGTCAGGCGCCCTCCGTCACGGTAGCGCTGGTGCACGGGGGCAGCCCGATCGGGCAGGTCGTGTCCGACCGGCTCCGGTCGGCGCTCGAGGCCGAGGACATCACCGTCATCGCCGCGGTCGACGAGTCCGCGGCTCGCGCCGCAATCACCAACGGTCAGGCTGACGTGGGCGTGGTGCTGCCCGTCGACCTGGGACGGCCCGGCGCCACGATCACGGCCATCACGAATGGCATGGACCCCATCGGCGAGGGCACCCAGCTCGGGATCGTCCGCGGGATCCTGGTCGCGACGGCCACCGCCGCGCTGGACGCGCCGCTCCCGACCGTGGAGCACGCGACCGCGTACGGCGTGCCCACGGACGACCCGATCGCTCCGTACGCTCCGGCAATCGTGGGGTTCCTGGCGTACTTCTTCGTCTACATCCTGACCGGCATCAGCTTCCTCCGGGAGCGGACAGGCGGCACGCTCGAGCGCCTGATGGCCACGCCGGTCACCCGGGGCGAGATCGTCACCGGGTACACCCTCGGGTTCACGCTGTTCGCCGGGCTGCAGGTCGCGCTGCTCATGATCTGGTCACTGGGGACGATCCGGGTACCGGCGATCGGCCCGCTGCCCGAGTTCGCGATCGGCCTCGGAGTGGCGACTGCCGGCAATCCGGCCGTCGCGTTCCTCGTCGTGCTGCTGCTCGCTGTGGGCGCGGTGAGCCTGGGCATCTTCCTGTCGACCTTCGCCCGGACCGAGCTCCAGATCGTCCAGTTCATCCCGCTGGTGATCGTGCCGCAGTTCCTCCTGTCCGGGATCCTGTTCCCGATCAGCGGGCTGCCCGAGATCCTGCAGCCGCTGGTCGGGCTGATGCCGGTCTCGTACGCGGTGGACGGGCTGCGGCAGGTGTTCATCGCGGGGGCGGACCTGAGCTCAGGCTCGCTGCAGCTCGACCTGCTCGTGCTGGCGGTGATCGCGGCGTTCTTCGGGTTGATCGCGTCGCTCACGATCCGCCGCGAGGTGGCATGAGCCGGGTCACCCATGGCGCCGGCGGCGGCCCGGCGGGCAATGCCCCGGGCCCGCGCCGGGCGGGACGCCGGCCGGGATCGGCCGACACGCGGGGCCGGATCCTCGAGGCGGCCCGGGCGGCATTCGCCGAGCGCGGGTTCGACGCGGCGACGATCCGTGACGTCGGCGCGCGCGCGGGCGTTGATTCGGCGCTCGTCCACCACTACTTCGGGACCAAGCTGCGCCTGTTCGTGGCCGCGATGGAGATGCCGGTGGACTTCGGCGCCGCCGCGCCCGCGATCCTGGCGGGTCCCCCGGACGGAGTGGGCGAACGGTTCGCGGGGTTCGTCCTCGAGCTGTGGGACCGCCCCGAGGTCAGACCGCTGCTGCTGGGCGTGGTGCGCTCCGCGTCCACCGACCCGGTGGCCGCGGCGATGCTTCGCCGGATGCTCGCGGAGGGCCCGCTGCTCACCCTTGCCACGGCCCTCGACCGGCCGGACGCGGCACTCCGCGCGGCCCTCGCCGGGTCGCAGCTCATCGGGCTCGCGATGGCCCGGCTGATCGTGGGCGTGGAGCCGCTGGCGTCCGCCGATCGCGAGATGCTGGCCCGGACCGTCGGGCCCACGATCCAGCGCTACCTGGTCGGGGATCTCGCCGGCGCCGAAGGCCGATAGACTCGGACCTGATGCCGCCCCACGATCCCGCCGCCGAGGCCCGGCTCGCCCGCCACCCCGCCGCCCTCCGCGACGCGCTCATCGCGCTCGACCCGGTGGCCGCCGCGCACCCCGACGACGTGCGTGTGGTGCGGGCACCGGGCCGCGTGAACCTGATCGGCGAGCACACCGACTACAACGCGGGGTTCGTGCTCCCGGTCGCCATCGACCTCGGCATCTCGGTCGCCCTCGTCCCCACCGACGACGGCCGCGCGGCGCTGACGCTGGCGGCGACCGGCGAGACCGGCGCCTTCGACGTCGGGCGGGTGGGGGAGCGCCGCGGCTCGTGGCTCGACTACGTGGCGGGGATGGCGTGGGCGCTGGGCGAGGCCGCGAGATCGAGCGAGGCGGCGACCGGGCCGCGCGGCTTCCGGGGGCTGCTGGCATCGGACCTGCCGCAGGGGGCCGGGCTGTCGTCCTCGGCGGCGATCGAGGTCGTTGCGGCGTGGGCGCTGTCCGGGGGCGATCGCCCGCCCCTCGATCCGATGGACCTCGTCCACGTCGTCCAGCGCTCGGAGAACGGCTACATCGGGCTCAACAACGGGATCATGGACCAGTTCGCGTCGATCTTCGGCGAGCCGGACCGGGCGTTGCTGCTGGACTGCCGGTCGCTCGAGCACCGGTCGATCCTGCTGCCGCTGGACGAGGTCGCGCTGGTCGCCTGCCACTCCGGCTCGCCCCGGACGCTGGAGTCGTCTGCCTACAACGAGCGCCGGGCGCAGTGCGAGGCCGCGGTGGCGGCCATCGCGGCCCTGGCGCCCGGCGTGACCGCCCTGCGCGACGTCTCGCCGGCGATGCTAGATGTGGTGCGAGACCGCCTGGACCCGGTCGCCGCCCGGCGGGCGGCGCACGTCGTCGAGGAGAACGCGCGCGTCCTGGACACGATCGCGGCGTTCGAGGCGAGCGACCTCGCGGCGGTTGGGCGGCTGTTCTACGCCAGCCACGCCTCGCTGCGCGACCTGTACGAGGTCAGCAGCCCGGAGCTGGACGCCTTGGTGGACATCGCCCGCGCCACGCCCGGCGTGATCGGCGCCCGCCTGACCGGCGCCGGCTTCGGCGGCTGCACGATCAACCTCGTGCGACGCGAGGCCGTGGGCGCGTTCCGCACGGCGGTTCTGAGCGCCTACCCGGCTCGGACGGGCCTCACTCCGCGGGTGTTCGCCGTAGAGGCCTCGGCCGGGGCGGCGCGCCTGGCCTGAAGCGGTCCGCGTCCGACCCTCCGGCACGTGTCGCCCGGGGCGCCGCGGGTCACGGCTCGGAAAGCCGCGATTCCGGGTCCAGGCGGCTTGACTCCGGCTTGCGGAACAGGTATCGGACCTCGTGGCCCGGCGCTGGGTTCGATTCGGGTCGACTTCCGGCTCGGGAAGCCGAGAGCGGGCCGTGAAGCGCAGGAATCGCGGCTTGGCAAGCAAGGTCAGGCGAGCGCCACGCCGCGGCCCGGGCGGACACCGCCTGGACGGCTCCCTGCTCCGCGAGCGCCCGGGGGATCACGCTCCCGCTCCTCGACGCCTGGGCTGGATCCGGCGCAGCTCGAACAGGCGCGCGGCGAAGTCGCCGCGGATGAAGCGGATCGCGTCGAACACGGCGCCCGCCGGCATCGGGTCCGGGGGCTCGATGCCCAGGCCCACCGCCATCAGCTCGTCGCCGGCGCGCTCCACGCTGCCGACCGGCGCCCCGAAGCCGTCCGCCCAGGTGGTGACGCGGTAGCGGGCGTCCGGGTCCAGCCCGCGCAGGCGGAGCCGATTGCGCACGGGCTGCGGGTGGGCGAGCACCCGGTAGTGCCCCACGACCGCGCGTTCGCCGCTCGCGTCGACCACCATCCACGCGGTCTCGTTTCCGTCGCCCTCGAACGGGCTCCGCAGCCGCAGGAAGCGCCCGTACTGGAGCAGCTCGCGGCGCTCGAGGTACCACGCGACCTGCCGCGCGACCTCGGCCAGGTCGGCGTCGGTCATGGCGGTCGGGTCCAGCTCGTACCCGAACGCGCCGAACATCGCCACCGCCGCCCGGGTGAACAGCGGGGTGATGCGCCCGGTCTGGTGGTTGGGCACGGCGGCCACGTGCGCGGCCATCGACGACAGCGGGTAGGCGAGCGAGGTGCCCCACTGGATCGCCAGCCGCTCCACGGCGTCGGTGTCGTCGCTCGTCCAGGCCTGGGGGGCGAAGGCCAACAGCCCGGGGTCGAAGCGGCCGCCGCCGCTGGCGCAGGACTCGAACAGGGTGTCCGGGAACCGGGCGGTCAGGCGCCGGTACAGCTCGTACACGCCGAGGATGTAGCGGTGGAACAGCTCGCCCTGCCGGTCCGGGGGCAGTGACGGCGTCCACGGCTCGGTAATGTTGCGGTTCATGTCCCACTTGACGTAGTCGATCGGGGCGGAGGACAGCACCGCGACCAGCGCCTCGGTCAGGTGGTCCACGACCTCGGGGCGCGACAGATCGAGCACGAGCTGCTGCCGGCTCTCCGTCCGCGCCCGGCCCGGCACGCCGATCGCCCAATCCGGGTGGGCCCGGAACAGGTCGCTGTCCGGGTTGACCATCTCGGGCTCGATCCACAGGCCGAACCGCAGCCCCAGCGCGCGCACGTCGCGCACGAGGGCCTCGAGGCCGTCCGGGAGCTTGCGCCGGTCCACGATCCAGTCGCCCAGCGAGGAGTCGTCGTTGTCGCGCCGCCCGAACCAGCCGTCGTCGAGCACGAACAGCTCCACGCCCAGCGCCTTCGCCCTGGCGGCGATGGCGACGAGCCGGTCGTGGTCGAAGTCGAAGTAGGTGGCCTCCCAGTTGTTGAGCACCACCGGACGGGGGCGGTCGCGCCACGGGCCGCGGGCGAGACGGGACCGGTACAGGGCGTGGAACGCCTCGGACAGGCCGCCGAGCCCCTCGGCGGAGAACGCCAGCACGGCCTCCGGCGTGGTGAATGTCGCACCCGGCTCCAGCCGCCACGAGAACGCCTCGGGGTGGATGCCGATCCGGAGCCGGGTCGTGTGGAACGGGTCCACCTCGGCTTCCGCGAGGAAGTTGCCCGAGTACACGAGCGACAACCCGATGGCCTCGCCGGCGTCCTCGGTCGCGTGCTCGCGGCGGAGCGCGAGGAACGGGTTGTGCTCGAGGCCGGACGCGCCCCGCAGGCTTCCCACGGACTGGCGGCCCGGGATGAGCGCCCGGTCGTGAACGTAGCGCTCTCGCGCCCACGTGCCGCTGAGTGTCACGAGCCGCCAGCCCGCGTCCGGCAGGTCGAGGACCGCGCTCATCGCGCACCGGACGGTGAGCGCAGCACCGCCGCCGTTGGCGAGCGTGAGCGAGCGAGCGAGGACGGGTCGATCCGCGAACATCGTGGTCCGCACCGTGACCAGCAGCCCGGTCGGCTCGTCGCGCAGGTCGATCTCGAGCGTCTCGGCCTCGGCGGGGTCCTCGGCATACGTGGAGGGGAGGCCGGGGAGCTCGGGCTTGCCGGGCTCGACGCGGTGGCCCGCATAGCGGAGGTCGAGCACGGTCGACCCGTCCGGCCCCTCGACGACCAGGGCGGGCACCCGGAAATCGCCCACGCCCGGCACCGGGACCTCGAGCGCGACGGGCTCCCCGACCCGGTTCGTGAACCCGGCGAACGCGGCCGGCCCGAGGTGTCGCAGCGAGGCACCCACGCCCAGGGGCGCGCCCGCGTGGAGGTGGCCCAGCCAGCCGTTCTCGAGCACCCGCATCGCGAAGCTGACCCGGCCGTTGGCGAGGTGCCACTCGCGGGCGGCGGGGTCCCAGTGGACCGTCATCCGGCGGTGTCCTCGGTCGTGAGCGTCCAGCTCCAGCGGTAGGTGCCGGGGCGCAGCACGTACGCCTCGAGCGTATCGGGGCCACAGCTCGCGGTGCCGAGGCCGCGGTGCGCCGCGTCGAGGTGGACGAATGTCTCGGCCCGGGGTCGGACCTCGACGTCATGGGTGGCGGCGTCGAGGTCCGCGGCCGTCACGTGGAGCACGGAGACCTGCGAGGGGCGTGCGAGGTCCACGCGGACAGTCCCGTCGGGGCACGCGACCCGGAGCCAGCGCGTGTCGGCGTGGCCGCCGTTCTCCTGAGGCCGCACGTAGGGCGTGAGCTGCTCGGTCACGGTGGATGCCCACCGCCCGATGCGCCCGCCGCGCCGGCGGTCCGGGTACGTCTCGTGCGGCCCGCGCCCGAACCACTCGAACGACTCGTGGGATCCGCGGAGTGTGAGCACCGTGCCCACCCGCGGCAGGTCCTCGATGACGGCCGGCACGGCGACCGTCTCCTCGACCCGGATCCGGCCGTCTGGCGCGACGGCGTAGCGCACCGTGTGCGGTAGCTCGATCCCGGCCGCCGTGGTCCACGTGGCGCGGACGGTGACCGCGTCGGCCGCCCGCTCGATCCCGTCCAGCCGGCGCGTCAGCGAGCCCAGCCCCCAGCCGGCCCATCGTCCGGCCATGCCCCCGATCCGGTCGTTGTCGGTCGGGGCGCGCCACAGGGACAGGGCCGGCGGTGCCGCGAACGCGGGGTGGAGGAGTTGCCCCGCCTCGTCCAGCTCGACACCGCCGGTCCAGCCCACGGCGGCCTGATCGGCCGCGGTGCCGGGCGCGTCGCCGTCGAGCGGCACCTGCGCCCAGCCCATCTCGTACCCCGCGGGCGCCCACTCGGCGTCGTCCGCCGTCAGGAATCGCAGCGTCAGCCAGCGCTCGCCGGCGCCCGCCTCGGGCAGGCGAAAGCCCGGGACGGCGACCTCTGCCGAGGCGCCCGGCGCGACCGGCGGCAGCGGCAGCTCCCCGTCCGCCACGGCCTCGCCGTCCACCGAGACCTCCCACCTGCCGCGCAGCCACGCGAGGTCACGGAAGTCGCCGCGGTTGGTGAGCGTCAGCCGTCCCTCGCGCGCGGCCGCGACGGCCGCGGCGTCGGCCGCCACCCGGACCGGCGCGGCGAGGTGCAGGTGCTCGAAGATCGCCGGCTTGGGGCTGCGGTCCGGGAACGTGATGCCGTCGATGCAGAACACCCCGTCGTTGGGCAGGTCGCCGAAGTCGCCGCCGTACGCGTGGCGCTCCGTGCCGTCCGGGAGCCGCTGGACGAGGCCGTGGTCGCGCCATTCCCAGATGAACCCGCCCTGGAGCCCGGGCGTCGCCTCGATCGCGTCCCAGTATTCGGCGAGCGTCCCGTTGCTGTTGCCCATCGCGTGGCTGAACTCGCACATCACCAGCGGGTGGCGCTGGGTGCCGGACGTCGCGTGGGCGACGAGCGCGGCGATCGGCGGGTACATCGGGCACACGATGTCGCTGGCCGTCTGGCGGCTCGCCCAGTCGAACCGGATTGCGCCCTCGTAGTGGACCGGCCGGGACGGGTCCGCGCGGCGCACCCAGCCCGCGGCGGCGTCGTGATTGGCGCCGTAGCCGGACTCGTTGCCCAGCGACCAGGCGATGATCGACGGGTGGTGGCGGTCGCGCTCCACCATCCGGGACACCCGGTCGACGAACGCGGCGCGGTAGCGGGGGTCGTGGCACACGTCCTCGTACCAGCCGTGGGACTCGATGTCGGCCTCGTCGATGACGTACAGCCCCAGCTCGTCGCAGGCGTCGAGGAACGCCGGGTCGTTGGGGTAGTGCGAGGTCCGCACGGCGTTGAAGCCCCAGCGCTTCATCGCGACCACGTCGGCCCGCAGGTCCTCCGGGGCGACCACGCGCCCGGTCCGGGGGTCGAAGTCGTGGCGGTTGACGCCCCGGATGAGCACGGCGCGGCCGTTTACGAGCAGTTCGGTGCCCCGGACCTCCACCCGCCGGAACCCGACCCCGCGCTCCACCCGCTCCACCGGCGAGCCGTCGGGCGCCAACAGCGACACCGTCAGCCCGCGCAGGGCGGGCACCTCGGCGGACCACGGCGTGACCCCCGGGACCCGGGCCGTCAGCCGCACCCGCCCGACGCGCGGCGGCCGCACGACCGGCTCCGCCTCCCGCCAGCGCGCGACGTCGTCGGGCTCGGCGAGGACCCCGGCGGCGGTGAGGCTCTGCAGGTCCAGGATCCCGCGCCGCGGCGGTCCCGGGACCACCCAGTCGCCGGGCCCGGGGGGCGGCGGCGGCGCGTCTGGGACGACCGCCGACAGCGGCTCGGCCAGCCCGTCGATCGCGGCCTCGACCCGCCAGCCGGGCCCCAGCGTCGCGTCCCCCCAGCCCAGGCCCACGTCGAGCGCCAGCGTGCCGGTGCGCCCGTCCGCCTCGAGCCCCGCGTCGATCGCCAGGTCCGCGAGGTACACGGGCCCGGTCGCATACAGGAACACGGGGCGCGTGATCCCGCCGTGCCACCACTGGTCCTGGTCCTCGATGAACGACGCGTCGGACCACTTGACGACGGTCAGCCGCAGCTCGTTCGTGCCCGGCCGCAGGAAAGCGGTGACGTCGAACTCCGCCGCCAGGTGCGAGTCCTTGCTCACCCCGACCTCGGCGCCGTTGAGCGCGACGATGAGCACGCTCTCCGCGGCGCCGACATGGAGCACGACCCGCCGCCCGGCCCACGCCGCCGGCAGCTCGAAGGCACGCTCGTAGACACCGGTCGGGTTCTCGGCCGGGGTCTCCGGCGGCCGGTGGGGGAATGGCATCTGGACATTCGTGTAGACCGGGTGGTCCCACGTGTCCTGCATCGTCCAGCAGCCGGGCACCTCGATCGGACGCCAGGCACGTTCGTCGCCGACCGGGGCCTCGGCAGGTCGGTGCAGCAGCTGGAACCGCCAGGTCCCATCCAGCGACAGGCGGTCGTCGTGGGGGACGGCGTGCATCGGCAGCCGGCCGCGGGCGGTCAGCCCGGGGTCGGCCCACGGCGCGGGCATCATGCTGCGGAACCTCCTGAAGCCAGGCCGGGCCGGGTCCTCCGGGCGTCGGCCGGGCGCGCGGCTACCCCTTCGTCGAGCCTAGGGTCAGGCCGGCCACGAAGTGTTTCTGGAGCGCGAAGTAGACGATCAGCGTCGGCAGCGCCACGAGCAGCGAGCCGGCGGCGAGCAGGTTGTTGTCGGTGAAGAACTGGCCGGACAGGTTGTTGAGGGCCGACGTCACCGGGAACTTGTCCCCTGTGCGCAGCAGCAGGATGCCCCAGAAGAAGTCGTTGTAGATCCACGTGAACTCGAGCGTAGCGAGCGCGGCGAGGGCGGGCCGGGCCAGGGGCAGGAGCACGCTCCAGTACGTCCGCCACACCGACGCCCCGTCCATGACCGCGGCCTCGTTGAGCTCCCTGGGAACCTGCTTGAAGTAGTTCGACAGCACGAAGGTGCAGAAGCCCAGCTGGAACGCGATGTGGATCGCGATGATGCCGAAGAACTGGTCGTACCAGATCCCGTTGTCGGACGCCGGCTGGGGCAGCGGCAGCGCGAGGTACATGCGGTACAGGGGGGTGATCACGACCTGCTGCGGCAGCAGGTTGCCGGCCGTGAACAGCATCAGCAGCGCGATGTTGAACCGGAAGCTGTAGCGAGACACCGCGAACGCGATCATCGAGGCGAAGAACAGCACCAGGACCATCGCGGGGACCACCACGATCAGGGTGTTGAGGAAGTGCTGGGGCAGCTCCGCGTCGCTCCACGCCTTGAAGAAGTTGTCGAGGTTGTAGGCGCCGCCGACTGATACGTAGCCGAGGCGGGCGGTCTCGCCGTAGGGGCGGATCGAGGTGTACACCGCCCAGGCCAGCGGGAAGATCCACACCAGGCTGATTGCGATCAGGAACGCATGCGTGCCGTAGCGCGGCCGGCGGTGCGTCCTGCCGACGATTCCGGTGGCGGCGCGCGGGGCGAGGACGTCGACGGTCACTCGGGCATCTCCCGCATCGTGCGGTAGAGGTAGAAGATGATCGGGCCGATCGAAATGAGGAGGAGGATCACCGCGATCGCGGACCCGAACCCGATGAGGCTCGCCTCGCCGAGCAGGTTGGTGGTGATCAGCACCGACAGGAGCTCGAGGCCGTTGAGGCCCTTGTTGATGATGTACACGATGTCGAACGCGCGCAGCGACTCGATCACCGTGACCACCAGGACCACGACGTTGATCGGGGCGAGCACCGGGAACACGACCTGGAAGAACGTCTGGCGGGCGTTCGCGCCGTCGATCGCGGCGGCCTCGCGCAACGTGTTGTCCACGCTCTTGAGCCCGGCCAGGTAGAGGACCATGATGTAGCCGACATGGCGCCAGCCCGCGGCGACCAGGACCGCGGCGAGGTTGAGCCCCTTGGTGCCCAGCCAGTCGATCTGGTCCGGGGTGCCGGCGATGCCCAGCGCGTTGTTGATGAAGCCCTGGCCCGGCGAGTAGATCAGCTCCCAGATGAAGCCCACGATCGCGAGCGACAGCACGACCGGCATGTACAGGACGCTCTGGTAGATCCGCGTCCCCCGGATGTTCTGGTCGAGGATCACCGCGAGCAGCATGCCCAGCGGCGTGGCGATGAACAGGAACGCGCCCAGCCACATGAAGTTGTGCTGCACGGCGGGCCAGAACGGCGGGTAGATGTTGACCAGCGTCTCGTAGTTCCGGGTGCCGATCCACTTGATGTTCTCGAGCCCGCCGATGCCGTTCCAGCTCGTGAACGAGAGCACGATCGAGCCGATCGTCGGGATCCAGATCAGGAAGATGTGGATGAACGCCGGCACCCCCACCATCAGGGCGAGGACCATCCTGTCGCGCCGGGTCAGGACGCTGAAGTGGCGTCCCCGGCGGCGCGCGGGCGCGACGCCGCCCGGCTGAGGCGCGAACGCCCCGCCGGAGTCGACCGGCGGGGCGTACGGCGGAACGGAGTAGTCGGCCACGACCCGTTCCCTGGTCGCTGGGTCAGACGGCGATCACAGCGGCGGCAGGCTGTCGTAGAACGCCTGGACGCCGGACAGGAAGCCGTCGAGGTCCTGGGTCGGCTCGCCCAGGAACGTCTGCAGGAAGCCCTGCATGGCGTTGGCGCCCGCGAAGTCCGGCCGGGTGTCCCGGTCGAGGAACTGCGCGATCTTGTTCGAGCCGCCGATGATCGTGGCCATCGACTTCTGGAACGGCGTGTAGGCGCTCGTGTCCGCGTCCTTGGCCGCCGCCACGTTGTTGGGGCTGGACTTGAGGAAGATGTCCACGGCCTCGCCGCTGGCGAGGAACTCCATGAACGCCTTGGCCTGCGGGAGGTTCTTCGCCTTGGCGCTGACCATGAACCCGTCGATCGGGGCGTCGATGCCCATCTCGGCGTCGTACTCGGTCCCGAACAGCGGGAACGGGAAGAAGTCGAGGTCGTCGTGGACGGCCGGGTCGGTCGCCTGCTCGCCAGCGAACGTGCCCAGGAAGTACATGCCGGCCTTGCCGCCGATCATGTCCTGGGCCGCTTCCTGCCAGGTCTTGCCCAGCGGCTGCGGATCGAAGTAGGGGAGCAGCTCCGCCCACTTCTCGAACACGGCCTTGGTCTTGGGGTCCGTCCACTTCTCGGTGCCGGCCATCAGGCCGACGTGGAAGTCGTAGCCGTTCATCCGCATGTTGAGGATGTCGAACGTGCCCATCGCGGGCCAGCCGTCCTTGTCCCCGAAGGCGAGCGGGATGAGGCCGTCGGCCTTCATCTTGTCGCCCAGCGCGGTGAACTCGTCGATCGTCTTGGGGATCGTGTAGCCCTTCTCGGTGAACAGGCTCTTGCGGTAGATCACGACCCACGGGTAGTTGTAGAACGGGATGAAGTACTGCTTCCCGTCGTCGCCCGTGGACGCGGTCTTGAACGCCTCGGAGAAGTTGGCGGCGACGGTCCCCCACACGTCGCTGATGTCGGTCGCGAGGCCTTGCGCGGCGAAGAACCGCATCCGGTAGCCGGCGAACCAGGTGAACGCGTCGTCCGGCGTGGCCTGGAGGTACGCGTTGATGGTGTCCTGGAACTTGCCGTGCTCGACCGTGTTGACGGAGACGTCGATGCCGGTCTTGGCCTTGAAGGCGTCGACCACCGCCTGCATGGCGGTCTTGGGGACGTCGTCCGAGTAGTTGGACCCGAAGGTCATGCTGCCGCCGATGGACGGGGCCGCGCCCGATGGACCGGTGCCTCCGGACGGAGCGGTGGTGGCGCCTGACGATCCGCAGGCGGCCAGGAAGGCGGAGACGCCGCCCAGCGCCGCGACCGCGGCGCCGCCCTTCAGCACCTGCCGGCGCGTGACGGATCGGAGGCCGTCGAGTTCAGCCATATGAGAACCTCCTCGGTGGCCCTCCGCGCGACGCATCTGCGGGGCAGGGCCACGACCGGATTGTTGCGACCGGGTGGCAGAATGTCAAGACACTCGCGCGTGTTCGAACAATCTTTCTTGTGCGAGTCCGTTGACTTTCGACCGGCGGCGGAGTGAAGATACGGCTGGCTGCCGGTCGCGGTCGCCCTGCAGCAGCGAGTCCAGGAGCGGAGGGCATGCTCGCCCGCCAACGCCAGGCCTTCATCCTCGAGCGGGTGCGCGAGGTTGGGGCGGTCCGCGTCGCGGACCTCGCCCGCGAGCTCGAGGTGTCGGACATGACCGTCCGGCGCGACCTCGAGATCCTCCACGATCAGGGGCTCCTGGAGAAGGTCCACGGCGGTGCCACCGCGATCTCCGGGCTGGCGTCCTACGAGCCCGGGTTCGTGGCCAAGTCAGCGCTCCAGCAGGACGAGAAGCTCGCGATCTCCGCAGCCGCCGCGCGCCTCGTTGAGCCGGGGATGGCCATCGGCATCTCGGCCGGCACCACGACCCACGCGCTGGCCTCGCGCGTCGGCGAGGTCCCCGGGGTGACGATCGTGACCAACTCCCTGCGGGTCGCCGAGGTCCTGTACCGCACGGGCCGCCGCGACCAGACGGTCATCCTCACGGGCGGCGTCCGGACGCCCTCCGAGGCGCTCGTCGGTCCGTTCGCCATCGCGCAGCTCCGCTCCGTCCACCTCGATCTCGTGTTCATGGGGGTCCACGGCATGGACGCCCGGGCCGGGTATACCTGCCCGAACCTGGCCGAGGCGGACACCGACCGGGCGCTGATCGAGGCCGGCCGGCGGCTCGTCGTGCTGGCCGATCACACCAAGTGGGGCGTGATCGGGATCGCCTCGATCGCGCGCCTGGACCAGGCGGACGTCCTGATCAGCGACGCCGGCCTGGACCCGGCCGCGCAGGAGGTGCTCCGCGAGGCGGTCGGCGAGCTCGTGCTCGTCGAGGCCGCCGGCGCGCCCGCGGCCCTGCCGGTCGCCCGCGTGCGCATCCGCCGGTCCGCGCAGGGGGCCGCGGGCCGTGCCAACTGAGCATCCGATCGTGCCCAGCGACCGTCCGGGCGCGCCGGACGAAGCCGCGATCCGCGCGCTCGAGACCGAGCCCCACCGCCGATGGAACGCCCTCACCGACGAGTGGGTGCTCGTCTCGGCCGGCCGCACCCGGCGGCCGTGGCTGGGCGCCGAGGAGCCGGAGCCGCCCGAGCAACGGCCGCCGTTCGACCCCGGCTGCTACCTGTGCCCCGGCAACGCCCGCGTGAACGGCGACGTCAACCCGGTCTACGACTCGACGTTCGTGTTCACCAACGACTTCGCCGCGCTCCGCCCGGACACCTCGGACGCGCGGGTGGATGCCGGCCTGTTCCGCGCCGAGGGCACCCGGGGCACCTGCCGCGTGGTGTGCTTCTCGCCGCGCCACGACCTGACCCTGGCCGGGATGAGCGCACCCGAGATCCGCCGGATCGTGGACGTGTGGGCGGACGAGACGACCGAGCTCGGCCGGCGTTTCCGGTGGGTCCAGGTGTTCGAGAACCGGGGCGAGGCGATGGGCGCGTCCAACCCCCACCCGCACGGTCAGATCTGGTCCGGCGACGCCCTGCCGGTGGAGGCGGCGAAGGAGGACGCGGCTCAGGCCCGGCACCACGCGGTCACCGGCCGGCGGCTGCTGGTGGACTACGCGGCGGCCGAGGCCTGCGGCCCCCGGGTGGTCTCCGAAGCGCCGGGGTGGCTGGTCGTGGTCCCGTTCTGGGCCACCTGGCCGTTCGAGGCGATGATCGTCCCGACGGCGCCGGCGGCGCGACTCGCCGACCTCGAGGACGGGCGTCGCGACGGGCTCGCGGCCGCCATCAACGACCTCACCCGCCGCTACGATGCGTTGTTCGGCCGGCCGTTCCCGTACTCGATGGGCTGGCACCAGGCCCCGTTCGGCGGCGGCGACACCGCGCACTGGCAGGCGCACGCCCACTTCTACCCGCCCCTGCTGCGCGCGACGGTGCGCAAGTTCATGGTCGGCTACGAGCTGCTCGCCGAGGCCCAGCGCGACCTCACGGCGGAGGAGGCCGCGGAGCGGCTCCGCGCGGCCCTGCCGGCGGGTGCCGGCTAGCCGCAGCGCCGTTGGCCCGACCCGGGGCGCGCCGGTACGATGAGCGCGACGGGGGCAGGAGGGCGCATGCGACTCTGGGGCGGCCGGTTCGGCGAGGGGCCGGACAAGCGGATGGCGGACTTCACGCGGTCGATCGAGGTCGACGCCGCGCTGGCGCTCGACGACCTCGCGGGATCGATCGCGCACGTCCGCGGGCTGGGGCGGGCGGGGCTGCTGACCGCGGACGAGGTCGCCACGCTCGAGCGCGGCCTGGTAGGGCTGCGCCGGGACGTCGAGGCGGGCGCGATCGCGTGGGATCCATCGCTCGAGGACGTCCACATGAACCTCGAGACGCTGCTCACCGAGCGGGTCGGGCCAGTGGGCGGCAAGCTCCACACCGGGCGCTCGCGCAACGACCAGGTCGCCACGGACCTGCGCCTCTGGACCCGCCGGGCGGTGGACCGGCTGTCGGCCGGCATGCTCGGCCTGGAGCGGGCGCTGGTGGACCTCGCCGAGCGCGAGGGCGACGCGGTGCTGCCGGGCACGACGCATATCCAGCCCGCCCAGCCGGTCCTGCTGGCGCACCACCTGCTGGCCTACGTCGAGATGCTGGAGCGGGACCGCGACCGCCTCGCCGACGCCCGCCGCCGGGTCAACGTGTCGCCGCTCGGTGCGGGTGCCCTGGCCGGAGCGGGGTACCCGCTGGACCGCGCCACCACGGCCGCGGAGCTGGGCTTCGACGGCGTGAGCGCCAACTCGCTCGACGCGGTCTCGGACCGTGACTTCGTGGTCGAGGTCCTGGGCGCCGTCGCCCTCGCGATGGTCCACCTCAGCCGCCTGGCCGAGGAGGTGACCTGGTGGTCGAACCCGCGGTTCGGGTTCGTGCGGGTCGCCGACGCGTTCTCGACCGGCTCCTCGATGATGCCCAACAAGAAGAACCCGGACCCCGCGGAGCTCGTCCGCGGGCGGGCGGCCGGGGTCATCGGCGCGCTGGCCGGCATGCTCACGCTGCTCAAGGGCCTGCCGCTCGCGTACCAGCGCGATCTCCAGGAGGACAAGCCGGCGTTCTTCGCCGCCGTCCACACGCTGGACACGTCGCTGGCCGTGATGGCCGGGCTGGTCGAGACGCTGGCCG
>Ga0154724_1092_pt6 | contig 18370 bp, 16 predicted proteins | sample Rifle2008BG16ft_FD_105732 | JGI IMG/M metagenome (GOLD analysis project Ga0154724, IMG submission 105732) | Chloroflexi bacterium RBG_16_72_14 | reverse complement strand
CCGGGCGCCGGTCGCGGTAGAACTGCCAGGTCTGGCGGACCTCGGTGACCATGTCGAGGTCCATGTCGCGGATGACCAGCTCCTCGGCGTGGGCGTCGCCCGGGGCGCCGATGAGCTGGCCGCGGGGGTCGCAGAAGTAGCTCTGGCCGTAGAAGTCGTCGTCGCCCAGCTCGGCCTCGATGCCCACCCGGTTGATGGTGCCCACGAAGTAGCCGTTGGCGACCGCGTGGGACACCTGCTCGATCCGCCACAGGTACTCGGACAGGCCGCGCGACGTGGCGCTCGGGATGAACACCATCTCGGCCCCGTTGAGGCCCAGCGCCCGGGCGCCCTCGGGGAAGTGGCGGTCGTAGCAGATGTACACGCCCACCTTGCCGACCGCGGTCTCGAACACCGGGTAGCCGAGGTTGCCGGGCCGGAAGTAGTACTTCTCCCAGAACCCCTTGACGTGGGGGATGTGGGTCTTGCGGTACTTGCCCAGGTAGGACCCGTCGGCGTCGATCACGGCCGCCGTGTTGTAGTAGATGCCCGACGTCGCGTCCTCCTCGTACATGGGCACCACGAGGACCATCCCGGTCTGGCGCGCGAGGTCCTGCATCCGCTTCGTCGTGGGGCCGTCGGGGATGTGCTCGGTGTAGCTGTAGTAGGCGGGCTCCTGCACCTGGCAGAAGTAGGGGCCGTAGAACAGCTCCTGGAACAGCATCACCGCCGCGCCGGCCTTGGCCGCCTCGTGCGCATAGCCCTCGTGCTTCTGGATCATCGACTCCTTGTCGCCGGTCCAGGTCGCCTGCAGGAGCGCGCCTCGGACGATACGGGGCATCGCGTCACCCTCCTCGAGCCGGCGCGCTCGCGAAGAGGCGCGCCCATCTGCGGCCGGGCAGGTCCCGACCGGGAGAACCGGAGGATACGCCTCGCCGGATGCGGACGAGCGACCCGGCCAGGCGGTCAGGCGGCGGGCAGCCCCGGGGCACCGCGGCTGAACAAGCCGGGCACGAGCAGGCCGAGGACGGCGGCCACGACGACGATCGCGAGACCGATCAGCGACGTCGCGTCGAGGATCCCGAACTGTGCGAGCGCCAGGCCCAGCCCGGCACCGCCGAGGGCGCCGAAGATGGCTCCGACGAGCCGCGACCCGATGCCGCCGCCCATGAACATGGCCGCGAGCAGGACCAGCAGGCCGATCACGGCGGCGGCAACGCCGCCGCCACCGAGCACGGTGGTCAGCGGGTTCACGTCGTCGATGATGATCACCACCTGGCCGCTGCAGCCGCCCCCCTCGCCGACGGAGCTGCCGCCGACCGTGAACCGGGCGCCGAGCACGGCGTACGGCTCGACCGAGACGCCCTGGACGGACCCCTCGGTGCCACCATCGCCGCTCCCGGAGGCGATCGGCAGCGACAGGCCGAGCGCGTACGCGCCGACCGACGCGGCCGTCTGCTCCGACGGCGCGGTGCCCGAGCCCCCGGCGACGTCACTCTTCTTGAGGTGCCACTCCGCGGCCGTCGTGAGGTCGATCGAGCCCCCCGAGGTCGAGGTGCCGGTGACCTGGCATCCTCCGTTGACGGTGGCTGCGGCCATGGCCGGCACCACGAGTGCCAGGGCCATGGCGACGACACACGTGCACACGGCACGGCGGGCTGACACGCGCATCGGGCATCCCTCGAGCTCCCCGCGGCCCGGGTCGATCCAGGGCCGTCGGACGCCACTCTAGACCCGGGCGAGGCCCCGTCAATGTCCGTGTGGCCCTCGGGACCCTCGGCAGCGGCCCCCACGCGGGGCGGCTCAGTGGCAGGTGGCGGAGCCGGAGTCGGTGAAGCTGCTGCCCGCGACCGGCACGAACCGCCAGTCGTAGCCACCCGCCCGGAGCGTCAGCCGGAGCACGCCGAACGTGGCGGCGTTGCGCCGCTGGCTGTTGGGCTTCACGGTCCCGAACCCGCGCAGCGCCGCGCCGCCCGTGCCGACCACGAACTCGCGAATGCCCCCCGGCGAGGCGATGCCGGTCGCCGTCTGGGGCGCGAAGCGCTCGTAGTCGTGGTCGTGTCCGTTGATGACGAGCTCGGCCCCGGCAGCCTCCAGGGCCTGCCACAGCGCCCGCACGTTGGCGTTGTTGCCGTGACGGCCGGAGGAGAACAGCGGCTGGTGCCAGACCGCGGCGACGCACTGGCGCGGTAATGCCGCGAGGTCGGCCTGCAGCCAGCGCACCTGCTCGGAGCCCGCCGCGCAGCCCACGATCGAGCAGTTCGAGTTCAGGTGGTAGACGCGCCAGGTCCCGAGGTCGTAGGCGTACCAGCCCCGGCCCGCCGTCCCGGCCCGTGCCCCGAAGTAGGCGAAGTACGGGACTGCCCCCGCCCAGTGGTACTCGTGGTTGCCCGGCACGGGCGACGTCCGCGAGCTCCACCGACCCCAGGTGGGGCCGTAGCAGTCCCGGAACTGCCGCGTGGTCCCGTCCGGGTAGGCGAGATCCCCGGCGACGAACACGCGCCCGGCGATGCCGTCGAGCAGGCGCGCCGTCGCCGAGTCGCCGTCCTGCCCGCACACGGCGACATCGCCGGCGCCCACCAGCACGGGGTCGGGGGCGGGCGGGTCGACGACGACGAAGCCATCGATGTCGACGAGCGGGTGGCCCGCGGTCCCCGCGACGCGGATGACGAGCGTGTGCGGGCCGCTGGCGGGCCAGGCGTGCCGGAACAGGATCCGCCGGTAGGTCCTGGCATCGCGACGGAGGTCGATCGTGGCCACGCGGGCACCGTCGACCAACACCTGGGCGGAGCCGTAGCCCGGCCCACGGGTGCCGAACCACGCCACCTGGCTGCCGGTGAAGGTGAAGGTCGCCGTCGCCCCCGCGGAGCCGGAGCGCAGCGCACGGTCGCCCAGGTAGCCGGTCGCGCGGCGCAGCGCCCACGGCCCCTCGGTGGCCAGGCCGGCGGCGTCCTCGGCGGGGCGGCGGACGCGGAACGTGGCGCCCATCGCCCAGGCGCCCGTGTTGCCTGCGGCATCGGTCGCCCGGACGCGGAACCGGTACTCGTGGGGCGGCCGCAGGCGCGTGACCAGGCTCCCCGCGGTCCGCGACGGGAGGGCCAGGGTCTCCCATGAGCCGCCGTCCACACGTCGCTGCAGCTGGTACCGGGCGATCCCGGACCCGGCGTCGGTGCCGGACCAGGACACGACGAAGGGCAGCGACGAGGAGGTGACCGTGCCACCCGGACGGGGGGCGGCGGCCGGCGCGGCGATGACGGGCGGCAGCGCGTCCGCGCCGGCGCCGACCGGACCCGGCGCGGCGACCAGGCCGATCAGCAGGGAGGCGGCGACGGTGCCGGCGACGGCACGCGGGCGCTCGATGACGCGCACGGAACCCCCAAGGCGAGCGGCGGCGACGGGTCCATGATCCGCCCGCCGTGCCGGGACGGCAACTCGCGTCGCCGGCGGCGTGTGCCCGGGGTCAGTACCGCGGGACCTCCCAGGAGCGTGTTGGGACGGAACGGACGTAACCGATGTCAGTCACGTTACCAGTTACAGCGCAAGCCTGCTGGCGGTGCGGCGCCGCCCGGGCGATGATGTGCCCGGCCCGTCCCCGGCCGCCGCGCTCGCGTACCCGGGGTTGCCGCGAAGCGAGGATCGATCATGGACCCGGCCGTCACCGACACCCCCACGGACGCGGCGCTGCGGCGCGCCGCCGAGCTCGCCCGCGAGTTCGTCGCCGGGCTCCCGTCACGGCCCGTGCACGCCACCGTGTCGCTCGAGACGCTGCGGGCGCGCTTCGGCGGCCCGCTGCCGGAGGAGGGCGAGGACGCGGCCGCGGTGGTCGATGCGCTGGCCGCGAACGCCGAGGGCGGGCTGATCGGTAGCGCCGGGCCCCGCTACTTCGGGTTCGTGATCGGGGGTGGGCTGCCCGCCGCCGTGGGTGCGGACTGGCTGACCAGCGCCTGGGACCAGAACGCGGGCCTGTACGTCATCGGGCCCGCGGCGGCGGTCGCGGAGGAGGTCGCCGGCGCCTGGGCGGCGGACCTGTTCGGCCTGCCGGCCGGCGTCAGCGTCGGGTTCACGACGGGGGCGACGATGGCCTCGTTCACGGGGCTCGCCGCGGGCCGCCACGCGCTGCTCCGGGAGGCCGGCTGGGACGTGGAGCGGCAGGGCATGTTCGGCGCACCCGAGCTGCCGGTCGTGACCAGCGACGAGTCGCACGTCACGATCTTCGCGGCGCTCCAGATGCTGGGCCTGGGCCGCGAGCGGGTGACCCGCGTCCCGACGGACGGGCAGGGCCGCATGCGGGCGGACGCGCTGGCCATGGTCCTGGGCGACCTCGGCCGCCCCGCCCTCGTGTGCGCCCAGGCGGGCAACGTCAACACCGGCGCCTTCGACCCCCTGCCGCCGATCGTGGCGGCCGTCCGGGCGAACGGCGGCTGGCTCCACGTGGACGGCGCCTTCGGGCTGTGGGCCGCGGCCGATCCCGCCCGGCGGCACCTGGTCGACGGCGTGGGCCTTGCGGACTCCTGGACGACCGACGCCCACAAGTGGCTCAACGTCCCGTACGACGCAGGCCTGTCGTTCGTGGCCCATCCGGCCGCGCACCAGGCGGCCATGACGCTGGGGGCGGCCTACTACGTCGAGACGACCGGCGCCGAGCGAGACCCGTACAACTGGGTACCCGAATCCTCACGGCGGGCTCGCGGGTTCACGGCCTGGGCGGCGCTCCGATCGCTCGGCCGCCGGGGCGTGGCGGACCTCGTCGCGCGCGACTGCGACCTCGCGCGGCGGTTCGCGGCCGGACTCGACGGCGCCCCCGGCGTCCGGATCCTCAACGACGTCGTGCTCAACCAGGTGCTGGTGCGCTTCGACGACCCGTCGGGCGACGCCGCGCTCGGCGACGCGCGCACGGACGCCGTCATCGCCGCGGTCCAGGCGGACGGGACGCTGTGGCTGGGCGGGACCCTCTGGCACGACCAGCGCGCGATGCGGATCTCGGTCTCGGGCTGGTCCACCTCCGCGAGCGACGTGGACGTGTCCGTGGCCGTGATCCGGCGCGTCGCCGAGGCGATCCGGGAGGGCTGAGCCTTGGCGCGCCGGTCGCCCAGCGACGCAACGGATGCAACGCGAGACGAACTGGTCGCTCAGCGCCGCGTTCGTTGCATGCAACCGCCATCGCACGCGACAAACGAGGCGCCTGGCCGACCGAAACGTCGCACGACGCGCTCGTTGGGTCGCCCAGCGACCGATCCGCGTGCGGGTCGCCCAGCCACCGATCCGCGCGGACCTGCGGCGGGCCGAAGGCGGGCGATCCGGCCCACGCCAGGACGGTACGGGTAGCCCGATCGAGGCGTTGGGCCGTGTGCTGTAATGACCTCGCGTCAGGTGATCACTCGGGCCGGCCACCGGCCGCCCCGGAACGGAGGCTCAATGGGCATCAGCGCCGCGCCCGGCATGACCAGCGAGGAGATCGTCTCGCTCTCCCGGGCCCACACCATGTTCTCCTGGTCGGTGCAGGGCGCGATCGATCCGATCGCGATCGACCGTGCCGAGGGCGTCTACCTCTACACCCCGGAGGGGCGCCGCATCCTGGACTTCAACGCGCAGCTGATGTCGGTCAACATCGGTCACGGTGACCGCCGCGTGATCGACGCGATCACGGCCCAGGCGACCCAGCTCCAGTTCGTGCAGCCGGCGTTCGCGACCGAGATCCGCGCCCGGCTCGGCCAGAAGATGGCCGAGATCCTGCCCGGCGACCTGAACAAGGTGTTCTTCACCCTTGGCGGCGCCGAGGCGGTGGAGAACGCGATCAAGCTCGCCCGTCATGTCACCGGGCGCTACAAGCTGCTCGCCCGCTACCGCTCGTACCACGGCGCCACCCATGGCGCGATGACGCTCACCGGTGACTACCGCCGCTGGGCCAACGAGCCGGGCCTCGTCGGCGTCATTCGCTATCCGGACACCCACCGCTGGGGCGAGAAGGAGCCGCGGCCGGTCGAGGAATCGCTCAACGGGCTCGAGGACGTCATCAAGTACGAGGGTCCGCACACCATCGCGGCGGTCTTCCTCGAGACCGTGGTGGGCACGAACGGCATCCTGATCCCGCCCGACGGATACCTCAAGGGCGTCCGCGAGCTGTGCGACAAGTACGGGATCATGATGGTCGCCGACGAGGTCATGGCCGGCTTCGGCCGGACGGGCCGCTGGTTCGCGGTGGACCACTGGGACGTCGTGCCGGACCTGATGACGATGGCCAAGGGCCTCACGTCGAGCTACCTGCCGCTGGGTGCCGTCGCGATGCGCGACCACATCTCCGAGGCCATGGACTCGAAGATGTTCTACGGCGGCCTCACCTACAGCAGCCACCCGATCAGCCTCGCCGCGGCCCTGGCCACGATCCGCGTGTACGAGGAGGACGACCTCATCGGCAACGCGGCCCGGCTCGACCCCGTGCTGCGCGCGCACCACGAGGACCTGGCTCGCAAGCACCCGAGCGTCGGCGCCCACCGGAGCCTCGGCCTGTTCGGGATCCTGGACCTCGTGCGCAGCCACGACCCGTGGACCCCGATCACGCCGTTCAACGGCACCAGCGACGAGATGAAGGCCATCGGCAAGTTCTTCCGCGACAACGGGCTGTACACGATGATGGCCAACAACTCGATCCACACCAACCCGCCGCTGTCCATCACCGCGGCCCAGCTGGCCGAGGGGTTCGCGATCATCGATCGCGCCCTCGACATCGCGGATCAGGCCGTCACCGGCTGAACCCCCGCACGCGATCAAGGAAGCCGACGGCCGGCCTCGCGAGGGGCCGGCCGCTCCACGCCCGAGTGACCCTCGCGCCCGCGGAGTCGGCCGCGGACCCGCCCGGTCAATCGGAGCGGGCGACCTCTCGAAGCGGGAACGGCAACTCGCCGAACTGCAGGATCGTGACCAGGCCCTGTGCCTGGGCGAGCGTGAAGCCCCCGACCCTGCTGGTGCTGATCTGCACCTCGCCGCCGGCGATCGCGTCCATGATGACCGGGGCGCTGATGACCTGGCCGTCGAGCACGATCGCGAGGTACGTCCCGATGTTGTTCCTCGTGTAGTCCGCGAGCAGCAGCCTGCCCCGGTCCTTGAGCACGAAGTCCACGGTTCGAATGCCGGTCTGGTCCGAACCGACCGAGGCGCTCGCGACCTGGTCGCCGGAGAACAGCGGTGGGAACGCCGCGAGGTCGATCCGCTGGCCCTCGGACATCTGCGTGTCGCCCAGGGGCACGACGTCCACCCGACCCGCCACCCCGGCCAGTGACCGCACGTCGTCGACGACCGATGCCGGCGAGGCCTCGACGACCACGACGTCCGGCGCCTCGACGGTCACCCGGAGCGCGGCGACGCCGGTGGCCTCCAGCCGCGACTCGACGATCTGTCGCATGACCTCCATGTCGGCGGCGGACGGGGCGGCGCCATCGACCGGGAGCGCCTGGTAGGCGATCCGGAACGCGAACGGCTCCCTCGACTCGCCCAGGCCGCACCCGGCGAGGACGGACAGCGCGACCATGACCATGGCCGCCAGCGCGGTGCGTCCCGACGCGCGTCGCTGCATCTGCCGGTCCTCCCCGTGACGGTGCCCTGGCAGGACAGGTGTATCACGTTGCCGGTGGCGCTCGCAGTCGCGGTCGCGGTCGCGGTCGCGGTCTCGGTCGCTGATGCGGTCAGCCTGGGCGTACCCTCCGCACGATGATGTCCGCCGCGATCTACGCATCATGAGACGGAGCCTGCCGCGCCTCGGCCGCCTCGTGCTGGTCACGGGGGCGTCGCTGGCCATCGCCACCCTCGCGATCGCGGTGCTGGAGCACAGCCTGGGCGTGGAGAACGCCTCGTCCGCGTACCTCGTCGCGGTCGTCCTGGCGGCCCTCGTCGTGGGCACAGGGGGCGCGATCCTGGTCGCGGTCGGTGCCTTCCTGGTCTACAACTTCCTGTTCACCGAGCCGCGGTTCACGCTCGTGATCCACGACCCGGGCGTCCTCCTCAGCGTCGTGCTGCTCCTGTTCGTCGGGGTGGTCGTGGGTCGGCTGGCGGCGCTGCAGCGGGAGCGGGCGGAGACGGCCCGCGCGCGCGAGCACGAGGCGACCGCCCTGTTCCGCGTGAGCTGGGCGCTGGCGACGCGCGACGCCATGACGCCGGCGCTGGTGCAGATCGCCGATGCGCTGCGTACCGAGACGGGCATGGCGCGGGTCTGGATCGCCATCGGTGACGACGAGGCCACCGAGCGGGTCGCGGCCGACACGGGCGACGGCACGCCACCCTCACCACCCGCGCGCCTGCGGGTGCTCGGGCGCACGCCGATCGACGAGCCCGCACGCTGGGTGCGGGTGCAGCGACCGGGCACAGGACCCGGCGGAACCGCCTCGCCCGCAGCCCTGGATGCGTACCGGGTCCGGATCGAGGCCAGCGGCGAGCCGCTCGGATCGATCTGGGCGCTCCGTGCCCGGGGCACGGACGAGCCGGACCCTGTCGAGACCCGGCTGCTGGCCGCGACCGCGGACCAGGTCGGGCAGGCGATCACGCACGACCGAGCCGCTGAACGGACCCGCGCGGCCGACGTCGCCCGCCAGAGCGATGCCCTCAAGTCGGCGCTGCTCCAGTCCGTGTCGCATGACCTGCGCACCCCGCTCGCAACCATCCGGGCGGCGGCCGGCAGCCTCCGGCCGGGCGGCCAGCTCGATGACGAGGCCCGCCGGGCAAGCGCCGACGCCATCGAGCGCGAGGTCGCGTACCTGGACCGCCTGGTCGCCAACCTGCTGGACCTGAGCCGCATCGAGGCGGGCGCGCTCCGTGCCCGCCGGGACGTGTTCGAGCTGGACGACCTCCTCGCGCGCGCCATCGCCAGCGTGCGGCCCGGGCTCGGCGCGCGGACGCTGGAGGTCGACCTGACGGCACCGCCGGTCGAGGTGGACCCGGTGTTCCTCGACCAGGCGTTCTCGAACATCCTCGACAACGCGCGCAAGTACACGCCGGATGGCGCCACGATCCGGGTCTCCGCGGCCACGCCCGGCGGCGCGAGCGTGCGGGTCACGGTGGAGGACGACGGGCCGGGCGTGGCGGACGACGTCCTGCCGCACCTGTTCGAGAAGTTCTACCGGGCTCCAGGCGCGACCGCCGGCTCGCGGAGTGGCACGGGGATCGGGCTGGCCGTGGCGCGTGGCGTGCTCGAGGCGACGGGGGGCCACGTCGAGGCGCGCCGGAGTGGCATGGGCGGGCTCGCCTTCGACATCGACCTGCCGGCGGCCCGGGTGCCCGCGTCCGTCACGACCGGGGAGCCCGCGCCGTGAGCCCGGCGGCCGGCGGCCCGAGGATCCTCGTCGTGGAGGACGACGCCGAGACCCGGTCTGCCCTGCTCCGCGAGCTCGCTGCGGGCGGCTACGAGGTGGACGAGGCGCCGGACGGGCGGACGGCCCTGGAGCGCTGGGCGCTTCGCCGCCCCGACGTCGTGCTGCTGGACCTCGGCCTGCCGGACATGGACGGGCTGCGCGTGGTCTCGGCGATCCGGCGGGAAGCCGCCACGCCGATCGTCATCCTGTCCGGCCGATACGAGGAGCGCGAGAAGGTCGAGGCGCTGGATCGAGGTGCCGACGACTACGTGACCAAGCCGTTCGGCGTGGACGAGCTGCGAGCCCGCCTGCGGGTCGCGATCCGCCGGGGGGCCGGACCGCGTGGCGACGCGGAGGGCCGGATCGCCAGCGGGCCCCTCGTCCTCGACGCCGGCCGGCACGAGGTCGCGATCGGCGGCCGGCCAGTGGACCTCACGCCCCGCGAGTTCGAGCTGCTCCGGGTCCTGCTGACGCACCGCGGGCGGGTCGTGACCAAGGGGCGCCTGCTGCGTGCCGTGTGGGGCGAGGCCTACCGGGGCGAGGACAGCTACGTGTACGTCCATGTCAGCCAGCTCCGCCGCAAGCTCGCGGCGGCCGACGCGACGGGCGTCCTCGACGGCCTGATCGTCACGGAGCCCGGAGTGGGCTACCGGATCCGGGATCTCGGGGACACCTGAGGGCAGCCCAACCGGCCGAAACGCGCCATCCCTTAGGGAAACCTAAGGCCCCGGGGCCCCCGCGGATTGCCGTCCCTCTTGGCGCCTGCTGCGATCGTGGGGGCATGGACACGAGCACAGGGGCGTCCGCCGGCAGCGAGACGCCACTGACCGAGGGCGAGCTGCGGCTCGTCCGGCAGGCGATCCTCATGGTGTCGTCGTATGGCACGCCGCGGGTCATCGTCGCCGGGCTCCGGTACGGCGACCTGATCCTCGAGCGCTGCGAGCACCTGGCCGGCGAGGCCGGCGTCCGGGTCGTCGCCCTGGAGACCGCCACGCCCGGCCGCCTGGACCTCGCCGTCGAGCCACGGACTCGATGATCGGGGGCCGCAGACCGCTCACCGGACGCAAGCCGGCGGATCGCCGCGTCAGGGTCGAACGGCCGCACACTGCGTACTTCCGGTATACGGGACCCGGCCAGCTCGTCGCCAAACCGACAGCCTCGATCCCACGCACCCCGCTGGGCCGGACCCTCACCCGGTGGAAGGCCTGGCTCATCGGGCGGCCGCTGGCCAACGAGGAGGAGATCGGCGAGCGGCTGGCGAAGCGGAAGGCGCTCGCGATCTTCAGCTCGGACGCGATCTCGTCCTCGGCCTACGCGACCGAGGAGATCCTGCGCGTGCTCGTGATCGGCGGGGCGGCCGCGTTCCTGCTCAGCGTCGAGGTGGCGGCGGCCATCGCGGTGCTGCTGGCGGTGGTCGCGCTCTCATACCGTCAGGTGGCACGTGCGTTCCCGAACGGCGGCGGCGCCTACGCGGTCGCGCGGGCGGAGCTCACCCCGCTGCTCGGGCTGGTCGCCGCCGCTGCGCTGCTCATCGACTACGTGATGACGGTCGCGGTCTCCACCTCCTCCGCCGTGGAGCAGCTGATCTCCATCGCGCCTGGCATCAACGCGTTCCGCATCGAGATCGCCCTCGTCTCGATCGCCCTGATCACGGTCGCCAACCTGCGCGGCCTGCGCGAGTCCGGGAACATCTTCGCAGTGCCCACATACCTGTTCCTGGGCATGGCCCTGACGATTGTGGGGATCGGCGTCTTCCGCATTGTGACCGGGCAGGTGGGCGACGTGCCCGCCCACGACGAGGCCATGAACATGGGGACGGAGTCCATCGGCCTGTTCCTCGTCCTCAAGGCGTTCGCCAGCGGATCGGTCGCCCTCACGGGCACCGAGGCCATCGCCAATGGCGTGCCGGCGTTCAAGCCGCCCGAGGCCAGGAACGCCGCCAACACCCTGGTCGCGATGGCCGTCCTCCTGGGCGTGCTGTTCATCGGCATCACCCTGATCGCGGACGCCTACCGGATCGTGCCCTCCGAGGAGGGCTCCGGCGGCCCCACGGTCATCGCGCTGGTGGCCCAGACCGCGTTCGGCTCGGGCAGCCCGCTGTACTACACGTTCCAGGTGGCGACGGCCCTGATCCTGTTCCTGGCGGCGAACACGAGCTACAACGCCTTCCCGCGCCTCGCCGCGCTGCTGGCCGAGGACGGCTACATGCCGCGCCAGTTCGCCTTCCGCGGTGACCGGCTGGCCTTCAGCTGGGGGATCGTCCTGCTGTCGGCCGTGGCTGGCCTGCTGCTGGTGTACTTCGGCGGCGTGACGACGCTCCTGATCCCGCTCTACTCGGTCGGCGTGTTCGTGTGCTTCACGCTGAGCCAGTCCGGGATGGTCCTCCACTGGCTCCGCGGGCGCGCGTCCGGCTGGGCCTGGCGGATGTCGGTGAACGCCTTCGGAGCCGTGCTGACCGGGGTCGTGCTCGTGGTCGTGGCGTCCGTCAAGTTCTTCGCCGGCGCCTGGCTGGTCGTGGTCCTGATCCCGCTGCTCGTCGGCATGATGCTGTTCATCCGCCACCAGTACACGGCGTCCACGCGACACCTGGCCGTGCGCCCGGACTACGTCGCGTCGGCGCCGGGCCGCGCGGAGCGCGCGATCGTGCCGGTCCCGTCGCTCAACCGCGCGACCGTCCGGGCCCTCAACGTCGCGCGCTCCATCTCCGAGGACGTCACGGCCGTGTTCATCAGCGACGACCCGGAGGAGGCGGCCTCGATGCGCGAGCAGTGGGACCGCCAGGTACCCGGGGTGCCGCTGGTGGTGGTGGAGTCGCCGTACCGGGCGCTCGTCGGCCCGCTGCTCGCCTACCTCGACGTGCTCCGGCTCGCGTGGCCGCCGGACAAGCCGGACCCGGTCACGTTCGTCGTGATCCCGGAGTACGTAGCCCGCCACTGGTGGGAGCGGATCCTGTACAACCAGTCCGCGCGCCGCCTGCGATCGGTCCTGCTGGGCCGCCCGCATACCGTGGTGGTGGACGTGCCCTACCGGCGGGACGACCCGCTCGAGGCCGCGAGCTGAGGAAGGCTCAGGGCGCGAACCGCCACTGGTACAGCGTCATGGGCGTTCCGTTCGGCGACGACTCGACGAACACCTTGTCGTTGTCGCCGGGCTTGTGGCACACCACGGTCACGATGTTTGCGTTGACGGCGAACCCAGGCTCGAACCACACCACGTTGTACTGGTGCTGCCCGACGCCGATGTAGGGCTCGACGCTGCCCTTCGGATCGTTCCAGGCCATGCGGAAGGTGTAGGCGTACGCCTCACGGCCAGCCGACTCGCAGCCGCTGCTCCCGACCGCTGCCGGCACGTCGGTGCGCTGCATCGTCAGGGTTACGCCGTGCACGGTGAGCGGCTGGCCCAGGGTGCCGGACCCTGCGTACACCCGCGTCGTCGGCTCCGGCTCCGGGTCGGGCTGGGGCGGCTTGGTGGGCTTGGGCGTGGGCTTCTCGGTCGGCTGGGGCGTGGGTGGCTCGGTGGGCTGTGGCGTCGGCTGGGGCGAGGGCGAGACCACCGGCTCAGCGGTGGGCGACGGAACCGGAGGGGGAGATGGCGCCGGAGACGGCGACGGCAGCGGCTGCGCGGAGGGCGACGAGCCGGCGCCGGCGTCGGGAACCACCGCGGCGAGCGACGGCGTCGCGGCCGGGGGGTCGGCGCGGCCGTTGCCCAGGACGACGATCGCCAGCACGGCGATCAGCGCGGTCGTCGCGATCGTGCCGAGCATCGTCCAGGTGCGCCGGGCCCACCCCGCCGGTGCGGCTCGAGGGCCCGCGGCGGCCATTCGCGCGACCCGGGCGTCGAGGTCGGCGAGGCGTCCCGGCCCCGGATTCTCCCGGAGGGTCTGCTCGAGTTCACGCTCGAGGTCGCGCTCGATCTGGTCAGTGCTGTTCATCGAGAACCTCCCGCAGCCGTGCCAGGCCGCGCGTGATCAGCTTCTGCGTCGCGTCCTCGCGCCGGCCGATGACCTCGCCGATCACCCTCGCAGGCAACCCCAGGGCGTAGCGCAGGACGATCGCGTCGCGAGTGAGGTCGGGAAGCGTCGCCAGCGCCGCCCGGATGGCGTGGGCCCGCTCACGCTCGAGGTAGCCCGCCTCTGGGCTCGGCTCCGTCGCCGCCGCCGGCACGAGCCCCGCGACGGCCACCTGGCGGACCTTCCTGCGCCGACCCTGGTCGATGGCGGCGTTGCGGGCGGTCCGCAGCAGCCAGGCCAGCCCGAGCTCCACCTCCGGATCCCGGCAGATCGCGGCGAACGCCCGCTCGAAGACGAGACCCGCGGTGTCGAAGGCCTCGTCCTCGCTCGAGCTGATCGAGCGCAGGTAGCGGACGACGGAGCCGCGGTGCGCGAGGTACAGGCGCTCCAGCGACGCGGCCGGCGTCAGCGTCACCCCCTTCTCCCTCGTTACGGCTGTGCTAGCAGTCAGCATGCCTCAGATCCCCGCGGGTTCCGCCTCGTAGACGCAGCAGGGCGCCCGAAGCGGACATCGGGGTGTCAGGACCGTCGCAGGCGCCAGATGCACTCGGCCGGCCAGCGCCGGGCCCACGCCAGCTCATCCCGGTTGCGGAACGTGGACGACGCGCCAGGCGCCGGAAGCGGCTCGATGAGATCCTCGACGAGCAGGCCGCTTGCCCGGAACAGCCGGATCCACTCTCCGTACGGGAGCTGGAACACGACGTCCTCGCCGTCGTCGATCTGGTACAGGCAGAAGTGGTCGACGACCAGGCGATCGTCCACCTTGTCGGCGCCCAGCGGCCAGCAGATGGTCTCGATCGGGGAGTGGTGGTTGAACGCGAACAACTCACCCGGCCGGAGGAGCCGGGCGACCTCTGGCACGGTCCGGTACGGATCGGCGAACGTCATCGCCCCGTGGTCGCAGAACACGATGTCGAACGAGCCGTCGGGGTAGGGCACCGTAGCGCCATAGCGCGATCGACCACTGGGCGGCGCCGCACCCGAGCTCGAGGATGTCCTTGCCCTCGACATCGCCGAGCACGTGCAGCTCGGACTCGGGGGCGCGGCCGGCGCCCGAGGCCAGGCCGTTCTCGGCAAGTGTCGCGCCGTGCGTGGTCAAGAAGCCGAAGCCGCTACGGCGTCTCCGCGACGTCGAATTCGAGGACCCACGGCCCTTGGCTGTCACCGAACCGCCCGCTGGGGGGATCGAAGGCGTGGAACTGGTGGATCGTGATCTTCCAATGCCCCGCGAGGTCGTCGGCCACTGGCACGAGTTCGAGGGTGACGTTACCGTCGGACCCGACGACGCCGGGTCGCACAGGGTCATCGGTCAGTTGCTCACCATCATGTTCAACACTGGTCACCGGATACCAGCCGTCCGGGCTGCCGGCCGGCATCTCCGGGAGCCCCTCGACGGCCAGGCGCACTACGGTGCCCGATGGCACGACGCCAAGTTCTTCGAGCGCGACCGTGACCCCGTTCGCGCTGGCCATCGCGGCCGGAGAGACGGACTCACCCCAGGTGAGCGGCACGTCGAGTTCGAAGGTCCAAGCGCCGCCGACCGACGTCCAGATGCGCTCGGGGTCCAGGTCGCGAGGGATCGGATCGGGCGACCGCACCGCCAGCGACGTGACCATGACCCGCAACCGGAGGTCGTCGCCGAGCGCGTCAGCAGGCAGAAGGAAGCGTGACCACGTCGCACTGGACCCATCGACGAGCGTCCGGCTTCCCGACCAGTTCCAGCCTTCGTAGACTCTGCCGTCGCCATCGGTGACGTTCGCGGCGTCGACGTAGAGACCTGACCAACGGTCCTTCAGGTCTTCGACCGTCATCGCGAGGCGGACACCGAGCCGATCGGCGTAGGCGCGATGCACCGTCACCCGGTACCCATCAGCCGTAACGGTCTGATCCACAGGCGTCGAGATCTCCCATAGACGATCGAACGGGCCGTGCCAGCCTTCGAACCACTCGAACGCGGGGCCCGCAGCCGTTATTGCGAAGATCGCTGCGACCGCCAGCGCGGCGAACACGCGCGGTCGACTACGACCCGAACGGCGCATGGGAAGGGTCGTCATCGCGGTGGCGATTCGCCGGTCAAGCTCGGTCGGAACCGAGACCGCGTACAGGGCGCGGATCCGCTGCTCGAACGACGTGTCAGTCGACACCGTATGCCTCCTTTAGCGCCTGCACGCCGCGCTCGACCTGCTTCTGGGCGGCCGCCTCGCTGATCCCGAGGACGCCGCCGATCTCTCGGGCAGTCAGGCCCGCCGCGAAGCGAAGTTGGATCGCGTCCCGTTGTGCCCCTGGCAGGCCATCGATCAGGGTTCGGAGCACCACCGCGTCATCTGCGGGGTCGAGGACGGGCTCGGCAGCATCGCTCGCCACCTCGGTGCCCCGTCGACGCTGATGGCGCAACGCGTCCGAGTGAGCGTTTCGCGCGATCCGGATCAGCCAGGCAATCATTCCGCCGCCGACTGGCTGGAATCGATGAATCGCACCCATGGCGCGCTCGAACGTGGTCGCCGTCAGATCCTGCGCATCCGCGTCGGTCGCCGTCCGCGCCCGGAGGTACCGATAGACCGGCGTCCGATGGCGCTCGTAGATGGCGGCAAAGTCGGCTCGGTCCTCCGTTGCGGCACGGGCGAGTTCGGCATCGTCCCGGTTGGACACACCGGCGAGACTGATGGCCAGGGCATCGTCCATGGATGATCTCCGCGTCGCCGAGAGCAGATCCCCTCAGTCTGATCAACGTCGCGGCAGGCGGGAAGCCGACAAGCGACCGAATCCAGTCGCCGTCGACCACCCTGGGCGTCAGCCGCTGTTGCCCGTCCCGAACTGGCGGTCCCCGGCGTCGCCCAGGCCGGGCATGATGTAGCCGCGCTCGTTGAGCTGGCGGTCGAGGGCGGCGGTGTAGATCTCGACGTCCGGGTGGGCCTTCGTCACGGCGTCCACGCCCTCGGGGGCCGCGATCAGGTTGACGAGCTTGATCCGGACGGCGCCCCAGCGCTTGAGAACCTCGATCGCCGCGGTGGCCGAGCCGCCGGTGGCGAGCATCGGGTCCAGGATCAGGCACAGGTCCACGGTCGCGCTGTCGGGGAGCTTGTTGTAGTACTCGACCGGGCGGAGCGTGCGCTCGTCGCGAAACAGCCCGAGGTGCCAGACCTCGGCCGTGGGCATCAGCTCGAGGAAGGCGTCGACCATGCCCAGGCCGGCGCGCAGGATCGGGATGAAGCCGATGCGGTCCGCCAGCTCCTCGGCGGCCATGGTCTCGATCGGCGTCCGGATCTCGAGCGGCTGGGTGCGGGCGTCGAACAGGGCCTCGTAGCCCAGCAGCCACGACAGCTCGCGCACGACCTCGCGGAACTTCTTGGGCTCCGTAGACTCGTCGCGCAGGATACCCAGCTTGTGGCGCACCGCGGGGTGCTGCGAGACATGGAGGTTGGGCCAGGCTGCCACGGGATCCCTCGCGCTGCTCGATTGGCCGGTGGGCCGGCCTCAGGTGGCCGAATCGTAGCGCGCGCCGGGTCGTTCCGGCGGCCCGACCGGCCGAACGCGTCACCAGCGGGCCGGCCCGGCCCACGGACTTCGATCACGACCGGCGACCCGGCGCGCGCTATGCTCGATGTTCCATGGCCGTCCGTCCGCCCGCCCGTCCGCAGCGCGCCACCGCCGCTCGACCGGCGGCCCGCGGGCGCGCCGCGAAGTGGATCGTGCCGCCGGTGCTGGTGCGCCAGGTTCGAAACGGGCTCGTGGAGTCCGTCCATCGCGGCGACGTCGTCGAGGTGGACGCGACCGGCCGGGTGCTCCGCGTCCTGGGCGACCCTGACCGCATGGTCAACCTCCGCTCCACCGTCAAGCCGTTCGGCCTCATGGCGCTGCTGCGCGCCGGCGGCCAGCGCGAGTTCGACCTCGTGCCCGAGGAGCTCGCGGTCATGGCCTCGAGCCACTCCGGCGAGGACGTCCACGTCCGCACGATCCAGGCGATGTACCGCCGGATCGGGATTGCCCAGGGGCTGCTCGCCTGCGGCACCGAGGGGATGCCCCTCGACCCGCTCACGGCGTCGCGCCTCGCCCGCGACGGGGAGCGGCCCGGCCCGCTCCGCCACATGTGCTCGGGCCAGCATTCCGTGTTCATCCTGCTGGCCAAGCTGGGCGGCTGGGAGCTGGAGACGTACTGGCAGGCCGAGCACCCGGCCCACGTCGCGTACCAGGAGGCCGTGGCGGCCGCCTGGAACGTGGCCCCGAACCGCCTGCGGACGGGCATCGACGGCTGCGGCGTCCTGACCTACGCCTTCCCGCTGCGCGAGGTGGCGCGCGCGTACGCGATCCTCGCCGATCCCTCGGCGCTCCCGGCCGGCGACCCGCGGGCCGCCCTCGAGCGCCACTACCTCACGGTCCGGGACGCGATGCTCGCCCACCCGGAGCTCGTAGCCGGGACGCGCGACCGGCTCGACACCTCGCTGATGAAGGCGGCGTCGGGCCGGCTGGTGAGCAAGAGCGGCATGGAGGCGCTGCGGGGCATCGGCATCCTGCGGGGCCCCCGGGCGAACGGGACCGAGGTGCCGGCCTCCGGCATGGCGCTCAAGATCGAGGACGGCGACGGCTACGACCGTGGGACGTGGGCCGCGTCCGTCGAGGCCCTGCGCCAGGCCGGGGTGCTCGAGGGGCAGGCCCTCCGGGTCCTCGCCCGCTACCACCGCCCCCAGTACCTCGATCCCCACGGCCGGACCGGGGCGGAGGCAGTCCCCGCCTTCGAGCTTGCGCCGGTCGGCGAGCTGACCGGCTGACCATGCGGCTGCTGGCGGCCGGGGGCCGACGGCGGGCGATGGAGAACGCGTCCCATGACATTCCAGGGAGATCCATACCGGACCCTCGGCATCGCACCGGGTGCCTCCCTGAACGACATCCGCTCGGCGTACCGACGGCTGGCCAAGCAGTACCACCCCGACGCCGCCGGCGAGCGCGCATTGCCGCGGTTCCTCGCGATCCGGGCAGCGTATGAGCTCCTGGTGGACGGCGAGGGACGGCTCAGGCCGCCAGGGACCGGTGGCTCGCGGGCGGCGGG
>Ga0154724_1035_pt3 | contig 18422 bp, 17 predicted proteins | sample Rifle2008BG16ft_FD_105732 | JGI IMG/M metagenome (GOLD analysis project Ga0154724, IMG submission 105732) | Chloroflexi bacterium RBG_16_72_14 | reverse complement strand
AGGAACGGCAGGATCGGGGCCGCCGTGCGGGCGAGGGTCGCCAGCGCGGCATGCAGGGTCGCGAACGCGGCCTCCCGGTCCGCCGGCTCCGCGCCCTGGCGCATCCGGTCCCGCGACCGGCGCAGGTACCAGGTGGACAGGTCGTCGATGAAGGTGCTGATGATCCGGGTGGCCGCCTGGGCGTCGTAGTCGGTGAGCCGCTCGCCGACGTCTGCGGCCAGCCCGGCCGCCCGGGACAGAATCCAGCGGTCGAGGACTGGCCACGGGTCCCTCCGACCGGCCCCGACCATCGTCTCGTCGATGCCACGGGCCGGCGCCCAGCCGTCGAGGCGGGCGTAGGTGACGAAGAACGCGTACACGTTCCACAACACCAGCAGCTCGCGGCGTGCCTCGTCCGCCGCATGCCAGCCGAACAGGATGTTGTCGTCGGGCCGGGCGCTCGCATACATCCAGCGCATGACGTCCACGCCCATCCGCTCGGCGGCCTCGTCGAACTCGATGGCGTTGCCCCAGCTCTTGTGCATGGGGCGGCCGTCCTCGCCGAACAGCGTCGCGTAGCCGAAGATCGTGCGGAACGGCTCCTCGCGCCGGAGCACGGTGCTCATCGCGAGCATCGCGTAGAACCAGTTGCGGAACTGGCCGGGAAAGCTCTCGGTGATGAAGTCGGCCGGGAACCACCTCGCCCAGTACGCCGGGTCCTCGCGGTAGTGCATCGTCGAGAACGGCACGATCCCGGCGTCGAGCCACGGGTTGCCGACGTCCTCGATCCGCGCCACGGGCTCCCCGCACGACGAGCAGGCGATCTTCACCGCATCCACGAACGGGCGGTGCGGGGTGTGCCCCTCGAACGCAGCCCAGCCTTCGACGGCCCGCTCGCGCAGCTCCTCGCGCCCGCCGATGACGTCGAACGTGCCGCACGCCCGGCAGTCGTAGATCGGCAGGGCGAGGCCGTAGTAGCGCTTCTTGGAGATCATCCAGTCGCGCATGTTGAGGAGCCAGTCCAGCTCGCGCTCGTAGCCGAAGCCCGGGATCCACCGGATCCGGTCCACGACCTCCATGATCTGGTAGCGGAGGCTCGCGTCCACCTCGGCTTTCGTCAGCTGGTCCCGCGGCCGCGTGTAGACCTCGCCCATGCTGATGTACCACTCGTCCACGAGCCGGAACAGCAGCGGCGTGCTGCAGCGCCAGCAGTGCGGGTAGCGGTGGCTGTAGGGCTCGAGGTGGTAGAAGAACCGCCGCTGCTCGAGCGAGTCGATGATCGCCTCGGTCACGCCGGGCGCCTCGCGGCCCGAGAGCCATCCGAACCCGTCGTAGTAGCGCCCGTCCTCGTCGATCGGGCCGATGATGGGCAGGCCGATGGCGACGCCCAGCTGGTAGTCCTCGGCGCCGCAGCCCGGGGCGACGTGGACGATGCCGGTCCCCTCCACCTCGCCGACCTCGTCCCAGGTCACGACCCGGTGCTCGTAGCCCGCCTCGGCGAATGCGTCGCGGATCGCCGGCAGGTCGTCGAACGGTCCCTCGTACCGCCACCCGGCCAGCTCCGAGCCAGCGCGTTCCTCCAGCACCTGGAACGGGCCACGGAGCGCCTGCCTGAGCGTCCCCTTGCCCAGCCAGAACGCATCCTCGCCCTGGCGGACCTTGACGTAGCGCAGGTCGGCGCCCACGGCCGCGGCGACGTTGGCCGCCAGCGTCCAGGGCGTGGTGGTCCAGACGAGCAGCGACTCGCCCGGGCGGTCCAGCAGCGGCAGGCGGACGGTCAGGCCCGGATCCTCGCGGTCCTGGTACCCCTCGTTCATCTCCATCTGGGACAGCCCCGTGCCGCAGCGCGGGCACCAGGGCATCGTGTCGTGGCCGCGGTACACCCAGCCGCGCCGGTGGCACTCCGCGAGGAACCCCCAGATGAGGTCGTTGTTCTCGTTGCTGAACGTGAAGTAGCTGCCGCCCAGCTCCGGCATCCCCAGCCGGCCGACGATCATCTCCACGGTGTCGGTGACGGGGCCGCCGGGTCCGTCGACCGTGATCACCTGGGCGGGGTCCGCGGCCAGCAGGTCCCGCAGCCGGAGCAGCTCCTTCGGGTCGTTCCAGTCCATCCAGTAGCCGAGCCGGACGCTCTGCTCGGTCTGGCGGGCCGCGTAGGTCAGCACCCGCTGCTTGCACAGGCTGACGAACGCCGCGATCCCGAACGCCTCGATGTCCCGCTTGGACGTGAAGCCCAGGTCGCGCTCCACGTTGACCTCGACCCACAGGCCCTGGCAGTCGAACCCGTTCTGGTACCGCTGGTCCTGGCCCAGCATCGCGTGGAACCGCTGGTAGAGGTCCTTGTAGCTGCGGCCCCAGGCGTGGTGGACGCCCATCGGGTTGTTGGCCGTGATCGGCCCGTCGAGGAAGCTCCATCGCGGCCCACCGTCGTTTTGCGCGCGCAGGCGCGCGAACGTGCGCCGGTCCGCCCACTGGCGGAGCAGCTCGTGCTCCTGGGCGACGAAATCGGGCTTGGCGGTGACGGGTCGGAACATCGGGCCTCGTGGTCGCCGCACGGTCGTCGGGCTCGCTGCGGCGGGTGACCAGTCTACGGAACGCGGGCCCGTCGCGCGGCCGCCCCGGCCCCCTTCGCCCTCGACATGGACCATCAGCGGCCGAGCCGGAGCGGTGTCGGCGAGCCCCGATCCGGCGCGCGGGCGTATCATGCCGCGCGATGACGACCTCCCCGAGACCGTCCCCGCGGTCACGCTCTGCGTTCGCCGCGGCCTTCCTGTCCCTGCTCTTCCCGGGCCTCGGGCACGCGTACGCGGGCGCCGTGACGCGCGGTCTCGCGTTCGCCGCCGTGCCGTTCCTGTCCCTGGCACTGCTGGCCGGGATCCTGCTCCGGGCCGACCGGATCGAGCTGCTCGGCTTCGTGATCCAGCAGCCGGTGCTGATCGCGATCTTCGCGGTCAACGTCATCGCGCTCGCGTACCGGCTGGTGGCGGTCGTCGACGCGTGGCAGGTGGCCCGCTACCTCAACGCGGTGGATGCGTCCGCCGGCGGGCGGGCCGGGCGGGCGCGCCTGCCGCTCAGCCCGCTGTCCCTGGCCGGCCTGCTCGCGGTGATCCTGGTCGCGGCCGGCGGGCACCTCGCCGTCGCGCGCTACAACGTCATGGCCCTCGAGCTCGTCAACTGCGTGTTCAGCGAGGCCGGCGATGCGTCCTGCGAGTCGCCGGAGGAGAGCCCGGAGCCGGGCACGTCCGGGGATCCGTCCGCGTCGCCGGAGGAGAGCGAGTCCCCCGAAGCCTCCGTTGACGTGGGGCCCATCTCCAGCAACGCGGTGGGCACGCAGGCCGCCACCCTGCCGCCCTGGGACGGCAGGGAGCGGCTGAACATCCTGCTGGTCGGCGTGGACCAGCGCCAGGGCGAGCGGACGTTCAACACCGACACGCTGATCGTCGTGTCCGTGGACCCGGTCACCGGCCTGGTCGCGATGTTCCAGGTCCCGCGGGACATGGTGGACGTCCCGGTGCCGCAGAACGCGCAGCGGGTGTGGGGCAGCGTCTACCGGGGCAAGGTCAACAGCTGGTACATGCAGAACCGCAGCCGCGAGGACCTGTGGCCGGGCCAGACGGCCCAGGCGCGCGGCTTCAACTCGCTCAAGGCCCTGCTGGGCGAGCTGTACGGGCTCGAGATCCCGTACTACGTGATGGTCAACTTCCAGGGCTTCCGCGAGGTCGTGGACACTCTCGGCGGAGTCCAGATCAACGTCCAGATCCCGGTCGCCGAGAGCACGTACCCGGCTGGCACCGGGAGCCTGCGCCGCGTCTACATCCCTGCCGGCCCGCAGCACATGACCGGCAGCGAGGCGCTGATCTACGCCCGGTCGCGGCACCGCGCGCAGGGCGGCGACTTCGACCGCGGGCGTCGCCAGCAGCGCGTCCTCATCTCGCTCAAGGACCAGATGAACGCCCGGGCGGTCATGGCGAACCTCGACGGCCTCGTGCGGGCACTCAGCCAGTCGGTGAAGACCGACATCAAGACGGGCGACGTGGCGCGCCTCCTGTCGCTCGCCGAAAGCGTGGACACCAGGAACGTCCGCTCGTACGTGTTCTCGCCCCCCTACTACGCCACCGAGTACCCGAGCTCCGACCGCGGCTACATCATCACGCCCCGCGTCGCCCGCATCCGGAGCGCGGTCCGGGAGGCGTTCAGCCTGTCCGCCGAGCAGCTCGCACTCCGGGAGCGGCTGGCGGCCGAGGGCGCCCAGGTCTGGGTGCTCAACGCGTCGGGACGCACCGGGCTCGCCAGCCGGGTCGCGGACTACCTCGCCTACGACGGCCTGGAGGCCTCGGCGCCGGTCCGGGGCCAGGGGCCCAACCTCGCCAGGACGAAGATCGTCGTCTACAACGGGGCCGAAGCCCAGATGCCCGAGACGATCGCCTACCTCGAGCGGGTGCTCGGCGCGAAGGCGACGGCGGCAACCGACCCGGATGTCACCGCGAACATCGTCGTGACGCTGGGCGGTGACGCCCCCAATCTCGAGGTGGACGCGCCCGGCTGAGCCCGGGCACGCGAGCGACGACCGCGGCGGTCAGCCCTGGTCGATCGGCGTCAGCCAGTGGCGATACTCGGGCAGGTTCCCGCGCACGGCGGCGAAGTACCGCTCGCTGACCTGGCGCGAGATCGGCCCGATCTGGCCCGTCCCCACCGCGCGATGGTCGACCTCGATCACCGGGCTGACCTGGACGCCGGTCCCGCACAGGAACACCTCGTCGCAGATGTACAGCTCGGAGCGGTCGACGGAGCGCACCTCGACCGGGAGGCCAAGGTCCTGCGCGAGGCCGATGATCGCCGCGCGGGTCACGCCCTCGAGGATGTCGTCCGACACCGGCGGCGTGATCAGGGTCCCGTCACGGACGATGAACAGGTTGGCGGCCGAGGCCTCGGACGCGTGGCCGTCGGGCGTCAGGACGAGGGCCTCGTCGAAGCCGTTGAGCTCCGCCTCGGACTTCTGGAACGCCATGTTCACGTAGCCGCCCACGATCTTGCCCCGGGCGGGCAGCGCCTCGTCCGCGTTCCGGCGCCAGGTCGAGGTCTGGAGGCGGACGCCCTTCTCGATGTCGATGTAGTTCCCGAACGGCACCGTGATCACGTACAGCTCGTGCTCCAGGTGGTGGAGCTTGACGCCGATCGCGCGGGTGCTCTTGTAGAACGACGGCCGGATGTAGACGTCCTCGCGGAAGTTGTTCCGGCGGGCCGTCTCGACCACGATCGAAGCGAGCTCGTCCACCGACGGGATCGGGTCCATGAGCAGGATCCGCGCCGACTTGCGGATGCGCTCCACGTGCTCCCGTATGAACAGCCCGTACAGGCGTCCCTGGTCCGCGTTCCAGTACGCCCGGATGCCCTCGAAGGTGGCGGTGCCGTACATGAACGCGTGGGTCATGATGCTGACCTTGGCGTCCTTGAGCGGGACCCAGTCGCCCTCGAAGTAGGCGACCAGGTCATCGAGGGTGCGCGCCGTGGCGGGCGTCGGGGAGGTGGACGGCTGCTGCGTGAGCATGACGGCTCCAGTCGCGACGAGGCGGCCCGGAGGCCGCTCGGGTTTGGCTCACAAGGGTCGGCCGAGTCTAGCACGCGGCTTTGGCCCGGCTCCGCGGCCGAACGCTCCGCAAACCGGGCTAGATGACCCCGCCGATCTCGAGGCCGACGAGGCCCAGGTAGGCGAGGTAGAAGGCGCCGCCGACGAGCAGCGCCCGACCGCCGAGGCGGGCGCTGCGCCACATCGGCAGGAACACCGCGCCGACGGCCAGGAACGCGATGCCGGCGCTCGCGAACGCGACCAGCGAGTCCCCGGTGACGGTCCACGCCGCGGGCGCGAACACCAGCGCGACCACCGTCGGGATGGCCGACTGGAAGACCATCGCGCCGGTGATGTTCCCCATGGCCAGGGTGTCCTTGCCCTGCCGCACCCAGATCAGCGAGTTGAACTTCTCGGGCAGCTCGGTGGCGATCGGGGCGATGACCAGCGCGAGGATGATCTCGTTGACGCCGAGCGCGGAGGCAAGGTGCTCGACCGCGCCCACGAACAGCCAGGCGCCGCCGACGATCGCCCCCAGGGCGGCAACGACCTGGAGGCCCACGATGCGCAGTCGCGGCACGTCCGGGTCGCGGCGCACGCCCCGCCGGTCGAGGCGGCGGAAGCGAAGCGGGGCAAGGTCCGCGGCGTCCACCTCGGGGTCGGCCTCGAAGTGCGCCTTGACGTACCACGCGTAGATCGCGATCAGCAGGACCGCCACGACCAGCTTGCCCGCGCCCAGCTCCGAGGGCAGGAACGCGGCCCCGATGGCGAGCGCGTAGGCGATCACGAAGTAGCGGATGTCGTGAACCAGGACCACGGTGTCCACCGGCATCCGGGTCCCGGTCGGGCGGCGGCGCCGGAACGCCAGGACGCCGACGCCGGTGATGAACATGGCGAGCGTCGAGAGCATGAACGGGGCACCCAGGATCGCGCCGATCCCGACGGCGTGCGAGGCGTCGCCGCCCGACCCGAACAGGATCGCGATCAGCGGGATCATCGTCTCGGGGAGCGCCGTCCCGACGGCGGCGAGCACGGACCCGACGGCACCCTCCGCGAGCTCCAGCTTGCGGCCGAACCACTCGATGCCGTTGGTGAACAGCTCCGCGCCGGCGAGGATCACCACGAACGCGACGGCGAGGACGAGCAGATCCACGCTATCCCTCCAGCCCGATCGCGGCGGCGATCGAGACGCCGACGACGACGAGCACGGCGAGGGACACCAGCGCCAGCCGGCGGTCGCGGGCGACGAGGAAGCCGATCCCGGAGACCACCACCCGGCCGATGGGGAGCAGGAGCACGGTCACGAGGCCGGCCCACAGGAAGCCGGAGGGTCGCAGCGCCAGCAGGTCGGCCGGGACGCGGCCGGGGTCGAACACCGGGCGCTCGCCGTGGTCGAGCGGGTCGACGCCGCTGAGCACCATCCCCAGCACACCGGCCAGCACGAGGACCACGGCCACCCAGGTCCCGATCACGAGCAGCCGGGCGACCAGCGTCTCGATCGCGGGGCCGGGGTCCCGGGAGCCGGCCGCGGCCGACGGCATCGTGCTCACAGCCCGAGCGCCCGGCGCGCCATCTCGAAGGCCGTGTACGCCATGACGGCGACGAACAGCCAGCGCAGAACACGCACGTCGACCCGGCTCGCAATCCGCGACCCCAGCGACGCCCCGGCGAACACGCCCAGGGCGGTCGGGCCCGCGACGTACGGGTCGATCTCGTCGCGCAGCAGATAGATCACGGCCGACGCCGTGGCCGTGACGCCGATCATCATGTTGCTGGTCGCGGTCGCGACCTTGAGCGGCACGCCCATCGCGAGGTGCATGACGGGCACCTTCACGATCCCGCCGCCGACGCCCAGCAGCGCGGAGACCACGCCGGCGCCGACCGACGCCGCCATGCCGAACCGCATCCGTCGCACCCGGTAGCCAGGGCCGTACAGGTGCGTCGCGAGGTCGGCTGCGTCGGGGACCGGCACCGGCTCGACGGCGGCCGAGGCAGGCACGTCCACCCCGGTTGCGATCGGGTCGCCGGCGTCGGGGGCCGCCGGCGCCTCGTCGTCCGTCGCCGGCCCCGGGGCCACGATCACCGGCTCGCCGGCCGACACGGCACCCTGGCGGGCCATCGAGACGGCCACCCACGTGAGCAGGACGGCGAACAGGCCCGCCAGGACCCGTTCCTCGAGCAGGAACGCGATCAGGCCGCCGGCCAGGGCTCCCGCCGCGGTGAACAGCTCGAGGACCATCCCGAGCCGGAGGTTCGCCACGTGGCGCCGGAGGTAGACCCCGGCCCCCGCACTGGAGGTCACGATCACCGATACGAGGGACACGGCGACCGCCTCGCGCAGCGGCACGCCAAACCCCAGGGTCAGCAGGGGCACGATGAGCAGGCCGCCGCCCAGCCCGAGCAGCGAGCCGAACAGGCCGGCGGCCGCGCCGCCGGCGAGCAGGATCAGCCCTGCGGTCATCTCAGGTGATCACCCCTCCAGGGGCGGATGGCGACGCTCCCGCGAGCCACCATCCCGAGCGATCAGGGGCGCAGGTGCTGCGGCGCGTAGGGCAGCAGCGCCACGTGGCGCGCGCGCTTGAGCGCCACCGCCAGCTCGCGCTGGTGCGCGGCGCAGGTTCCGGTCTTGCGACGCGGCTCGATCTTGGCGCGCTCGGACAGGTAGCGCCGGAGGCGGTTGACCTCCTTGTAGTCGATCACGACCGTCTTGTCCGCGCAGAAGGAGCAGACCTTCCGGCGGCGGCGGTCGCGGTAGTAGTCGTCGCGCTTCTTCGTGCGGGGGGGCATGGATCGGGTCTCCTGGATGCTGGGGGCGGGACGGGCCCGCCGGGGCGGCTGAGGGCCGCGGGAAGGTCCCTAGAACGGGAGGTCGTCGAGGTCGTCGGCGTCGCTCGCGGGACGGGTCGGTCGCACGGTCTCGCCGCCACCGCCACCGCCAGCGGCGGCGCCGAAGCCGCCGGACGGGGCGGCGAACCCGCCCTCGCCCTCGCCCTCACGGGGCGCGCGGGGGTCGAGGTTGATCACGCTGTCCGCGGTGATCTCCAGCGACACCCGCTTCTGGCCGTCGCGGGCCTCGTACTCGCGGGTGCGGAAACGCCCCTCGACGAACACGCGGGTGCCCTTGCGCAGCTGCTCCGCCGTCCGCTCGGCGCGATCGCCCCAGACGGTGACCCGGAACCAGTCGGTCGCCTCGACCCACTCGCCGGTCTGCTGGTTCTTCGTGCTCTGGTTGACCGCGACGCTGAACTCCGTCACGGGACGGCCGTTCGGCGTGTAGCGCATCTCGGGATCGCGCCCGAGATTGCCGATGATCGAGACCTTCGAGAACGACGCCATCGTGAGCGGCTCCCCTCGTCAGTCGATGGCCGCGGGTGCGGCCTCGCTCTCGGACTCGTCGATCCGCTCGGCGACGTCCATGTCCTCCTCCTCGTCCTCGACGGGCGGGAGGTCGGTGTCGATCTCCTCGGCCTCGCCGGCGGCCGCCGCGTCGCGGCGGACCTTCACCGGCTTGACCGCGCGGGTCACGAGATAGCGGATCACCTCCTCGGTGATCTGGAGGCTGCGCTCCAGCTCCGCGATCGCCTCGGCCGGAGACTCGAACACGATGATGTGGTACGAGCCCTCGCGGTGGCGGTCGATCGGGTACGCGAGGCGGCGGCGGCCCCAGGGCGCGACCTTGACGATCTGCCCACCCGAGGCCACGACATACCGCGTGGTGCGGTCGATGACCGCGGAGACCTTGTCGTCCGGCGCATCCGGCCGGATGACGAGCATGAGTTCATAGCGGCGCACGGCCTGCGAGACTCCTTCCTGTGGGATCTGCCCCGCTGTCCGGACGCGCCGGTGCGGAGCCGAAAGGACCGCGGGAGGATAGCACGTGTCGCGGCGGGTGAGCCGCCGCCGGCAGGTTGCCCACGGGAGGCGGGTTCGGGGCGCGACCTTGTGTATGCTCTCCGCCGTCGGCCACGCCCAGCCCAGCCCAGGGGGTCTCGTGCAGCTCTCGATCCTGCTCCTCGCGGCAGACCGGATCGCTGCGGACGCGCTGTCCGTCGCGCTGGCGCGTCCGGGCCACGGGGTGACGGTGGTCGCCCTTCCCGAGGAGCTCATCCGCCAGGCCGCGGGCTACAGCCTGGTCGTCCTGGACGAGGTCCTGGCCCCCACGGTCGCCGCGATCATCACCGAGCTGCGTGGCGCGCCGGCGACGGCGACGGTCCCCGTGCTCGCCGTCGCGGGCTCCGACAGCCTCGACGACCGGATCGCGCTCCTCGAGGCCGGCGCGGACGACATCATCACCAAGCCCTTCGACCAGGTGGAGCTCGAGGCCCGGATCGAGGCCCTGTCGCTCCGCTTCCAGCGCTCCCGGGGCGGCACCGCGCGCCAGGCGGCGTCGATCGGCGACGCGCAGTCCCGGCGCGTGGTCACGGTGTTCAGCCCCAAGGGCGGCGTCGGCACGACGACGGTGGCGACCAACCTCGCCCTGCTCGCCGCCGAGCGGCACCCCAACGCGGTGCTGATCATCGATTTCGACCTCGCCTTCGGGCAGGTGGCGTCGCACCTCAACCTGCAGCCCAAGCAGTCGCTGCTGGAGCTCATCCGCGACGACTCGGCGCTGCACGAGGCCGAGCTGTTCCGCACCTACGCCGTCCACCACGCCAGCGGCGTCCACCTCCTCGCGGCGCCGCCGACGCCCGGGTTCGCCGCCAGCGTGACCGGCGAGCACGTGGACCTCGTCATCGCGCGGGCCCTGGAGGCCTACCAGATCGTCGTCGTGGACGCGGGCGCCACCCTCGATGAGCGGATGCTCGCCCTGTTCAGCCGCTCGGACATCGTGATCGTGCCCGTGCTGCCCGAGATCCCGGCCCTCAACGCCGTCCACCTGCTGCTCGACCAGCTGTCCGAGACCGGTGCCATGGGCGCCTCGACGATGTTCGTGCTCAACAACACCTTTGCGCGGGAGCTCCTCCGGCGGTCCGACATCGACAACGCGCTGGGCGCCCAGATCACGGCCGACCTGCCGTACGACCCGTTCGTGTACCTCAAGGCCGCCAACGAGGGCGTGCCGGTCGTGCGCAGCGCCCCCAAGTCCGCGCCAGCGGAGCACTTCCGGAAGCTCGCGTCGCTGGTGTTCGGCGGCGCGGGGACCGCGGTAGCCACGCCCGCGGCAAAGGAGCGGAAGGGCCTGTTCGGCCGCCGCGGCTGATCCGCGGGCGGTGCCCGCGGGCACCGCGTCGCCCGTTGCGGTGGGGTGCGGTCGGGTCCCCGGCACAACGGCCCCCGATTCGACGACCTGCGGATCGTTGCCGCATTCATCTGCCAGGCCGCAGGGTGGGATCGAATGACCGACCGTTGTGGTCGGCGGCGTCCCTGGGGGTGACCATGCACACCTGTCACTGGGCGATCCGGGCGTGGACCCTGGCGGCGCTGCTCGCGATGGGCGCCCTCCTGACCGTGCTGTCCGCGATCGCCTGAGGCGCAGGCGCCGCGGGCGGGGATCCCGCAGGCCCTCGGCGGCGCCTCCGGGTTCGCGCCCACCCGGCGACTCACGGGCACGACGTTCGCGCTCGATGGTGCCGAGGGAGGGGCTCGAACCCTCACGAGGTTGCCCTCAGCGGTGTTTAAGACCGCCGCGTCTGCCGGTTCCGCCACCTCGGCACTGCCCGGAGCCCGGCCCATCGTAGCCCGTCGACGACCCTGCGACCCTCGATGCCGATCCGCAGGGTGGACAATGTCCGGGCGTCCGGGCTCGAGATCACAGGGAGTCCGCCATGTTCCAGCGCCGCCAGCCGATCGAGCTGCCGCCCGTGCCTGAAGGGGCCGACCGCCCCACGATCCTCGCCCGCGTCTACCCCGGGTACCACGAGCAGGCCGTGGAGCTGTTCCAGCAGGACGCAGAGCTCCTCGCGGAGGCGGGCTACTTCCCCGTCGGACAGTCGTACGCCGAGGGCCGCTACGCAAGCGGGTACGTGCTCCTGGTGACGCTGCTCGTGCTGGTGGGGATCGGCATCCTGCTGCTCATCTACATGGCGGCCGTCCGGCCGCCTGGCTCGCTCGCGGTCACCTACGAGCGTCGCGACGTGATGCCGTTCGCCGGTCGCTGAATGGAGGACGGCACGGGCGGGCCACGAGGCGCTCCCCTGACGAGCCCGGTGCTGCCCTGCCGCTCACACGAAGGCCCGCCGGCAGCGCGGCGGGCCGTGGTCGTTGGAGCTGTGGAGGCGACGATCGGATTCGAACCGATGAATAAGGGTTTTGCAGACCCCCGCGTTAGGCCACTTCGCCACGTCGCCCGATGAGCCGGCGACGCCCCGCCGGCAATGTCTCCAGGTTGGCTGCCCCTCGAGGATTCGAACCTCGGCTAACGGATCCAAAGTCCGCTGTCCTACCACTAGACGAAGGGGCAGCGGTGCCGGGCGTCGATCTCGGGCCTGGGGAGGGAGTGGAGCGGAAGACGGGACTCGAACCCGCGACCCTCACCTTGGCAAGGTGATGCTCTACCAACTGAGCCACTTCCGCTCGATGCACCGACCGGTGGGTTGGTGCCGAGAGCCAGATTCGAACTGGCGACACCGCGATTTTCAGTCGCGTGCTCTACCAACTGAGCTATCTCGGCCCGGTCCCGAGCCCCCGTGGGAGCCCGTCGGCGGGGCGGAGGATATCACGGGGCTCGATCGGGCGACAAGGCGGCCGGCCGTCCGAGCGGGCCCTCCCCTACTCGGGTCGGAGCGCCGGCGTGCGTTGGATCCCGAACACGTCCTCAGGGCTCGCGACCGGGGCCATGCCGCCCAGCGAGCGCAGCCGGTTGATCCGGTCGACGACCGGGGGATGGGTCGAGAACATCGCCGACGACCGCTTGTCCGCGTGCTTGATCGGGTTCTCGAAGTAGAGATGCTGGGTGGCCCGGTTCGCGACCTCGAGCGGCTCCTGGTCCAGCGCGATCTTGGCCAGGGCCTGCTGGAGTCCCACCGGGTTGCGCGTCAGCTCCACGCCCGACGCGTCGGCGAGGTACTCGCGCTGGCGGCTGATCGCCATCTGGACCATGCGGGCCATGATCGGGGCGAGGATGGCCAGCACGATGGCGACCAGGAAGATCACCACCTGGAGCGCGCCGCCGTCCCGGTCGCGCGAGCCGCGCCGGCCGCCGCCCCAGAACGAGAACCGCAGGAAGAAGTCGGCCAGCAGGGCGATCGATCCCACCAGCACGCCGACCATCAGCGAGAACCGGATGTCGTAGTTGCGCACGTGCGACAGCTCGTGGGCCATGACGCCCTGGAGCTCCTCGCGGTCCAGCTTCTGGAGCAGCCCGACCGTGATCGCCACCGACGCGTGCTTCGGGTCCCTGCCGGTCGCGAAGGCATTGGGCGCCGTGTCGTCGATCAGGTAGACCTTGGGCATCGGGACGTTGGCCGCCAGCGCCATCTCCTGGACGACGTTGATCAGCTGCGGCTGCGTCTGGGCGGTGACCTCCTTGGCGCCCGAGACCGTGAGCACCAGCGAGGCGCCCAGGTAGTACGAGAACAGCGAGGCGACCAGGCCCACCCCGATGGCAAGGGCGGTCGACGGCAGGGCGGCCGCGGGATCACCCGTGACCGCCCAGCCGATGAACAGCCCGAGGAGGCCGAGGAGCACGATGACCGCCAGCGCGAGGAGGACCGAGTTGCGTCGGTTCGCCCCGATCTGGTCGTAGAAGGTCGCCATGGAGCGGGCTCAGGCGCGGGCGCGCCGCGTCTCAGCCGAGGCTGAGGTCGACGTTGGGGACCTGTGCCGCCTCCGGCTCCGCGTCGAAGAACTCGCGCTTCGTGAACCCCAGCGGGCCCGCGATCAGCACGCTCGGGATCGTCTGGATCGTGTTGTTGTAGTCCAGGACCGTCGCGTTGTAGTGCTGGCGCGAGAAGCTGATCTGGTTCTCGGTCGTGGTCAGCTCCTCCTGGAGCTGCATGACGTTCTGGTTCGCCTTGAGGTCCGGGTAGTTCTCGACGACGGCGAACAGCGACCGGAGGGCGCCCGTCAGCATGTTCTCGGCCTGCGCCTGGTCGTGCGGGCCCTGGGCCCCGGCAGCCACGGCGTTCGCACGCGCCTCGGTGACCTTGGTGAGGACGCTCTGCTCGAACCCCATGTAGCCCTTCACGGCGTTGATGAGGTTCGGGATCAGGTCGTGCCGGCGCTTGAGCTGGACTTCGATCTGGGCGAACGCCTCGTCGATCCGGTTGCGCCGCGTGACCAGGCCGTTGTACAGGCCGACGACGGCGACGACCACCACGACGATGATCGCGATGATGATGATCAGCGTGAGATCCATGCGGTCTCCTCGAGTCAAGCGCGAGCACGCGCCGCGAACCAGCATAGCGCGCGCCCGGGCTGCGGATTGCCCTCGGCGGCACGCCCTTCGGCACTGGCGGCACCGCGATACGCGGGCAACGATGCGCATTCGGACGAATCGCTCGGGGTGCACTTGCCGTGGCGCCTCGCCGGGCCGGCGGCATGCCGACCGTCATCCTCGCGATGGCGATCGCGGCATGCTCGACGACATCTCCAACCGTATCGCCGTCGCCCTTGCCCACTGCGGGGGCGACTCCGGCCCGTGAGTCGGAGCCACCGGGGGCCACGTTCGCGCCCATGCCCACGCCGTCGGCATGGGCATCGCCCTCGCCTGGCGAGCCGCCCGCGTGGATGCCCGTTGGGGATCCCGGTCCGTTCCCGGGCGACCCAGGGGTCGAGGCGCTCGTCGCGACCCCGTCGGGCTTCCTCGCCGTCCTCAACGGCGACGTGGGCATGGGCAGACCAGACGTCCGCGTGCTCACCTCGGTGAATGGCTCGGCCTGGACGCCGGGCGGCCTGCTCCCGGGTCGAGCGGGAGCCCGGCTGCAGGACCTTGCCCTCGGTGCCGCCGGGTTCGTCGCGGTCGGCTCGCGACCGCGCCAGGCGGGCACGCTGGCGCGGCTCGTCGACACATGCGAGTCGGAGCCATCAGGCGACGGGGGCGCGACATGGTGGTCACCGAACGGCGCGGAGTGGACCTTGCGGGGCCGGGGCTCCGCCTTCGACTTCGGCCCGGTGCTGGCGGTGACCGCGTTCGGCGACGGGTTCGTGGCGGTCGGCGGCAAGAACACGGGCGCGGGCGTCGGCGTCTCGGCGGCCTGGGTCTCGCCCGATGGCCGGCGTTGGACGCGTGCCAGGGGGAATGCCCTGCGCGCCGGGGCGATGTACGACCTCGCCACGATCGGCCGGACCGTCGTCGCCGTCGGGCGGACCGAGTGCCTGAGCCACGTGCCGATGGCGTGGACCTCGTCCGACGGCCGGGCGTGGACGGCGACGCAGCTGGGCCCGCTCGGCACCCTGGACGTCGTGGCGAGCGGACCGGGTGGCCTGCTTGCCGCCGGCTGGTCGGGTGACGACCTGGCGCCGGGCGCGGCCTGGCGCTCCTCGGACGGGGTCGGCTGGGAGCCCGCGACCCTGCCGCCGGACGTCGAAGGGGTCCGCGACATCGTCGGGCTCGACGACCGCTACCTGCTCGTCGACGACAACGGCCTCGTCTGGTCCGGGAGCGGCGGCGGCGACTGGGTGCTCGTCCTGCGGCCCGAGGCCGGGTCGGTCGATCGGGTGGTGATCGGCCACGGGATCGCGCTCGCGATCGGCACCGGTTGGGCCGCGCCGGAGGAGCCGCGGCCTGCCGCCGTGTGGACCCTGCCGCTCGACTCGCTGCCCTGACCGCACGTCGTCGGCCCGACCCCGCCGTCAGTGACGGATGTCCATCCCCGCGATCGGCGTTCGACGATGGAGCCGCGGGCGCGTCGGCCCGACGATCGAGGCAGCGGGGCCGCGTCCTTGCCCCGGCGTCGGGAGACACACCCTCGTGAACAACCTCGTGACCCTGCTCCAGATGCTGCTTGCGACGGCGGCCCTTGTCACGCCGGTGATCGTCGGCGTCCGCCACCTCGACCACGAGTCAGAGCGCTACGCCTGACTCCCGGGGGTGGTGGGCGGTGGAGGACTCGAACCTCCGACATCCTCGGTGTAAGCGAGGCGCTCTGACCAACTGAGCTAACCGCCCGATGGGCCGGACCGACGAGGGCTGAAACACGAACGGGCGGCCGACCGGCCGCCCGCATGAGGTCAGGAGAGTGGTGCCCAGGCCGGGACTTGAACCCGGATGAGTTGCCTCATACGCCCCTCAAACGTACGCGTATACCAATTCCGCCACCTGGGCCCGTATGCAGCTGTCCGAGCCGGCGGGCCCGGTGGGCCCTGGTACCGAGGGAGGGACTCGAACCCACACGACCTTGCGGCCACTAGGTCCTGAACCTAGCGCGTCTACCATTCCGCCACCTCGGCCCGACTCGGCCACCGATCGGCGCGCCCGAGGGCTTACCGGTCCGTGGCGAGGCGCCATCCTAGCACATCCCAGAACCGGTCCCCGGGGGTCGCGATGAGCCTCGGAGCCATCCCGTCGAGGCCCCGCGCGAACATGACCTCCGTGCTCCAGGCAAGCGGCAGGATGGGCTGGCGCTCCGCCAGGCCGGCCAGCAGCGCCTTCCAGGCCGCCGTCCGCGTCTCGGGCGTGCCGACGGCGCGCGCGGCCTCCAGCAGCTTGTCCAGCGCCGGGTCCTGGTAGCCCGACAGGTTCGACCCGGACGCGCGGACCTGCGACGACGCGAGCAACGGGAAGACGTCCGGCTCGAGGCCCATCGCGATGTCCACCACGGCCGCCGTGTACGTGCCCGCCCGGAGCCGCTCCACGAGCTCGGCGGCCGGCAGCTCCACGAGGTCCACCGCCAGGCCGAGCCTCGTCCAGGCGTTGCGCACGTAGGCGGCCGTCGCCGCCAGCCGGGGGCTCGCCGCGGCCGGCACCGTCAGGATCTCGGCCCTGTACCGCTCCTTGCCGCGCGGCGCGGTCCAGGCGCCGTCGGAGAGCTTCCAGCCCGCGTCTCTGAGCAGGGTGTTGGCCTGCTTGCGGTCGAACGCCACCGGCGGGGCGGAGGCCGCGTCGAACGCCCACGAGGCCGGCGGGACCAGCGCGTCGGCCCGCTCCGCGTCGCCGCCCAGGACTGTCCCTACGAGCGCGTCGCGGTCGATCGACGCCAGGAGCGCCTTCCGGACGCGCGCGTCGTCGAGCTCCGGGTGGGATGGCCGGAGGTTGAGCATGACCGCCGACAGCGTGGTCGTCGGGTAGGCGATGCGCTCGATGCCCTCCTCGCCCTCCAGGGCCGTCGCCTGCTCCACCGGCAGCCCGGTGGCCCCGTCCACCTGGCCCGACTCGAGCGCCGCGGCCAGCGCGGCCGCGTCCTCGTAGAAGCGGACCTCGATCCGTTCCAGGTACGGCACCGGCCGCGTCGGCGTGGCGGAGGGCACCGGCGTGGCGAACGGATCGAGCGTGGGTGACGACTCCGGCTCCTCCACCGGGGGCGGCAGCAGGGCGGCCGGCACCAGGACGGCCCGCTCGTCGTCGAGCTCGGCGAGCACGTACGGACCCGTGCCCACCGGGAGCGTCGCGAACTCGCCGGTGGCAAGGTCCGCGAACGGGACGTCGGCGAGCAGGTGGGCCGGCAGCAGCGGCTGGGTCGCCGCCGCGAGGAACCCGGCGATCGGCGTCTGGAGCGTGAACTGGACGGTGTGCTCGCCGACCGCCGCGACCTCGACCTCGGCCCACGACGACGCCACCGCGCCCACGGCGTCCGGGCTCTTGAGCGCCTCGACGGTGAACACCACGTCGTCCGAGGTGACGGGGACGCCGTCCTGCCAGGTGACGTCCTCGCGGAGGCGGAACGTCCAGGTCTGGCCGCTCTCGTCGGTCGTCCACGACGTCGCGAGGTCCGGCTCGAACCCCCCGTCCGGCCCCAGCCGGACGAGGCCGCTGAAGATCAGCCCGACCAGCGTCCGCTCGGCCCGCGAGCGCGCGGTGATCGGCGTGATCGAGGCCGGCACACCCACCACGCCCTCGCGATAGGTCGCGGGCGGCGGCAGCGTGGGCTCCGGCGTCGGGGTGGCCTCGACCTCCGCGGCCGGTGCCTTGGGCAGCGCGAGGACGCCACCGAGGCCGACGAGCAGGAGGACGAGGATCAGGACGACCGCGTGGTCGCGGCGGTTCATCGAGGCTGGCCTCTCCGGTGACGAGCGGGCCGGTGCGGGACCGGGCCTAGCCGACGAACGAGACCAGCGCGAACAGGACGAACAGCACCAGCAGCACGAGCGTGAACTGCCACAGCCGCTTCTCGATGCCCCGGCGGCTGCGGTAGACGGCCGAGTCGCCGCCGAACGTGCCGGACAGCCCCGTGCCGCGCGCCTGCATCAGGATCGCGGTGATCAGGGCGATGCTCAACAGGATCTGGCCGATGGCCAGGATCGGATCCACGGGTTGGCTGACCTCCGTTGGGTGACGGCTGCGGATGGTAGCAGACGGAGCGCGAGGGGCCGGCAGGCGGACTGCCCTCCGGTTATCCCTCCGAGGACCGAGGCGACGCCCCCGCGAGCCATCGGTCCGAGGATTCCAGGCGCGAGGTCCCGGTCATCCCCGCCCAGCGCGGCAGCCCGGCGAGCTCGAGGATCGTCGGCGCGACGTCCGCGAGCACCCCGTCGCGCAGCGACCGCCCGGCGATCGACCGGCCGAGCCCCAGCAGCGGCACCGGGTTGAGCGAGTGCGCCGTGATCGGGTTGCCCGCGGCGTCACGCAGCTCGTCGGCGTTGCCGTGGTCCGCGGTCACCAGCAGGACCGCGCCGGGCCCGCCGGGATCGGCGGCCTCCACGCGCGCAATCGCGTCCACGATCCGGCCGAGGCACTCGTCGATCGTGGCCAACCCCCGGATGGTCGCGTCCCACACGCCGGTGTGGCCGACCATGTCCGGGTTCGCGTAGTTGGCGACGATGAAGGCGTACCGGCCGGACT
>Ga0154724_1083_pt14 | contig 18965 bp, 20 predicted proteins | sample Rifle2008BG16ft_FD_105732 | JGI IMG/M metagenome (GOLD analysis project Ga0154724, IMG submission 105732) | Chloroflexi bacterium RBG_16_72_14 | reverse complement strand
CCGGCCGGCGCCGGCTGAGGGTCAGCCCTCGGCCGGTGCCTCCGCCGGCTCGCCGCCCTCGGCTGCCGCCTCGCCCTCGCCCTCGGCCTCGGCGACCTCGGCCACCGGTGCGACCTCCTCTTCGACGCGCGGCGGCAGCACGCGCGCGATGACGTCGGCCGGGTCGGCCTGGATGGTCACGTCCCTGGGTGCGACGAGGTCCGCGACGGTGATCGTGGCGTCGTAGCTGTCCAGCGACGAGAGGTCGTAGTGGATGACCTCGGGCAGGTTGCCCGGCAGCGCCCGGACCTTGATCGAAGAGACCGGGTGGACGAGCGTCCCACCGGTCTCCGCGGCGGGGGCGACGCCGGTGCCGACGAGCGACACCTCCACGGTGAGCTCCTCGGTCATCCGCACGGCGAACAGGTCGACGTGGAGCGGCCGCCGGTTGACCGGGTGGAACTGGACGCCGTGCACGAGCACGGGGCGCGTCTTGCCGCCGTCCACGGCGAGATCGATCAGGGTGGACGCGCCGGTGCGGCGGCGGAGCAGGTCGAACTCGTGGGCATCGAGCGACACGGGCTCGCTCGCGGTCCCGTGGCCGTAGACGACGGCGGGGAGCTGGCCCTCGCGGCGCAGGTGGGCGACGGCCTTGCCGGTCACGGACCGGCTGGCGGCCGCGAGGCGGGGGCGGTCGGACATCGTGGTGAACCCTCTCTGGTGGGGCGGCGCTCCTGCCCGGGGCTGGGGGGCGGCGCCGCCGGCGACGGGCCTGCCGCCCGCCGCATTCGTGAGCCCGAGGCTACCACAGGCGGCACCCGGACCCACCCCGCGACCCGCCCGCGGGCCCGCCCCGGTGTAGGATCGGCGCGCCGTGGCAGCCACCATCCTGATCGTCGAAGACGAGTTCGCCGTTGCGCGAGGCATCCAGTACGCCCTCCAGCAGGAGGGGTACGAGGTGACCGTCGCCCGGACGGGCGAGGAGGGCCTCGAGTTCGCCACCAACCAGGCCCCCGACCTCATCGTCCTCGACGTGCGACTGCCCGGCATGGATGGGTTCGAGGTCCTGCGCCGGCTCCGGGCCGTTGGGTCCAAGGCGCCCGTCCTGTTCCTCACCGCGCGCGGCGACGAGTTCGACAAGGTCGTGGGCCTGGAGCTGGGTGCCGACGACTACGTGACCAAGCCGTTCGCCCTCCGCGAGCTGATGAGCCGCATCCGGGCGTTGCTGCGGCGCGCCTACGGCGACCTGTCCAACGCCGCGGGCGGCCGCGTGATCCGCCACCGGGACCTCGTCATCGACCTCGAGCGTCGCCGGGTCCAGCGGGGCAACCGGCGCATCGCGCTGACGGCCACGGAGTTCGAGATCCTGCGCCATCTCGCCAGCCGGCCCGGCCGCGTGTTCAGCCGCCGCGAGCTCCTGGAGCTGCTGCGTGACTACGAGGCACTCGACCAGGACGAGAAGACCATCAACGTCCACGTGAGCCACCTGCGGGACAAGATCGAGGACGACCCGTCGCTGCCGCAGTTCGTCCTCACCGTCCGCGGCGCCGGCTACCAGTTCGCCGAGCGCTGACGTGACCGACGTCCGCCCGCCGGACGCGCAGGCGGCCGGGGGGCGTGCGGGCGAGACGCAGCCGTGGGAGACGCGGTCGCGGCGCCCCAGCGTGCCCCAGTCGTTCCAGACGCGGCTCACGATCGCGTTCATGGGCGTCGTCGCGCTGACGCTGTTCCTGGTCGCGCCGGTGGTCGTCAACCGCCTCGATGACTACTTCCGGGCGCAGGAGGAGCAGAGCCTGCGCGCCCGGGCCGCCGCCACGGCCGCCATCCTCGACCGGTTCATCGAGAACGAGCTGGGCGGCAACGCGGTGGTCGCCGTGATCGAAGGGGAGACGCGCCTGAACCCCGTGGTCCAGACCCTGCTCGTGGACGGCGGGATCCTGACGTTCGTGGCCGACAACGTCGCCCAGGCCGACGTCAGCATCCGCTTCGGCCTGGCCAGGATGGACACCGACGGCAGCATGATCGCGGATCCCGTGCCGTCGCTCGGCTTCGACGCCCGCCTGAGCAGCGAGCCGGGACGGGGACAGGCGCGCGACCCGGCGATCCCGCCGGTCCGCCAGGGGTTCGCGACCACCAACCCGGTCCAGGACTGGGGCATGGTCGTCACGCTGTCGAACCCGTACACCAGCCGGGCCAGCACCATCGCCGCCATCACCGGGCTGCTGATCGTGATGGCCTCGATCGCGTTCCTCGTGGCGGTGCTCGTGGCGGCGTTCATCGCCCACCGCTTCACGACGCCGCTCACCCGCCTCACCGAGGCGTCGCGCCGGCTGGCCGAGGGCGACCTGACCTCGCGCGTGCCCGCCGACGAGGTCTGGTCCGGCACGCTCGAGCTCCGGGCGCTGTCGTCCCAGTTCAACACGATGGCCGATCGGCTCGAGGAGAGCGTCGAGATCATCCGCCGCGACCGCGACCGGAGCCGCGACTTCCTGGCCGACGTCAGCCACGAGCTGCGCACGCCGATCGCGGCCATGCGCACGTTCATCGAGCTGCTGCAGGGCCCGGCGGGCACCGACCCGGCCGCCCGCGCCGAGTTCCTGGACTCCTCCGCGGTCCAGCTGGACCGCCTGGACTGGCTGGCCCAGAACCTGCTCGAGCTCTCGAAGCTGGACTCCGGGCTCGTCCTGCTGGACCTGCGCCCGGACGACATCCGGGGCACGATCGAATCGGCCGTGGAGCATCAGCTCGCGGCGGCGGAGCGCAAGGGGATCCGGCTGACGCTGACCCTCCCCGACCGGCCGCTCCGGATCCGCCACGACCCGCCCCGGATCGGCCAGGTGGTGACCAACCTCGTGGGAAACGCCATCAAGTTCACCAACCACGGCGGCGAGGTCAGCGTGCTGGCCCGCCCCGACGGCGACGGCGGCGCCCGGATCGAGGTCCTCGACACCGGGGTCGGGATCGATGGCGCCGAGCTGCCGAGGGTGTTCGACCGCTTCTACCGCGGGTCGGAGGCGATGGAGGCCCGGAGCACCGGGTCGGGCCTCGGCCTCGCGATCGTGAAGTCGATCGTGGACATGCACCGCGGCACGATCGCCGTCGAGAGCCGGGTCAGGCGCGGTTCGCGCTTCGTCGTCACGCTGCCCAGGGACCCGCGCGGGGTGCCGACGGTGCCGCCGCCGGAGCCGGACACCCCGCCGGATGCCGGCGGGGCCTCGAACGTGCATGATTCTTCACCGATCGCGGCGTCGCCCGTGAATCACCATCAGGCACCCTAGACGCGATCCCCGGATCGGCCCTGGGCCATCCGGCCACCGTCAGCCAGAGAGAAGACCGCCCCCACGATGAACGACGAGCCGAACCCCAGCGCCCCCCAGGGCGCCGGCGGCGCCGACCCGCTGGACGACACGCAGCGGCTCGACGTCCCACGCTACGCCCCGACCCCCGACCCCCGTCCCGACGACCGATGGGCCTGGGCGTCGCCCGGCAGTCAGGGCTCCGGCGAGCGCTGGTACGAGCCGGCGGCCGCCGGGCCCTCAACGACCCCCGGCTACGGGGCCATGTCCGGCTGGGGCCAGCCCGCGACCGGCGCGGTGACGCCGCCGCCCCTCGCGTACGCGGCCGCCCCGGCACCCGTGCACCGGCAGCGAGGCGGGGCCGGCGTGGGGACGGTGGTGGCGGCCTCACTGCTGTCGGCGGTCATCGCGTCCGGCGGCACGGTCGCGGTCCTGGACCGCGTGGGCGCGCTGGATCGCACGGTCGCCCCGGCCGCGACGGGCTCCGCGACCGTCACGGGCAACCAGCAGCCGGTGACCATCGACGAGTCGTCGGCCGTGATCGATGTCGCGGCCAAGGTCGGGCCGGCGGTGGTCAAGATCGACGTCACCGGCCAGGCGACCGACCCGTTCGGCAACGTGCCCACGTCGGGCGTGGGCTCGGGGTTCATCTACGACTCGAACGGCTGGATCCTGACCAACCGGCACGTCGTCTCGGACGCGACGACCCTCACGGTCGAGCTCAGGGACGGCCGGCGGTTCGAGGGTCGCGTGTACGGCATCGACACCCTCACCGACCTCGCGATCGTCAAGGTGGACCAGACCGGTCTGCCCACGGCGCCGATCGGGCGGTCCGACGGCCTCAAGATCGGCCAGCTCGTGGTCGCCATCGGCAGCCCGCTGGGCACGTACTCGTTCTCGGTCACCAGCGGCATCGTGTCCGGCAAGGGCCGCGACATCCAGGTGGACGACGGCTCGCGGATCAACAACCTGATCCAGACGGACGCCGCGATCAACCCCGGCAACTCCGGCGGTCCGCTGGCCGACGCGAGCGGCGCCGTGGTGGGCATCAACACGGCGGTCGCCACCGACTCCAGTGGCATCGGGTTCGCCATCCCGATCGACATTGCCCGCCCGATCATGGACCAGGCCGTCGCGGGCAGGCAGCTGTCGCGCCCGTGGATCGGCATCCGGTTCGAGTCCATCAACCTCCAGCTCAAGGAGGACAGGGACCTGCCGGTGGACAACGGCGCCCTGGTGACCACCAACAGCACCGAGCCGGCGGTCGTCGCCGACAGCCCGGCCGCAAAGGCGGGGCTCCTGGAGGGTGACATCATCCTGTCCCTCAACGGCCGCCAGGTCGACACCGAGCATCCGCTCGATGCCCTGCTGGTCCAGTTCACGCCCGGCGACACGATCACGCTCGACGTGCTCCGCGACGGGACCTCGATCAGCCTGGACGTGACGCTGGGGACGCGCCCCGGGAACCTCTGACGGGCCGGCGGCGCGCGGCTCGGCCTCGGGGCAGCCCCCTCAGGCCGGGCGGCGCCGCCGGATCTCCACGCCGGCCGCGCGGAGCGGCCCGCCGAGCCTGACCTGCGGCTTGCGAACGCGGACCGTGACCTCGCTCACCGGGAAGTCCGCCAGCAGTTCGTGCGCGATCGCCTCGGCGATCGCCTCGACGAGGTTGAACCGCGTCGATTCCACGATGACGCGGCAGGTCTCGTAGACCCGGGCGTAGTCCACGGTCTGCGCGAGGTCGTCGGACAGGCCCGCCGGCTGGAGGTTGAGCCCCAGCTCCACGTCCACCTCGAACGGCTGCGGCGTGACCTGCTCCTCGGGGTAGACGCCGTGCGTGCCCTGGAACACCATCCCGTCGAGGACGATCCGGTCGCTCATCGCGTTGCACCTCCGGCCCAACCGTCCGGGCGCCAGCCGCGGAGGATCGCGTCCGCCACGCGGGCGGCCCGCACGTTCTCGGCGACGTCGTGGACGCGGACGATGTCCACGCCCGCCGCGACGCCCAGCACCGTCGTGGCCAGCGTCGCCTCCACGCGCCGGTCCGGCGGCAGGTCCAGCAGCCTGCCCAGGGTGCTCTTGCGCGAGGTCCCCAGCAGGACGGGACGCCCCAGCACCAGCAGCGCCTCGAGCTCCGTCAGCAGGGCCAGGTTGTGGTCCGGCGTCTTGCCGAAGCCGAACCCCGGATCGACGATCAGGTCGTCCCAGGGGACCCCGGCGCCCAGCGCCCGGTCCAGCGCGCGCTGGAGGTCCGCGACCACCTCCGCGACGACGTTGCGGTAGCGCGCCTCGGCGCGGTTGTGCATGAGCACGATCGGCACCCGACGCTCGGCCGCCAGGCGGATCAGCGCGTCGTCCGGCGCCACCCCCCAGACGTCGTTGAGGAGATGGGCGCCGGCAGCCAGGGCGGCCGCGGCCACCGCCGGGCTGGTCGTGTCCACCGAGATCGGGACGTCCGGCAGGGCGGCCGCGAGCGCGGCGATGACCGGCACGACCCGCGCGGTCTCCTCGTCCGCCGGGACCGGGGCGTGACCGGGACGGCTCGAGGCGCCGCCGACGTCCAGGATGTCCGCGCCGTCGGCGACCATCCGGCCCGCCCGCTCGACGGCCAGGGCGACCGGGGCCGTGACCCCGCGGGTCCCGGGGGCCGCGTCCCGCTCCGCGGCCGCGTCCGGCGCCGCGGCCGCGGCGGCCAGCAGGCCGTCGCCGGAGAACGAGTCCGGCGTCACGTTGAGGACGCCCATCACGTACGTCCGGCGGCCCCACTCGAACGTCCGTGGCCCGATCGCGAGCGGCGCCGGCGCCCCGGGCAGCCCGTCCGGCGCGCCGCCGGGCAGCGCGAACGAGGGCGTCGCCGCCCCGCCGCCCAGCTCCGGGCGCTCGCGGACCACGCCGCGCTCTTCGGGAAGCTGCCGGTCGGTCATGCCGCCACCGGGTCCCGGAGCGTCGGGTCGTCGACGAGGCGGGCACGCGAGGCCCCGACCAGGTACAGCGAGCCGGCGACGACGACGGGCCCGCGTGCCGCCGCCAGCGCGAGGTCCAGGGCGGCGGCCGGGTCGGGAACCGCTTCGACCCGCGCGCCCGGCAGGGCGGTGCGCCACGCCTCGGCAAGCGCATCGGCCGGCATCGCGCGCGGCAGGTCCACCGAGGTGCACACGATCGTGGCGCCCTCGAGCACGCGGGCCCCGGCGGCCGCGGCAATCACCCCGGCCACGTCCTTGTCCGCCATCGTCCCCCAGACCAGCGTCAGCGCGGCCGGCGGCCGGGCCATGCCACCAGCGAGGAGCGGGCGAAGGTCGTCGAGCGCCTGCGCCAGGGCGGCGGCCCCCGACGGGTTGTGGGCGCCGTCGAGCAGCACCTCCCGGGTCGATCCGTCCGCCGCCGTGACCTCGAGCAGCTCCAGGCGGCCGGGCCAGCGAGCCGTCGCGTATCCCTGCCGACGGGCATCGTCCGGGACGCGTGCGACACCGGAGGCCTCGAGGCCGTCCAGCAGCGCGTCCGCCACCGCGACGTTGACCGCCTGGTGGCGGCCCCGCAGACCCACGTCCACCGGCCCGAGCCGAGGCAGCTCCACGTGCAGCCCGTCGCGGGTCCAGCCGAGGAGCGGCGGTGGCGGGACCTCCGTGAGCGGCACGCCGAGGCGGGCGCAGCGGCGCCGGATGATCGCCAGCGCCTCGCCGGTCGCGCCGGTGACCGCGACGTCTCCGCGCTCGACGATCGCGGCCTTCTCGCGCGCGATCGCCGGGATCGTGGAGCCCAGCCGGTCCATGTGGTCCAGGTCCACGTTCGTCACCACGGCCACGCCGCCGTCCCATGCGTGCGTCGCGTCCAGCCGGCCGCCCAGCCCCACCTCGACCAGCGCGACGTCGAGCTCCGACGCCGCGAAGTGGCGGAACATCACGGCTGTCAGCAGCTCGAACTCGGTCGGCGGCCCGAGGCGGGGCTCGATCCGGTCCGCCAGCGGCAGCGCCTCGGCGACCAGGCGCGCAAAGGCGCCCGCGGCGATCGGGTGCCCATCGACCACGATGCGCTCCCGGTACGTGACGAGGTGCGGCTTGGGCGTCTCGCCCACGCGATACCCGGCCGCCCGCAGCGCGGAGGAGGCCAGGGCGATCACGCTGCCCTTGCCGTTGGTGCCACCGACGAGCGCGCCGCGCACCGAGCGCTGCGGGTCGCCCATGGCCCGGAGCAGCGCCCGGACGCGCCCCAGCCCCAGGCGGATGCCGTAGCGGCCGCGGGCCTCGATCGCCCGGAGCGCCTCGGCGTAGGTCAGGCCGGCGGCGGACGGCGACGGCTCCGGGCGGTGGTCGTTCACCCCTTCGTCAGCTCGTCCTCGTAGAACACGCACTGGTTGAAGCGTGGCGTGAGGCACACGTCGTTGACGTAGCCCTCGTCCAGGTGCACCCCGCCCCGCAGCTGGCAGCGCGAAACGTTGTTCGGCTGGCGGAGCAGGCCCTTGAGCAGGTGCGGCGCCTGGATCGGGATCGCGCCGCGTGAACCGGTCATGTAGAAGTGGGGGCAGACATTGCGCCGCAGGCTGGGCAGCCCGAACCCTGCGCGGGCGGGTGGCAGCAGCGGACGGCCGCCGGGGCCCATGGGTCGCATCCCCGCGGGCGGCTGGACCTGGCGGCGCCCCGGGGAGTACGGGGGCGCGGGCGCCGGCACCTCGACGGCCGCCTCCGTGCGGGCGGCCCCGGCGCGCGGCTGGACGCGGGCGATCGGTCCGTGGCTCCACGAGCCGCGGTCCCCGGGGGACGGCCGCATCGGCCGCCGGTCGCGGGATTCCAAAGCCTCCCCTGGCCTCCCTCGTGAGGTCGATCCCCGCTGGAGACGTGCGGTGCCTCGACGCAGCGCAGGGTACCACCGGGGCAGGACCCCCCGTCCGCGCGCCGCCCCCCGCGCCGCGAGACGCGACGACGTACGCCGACACGACGACGTACGCCGACACGACGCAGGCGCGACGACGCAGGCGCGACGACGCACCGCTGCCTGCCGCGCGCGGGGTGCGCCGTCGCTTCGTGCGACAATCCGCCCGATGGACTCCAGTCGAGCGGGGCGGCCGTCGCAGGTCCGCCCCCGTCCTCCGTCCGGCAGCCGCCCGGCCCCGGTCAGGACGCGCCCGCTCGCGCCATCGCCCACCCGCCTGTCGCGACACCGGCAGATCGACCGCCGCCGCGATCTCCCGCTCGTCGCCAAGGCGTTCCTCGCGCTCGCCATCGTCGCGCTCGCCGCGTCCATCGCCTGGATCGGCAGCGGGGGCATCGGGCCGGTGGTCTCGGGGATCGCGGGCAGCTTCGGCGGGATCGTGGACCGGATCGGCGACGCCGTGGCCAGCCAGTCGCCCACGCCGGCCCCCCTCGTCACCGACGTCCCGACCATCCCCCCGCCGGAAGAGCCGTACACGAGCGACGAGCTGCTCGACGTCACGGTCACCGTGCCCACGGCGGTCGTCGGCCAGGACGGCTACTCGGTACGGCTGTGGGCCACGCCCAAGGACGCCCCCCGCACGATCGTGGCCGAGGTGGCCGTCGGACCCACGTCCGTGCTGGTCATCCCGGGCATCACCCTGACCGCCGGCCGGAACGACCTCCAGGCCTCGATCGTGGGCCCCGGCGGCGAGAGCGAGCTGTCGACCGTGGTTACGTGGGTCCTCGACACCGTGCCCCCGAAGGTCACGATCATCTCGCCCAAGGACGGGGCCTCCGTGGCCAAGAACTCGGTGAAGATCCGGGGCAAGACCCAGGCGCGGAGCACGGTCCTCGTCCGGAACGACCGCAACGGGGCCACCGCCAGCACGGAGGCGGACCAGGACGGGCTGTTCGAGGTGACCGTGGCCGTCGGGACGGGGACCAACCCGATCACGGTCACGGCGACCGACCTTGCCGGCAACGCCAACAGCAAGGTCGTCAACATCGTCAAGGGCTCGGGCAAGCTGCTGGTCAAGCTGACCGGGACCACCTACCGGTTCAAGGCGTCGAAGCTGCCCAGGAACGTGACGTTCACCGTGTCGGTCACCGGCCCGGACGGCAAGCCGGTCAAGGGCGCGACCGTGCTGTTCACCGTTACGATCCCGGGCCTCGAGGCGATCGTGTCCGGCGAGCTGCAGACGCGTGCCGACGGCACGGCCAGCTTCGGCACCCGGATCCCCAGCGGCGCGCTGGCCGGCTCCGGCCTCGCCTCCGTCCTGGTCACGACCGACGACTACGGCGCCGGGACCGACCGGCAGGTGCTGACCGTCGAATAGGCGTTCGCTCTCGGCCGGGAGCCGCTCGACAGCCCGGTCTCGCGCAGCTACGATGCGCCCATGCCGGTCTGGCGCTGCCCCCATTGCGGCACACCGCAGGCGGAGTCCTCGCGCTGCTGGGTCTGCAATCGCTCGACGACGTCGTGCGGGACGTGCCGCCACTTCCGACGGGGCATCGCGGGCGGCCTCGGCCTGTGCGGGCTCGATCCCCGGCGCCTCGCCCTTGACGGCACGGAGATGCGCGCCTGCTGGGTCGCGCGCGACACGCCGTCCGAGACCGGTGCCCTCGACACCCGGGCCGGCGCACCTGGCACCCGGGCCGGCGCACCCGCGGCGAGCCCGTCCTCCGACGACCCCGAGCCGTCGCGCACCCGAACGTTCGTTCCGGTCGACGAGCCGGACCGGCCGCGGCAGCCCGGCGAGGCGCCGGTGCCCTCCGCCCGGCCGCGCCCGGTCGCCGAGCCCGCCGGCTGGTCGCTGTGGGGTGACACCGACCCCTGACGGTCGGCCGTCACGGCCTGGGCGTCACGGCCGGGCGTCACGATCCCCGGCGCCCAACTTCAGGGGCAGGACGCCGGCTTCGTCTCCGTGACGCCGAGATTGACGTTGGACCCGACCGGCCTGCTGGTGCCCGGGTCCGGGTCCTGCGTGGCCACGAACCAGCCGTCCGGCGCCGCCGCCGGCAGCACGACCCCGACGCTGAACCCGTCGGTCTCCACCTGGCTCCGCGCGTCGCCAAGCGTCATGCACACGTAGTCGCCGACCGTCGCGTTGGGCACCGGCGTGGGCGTCGGCGTGGGCGCGGGGGTGGGGGTCGGCGTGGGCGCGGGAGTCGGGGTGGGCGTCGGTGCGGGGGTGGGCGAGGGCGATGGCGTGGGCGACGGCGTGGGCGTAGGGCCGGTCGACACGACATAGCTCACGGGCGTCCCGGGCGCCACGATGATCCCCGGGCCCGGCTGCTGGTCCACGACCGCGCCGAGCGGCATGAACTCGTCGCTGGCCTCGGTGCGGGGTCCGACGGTCAGGCCCGAGCTCACGATCAGCTGGAGCGCCTCCGCCTCGGTCTTGCCGCGCAGGTCCGGCACCGTGACCGCGGTCTGGCCGCGCGACACGACCACCCGGACCTCGGAGCCGACAGCGACCGTCGCACCTTCTGCCGGATCCTGCGAGAGCACGATGTCCGGCTCGACGTCCGTGCGCTCCTCGCTGCCGGTCACGACGATCGTCACGCCGAGCTCGGTGGCCTGCTCCTGGGCTTCGGTGGAGGTGAGGCCCACGAAGCTGGGCAGGGTGACCTCGTCGGGCGCCTGGCTGCCCGCGGGCGTGCCGCCACCGGTCATCAGGCGGAACACGAGGAACCCGACGATCGCGAGGATCGCGAGCCCGAGCAGGCCGGCGACCCAGGCCCACGGCCCCGTCCCGCCCGGCTCCTCCTCCGGCTCCCCGGTCGCGTGGCCGCCGGTGCCCTCGCCACCGGGTGGGGGTGGCGGGGCGCTGCGCGTCGTCACGCGGGCCGGCGCCGGCGCGGAGCGCGCGTAGGCGTCGGGCGGGTACGGGACAGGTGCGTTGGGGCGCGCCGTGGCGGAGGCGACGGTCGCGCCGGCAGCGGCAGCGCCGGCCGCGGCCGCGCCGGCCGCGGCCGCGGCGTTCGCGGGCCGGTCGCCGGGCTCCGCGAGGAAGCCCTCGAGCGCGCTCGCCATGGCGGCCGCGGTGGCGAACCGCAGGGCGGGGTCGAGCGCCATCGCCCGCAGGACGATCGCATCCAGGTGCGAGGGGACGGTCGAGCGCAGGGTGGATGGGCGCGGCGGCGTGGTGGTCAGCCGGGCGAGGGCCACGGCGGCGGCGCCGTCGCCCGAGAACGGCCGCTGGCCGGTGAGCGACTCGTACAGGACGATGCCCAGCGAGTAGACGTCCGATGCGACCGTGGCCACCTCGCCCCGAGCCTGCTCGGGGCTGAAGTAGTGGACCGAGCCCATCGTCGTGCCCGGCAGCGTGAGCTGCGACTCGGTGAGGGCCCGGGCGATCCCGAAGTCCGCCACCTTGACCCGCCCGTCGCGCCCGACGAGCACGTTCGACGGCTTCACGTCCCGGTGGACGATGCCGCGGACGTGCGCCGCGTGGAGGGCCTTGGCGACGTCGGCGCACACGCGCGCGGCCTGGCGCGGGGCCAGCGGACCGTTGTCCCGGATGATCGACGCGAGGTCCTGTCCCTCGACGAGCTCCATCACGATGTACGGACCGGAATCGTCCTGCCCGAAGTCGTGGACGGCGACGATGTTGGGGTGGCTGAGCGAGGCCGCGGCACGCGCCTCGTCGCGGAAGCGGCTCAGGAAGTCCGGGTCCCGGCCGAACTCCGGCCGCAGGAGCTTGACGGCGACGTCCCGCTCCAGCTGCGCGTCGCGGGCGCGGTAGATGGTCGCCATCCCGCCCTGCCCGAGGAGCTCCACGAGGCGGTACCGGCCCCCCAGCGTGCTCCCGATCTCGGTCACGGTGTGCTCGTCTCCCCTCTGCGGCGTCCGATCGGTGCCGCGATCAGCCGAATGCTAGCGCACGGTCCGGGCCGGGCCGGGGCCTCAGATGTCGAGGCTGCGCAGGTACTCGCGGAACGGGATCCCGATGTCCTGCCGGGCGAGCGCCAGCTCAACAGACGCCTGGAGCCAGCCCATCGTGGTGCCGGCGTCGTAGCGGGTCCCCTCGAACGCGTAGCCGTAGACGCCCTGCTCCTCCATCAGCGCCTGGATCGCGTCCGTGAGCTGGATCTCGCCGCCGGCGCCGCGTTGCGTCTGCTCCAGCTTGTCGAAGATCTTGGGGGTCAGGACGTAGCGGCCGATGACCGCGAGGTTCGACGGCGCGGTGTCAGGCAGCGGCTTCTCCACGATCGCCGACACGCGGTACGTCCGGTCGCGCTCCGGGCCGTCCCCGATCGGCTCCCCGCCGATGACGCCGTAGCGCTGCGTCTCCTCGGGCAGGACCTCCGTCACCGCGACCACGGAGCCGTGGAACTGGTGGTACACGTGGATCAGCTGTCCGATGCACGGCCGGTCGCTGATGACCACGTCGTCGGGCAGGATCACGGCGAACGGCTCGTGGCCGATCAGGTCCTTGGCCATCAGCACCGCGTGCCCGAGGCCGAGCTGCTCCTTCTGCCGCACGTACGCGATCTGCGCGAGGTCGCTGATGTGGCGGACCTGGCGGAGCTTCTCGATCTCCCCCTTCTCCTCGAGCAGGTGCTCCAGCTCGTAGTTGAGGTCGAAGTGGTCCTCGATCGCCCGCTTCTGGGACGAGGTGACGATGATGACCTGCTCGATGCCCGCCGCCACCGCTTCCTCGACCGCGTACTGGATGACCGGCTTGTCGACGAGGGGGAGCATCTCCTTCGGCTGCGCCTTCGTGACGGGCAGGAAGCGGGTGCCCCAGCCGGCGGCGGGGAAGACAGCTTTGCGGACGCGCATCGAACCTCTCGGTCAGGACTGGAGGCCGCCAGTATACCCGCGGCCCCCCGGCGTCCCCCGCGGCGGGCGGTCAGGACGAGGCCATCACGGACCGGGCGAAGGCCGCGACGCGCGCCGAGAAGGTGCCGGGCCGGTCGATGCTGGACAGGTGGCCGGCCCATGCGATCACCTCCGAACGGCCGTCGCGGCAGGCCGCGGCCCAAGGCTCCCCGCCGGGCCCGAACATCGGGTCGAACGCGCCGTTGAGGATCAGGACCGGCGTCCACAGTCGCCCCAGGCGCTCGAGGAACCGGCGGGGGAGCAGCGACCGGAGCGCCTGCGCCCCGCCGTCCCACCAGAAGCCACCGGCGATGATCGAGTCGGCGATGGAGCCCCGGTACCGGACCCGGAAGAACGCCAGGTTGACGGCACGCAGGACGCTTCGCGGCGCGCGCTCCTGCGCCCACGCGAGCGCCCGGAACGTGGCCGCCGCCGGCCCGGTCGGCTCGGCGGAGCAGCCCGCGAGCACGAGCCCCGCGACCCGGTCGGGATACCGGTCCGCCGCCTCGATCGCGACGTAGCCGCCCAGGGACATGCCCACCACGATCGCCCGGCCCCCGGGCACCGCCTCCTCGATCGCCTCCGCGACCCCCGTTGCGGCAGCCTCGAGCGTGAACCGCTCGGCCGCCCGGACGCCGTGGCCCGGCAGGTCCACCGCCACGCACCGGTACGTCTCGGACAGCCGCCGGACCTGGGGCGACCAGTACCCGCGCGAGAGGCGCGTCCCGTGGACGAACACCAGCGCCGGGGCGTGCTCGGGTCCCGTGGCGGTCCAGGGCCGGGGGGGACCAACCGGGGCCGTCGCGCTCGCCATCGTCGGTGTCAGGCGAGCCGGTGCTCGATCGCCCAGAGCGCCGCCTGCGTCCGGCTGGCGAGGTCGAGCTTGCCCAGGATGTTCGAGACGTGCGTGCGCGCGGTCCGCTCCGTGATGTCCAGCAGCGCCGCGATCTCCTTGTTCGCGTGGCCCTTGGCGACCAGGGCCAGCACCTCGCGCTCGCGGTCGGTCAGCGGCTCGTGCTGCGGGGCGTCGTCGCGGCGGGTGCGGATCCGCCGGGCGAGCAGACGGGCGACCTGGGGGTCGAGGTGGACCTCGCCGGCGTGCGCCCGGCGGACGGCCACGGCCACGTCGTCCGCATCGGCGTCCTTGAGCAGGTAGCCGGTCGCACCGGCCTCGAGCGCCGCGGTGACGCGCTCTTCCTCGATGAAGCTGGTGAGGGCCACGACCTCGACGTCGGCGAACCGCTCCTTGATCTCGGCCGTGGCGGCGATGCCGTCCATGACCGGCATCAGCAGGTCCATCAGCACGACGTCCGGCCGGAGCGATTCGACCAGCTCCACGGCCCGCCGACCGTCCTCGGCCTCGCCGACGATCTCGATGTCGTCGAGCAGCTCGAAGAAGCCACGCAGCCCCCGGCGGACGACGGCGTGGTCGTCCACCAGCAGGACCCTGATCTTCGCGGAGCCGTCCGGACCCTCGGCCGGTCGCGCGGGCGCCCCATCCATGACCCAGAGGATAGCCGCCGCGCGGCGCCGGCAGGACGGCCCGGGGATAGCACCGCGTCAGGCGCGACCCGGATCGCGGGTCGGCGGCGTCGTGCCGGCGGGATCCGCGATGCCCGCAGGGCCGGCCGCCGACCGCTCACCCGTCGCCTCGTGGATCGCCGCGGCCGCGGCGTCCCGGCGCCGGGCGGCCTCCCGACGGGCGACCCCGAGACGGATGCCCGTGAACGGGATCCGGATCTCGCGGAACACCTCCACCGACACCAGGAACCCCGCGAACAGGAACACCACGCCGAGGAACTTGCCCAGCTGGAACAGCTCCGTGGACCCGAGCCGGGAGAGGCTGTCGGTGATGGTCGGGAAGAAGGCGCCGATCGCGATCAGCATCGTCGCGGGCACCCGCGAATGGAGCCGCCCGGCGGCCAGGTCCCGCAGCGCGCCCGGCAGCGACGCTGCGAGGTTCACGAGGATCGCGAACGGCGCGATGCACAGGTTGAACAGGAACTGGTCACCCGGCTGGTCCGCGTCCAGCGAATACGGGAGCACCCGCCTCTTGGGCATGAACACGTAGGCCGAGAACGCGGCCCCCAGCAGCAGCGACAGCGCGCCCGGCACGTTCATCACCGGCGTCAGCAGGCGCAGGTGGCCCGGCATCGCGTCGCCCACCGGCTGGCCGGTCGCGGGGCTCAGCGCGTACCCGGGAGCCGGCAGCGCCGGGGTCGCCAGCATCAGCACGACGGACAGGATCGTCGTGGCCACGATCGCCCCGGCCGCGAACCGCGGCCAGCGCTCGTTGCCGAAGTACGTCTCGACGCCGATGGCCAGGGCGAGGATCACGGCCCCGATCAGGTACAGGAGCGGCAGCGGCCCGGCGCCGTCATACCTGGGGTCATTGCGGATCATCAGCGCGATGAGGCCCGACAGCAGAAGCAGGAAGGCGTACGTGTAGCCGAACCGTGTCCGTCCCAGCAGGAAGGCCGTGCCGAGGCCCAGCCACGCGGCCGTCCACACTGCGCCCGTCAGGTACCACGAGCGGTACAGCGCCTCGTTCCAGCCCCCGATCGCCGCCAGCGCTTCGGCGCCGGCCCCGATCGCGTAGGCGAGCATCCCGAACGCCCAGACGAGCTGGAACCCTCGGCGTCGCTCCCGCCACTGGTCAACCAGCATCACCGCGAAGGCCAGCGCGAGGAGCGCGGTCAGCGCGGGCAGCAGGGCCGTCACCGTCGAGCCTGGGGGCGGCGGGTGACCCCCGGCCCGGCGAGCCCGGTCAACGCGGGCGACGCGGGCGACGCCGCTTCCGACGGGTCATCGGCGGGTGGCGGGTCGTCGGCTGGTGACGGGTCGTCGGCGGGTGGCGGGTCGTCGGCGGGTGGCGGGTCGTCGGCGGGCGACGCGGGCGACGCGGGCGACGCCGCGACGTCGGGCACGCCCGGCGCCGTGACGGCTGCGTGGGCGGCCACGAAGGCGAGCAGGAGGCGGTCGAGCAGGCTCGTGGTCGTGTCGAACAGGGCGCCGAACCGGCCGCCGTCCACGCCGCGCCGGCGGGCCATCACGTTGAGCTCGGCGAGAAACGGCCGGCGGGCGGACAGGAACATCGCGACCGCGTCGGGCAGGGGCACGCCGTGCCGGGCGAGGCGGTCACCCAGGTCGGCGGCGAGGTCGACGGCGTCGCGGGCCGCGGTGGCGCGGGCCGACCCGGTCTCGTCCAGGTGCCGGACGAGCGCGTCCACGAGCCGGCGCCCGGTGTCGCGGAACGAATCCCGGTCCGTCTCGGGCACGGTGGTCCGGGGATCGGGCACCGAGCCGCCGTGGAGCTCCCCGTAGCGACGGCGGTACGCGGCGCTCAGGCGGTCCTGGGTCGCGCCGAACGCGGCCAGGCCGCCGGCGGGCCCGGTCCGTCGCGAAGCGATCATCCGCTCCAGCGCCCGGCGCTCGAACCGGCGATGGCCGCCGGGCGTCGTGAACGCCGGCACGCGGCCCTCGTCCGCCCAGCGGCGGAGCGTGTCGGGGTCGACCCCCAGCAGGCGGCTCGCCGCGCCGAGCGCGAGGCGCTCGGGAAGCTTGCGGTCGCTCGGCGACCGGTCGTCGATCACGGTTCCTCCGGACCAGGGTCGCGGCGCGCTCGAAAATCTCCGTAAACCTGGGTACTCCGCCTCACCCGTCGGCGCGAGTGTAGGGTGGCCGAGGAGGGGCGTCAAACGCCCCGTCCCGGGTCTCCCCGGGCGGCCCGGGCGCCCGGGGAGGGGCGGCGGCGGAGAGGCGCTGCTCAGGCGGGAACGAACTCGTGATCGTCGCGGTGGATGCCGTCGCACAGGCCCCACGCGGGAGGATCGAGCGGCAGCGGCACGGGCCGCATGATCTCGCGCACTTCGCCGCGACGGCACAGGTAATAGCCCTTCTCCGCCATCCAGCGACGCACGCAGGCGGCATCGGAGTGGAACTGGTGGGGGCCGGGGTTGATCGGCGTGGTCTCCGTCCAGCCCACGGCGACCTCGGGGGCGACGATGTCGAGGAGGTTCACCCGCCAGGGCGTGCCGGGGACGACCTCGCGGCACCCGTCGCAGCGGGTCGAGACGTTGTCGTGGACGATCGTGCGGATCGTGACGCCCATGAGCTCCATCGCCGCCGAGGATAGCAGGGCGGGCGGGCCGTCACGGCCCCCGATACCCTACGGCGCCACCCGCGCCGGCAGCCGGCGCGCGAGCGAGATCGCGACCGGCGTGAAGTGCCGGCCCCAGAACCGGAACGCCTCGCCGTTGGCGGACTCGTGGTCCACCGCGGCGCGAGCGTAGCCGCCGTCGCGCGCCCACCCCAGGGCGGCGTCCAGCAGGTGGGTCGCCACCCCGTCGCCGCGCCGGTCCACCGCCGTGAACGCCGAGGTGATGCTGGCCGTGCCGGGATCGCGGACGATGGTCGCCACGTCGGTCGCGGGCGGCCCGATCCGGAGCATCGCGATCGCCCGGCCGCCCGCCTCGGCGAGGAACGTCGCCTGGGCGGGATCCGAGACGGCGCGCCGGTGCAGCTCCGGCGGCGAGGCCGGCCCCATGCGCAGGAAGATCGGGGAGGCCGCCAGGTGGCGCCGGAGCCCGAGGTCGAGGTCCACGATCGCGTCCACGTCCCCGGGACCCGCCCGGCGGACCACGAGGCCCGGCATCCGGCGCAGGCCCGGCACGGGCGCGAGGTCGCGGACGAGGTCGATCACGGTCTGGCCGAACCCGAGCCGGACGAGCGTCCCGATGGCTTCGTCGTCGCCGACGATCGTCGTCACGACGTGCTCGAGGCAGGCCTCCTGTGCCCAGGCCTCGGCAAGCTGCGCGTACAGCGACTCCACGATGCGGCCGGCCCGGTCCCCGGTCGCGGCATGTGCGAAGTCCGGCGTGTAGGCCCATCGCCCGCCGTGCCCGTCGATCAGCGTCGCGGCCTGGAAGCCGACCAGCCGCCCGCCCGAGACGGCGGCCATGCCCGTTCCCCGCACGGCGATCTCCGCGATCAGCCTCGCCAGCGTGGCCTCGTCCGTCCACGCCCCGGGCAGCTCCGCGACCGTGTCGCGCAGCGCCCGGACGCGCGCGGCGACGAGCGATGCGGCCGCGGCGGCGTGCGCCGGCTGGAGCGCGAGGATTGTGACATCGGAGGCGTGCGGGCGGGTCATGACCTGCGCGTGCCGGGACGGGGCCGGGGACCTGGGCGCCGCCGGACGAGGTGGTACCCCCAACCGGATTCGAACCGGTGATCTCCACCTTGAAAGGGTGGCGTCCTAGGCCTCTAGACGATGGGGGCACGGGTCGGGAGGGTCGGCCGAGTGTAGCAGAGGGCCCGTTCCGGACCCCCGGTCAGCGACCCGTCAGGGGGTGGCCGTGCCGCCCCAAATGAGGCCCATGATCATCGCCGCCGCGAACGACAGGAACGCGGCGATCGCCAGAAGCCCGCCCAGCAGCGAGGTCATCACCGCGGTGCCGTCACGGCCGTCCCGCCCGGCGCGGATGACGTTCGCCGCCGCCATCACCGCGGCCGCCACGAACACCAGCCCGACGATGGCGAACCCGGAGGCCATCAGCGGGATCTGGAGCTGGTCGCGGACGATGATCGAGTACGCCAGGAAGCCGAGGCCGCCGGCGAAGGCGACCATGAGCACGACCCTGGCCGGGGTGATCCGGAACGGCCCGAGGTGAGGTCCCGAGCGCGGCCGGTGCGCGCGTGCGTCACGTACGGGGACCCGGCGGTTGTCCCCGGTGGAGTTTCTGCCGCTCATCGCACCGAGCGTAGCAGGCGCCGCCGAAGGTGGCCCCGGCGCGGGCACCGGCCTCAGGCGGACGGGGCCGGGCTGCGCGCCGGGAGCCTGCCCCACCCGTCCGCACCGGCCGATCCCGGGGCGCCTGCGGGTGCGCCGCCGCGCGGCCGGTGGTAGACCGCCACGTTCCAGCTGAGGCGCGGCCGCTTGAGCCGGCTCGCGACCGCGGT
>Ga0154724_1031_pt2 | contig 19258 bp, 16 predicted proteins | sample Rifle2008BG16ft_FD_105732 | JGI IMG/M metagenome (GOLD analysis project Ga0154724, IMG submission 105732) | Chloroflexi bacterium RBG_16_72_14 | reverse complement strand
CCCGCCTCCTTGACCAGGAGGAGGGCCGCAACCAGGACGATGGCCAGGGGCTCGACGTTCACGATCGGGATGCGCGACGGGACGACGTCCGGATCACTCGGTCGGACCCTGCGCCCCGGCCGCGTCCAGTGCCTGGGCGATGATCGAGAGGGCCGAATCAACCTCTTCGACGGTCGTCACGAGTGGCGGGATGATCCGGATCACGTTGACGTACGTGCCGGCGGTCAGCAGCAGCAGCCTCCGGTCGAAGCAGGCCTGCTGCACCCGCTTGGTCAGCTCGGGGTCGGGCATCCGGCCGTCGCCCTCGCCGGGCTTCACGAACTCCAGCGCGACCATCAGCCCGAGGCCGCGGACGTCGCCCACGGACGCCCGGCCAGCGGCCAGGCGGCGCAGCCCGTGGACGAGCTGGCGTCCGCGCTCACGCGCGTTGGCGACCAGGTCCTCGTCCTCGATCACGTCGAGGGTGGCGAGCGCTGCCGCGCACGCGACCACGTTCCCGCCGTAGGTCCCGCCGTGCGACCCGGGCCGCAGCCGGTCCAGGATATCGCGCCGGGCGAGGATCCCCGACAGCGGCAGCCCCGACGCGATCCCCTTGGCCATGACGACGATGTCGGGCTCCACGTCCCAGTGCCGGACGGCGAACAGCTCGCCGGTCCGCCCGAAGCCCGTCTGGACCTCGTCCGCGATGAGCAGGATCCCGTGTTGCCGCGTGATCTCGCGCAGGCGTGGCAGGAACGTCGGCGACGGGACGATGTAGCCGCCCTCGCCGATGACCGGCTCCACGATGATCCCCGCGACCTTGTCCGGGTACACGAGCTGGTGGAACAGGAGCTCAAGCTGCGCCTCCCAGTCGCAGGTGCACGCGGCGGGGTCGTGCGCGCCGCCCGGGGCGCGGTAGCAGTACGGGTAGGACGCGTGGTAGACGGAGCCCGGCAGCGGCTCGAACGCGCCGCGGTACACGTCCTTGGCCGCCGTCAGCGCCATGGTCTGGGCCGTCCGGCCGTGGAACCCGTAGCGGAACGCGACGATGGCCGGGCGCCCCGTGGCGACGCGCGCCAGCTTGACGGCGGCCTCGACCGCCTCCGCCCCTGAGTTGGACAGGAAGGCGCCCCAGGGCCCGCCCGGCAGGAGGCGGGCGAGCCGGTCGTAGAGGCGGAGCCCAGGCTCGTGGTACACGATGTTCTGCTGGCCGTGGAGCAGCCTCGCGGCCTGCGCCTGGACGGCCGCGACCACGCGCGGGTGCGCGTGACCCGTGTTCGTGACGCCGATCCCGGACGTGTAGTCCAGGTACCGCTCGCCCTCGGGCGTGACGAGCCACGACCCCTCGCCGTGGTCGACGACGAGGTTCGTGATCCGGCCCCAGACCGGCGGCACCACCGAGCGGTCGGGGAGTGGGCCGGCGCCGGCCGGAGAGACGGGGGTGTCGACCATGGGTAGCCTCCTCGGGCGGCGCGGGCTGGCGCCGGCTGGATGCGCCCGGCGGTGACGGGCGGACGGCGGTCGGCCTAGCGCGGCGCCGGCACGCGACGCTGGCCACGCGCCGACAGGACCGTGGACAGGACCACCGCGCTGACCGCAATCAGGAAGATCGCCGTCCCGATGACGTGGACCTGGGGCGGCAGGTTGTTCCGGATCGTGCCCCAGATCCAGACCGGGAACGTGTTGACCAGGCCGGACGTGAAGTTGGTGATGATGAAGTCATCGATCGACAGCGAGAACGCCAGCAACGCCGCGGCGATGATGCCCGGGCGGATCATCGGGAAGGTGACCTTCCAGAACGTGACCCACTCGTTGGCGCCCAGGTCCATCGCGGCCTCCTCCAGGTTCCGGTCGAACCCCTGGATGCGCGCCTTCACGGTGATCACGACGTAGCTGATGTTGAACATGACGTGGGCGATCAGGATGGTGTTGAAGCCCAGCGGGTAGAACAGGCCGGCCGGGACGACGCTCTTGAACGGCTCCTGCGACGCCGACGCGACGAACAGCGACAGGAGGCTGGCGCCGAGCACGATCTCAGGCGTCGCCATCGGGATGAAGATGAACAGGTTGGTGCCGCCCCGGCCACGGAAGGTGTAGCGGACGAGGGCGAGGGCGATCAGCGTGCCGAGGGTGGTGGCGATCAGGGTCGCGATGGCGGCGACGACGAGCGACGTCCACAGGGCGTCGGACAGGCCTGGCCGGCCGAGCGGGTTCGCCCAGGCATCGAGCGAGAACTGGTTCCATACGAAGTTGAACTTGCCCGCGGGCTTGTTGAACGAGAACGCGATCATCACCACGATCGGCACCATCAAGTAGGTGATGGCGCCTGCGGTGAAGATCGGCAGCGACCAGCGCGACCAGGCGGAGCGGACGCGCTGCCCGCTGCTCGGGCGGGTGGCGATGCGGATCGCCATGTCGGCGCCCGCGACCACGGCCCCGGCCGAGGATCCGACAGACGCCGCGGGCAGCGAATCGAGCAGCGGCTCGCCCGCCGCCGGGGCGCGGCTCGACCCCTGGTCCGGCCCGATCAGGTGACGGTCGTCGCGGATCGACTCGCGCTCCTCGGGGAACAGGTCACGGCCGTCGCTCATGCCCGCCCCCCGCTCAGCTCTTCGGTGCCCAGGACGCGCGCGTAGACGAAGATCGCGACCAGGATCGCGGCCATGAGGATGAACGCGAGGGCGGCCGCGGTCGGATAGTCGTTTTGCTCCAGGAAGCGCCCCTGGATCACGTTGCCGATCATCTGGGTCTTGGGACTGCCCAGGAGGTGGGCGTTGACGTAGTCGCCGATAGACGGGATGAAGGTCAGGATCGAGCCCGCGAACACGCCCGGCAGGGACAGCGGCAGCGTGACCCGCAGGAACGCCTGGCTGACCATCGAAGCACCGACCAGCCCCCCCGCGGTCGCCCCGACCAGGGCCGCCAGCGCGACGAGCCCGGGGGTCGCCGTCTCACCCACGAACTGGCTGTAGCCGAGGCCCACCTGGAGCGCCACGGCCAGGAACCCGCCGAGCAGCGCGCCGGTGATCGCCCCGCCCCGGCGCCAGGGGCCCGCGTACAGGTCCTGTGCCGCCTCGACCAGGCGGCGGTCGACCTTCTCGAGCGACACGTACAGCGGCAGGACCATGAACGGCAGGAACTCATAGGTCAGCCCGCCGACCACGGCCAGCGGCGTCCCGATCACGCTGAAGTTGTCCGGTACCAGCCCGAGCACGTCGCGAATGATCCCCAGGAACGGCCCGTCGTTGCCCAGGATGATGCGCCACGAGATCGTGCGGATCAGGAAGCTCGTGAAGAACGGCGCGATGACCAGGAACAGCAGCAGGCTCTTGTAGCGCCCGCCGCGGAATGCGATGCCGTACGCGAGCGGGTAGCCGATCAGGAAGCACAGGATCGTGGCCAGTCCCCCGTACACGATCGAGTTCACGAAGTTGCCGCTGTACCGGGTCACGGCGCCCGGGAAGTTGTCGAACGACCAGGTGTCGGGCGGGGTGGTGAACCCCGTGAGCAGGGTGCCCTCCGACAGGGAGAACAGGAGCATCTGGACGTTGGGGACGACGAAGAACACGGCCAGCCACGCGAGGCCGGGCAGCATCAGCAGCCAGGGGATCGCGGCGCGGTAGCGGTGGATCAGCTGGCCCACGTGCCGGACGGCTCCTCGCTGCAGGTGTGGCGGGTGCGCGGAGCCGTCGGGCAGTCCGGCCGGCTCCGCCTCCGATCGGCTACGCGCCCTCGAGCAGGGAGACGAGGTCGTTGAACGCGATGTCCTCCTCGTCGGTCAGGTCGGGCTGCGCGTACTGCTTGGCGGTCACGTCGGCGGGCGGGAACAGCAGCGGGTTCGCTGCGAGCTCGGCGTCCTCCGCCGCGATCACGTCCGCGACGCCCTTGACCGGCGAGATGTAGTAGATCCAGGCGGCCAGGCGTGCGGCGTTGTCCACGTCGTAGACGAAGTCGATCATCGCCTCGGCCGCCCGCTTGTGCTGGGCGCCCTTGGGGATGAGCATGTTGTCGGTCCAGATGATCGACCCCTCGACCGGGTAGATGAAGCGGTCGTCCTCGCCACCCGACGACGCCAGGTCACCCGACCACACGACGGCCACCCAGGTGTCGCCCGAGCCGAAGTCCTGCAGGTACTCGTTGCCGGTGAAGGCGCGGACGTGTCCGCTGTCCACGAACGGCTGGAGGAAGTCCTTGATCTTCTGCGCGTCCTCGAGCGTGAGGTCCGGCGGCAGGTTGGTGATCTCGCCGCGCTCGCGCAGCAGGAGGCTGACGAGCGAGAACGTGTCCTGGTAGCCGGACAGCAGCGTGACCTTGCCCTTGAACGCGTCGTCGAACAGGTCCCCGATCGAGGTGAGATCGCGCTTCGTGGACACCACGTTGTAGCCCACGCCCGTCGCGCCCGACTGCCACGGGTAGTGGTAGGTCATGTCCGGGTCCCAGCCCAGGCCCCTGAGCTCGTCCCGCACGTTGGCGGCCGCGGTCGAGACATTTGCAGGATTGATGGTCTCGACCCATCCCTGCCGGACGAGCCGGGCGGCCATGTAGTCGGTCAGGACGATGAGGTCCCAGCCCGTGTCGAGGCCGGCCTGGAGCGCCGGCGCGACGGTGGCGAAGAAGTCCTCGTTGGTCTGGATGTCCTCGACGTACTTGACCTCGATCCCGTACTGGGCCTCGAAGTCGTCCAGCGTGGGAGACGCGGACTCGTCGTCGTTGAGGTCGATGTAGGCGGGCCAGTTCGCGAAGTTCAGCGGACCGGTGATCTCGCCCGAGTCGGCGGTCGGGACCGGGGTCGCCTCGCCACCGGTGGTCGGGGCGGGTGTCGCCTCACCGCCCGTGGTCGGGGCGGCCGTGGAGCCGCCGCCACCGCACGCCGCAAGGAACGCGGACAGGCCCACCAGCGAGCCACCCTTGAGCACGGTCCGCCGGCTGATCGCGCGCTGTGCGAGGTTGGTGTCTGCCACCGGGGTCTCCTCCTCCTGGGGTGTCACTCGGCCGCCTCGTCGGCGGCCGGTGTCGGATCCGTGATCACGAACGTGTGGTCCGGCGACCAGGTCAGCTGGACCTGCTCGCCCGGTGCCCATAGCTCGCTGCGCGTGGCGCGTTCGACGTTCTGCTCGTAGACCGTGACCCGGGCACCGCCCGCGATCTCGACCTGGTACTGCGTGCTGACGCCCATGTACGAGGCATCCCGGACCGTGCCGGCCAGGCGGTTGTGCCGCTCCGGCGTGGTTGCCCCGGGATCGTGGAGGCGGATCTTCTCCGGCCGCACGCCGAGCTGGACCGCGCCCGACCCGGTCACGGATCCCCGCGGCACGCGGACCATGGTGTCGTCGGCGAGGCGCACCAGCGCGTAAGCGTCGGCGGTCCCGTCCCCCCGGCCGTTCAGCAGGTTGGAGATGCCCAGGAAGCCGGCCACGAACCGCGTCGTCGGCCGCTCGTACAGCGTCTCGGGGTCGGCCAGCTGCTCGTAGTGACCCTTGTTCATGACGGCGATGCGATCGGACATCGTCATCGCCTCCTCCTGGTCGTGGGTCACGTAGATGAACGTGATCCCAACCTCCTGCTGGATGCGCTTGAGCTCCACCTGCATCTGTTTGCGCAGCTTGAGGTCCAGCGCACCCAGCGGCTCATCGAGGAGCAGGACCGCTGGCCGGTTGATGAGCGCCCGGGCGAGCGCCACGCGCTGCGCCTGGCCGCCGGAGATCTGGGTCGGCTTGCGGCGGTCGAAACCCTCCAGCTGGACCAGCCTGAGCATGTCCGCCACGCGCGTCTTCACGTCGTCGCCCTTGACGCCCCGACGGCGCAGGCCGAACGCCACGTTCTCGAACACCGTGAGGTGAGGGAACAGCGCGTAGTTCTGGAACACCGTGTTGACGTTGCGCTGGTAGGGGGCGAGCCAGGTCACGTCCTGCCCCTGCAGCTCGATCAGACCCGACGTGGGTTGCTCGAACCCGCCGATCATGCGCAGCGTGGTGGTCTTGCCGCACCCTGACGGCCCGAGGAGGCTGAAGAACTCCCCGGGGTGCACCTCGAGGTCGATGTAGTCCACCGCGACCACGTCCCCGTAGGTCTTGGCGACCTTTGACAACCGGACGTCGACGTCGGGCACGGGTGCCTGCTGCTCCTGTCGAGTGGCGTGATGGCGGCATAGCCGGTGGGACTGACCCGGCGGACGCGCGTACGGGGCGTCTCATCCCCGTCGGTTTGCGAACGATAGGTTCGCGGCCCGCGGGGTGTCAAGGCGACGAGTTGGCCGAGCACGGCGTCCAGCAGCAACGAGATTCGTGGGCGGGATTGTCAGCGGGTGCGCGAATCGCACGAATCGGCGGCCGGTCACATGCGCGGCGACCCTCGTGAACGGGCCCGATTGCGCGCCCGGGACGGGTCGCGGGTACGATATCGGCGCCCCGCGTCTCCGAAATCGGCGGGTGCCCTGGACAGGAGCGAGACACCCCCGATGAGCGCAATCTCCGAGGCCGCGGTCCTCGAAGCCCTCCGCACCGTCCAGGAGCCCGAGCTCGGCGGGGACCTCGTCACCCGGAACATGGTCAAGGACCTCGTCGTCGACGGATCCGACGTCGCGTTCACGATCGAGCTCACGACCCCCGCCTGCCCGCTCAAGGACGAGATCGAGACGGACGTCCGGCGGGCGCTCACGCCAGTCGGTGTCGCCGGGATCTCGATCACCTGGGGCGCCACCGTTCGCCGCGCCGCGCCGCGCTCCGCCGAGCAGCTCGTCCCGGGCGTCAAGAACGTCATCGCGGTCGCCTCGGGCAAGGGCGGCGTCGGCAAGAGCACGGTCAGCGTCAACCTCGCCGTCGCGCTGGCGAAGGCGGGAGCGTCGGTCGGGCTGCTGGACGCCGACATCACGGGCCCCAACATCCCGATGATGCTGGGCGTCGAAGGCCAGCCGGTCTCGAGCCCCAACAACAAGATCGTGCCGCTCGAGCGCCACGGCGTGAAGGTGATCTCGATCCAGTTCTTCGTCCCCGAGGGCCAGCCGATCGTGTGGCGCGGCCCGCTCATCGGCGGTGCCATCCAGCAGTTCCTGCGCGACGTGGAGTGGGGCGAGCTGGACTACCTGGTGGTGGACCTGCCCCCCGGCACCTCGGATGCGCAGCTGACGCTCGCGCAGGCGGTGCCGATCAGCGGCACGGTCCTGGTCACGACGCCCCAGGACGTTGCGCTCTCCGACGTGTCGAAGGCGCTCGCGATGCTCCGGCGGATGAACGTGCCGGTCATCGGGGTCGTGGAGAACATGAGCGCGTTCGTGTGCCCCCACTGCGGCGACGCGACCGAGATCTTCGGCCGCGGCGGCGGCGAGCGCTTCGCGCAGGAGCACAGCCTGGACTTCCTGGGCAAGATCCCGCTCGACATGACCGTCCGCCAGGGCGGCGACGTGGGCGTGCCCGCGGTCGCCCAGCGCGACCGGGGCCCCGCGGCCATGGCGCTCGAGCACATGGCCGGGCTCGTCGCCGCACAGATGAGCATCCGCGCGGCGACGGCGCAGACGCCGATCCTGTCGATCACCTGACCGCTGCCCGGACGGCACGTGAGCCAGGCACGACCGCAGCCCGAAGTCGCGGCGCTCCGGCTCGCGCTGGAGTCGATGCCGCTGTTCCGGGACCTCGACCCGCAGGACGTGGACGCGCTGGTCGCCGGCGTGCGCACCCGGCGCTACCGCCGGGGCGAGGTGATCTTCCACCAGGGCGACCCGGGCGACGCGCTCTACATCGTGCTCTCGGGCCGGGTGAAGATCTCGAGCCCGTCTGACACCGGGGTGGAGGCGATCCTCACGACGCTCCGCCCCGGCGAGTGGTTCGGGGCGCTGGCGCTGCTGGATGGGGCGCCGCGGAGCGCCTCGGCGACCGCCGTTGGGGCGACGGAGACGCTCATCCTGCCGCGGGACCGGTTCCGGCAGCTGGTGCAGGTGCCGTCCATCCGCGACCGCGTGTTCGCCGCGCTCGCCCAGGAGCTGCGCCGGCTGACGAGCCACGTGGAGGAGCTCCACTTCCTCGACATTGCCGGCCGGCTCGCCGCCCGGCTGGCCAGGATGGCGGAGGAGCAGGGGAGCCCGGGACGCGGCGGCGAGATCCGGCTCGACGGCCCGATCACGCAGGGCGAGCTGGCCGCGATGGTCGGCAGCACGCGCCAGAGCGTCAACAAGCTGCTGGGAAACCTGGTGGCCGATGGGCTGATCCGCGTCGAGCGCGACGCGATCGCGATCATCGACCTCGAGGGGCTCCGCCGCGCGGCGCGACGCTAGGGCTTCGTCGCGCGCAGGTGTGCGAGCAGCACCGAGGTGGCGGCGATCGCCGCCCGGTCCGCGCCCTGGCTGCCGCGGAGGAGCGCCAGCTTCCGGTCCCGGTGCGTGCCCCCGGGCGTCGCGATGCCGATGTCGACCCGCATCTCGCCGCGCGCCGGCGTCCCCCGGATCGCGAGGCCCACGTCCGTGCCCGCCTGTGCACGCACCCGCTCGGCTTCGGCGACCTGGTCCGACGCCGGGCCCTCCGGGTCGTTGACGACCTCGGCGAAGGGCAGGCGATCCAGGGTCCGCAGCAGCGAGACCAGGGCGCCGCGCGTGTCACGCTCGGTGGTCGCCAGCGTCCAGCCGCGCTCCGCGAGCACGTCCCCCAGCGCCCCGGCCCACGACGTGTCGCCCCGGGCCCAGACGTGGTCGCCCAGCACGGCGAGGACGGCGGCCTCGGCCTCGTCGGCGAGTGCCGCTGCGCTCTGCCCCGCCTCAGCGCGGGCGGACACGCGCACGTCCACGGCTTCGTGCCGGGCGTACGTGGCGACGCTCGGGTTGGGTGCCCGCAGCAGCGCCTCCCCCAGCAGCTCGGCGACCTGCGACTCGCCGATGCCCGTCAGTCGCAGCGTCCGCACCTCGCTGTCCACCCCGACGCCGCGTGCCGCGAGGCGGGGCAGCACCTCGCCCTCCCACATCGGGCCCAGCTCTCGCGGCGGCCCGGGCAGGGTCACGATCACCCGGCCGTCCGGGCGGTCCACCCACCAGCCGGGCGCCGTCCCGTTCCCGTTGGGCAGGACGGTGGCGGACGGGATGACCCACGCCTGCTTGACGTTCGTGCCGGGGAACGGCAGCCGACGGCGTGCCCAGAGGCCCTGCAGCCAGGCGAGGATCTCCTGGTCCACCGTCACGCTCTCGCCGCAGACCTCGGCCACGGACTCGCGGGTGAGATCGTCGGGGGTGGGTCCCAGGCCGCCTGTCGTGAGCACGAGGTCTGCCCGGGTCAGCGCCAGCCGGATCGCCTCCACGACCACCGCCCGGTCGTCCGGGAGGTTCGACACGCGCCCCACGGTCACCCCGTGGGCGACCAGCGAGCGGGCGAGGGTGCCGCTGTTGGTGTCCGTGGTCTCGCCCACCGTCAGCTCCGTGCCCACGGCCAGCAGCTCGGCGGTGAGGATTGGGCGCGGGGCGGGGGAGGCGTGACCCGGGGCAGTGGCCGCAGGACGCTGGGCGTGGGAGGGATCCGGCATGCTCAGCGGAGGGTAGCGTGCGCGGTGCCGGGTCGCGCGGACTCGCTGGTATGATTCGGCCGTCCCCACGCCTGCCCAACCCCTCCGCGGAGGACGACCGCTGGATCCCACCCGGCCCGCTCCAGACGACGCCCCGCTCGGCCTGCGCGGCCAGGCGAGGAACACCAGGGAGGCCCTGCTGGGCCTGGTCCGCGCGCACATCGACCTCGCACGGGCAGAGGCGGACGAGATCAAGGGCGAGGTCGCCCGGGCCGCCGCGCTCGGAGCGTTCGCGCTCGCCTGCGTCCTGTTCCTCGGCCTCCTGCTCGGCATCGGGATGTTCCTGTTCCTCGGCGAGGCGCTGTTCGGGTCGATGGGCTGGGGGCTTCTCCACGGCACGCTGCTCCTGGTCGCGCTCGCCGTGCTCGCCGGCCTGCTCGCGATCCGGGTCCCGCGCCTCGCGGCGATGTTCCTCCTCGCGCTCCTCAGCGGCCTGTTGGTCGCTGTGCTCCTGGGCACGCAGTTGCCCAACGAGGCGTGGCGCCGCATCGGGGAGGGGATCAACCTGGGCGTGGAGCCGGGCGTGCGGCCGCTGGTCGTGGGCACGCTGGTACTGGCGCTGGTGGGGGCGGTCGCCGGGCTCGTGCTCGGGTACCGGGGTGGCTCCGCGAGCGGCGGGCTGTTCGGCGGCCTCGTGCTCGGCGCCGTCGTCGGCGCCCTGAGCGCGCTGACTCCCGGCTGGCGAGTGGGCATCGCCCTCGGCATCACCGTTTGGCTGCTCGACTGGCCGGTGCTCATGGGCGTGACCGTCGCCCGCGAGGGCATCGACGGCGAGGCGCTCAAGGCGCGGTTCTGGCCGCAGACGACCATCGACACCACGAAGGAGACGATCGAGTGGGCGAAGGCACGGATGCCGCTCGGGCCGCGGTCCTGACGGCACGGGGCACCGTCGACGGCGAGCTCGACCGGCTCGAGGCGTCGGCCCGTGCCGCGGTCGACATCAAGGCCAAGGTCCGCCGCAACCCCGCCCGGACCGCCGGGCTCGCCGCCGGTGCCGGCTTCCTGCTGGTCGGCGGGCCGGTAAAGATGCTGCGCGGGGCGCGCAACGCGATCTTCGGCAAGCCGGACCCGCTGCCGAAGTCGATGCTGCCCAGGGAGATCGACAAGGCGCTTCGCGAGCTGGGCGCCGACGGCACGCGCGTGCGCGGCACGCTGGAGCGCGAGTTCGCCGGCTACCTCAAGGAGCACGGCCCCGAGCGCAGGAAGCGGGACCTGTCGGGCATGGCCGCGCTGGTGCTGTCGTCGGTCGGCAAGCCGCTCGTGGATCGCTACGGGCGCCAGCTCCTGGAGCAGCTGCTCGATCCCGACGGCCCCACGGTCGCCGAGCAGCTTGAAAAGGTGAAGGCACGACGCGCTGCCGCGACGGGGCAGACAGGGCAACCGGCCGCGTCGGCACCCGCGGACAAGCCCTCCACGCCGCCCGCCTGACGCCGGTCGCCAGGCACTCTGCGGCTCGCCGCCAACGCCGCTGCTGGTAGGCGAGGCGACCGAGCTGGTAGGCGAGGTCGGACTCGAACCGACACGTCCCTCACGGGACACCGGCTCCTAAGGCCGGCGCGTCTGCCATTCCGCCACTCGCCCGTGCGGCCAGTCTACCGGCCCGTCGCGGAGCGGCGCCCGAGCCCCGGCACCGGGCCACCGCACCCCTCCCGCCCCGCCCGGCAACCCACCCTATACTCGGCCGGCGATGAATGTGACCGCCACCCCTGCCCCCAAGAGCTCCGTCCTCCTCGAGATCGAGGTCCCCGCCGACCGGCTGGATCGCGCCGTCCGCGACGCCACCGGCCGCCTGTCCCGTCGCACCCGCGTTGCCGGCTTCCGCCCGGGCAAGGCCCCGCGCCCGATCCTGGAGCGCGTCCTGGGCCCCGGCGCCGTGCTGGACGAGGCCGTGGACCACCTCGTGCAGGATGCCTACCGCGAGGCGCTCCGCGAGCAGGGGATCCTGCCGCTGACGAATGCGGACGTGGAGGTCGTCCAGGCCGAGGAGGGCAAGCCCCTCGTGTTCAAGGCCACGGTCCAGGTCCGGCCCGAGGTGGCGCTGGGCGACTACGCGAGCTTCAACTTCACGCCCGAGATCGAGACGGTCGACGATGCCAAGGTCGACAAGGTGGTCGAGGAGCTGCGCGACCAGAACGCGACGCTGGCGGCCGTCGAGGACCGCGGGGCGCGGGACGGCGACTGGGCGATCATCGGCTTCGCCGGCACGAGGGACGGCGTGCCGTTCGACGGCGGCACGACCGAGCGGATGCCGCTGATCCTGGGCGAGGAGCGCCTGATCCCGGGGTTCGAGGCTAACCTCGTGGGCCTCAGGCCCGGCGAGTCCGCCGAGTTCGACATCACGTTCCCTGACGACTACCCGGAGGAGAGCCTCGCCGGCCAGCAGGCGCACTTCGCGGTCGACCTCAAGGAGCTGCGCGAGAAGGTGCTGCCCGAGGCGGACGATGACTTCGCGCGGAACATGGGCGACTACGCGGACCTCGCCAAGCTCAAGGCGGAGGTGGGCGAACGCCTGCGCCGGAACGCGCTGGACCGCGCCCGCCACGAGTTCTCGGACCGGATCATCGACTACGCCGTCGCCAACGCGACGCTCGAGCTGCCGGACGTGCTGATCGACCAGGAGGTCGAGGTCATGCACGACGAGTTCCGCTCGACGCTCGCACGCCAGGGGATCGCGGAGCCCGCCTACCTCAAGGCAACCGATAAGTCCGAGGCGCACCTCCACGCGGAGTTCCGCCCCCGAGCCGAGCAGCGCACGAAGGTGCTGCTGGTACTCAGCAGGATCGCCGAGGCCGAGGGGATCGAGGTGCCCGAGGCGGACGTCGAGGCCGAGATCGACCGCGCCCGTCGGCGCTACCAGGATCCGAAGACGATCCGCTACTTCGAGTCCGAGCGCGGCCGCAACTTCATCCGCAGCTCGCTGCGGCGGACCCGGGTCGTCGAAGGGCTCGTGGACCGCTGGCTTGCCGCCAACCCCGACTACCCGGCACTGCCGCACCTCGAGGACGACGCCCCGTCGGCCGTCGATGCCCCGCAGGCGGAGGCAGCCGCCGCCATCGATGCCACCGACCCGGGCATCATCCCGGGAGCCGAGACCGTACCCGCCACCTGATGAGGGCGACGGACCGAACGCAGGGGAGACCAACGATGCTCGTGCCGATGGTCATCGAGTCCACCAGCCGCGGGGAGCGCGCGTACGACATCTATTCGCGCCTGCTCCGGGAGCGGATCATCTTCCTGGGCGACGCGATCGACGACCACCTCGCCAACCTCGTCATCGCGCAGCTCCTGTTCCTCGAGTCCGAGGACCCCGAGAAGGACATCAGCCTGTACGTCAACTCGCCCGGCGGCGTCGTGACCAGCGGGCTCGCGATCTACGACACGATGCAGTACCTGCGGGCCCCCGTCAGCACCATCTGCATCGGCATGGCGGCGTCGCAGGCGGCCGTCCTGCTGGCCGCTGGCGCGAAGGGCAAGCGCTACGCCCTACCCCACAGCCGGATCATGATCCACCAGGGCTCGGGCGGCTTCCGGGGCAACGCGCCCGACGCGGTGATCCAGATGAAGGAGTGGGAGTACCTGGTCCAGGTCAACCACGAGATCCTGGCCCGCCACACCGGGCAGCCGCTCGAGAAGGTCGTCCGTGACACCGATCGGGACTATTTCATGGGTCCCGACCAGGCCAAGGACTATGGCATCATCGACGCGGTCTACACCCTCACCGGCGACTCGCTGATCGCGCAGGCGCACGACGCAGGCCTGGTCGGCGGCGAGGGTGGCAGCCGGAAGGGCTCGTCGTCCGCCGAGCCCGGGACGGCGGACCGCTAGGCAGGGGACGACGTGCCGGTGACCACGACGGGCTCCAAGGGGACCAAGGTCCCGTACCGCTGCTCGTTCTGCGGAAAGAGCCAGGAACAGGTCCGCAAGCTGATCGCGGGTCAGGGCGTCTACATCTGCGACGAGTGCATCAACCTGTGCCAGGAGATCATCGAGGAGGAGATGCTGGAGGCGCCCAAGGCGCGCCCCTCCCAGCAGAAGCTCCCGAACCCCCGGCAGATCACCTCATCCCTGGACCAGTACGTCATCTCGCAGGAGAAGGCGAAGAAGGTCCTCTCGGTCGCCGTCTACAACCACTACAAGCGGATCAACGCCGGCTCCGCCGTGGACGATGTCGAGCTCCAGAAGTCCAACGTGCTGCTGGTCGGGCCGACGGGCTCGGGCAAGACGCTCCTCGCGCAGACGCTCGCCCGCGTGCTGGACGTGCCGTTCTGCATCGCGGACGCCACGTCGCTCACCGAGGCCGGCTACGTCGGCGAGGACGTCGAGAACATCCTGCTGCGCCTGATCCAGGCGGCGGACTTCGACGTCGCCCGCGCCCAGCGCGGGATCATATACATCGACGAGATCGACAAGATCGCGCGCAAGGCGGACAACCCGTCGATCACCCGGGATGTCTCTGGCGAGGGCGTGCAACAGGCGTTGCTCAAGATCCTCGAGGGGACGCTTGCGAACGTGCCGCCGCAGGGCGGCCGCAAGCACCCGCACCAGGACTTCATCCAGATCGACACGACGAACATCCTGTTCATCTGCGGCGGGGCGTTCGACGGACTGGAGAAGATCGTCGAGGAGCGGGTCGGGAAGCGGGCCATCGGGTTCGGGTCCGACAGCGCGATGTCCGCCGCGGATCGGGCCCGGATCATCGAGAAGCTGATGCCCGAGGACCTGCTCAAGTTCGGGCTCATCCCGGAGTTCATCGGCCGGCTGCCGGTGATCGTGACCCTGTCCCCGCTGACGGCGGCCGACCTGATGCGGGTCCTCGTGGAGCCCAAGAACGCGGTCACGCGCCAGTTCCAGAAGTTCCTGTCCCTGGACAAGGTGGAGCTGGTGTTCACGCCCGGCGCGTTGCGGGCGGCTGCCGAGGTGGCGCTGGATCGCAAGACCGGCGCCCGGGCGCTGCGCTCGATCGTCGAGGAGGCGCTGCTCGAGGTGATGTTCGACATCCCTGAGCGCTCCGACGTGCGCAAGTGCATCATCACCGAGGAGACGATCCGCGCCGCGCGCGCCCCGCTGCTGCTCACCAAGAGCGACGTGGACAAGGGCGTGGACGAGACCAACTACGAGGAGTGGCTCGCCGAGCAGGCTGCGTCTGCGTAGCGTTCCTCGCGGCCCCGGGCGCCGCGAGGACGAACGCGACTGCGAAGACCCAGCTCGCGTTTGTCCCGGCGCCCCCGCCCCGCTCGCGCCGCAAGGTCGCCATGTTCGACTCCGTGCGTCCCTCATGTGCATATCCGGGGTTAGGGACCCACAACCAGCGCGCAGGACCACCTTGGACCGCGTCGTGCACATGCCAGAGGCATTCGACGCCCCAAGGACCCCTGGTGGCGCTTGCACGACGCGCCAAGTGCCGGGTAAGTCCGCCAGATGAACATGACGGCGTCATGGCAGGACGCAAGCGCACCGAACTCGAGGTCGCGGCCGCGCGCCGCAACGCCGAGCAGCTCGCACGCCTCGCCACCGAGGTGCGCGAGGCGCGAAGGCGCCGGAGGCTGACGCAGGCGGCGCTGGGCGGGCAGGCCGGGGTCAGCCGCGCGTCCGTGAGCCGACTCGAGCGCGGGCGGGGCGGTGGGCTCACGCTGGACGCCTGGCAGCGGATGGCGCTGGCGGTCGGGCGGCCGCTGATCGTGCGGCTGCAGCAGCCTGTGGACGGCGAGACCGAGGATGCGGGTCACCTTGCCATCCAGGAGCTGGTCCTGCGTTTCGGGCGCGGTGCCGGCTATCGCGGGCTGGTGGAGCTCGCGACGAAGCCGGCGGAGCCGTGGCGGAGTGTCGATGTGGCACTGGTGGACGACGCACGCCGCAGGCTTGCCGTCGTCGAATGCTGGAACTCGATCGGCGACGTCGGTGCGGCCGCCAGATCCTCGGCGCGCAAGGCGTCGGAGGCCGAGGCGATGGCGGCGACACGCTGGGGCGAGCGGGACCACCGCGTCGGCAGCGTCTGGGTGGTGCGTGCGACGGCGCGCAACCGTGCCCTCGTGGCGCGGTACCCGGAGGTGTTCGCCGCGCGGTTCCCGGGCAGCAGCCAGGCATGGCTGACGGCGCTCACGACGCAGGCGCCACCCCCATCCGAGCCCGGCCTCGTCTGGGCGAGCGTGGACGGCACGCGCCTGTTCGCATGGCGCCGCCACCGATGACCTGGGGGTCTGCCGGCGACGGACGGCGCGTCAGCGCCCGCGAGCGACCGACGAGGCCGGCCGCCGGACCCGGGGCCTGGCGAAGAGCAGCGCCCAGAACGCGAGACATTCAGACGCGGCCGCCGTGCGGCAGGGCGGCACCGGCCCCGGATGTCGAGCCGCGCTGCGAAGATGGGGCCATGGACCACGGAGACCACGTCGCCCTGATCCGCGGCGGTGCCGAAGGGGCCGGCCCGCAGTGGCTGGAGCTGGGCGCGGGCGATGGAGCGTTCACGCTCGCCCTCGCGGACGTGCTCGGCGGCGGCGCGATCACCGCCCTCGACCTCGATCGGCGGGCGCTCACCGCCCTGGCCGCGCGCCTGGCCGCTCGCTTCCCGGCGACGCGAGTGGCCACGTTCACCGGCGACTTCACCCGCGGCCTGCCGCCGGGGCCGTTCGAGGGCGTGCTCGCCGCCAACAGCCTCCACTTCGTCCGCGACCCTGTGCCCGTGCTCCGCGCGATCCACCGGGTGCTGCGGCCCGGCGGCCGCCTGGTCGTGGTCGAGTACGACGCGGACCGCGGCAACCCCTGGGTCCCGCACCCCATCTCGTTCGCCCGCTGGCGGACGATGGCGCCGCTCGGCGGCTTTGCGTCGCCACGCCTCCTGCACCGCATCCCGAGCCGCTTCCTGGGCTCGATCTACGCCGCGGCGACGGAGCGGATCTCCGATTCCAGCGTGCTACACTCCGGCCCTCACGGCGACGACCGAGAGGAGTAGGTCCGACACGGCCCACAGCGAGCGCGGGACGGTGCGAGCCGCGCGGGCACGGCGGGTCCGAAGGTCGCTCGCGAGCCGTGCGCCTGGCGCCCGATAGCGTGCCGAGAGCGTGGCCGGACCGAAGGTCCGCGGCGATGAGCCGCGAACCCCGGCCGCAGAACCAGCAGGTGGTACCACGACCCCGTTCGTCCGCTGGACGAGCGGGGCGTTTCGTTTGCCGGGCCCGCCAGGGCCCGGCCAGCCGGGAGCGCCGGGAGCCGACGATGACGACGCAGCGGACCGAGGAGCTCGCGAAGGCCTACGTGCCGGCCGAGTTCGAGCACGCGATCTACGAGCGCTGGCTGGCGGCTGACGTGTTCGCCCCCGACGGCGCCGGCTCGACCGCGGACTGGGCGCTGCCGCCGTTCGTGATCATCCAGCCGCCGCCCAACGTCACCGGCAGCCTCCACCTCGGCCACGCGCAGCGGACGACCGTCGAGGACCTGATGATCCGCCACGCCCGGATGCTGGGCCGCCCCACGCTGTACCTTCCCGGGCTCGACCACGCGAGCATCGCCGCCCAGTTCGTCCTCGACGGGATCCTGGCCCGCGAGGGCGAGAGCCGCGCGACGCTCGGCCGCGAGCGCTACCTCGAGCGGATGCGGGCGTTCGTGGCGGAGACCCGCGAGGTCATCCTGATCCAGCAGCGCCGGGTGGGCGGCAGCTGCGACTGGGGCCGGCTGCGGTTCACGATGGACGAGGTGTCGGCGCGGGCCGTGCGCGAGTCGTTCCTGCGCCTGTACCGCAAGGGGCTCGCCTACCGCGCCGAGGCGCTCATCAACTGGTGCCCGGGCTGCCGGACCAGCGTCAGCGACCTCGAGGTGATCCCGACCCCGGAGACCGGCACGATCTGGCGGGTCCGGTACCACCTGCTGGACGAGTCGACGGGCACGCCGGACCCCGCCGCCACGGTCACGGTCGCCACCACGCGCCCCGAGACGATCCTGGGCGACACCGCCGTCGCCGTGCACCCGGAGGACGCGCGCTACGCGTCGCTGGTCGGGCGCCGCGTCCGGATCCCGTTCGTCGAGCGCGACGTCCCGGTGATCGCGGACCCGGTCGTGGACCCCGCCTTCGGCACCGGCGCGGTGAAGATCACGCCGGCCCACGACCACGACGACAACGAGACCGGCCGCCGCCACGGCCTGGCCATGCCGAGCATCCTCGACGACGCGGCCCGGGTCGCCGGCACGGGCACGGCCTATGACGGCCTGGACCGCTACGACGCCCGCAAGGCGATCGTGGCGGACCTCGCCGCGCGCGGCGACCTCGCGGGCGATCACCCCCATGAGATGGTCATCGGGCGCTGCCAGCGCAGCGACGACGTCGTGGAGCCGCGCCTCAAGACCCAGTGGTTCGTGCGCACAGGCCCCATGGCCGAGGCCGCCCTCGACGCCACCCGGTCCGGTCGCACCGTGATCCTCCCGGCGCGGTTCGAGAAGGTCTGGGAGCACTGGATGACCAATATCCGCGACTGGAACGTGTCGCGCCAGCTGTGGTGGGGCCACCGGATCCCGGCCTGGTACTGCCCGGAAGGCCACGCCACGGTCAGCGCGGAGCCCGGCGGCCCGCCCGCCTGCGAGAGCTGCGGCCGGTCGGCCACGGACCTCGAGCAGGACCCGGACATCTTCGACACCTGGTTCAGCTCCGGGCTGTGGCCGTTCTCCACCCTGGGCTGGCCGGACCAGACCGACGACCTGCGCCGCTTCTACCCGGGTTCGGTGATGGAGACGGGCTACGACATTCTGTTCTTCTGGGTCGCCCGGATGATGATGCTGGGCATCGAGCTCGCCGGCGACATCCCGTTCCACACGGTCTACCTGTCGGGCCTCATCCGCGACCCCTACGGCACGAAGATGTCGAAGACGAAGGGCAACACCGTCGATCCGCTGGGCATGATCGACGAGATGGGCGCGGACGCCCTCCGGTTCGCCCTCGTCCACGGGACGACGCCCGGCAACGACCAGCGCTTCGGCGGCACGAAGGTCGAGAACGCCCGCAACTTCGCCAACAAGCTCTGGAATGCCACCCGGTTCGTGCTGGGCGCGCGCCCAACCACGATCGCCGCGGATGCGGCACGCGAGACGCCCGATGCTGCCCTGCTCGGGCCCGCCGACCGGTGGGTGCGTTCCCGGGCCGCCTGGACGGTCGCAGCCGTGGACCGGGCCCTCGCCGACTACGCATTCGGCGAGGTGAGCCGGCTCCTGTACGAGGCGATCTGGAACGAGTACTGCGACTGGGGCCTCGAGCTGGCCAAGGTCCGCCTGGCGGACGAGCGGCTGCCCGCCGGCGAGCGCGAGGCGACCTGGTGGACCCTGGTCGAGGCCCTGGACACGTACCTGCGCCTGCTCCACCCGGTGATGCCGTTCCTCACCGAGCAGCTGTGGGGCGTGCTGCCGCACCGCGCCACGGACCCGGCGCTGCTGGTCGTCGCCCGCTGGCCCGGGGTGGGGGAGCGCGACGCGACGGCCGAGGCCGAGGTTGGCGCGCTCGTGGAGCTCGTCCGCGCGGTGCGCAACGCGCGGGCCGATGCGAAGGCGGAGCCCCGGGCCTGGCTGCCGTTGGACGTGTTCGTTGAGCCGGCGTTGGGCGACGCGCTCGAGGCGCTCCGCCCGGCCCTCGAGCGCCTCGCGCGGGCCCGGCCGCTGCGGCGCCACCTGACTCGCGAGGCGCTGCACGGAATCGCGGGAGCGCCCGGCGGGCTGTCGGTGATCGCCGGGCAGACCGAGGCCATCGTGGGCCTCCGCGGCGCGGACC
>Ga0154724_1019_pt4 | contig 19746 bp, 14 predicted proteins | sample Rifle2008BG16ft_FD_105732 | JGI IMG/M metagenome (GOLD analysis project Ga0154724, IMG submission 105732) | Chloroflexi bacterium RBG_16_72_14 | reverse complement strand
CTCCGCCGGCAGGCGACCGCCATGCACGGCAACGCCGATGACGAGCAGCCACATCGACACGAACCACGGCAGCAGTGCGGCGCTGCCGTCGCGGTAGGTGCCGTGCTGGTCGGTGACCATCGGGCCGGTCGTGGCGATCCACCAGGTCAAGGCCCACGTGATCGATCCCGCCATCGTTGCGACCCCGAGCCGCCGGATGGCGACGTCGGGGCGGGCGGTGAACGTCCCGTCCGGGCCCGGCAGGAGCTCCGGGTGGAGGCGGGCGTCGAGGGCGCCGCGGACGAGGTCAATGCGGTCCCGCAGGTTCGGCGGGCGCGTCTCGAGCAGCGCGAGAAGCTCCTCGCCATGGCGGTCGCGCCAGGCGCTGGGGTAGAGCCTGAGCAGACGGCTCATCGGGGGGCCTCCTCGAGGCGCACGTGCGCCGTCCTCACGACCGGATGGGTCGGGTGCGCCTGGCCCGGCAGGGCGGATGCGCCGAGCTCCGTGATCCGATAGCGGCGCGGCCCGGGCGCGGCGTCGAGCGCCCGGATCAGGCCGTGGCATTCCAGCCGCGCCAGGCTGCCGAGCAGGGTGGCCGGACCGACCGGCGACCCGGTCATCGCCCCGACCTCAGTTGCGAGGGCGATGCTGTGGCGCGGGCCCGCGGTCAGCGCGGCCAGGATGCAGATCGAGGTCTCGGTGAACCGGCCGAGCTCCGGCAGCGTCGGGCTCATCGTCCGCCGCCTCGTGTGGGGCCGTGCCCACGCCCTGGGTCGCCGCCGCGTGTCGCGACGGGGGACGCACGCCGCATGTCGGGCTCCTTATGTCGCGATACGCTATATCGCGTACCGATATAATGCGCCGAATCGCCGCGGTGTCAAGCCCCGTTCAGCACACGGTACCCACACGCGCAGCACACGTGCGCAAGCTTGATCCAGATCGCCGCTCACGGCTGAGCGCCGAGTAGCCTTGCCGCCGCGGCCGTGCGTCGGACGCACGGAATCCCCGCCTTCGAGTCGTGATCGTGCGTGGGGCGCACGATGGCAATCGAATCCAGCCCTCGCGAGCCCGGATCCGTGTCGTTGCCGTGCTTGGGACGCACGATCGCAGCGGTCGGGCCCGGGATCCGTGCGTGGGACGCACGGCAAGGAGCGCCGCTGCGGGTGGCGAGGTCGCGGCCGGTGACTCCGCGCCTGGCGAGGCCCTGGCGGGGCCCGCGACCGACACGCGCCTACTCCGGCCGGTGCCCCCGCTTCCGGACCGGCCGCGCGTCGGGCGGGCCGGGCGGGAGGCCGGTCGCCTTCGGCAGGCGCAGGTTCGCGGTGGATGGCGCCGCGCCGGTTCCGGCGGGGCCGCGGGACGATCGCTGCGTCGCCACCGCCAGCGCCTCGCGCAATCGGTCCACCCGGTAGCCGGACGCCTCGGCGGCCTCGGCGAGGCGCCGAGCCGCCACCGAGCGCGCGACGGGTCGCCGGACGCGTGCTTCAGGCGGCGTCAGGACCCGTTCCAGGCGGTCCGTCCAGGCGAGCAGCTCGTCCCATGACTCGCGGTGGAACCACTCGACGCCCTCCCAGGCGTTGACCCGGATGAACGGCCGCACGGCGGGGTGCGCCAGCCACGCGTCGACGAGGCGTGCCGGCAGCGTCGCGGCGGGCCCGCCCATCGACGACGGCAGCGGCAGGTCGAGCAGCGTGTGCACGCGCTCCGCCGCCCACCAGGCCGCACCCTCGTCGAGGTCGCGTGCCCGCAGGGCGTCGGCCACGACCGGCGCCAGGCGCAGCTCCTCGTACCACGCCCGGCTCGTCGCCCCGACCGGCGCCCCCGCCGGCAGCGACCCGAGCGCCGACAGCAGCGTCCACACCGTGAGCGCCGCGGCCTGTGACGGATCCTCGATCGACGCCGCGACCGGCTCGGCCGCCTCGAACCGCGCTACCACGAGGTCCACGACCGCGGCCCGGTCTCCGTCCGTGCCGGTCGCCTCGCCCACGGCCGCGACCACGCGCTCCACGGCCTCCTGCGACGGTGCCAGGACGGCCGCCCGCACGGCGTCGTGGACCGGTGCCAGCTGCAGCTCCCGCAGCGCACCTTCCAGCGACGGGACGCCACGCCCGCCCAGCCGCTCCGCCAGGCGGCGCCAGACGCCGGCCGTGTCGTGGATCTCGCGCATCTGCCACAACACCCGGGTCTCGTAGGCGTGCAGCCGGACGTGCAGCCCGCGCTCGCGGAGCTCGGCCACCGGCCGCAGGGACTCGAGCCCCGATCGCTGCTCGCGCCAGGCGAGCCAGCGGTCGTCGGCCGGGCCGTCGGCGACGCCCAGGCCATCGGCCAGCGTCCGCCGCTCGAGACGCTTCGACCCGTCGCCCTCCTTGACCGCGAACGCCACCGAATCCCGGATCCAGCCCGACGTCTCGCCGTACCGGTTGTGGTACACGACCAGCGAGCGCGCGCCACCCCGCCCGTTCGAGTACGCGAACACGTTCTCGTCCACGCCGCCGAAGTCGTGCGCGACGTCGTAGAGCAGGAAGTCGTGCGCCTCTGCGAAGTCACCCCGGCGATGGAGCAGCGGGACGACCTCGTGCTCGTGGCGCTCCACCAGCCAGGGGTCCGGCTGCTCGTCCAGCGTCGCCCGCCGGAACTCCATGCCGTACTTCTCGGTGAAGCCCTCGAACTGGCCGTGGCCGAACATCGGCAGGCCGGGGAGGGTCGCCAGCAGCGTCGCCACGCCAACGTACTTGTCGCCCTTGCCGAACTGCTCGACCGCGGTCTTCTCGTCCGGGTTGTTCATGAAGTTGACGTAGCGCTTGAGGATCTCGGGGTCGAACTCGAGCGTGTCCTTGAGCACCCGCCGGTAGCCCGCGTTGTCCTCGTCACGGAGCATGTGCATGAACGCGCTGTTGTACACGCGGTGCATGCCCAGGGTGCGGACGAAGTAGCCCTCCAGCAGCCAGAACGCCTCCGCCAGCAGGAGCGTGTCCGGCACCTCCGTCGCGACCCGGTCCACGACCTCGCGCCAGAACTCGGCGGGCATCGCCGCATCGAACTCGGCCGCCGTCATCGTCCCGTGCTCGGCGCGCGACGGGATCCCGCCGCCGCCCTCGCCGGGGCCCGGGAACCACAGCCGCCGGACGTGCTTCTTCGCGAGCACCATCGCGGCATCGAAGCGGATCACGGGGAAGCGCCGCGCCACGGCGAGGATCGTCCCGATGACCTGCTCCCGGACGGCTGCCGACGAGAAGTCGAGCTGGGCGGTGTCGTTCCAGGGGAAGCTCGTCCCGTCGTTGCCGTGGTAGATGTACCGCCGCTCACCGGTCCAGCGGTCGCGCCGCTCGAACACGACCGCGGCGTCGGTGTTGTCCCAGTAGTGGTCCTCGAGGCGGATCTCGACCCGGTCGTGGTCGGTCAGGTTCTCGCCGCCGAACGTGTACGCGGGGTAGGGCGGCTCCGGTGTGGATACGAACCACTCGGGGTGATCGATGACCCAGTGCGAATCGATGCCCATGTGGTTGGGCACCATGTCCGAGGCGAGCCGGATTCCGCGCGACCAGGCGCGGTGGCGCAGGTTCGCCCATGCCTCCTCGCCCCCGATGTCGTCCGCGATCCGGTAGTCGTCCAGTGAATACGCGGACGCCGCCGCATCCGGGTTGCCGCGCCAGGCCTTGATCCGCTGCGAGGCTTTCGACCGCTGCCACAGTCCGATGAGCCACAGCCCGGTGACGCCCCAGCGGGCGAGCCGGTCCAGCTCCTCGTCCGGGATCGCATCCAGGGTCCGGATGTCGCGCGCATACCACCGCGAGAGCTGGTCCAGCCAGACGTGCGTGCTCTTCGCGATCAGCACCAGGCGCGGCATCCACGCGGAGTCGCTGGAGAACCGCTCCGGCTCGGCGTCGAGGCCCGTCAGGTCCGGCACCTCGCCGTGGCCGTCACCCGGCCCGCCGTCGCCCCCGCCGCCGAACCGCAGGTGGAGCCCCCGCTCCTCTTCCTCGATCACGTCGAGCGTCAGCAGCATCCGGTCCAGCAGCGCGTCGAGCGCGTCGCCCAGGAGCCCGCGCCAGCGCTCGCGCACGTAGCGCAGCTGCCCTGCGAGCGACGTCGGGTGGGCACGGGCGGGGGCGCGGAGGAGCTCGACCAGGGTCTCGCCCTGGGGGCCGATCGGGGCCAGCGACGCGTGGTACGTCTCGAGCGACGCCACAGCCCCGTCGCGTTCCTCGTCGGGGAGCGGCGAGTCGTCCACGAGGTCGCGCATGGGCCGGGCCGCCGGGTTCTCGTTGGCGATCCGGAGCAGCAGCAGCTCCTCGAGGCGATCGGGCTCCGGCCGGCCGGCGACGTCCGGGAACTCCTCCGCCACCGCGTCCAGCAGCTCGTCCAGCGCGGGCTCGCCGAGCGCCTCCCCCACGGCGCCCGCCGCCACGGGCATGGCCGCGGCCGCCTCCAGCTCGCCGGCCTTGTCCACGAGCAGGCGGAAGATCTCGTGGAGCAGGTCGAGGGCCGCCAGCTCGCCCGCCTGGACGCTCGGCTCGCCGGGGCGTCGGGTGGCGTTGACGGCCGTTGCCACGAGGCGCGCGACGGCGACGTCGGCCGCGAGCAGCGAGGCCGCGGGCGCCGGGGTGGCAGGGACCGTGCCAGGCGCCAGCGAGGTCGGGGAGACCGCGCGCGCGGGTCCCGGGGCCAGGCCCGGGGCGACGACCGCGTCGAGCTGGAACCGGCGTCGCGCGGTGCGCGAGATGGGCAGGGCTCGCATGGGGTGAGTGTCGCACGCCGCCCACGACCTTCGCCCGGGCGGCGCCCGGGCCTCCGCCACCCGTCAACCGCTCAGCGGCTCTCCCGGCCCATGACGGCCGGTTTCGTCCGCTCAGCGGACCCTCCGGCGCACGGCGCGGACGCGCACGGCACCCTTGGCCGCTGGGCGGCTCGAATCGCACGTGATGGGCTCGTTCACCCGCCGGGCGGCGGGGCAGCGATCCGCGACGCGACGGCGAGGGTCAGCCGCCCCCGGCCTCGCGAGCTGCGTCCACGCGCTCGACCGCGCGCCGGAGGAGCTCGAACGCGGCGGGGTCGAACTCGTATGTCCACTCCCGGAGCCGCTCGGGCCGCTCGAACCGGCTCTCGAGGCCCAGGGCCATCGCCTCGCGCGACAGGAGGACCAGGTCCGCGTCGCGGTCTACGAGCTCGATCTCGTCGTCCGTGTGCGCGACCGCCGAGATGATCTCGACCCCGGTCGCCCCCGCGAGCACCAGGACCTCGGCAATGTTCTCGACTCCGCGCGACGACCCGCAGACCAGCCCAACCTTCGAGCCCGACGGCAGCCCGGCGACCTCGTGGACCAGCGACATGTAGCCGGGACCCACCAGCATCGCCACCACCGGGACGCGCCCCGCGACGTACGCCTGGGCCTCGTCGGCGTGGAAGGTCGTGGTGGCGACCAGGTCGTAGTGGTAGCGGTCGAGGCGGTCGGGCAGCTCCTCGAGCAGCACCGGGATCGCCTCGATCCGTTCCGGGAACGCCTCGGTGATCCGCTCGGCGTCCACGTTCGCGTCGGCGGTCGTGCACTCGGCGAACAGGACGCGGACGTGCGGCCCGGGGCGCTTGCGCTCGGTGGCGGCGGTGAAGGTGGCCTGGGCCACCTCGTCGGGCGTGAACCCCAGCTGCGCCGCGCGACGCAGCGTCTCGGCCACGATCCCGGCCAGCGCCTCCGACCCCCGGCGCACGGGCGGCCGGTCCACGACCCGGGTCCCTGCCCCGTGTCGCCCGATCACGTACCCGGCGTCCGCGAGCCGCCGGTACACGGCGCGGACGGTGTTGGGGTTGACGCGCAGCACGGCGCCGAGCTCGCGCACGGGCGGCAGCCGGGTGCCGGGCTGGAGCCGCCCCGATTCGATCTGGTAGGCGAGCTGCCAGTAGATCTGGGTGGAGATCGGGACGTCCGAGTCGCGCTCGATGTCCAGCTCGTGATGGCCCGGGACGGTCCCGGTCACGGCGAGCCGTTCGGAGGGTGCTGCAGGGCCATTCCGACTACTTGACACAGTGGAGTAGTCCAACTATCGTCTTGCTTGGCCTAGTTGACTATATCAATCGAAGCGCCCCACGCAGATAGCCAGAAAGACGAGCTCCGATGGAACTCCTCCTGATCGCGATCATCATCCTGCTCCTCGGCGCGTTCGCTGTCACGGCGAGCGAGTTCGGCGTGGACTCGCGGGATGGCTTCGACGGCCCGCACCACCCGTCCTATCCCATCGGGATCGGCTGATCCCGCCACCACATCCCTGGCGCCGACCCTCCCCCTCCTTCCGGCGCCAGGAACGACGGCCCCCGGGTCAACCCGGGGGTCGTTGGATTCCCGGGCAGGCGTGTCATGCGTGCGGGGGCGGCTGGCCGACCTCGCTGAGCGCCTGCCGGTAGATCGTCGCGCCGTCGATGCCCAGGTGGGGCGAGCGGAAGGTCGTGAGGTCGGAGACGAGCCGGCGCTCGAGCGCTGTCCCGGCCAGGCCATCCACGAGCCGCACCGCGCGGGCGGCGGCCCGCAGCACCTGGCGGGTCTCGGGGCGCGCCGGGTCGTCCCAGTACCAGCCGTCGGAGGCGAACATCGCCAGGCGCCAGCGCTGGGCCTCGAGCAGGTCCAGCAGCCGCCGGCGGTCCGTGGCGCCGGCCCGCGCGCCCAGCTGGCCCGCGGCGAACGCCTCGGCCTCCGCGGTCCCGATCACCACGTCCACGTAGCGGTCCCGGGCCGCCCACGGGTCCGCGAGCCCGGGCAGGTCGCGGGCCACCCGGTCCGTCACGGCATCGATGGCGCCCGCAAGCCGGTCGAAGGCGCTCCGCAGCGGCCACTTCCAGCGCCCGTCCGCCACGTCGGGGCACTCACCGGACCAGCGGGCAACGCCGTGGTGGCAGCTCCAGGACGTCCGGTCGCGCACCCGGATCCCGGCATGGGGGTGGCCCTCGCGCTCCGCCACCGCGGTCGCGAGGTCCACGACGTCGAACCCACGGTCCGGGTTCGAGGGGTCGGGTGCCACCAGCCACTGGAGGAACAGGTCGCGGAACGGCTGGTGGTGGCCGTACAGCTCGCCGTCGCTCGCGACCAGCACCAGCGGCGGGGTCCCGTCGGGCATCCCCACCCCCAGGCGCGGCGCGACGCGCTCGCGCGCGAAGCGATCTGCATCGGCGGTGGTCGAGGGCTCGAACGAGACCGCCGCCGAGAGATCGCCGTCGTAGAACGCCACGATGATGTGCTGCTCCCCGCCGACATCCACGCGGTACGGCCGGCGGGCGTCCACGTGCGGGACGTCGGCCTGCCACGGGGCGAGGATCGTGGCTCGGACGCCGGCCTCGGCGAGGACCCGGAGCGTCGGCAGGTCAACCGCGGTCTCCGGCAGCCACAGCCCGGAGGCAAGCCGGCCGAACCGGTGCTCGAAGTCGCGCAGGCCCCACAGGACCTCGGTGCGCCGGTCGTGGAGCGGCGCCAGGGGCAGGATCGAGTGGTGGAATGCCTGCGCGATGCCCGAGGCGCCGGCGGCGGCGAACCTGGCCAGGACGTCGGGGGCCTCGACCGCGAGGTAGGCCGCGAGCGTGGGTCCGAGATCCCACGACAGGTGCGGCAGGACCGCACGCTCGGCGTTCGGCCGGTAACACTCGGCGGTGATCCGCGCGTTCCAGTCGCGGAACGGCGCCGCGGAGGCGTCGGCGGGCACGTGGCCCGAGAACGGATCCACCCGCGACGGCTGGTAGAAGTGCGCGTGGACGACGAGGCGGCCGCGGCTCACCCGAGGCGGCTCCACCGGCGGCGGCTCGTGCTCACGCGCGTGCGGCGGCCTCCTCTGCCGCCCGGTCGCGCGCGACGGTCACCGCCTGGCGGACCGCGAACCGCCGTGACTCGCCGGGCGCCAGCCGGACCGGCCACGAGACGAGCAGGCCGCTGCCCTGGTACACGCGCTCGAAGCCGGCCTCGGAGTTGGAGATCGTCTCGATCGGCGCCCACCAGGCGTCGCCGGCGGGCTCGATCGACGCCTGCACCGCCACGCCGACCCAGTCGTTGCCGTAGCCGATGGCACCGGTCCCCGCCGCCTGGCCGGATCCGTCGTGGGCCGAGCGGGCGCCGGCGACGTCGTACCACGCGGACGGGTTGCCGCCGCCGCCCAGGAGGTGGAGCGACAGCTCGAGGCCCAAGCGGGCCTCGATCGGCTCGGCACCGCGGTGGTGGACCTCGAGCTCGATGACCAGCTCCGGGTCCAGGCGGCCGCCCAGCATCCGGACCGTCTTGCCCACGGTGAGCGGCTGCCCGAGCGCCGTACCGTTCCGCGACAGCGACACCTGGCCCGGCGCGAGGTGGTCGACCGCGAACTCGCCGTCGCGGAAGTCGCCGAGCTCCGCCTCGCTCGCGGTCGCGACGGCTTCGGGCGTCACGTCCGGCGCCAGGAACCGCACCAGGCCCGTCCGGCGCTCGTGGTCGTCGTAGAACAGGCGGCGGGACAGCCCGGGCTCCTTGACCATCACCAGGTCGTGGATCGAGGCAGGCGCACCGCCCTCGGCCACCGCAGGGCCCTCGTCGTCGGGCGGCTTCGCCTCGTGGGCGCGCAGCGTGTCGTGGTAGGCCTCCGGCCGGCGGCGCAGCACGGCGGCCATCGCATGGCGCGCGGCACGGAGGTCCCAGCCACCGATCCCGCCGCCCTCGGCCGGCTTGACCGTGACCACCTGGCCCGGGTCGGCGAGGTACGCCTCCGTCAGACCGTCGAGGTCGAGGTCCGTGAGCTGTGCGATGCGCGGCCAGCCGATGATCGCGTCGGCCGCATCCTCGGCCGCGATCAGGTGCTCGTACGTGGCGAGGCGCATGTGCGAGATGTAGATCCCGCCGAACAGCCCGTGCCAGTAGCAGTCGTTGGACTGGCCGCGGTGGAGGTGGTCGAGCGCCTCGGTCCTGTCCGCGCCCGAGGGCATCGACGCGACCTTGGCCGACGTCCGGAGCATCTGCTTGTGGAGGTCGTTGATCTCGCGGTACTTGACCTGGAAGTTGCGCCAGAACCCGCCCCGCAGCCAGCGCGCCTCGGGCCGCCGCGCCGCGACTGCCTTGTGGAGCAGCGGCGCGAACACCGCGGTCTCGCCGGGCGGCAGCGCCCACTCGCCCATCTCGGCGTACGAGGAGGTGGGCACGTACAGGCGACCGATCGGAGGCTCCCGGTCCAACCACTGCGACGGCGTCACGGTCGTGAGCCAGTCCGCGTTGGCCTCGATCGCCTCGAAGAACCGCTCTACCCAGCGACCGCCGCCCCAGCAGTGCTCGTAGGTCGTGGGCCAGGCGCCGAACTTCTCGCCGTCGTCGCCCATCATCCCGACCCGGTCGCCGGCCGCGGTTGCGTGGTCGCGCAGGTAGCCGATCACGTCCTCCACCGACCCGAACGGGATCCGGTATCGCAGGCCCTGCTCGGTGCCGAACACCGTCAGCAGCCGGCCCTGGTCGTCGGTCGTGTAGGCCCCCCAGAGGTTCTCCTCGGGGATCGCCGCGGCCCGGAAGTGCTGGTCGTCGAGGATCGTCCAGCGGTAGCCGGCGGTCGCCAGCGAGGTGGGCAGGTCCGGCTCCCACACGCGCTCCGCCAGCCAGGCGCCCTGCGGGCGACGGCCCGTGATGCCCTCGATCACCGCGGCCATGCGGGTCAGCTGGTCGACCCGGTCGTGCTCTGGCAGCGACGCGAGGACGGGCTCGTACAGCCCGCCGCCCAGGAGCTCCACCTGGCTGACGGCGACCAGCGACGCCAGCCGCTCCAGGAACTCCGGTCGCTCCGCCGCCAGCCACTCGAGCAGGGGTCCGGTGTAGTGGAGCGAGAGGCGGACGCCCGGGTGGCGCTCGAGGGCCTCGAGCATCGGCAGGTAGGCCTGGTCGTAGACCTCCGCGAACACCCAGCCGAAATTGCCGACCGGCTGATGGTTGTGGATCGCCAGCGCCAGCGAGATCCGGGGGGCCACGGTGCGTCCTCTGTGGTGGTGGGGGTGTTGGGCAGGACCGGGCAGGCGCGTATGCTCCGGCGGCTCAGCCCGCCTCGGCGGGCGCGGGTTCGGGCTCGGCGGCGGCGCGCGCCGCCGGGACGTACAGCCGCTCCACGTACTCGTGGAGCATCCGGGTCGTCGAGAAGCGCCAGATCGTGCTGGCGATCGAGTTGCGCATCAGCTGGGTCCAGCGGGCGGGGAACCCCTGCGCATCACGCTCGTAGTAGGCCGGCACCAGCTCCTGCTCCAGGATCCGGTACAGGTCCTGGGCATCGGCCCAGTCCTGGGCGCCCTCGTCGGGGCTGGTCTCCCGCCCGCCGATCGCCCACCCGTTGTCGCCCGTCCAGCCCTCGTCCCACCAGCCGTCGAGCACGCTGACGTTGACGATCCCGTTGGCGGCGGCCTTCATGCCGGACGTGCCCGAGGCCTCGAGCGGGCGCCGGGGGTTGTTGAGCCAGACGTCCACGCCCTGCACGAGGAAGCGGGCGATCCGGATGTCGTAGTCCTCGAGGATGAACACCCGGTTGCGGAGCTTCGATCCCCGCGAGCGGCCGAAGATGTCCTGGATCACACCCTGGCCCGGGCGGTCCGCCGGGTGTGCCTTGCCGGCGAAGATGAACTGGACCGGCCGGTCCGGGTCCCAGACCAGGCGTGCCAGGCGGTCCAGGTCCGAGAACAGCAGCGAGGCCCGCTTGTAGGTCGCGAACCGGCGGGCGAAGCCGATGGTCAGGATCGACGGATCCAGGATCTCCTCGAGCTCCTCGAGCGTCGACGGCGCTTCGCCGTGGCGGGCGAACTGGCTGCGCAGGCGACCCCGGGCGAAGATCGCGAGCTCCAGCTTCTGGCGCTGGTGGGCCTCCCACAGCTCGCGCGTGGGAACCTTGTCGACGCGCTCCCAGAACCGCCCCTCGGCGGGCTGGTCGTCCATCAGGTCGAGGTCCGCGTTGGTCCACCGCTCGAGCGCGTCGCGCACCGGCTGGCCGACCCACGACGGCGTGTGGACGCCGTTGGTGATGCCCAGGATGTCGTGCGGCATGACGCCCTGCCAGGTGGCGTTGGCAGTGTGGCCGTGGAGCTGCGACACGGCGTTGGCGCCGGTCGTGAGGCGGAGCGAGAACGCGGTCATGTCGAACTGGGAGGGGTCCTCGTCCACGCCGCGGCCGAGGTCGAGCACGGCGGCCATGGGCACGCCGCCCGTACCCGGCCGCCCGTCGCCGTCGAGGAGTGGCCCCGCGACCCGGCGGACCAGGTCCCCGTCGAAGCGCTCGTTGCCGGCCGAGACCGGGGTGTGGATCGTGAACACGCTGTTGCGGCGGATCTCCGGCCACGCTCGATTGAGCGGCGTGCCCGCGGCCACCAGCTCCCGGGCCCGCTCGGCGAGCAGGAACGCGGAGTGGCCCTCGTTGAGGTGCCAGACCGCGGGGTCGAGGCCCAGGGCGCGCAGCGCCCGCACCCCGCCCACGCCGAGCACGAGCTCCTGGTGCAGCCGCATCTCGCGGCCGCGCACGTAGAGCATGTGGGTGATCGGGCGGTCCGAGTCGTCGTTGTCGGGGACGTCCGTGTCCAGCAGCATGACCGGCACCCGCCCGACCTGGACGACCCACACCGCGGCGAACAGCTCGCGGCCGGGCAGCTGCACGCGCACCGTCAGCGGCTGCCCGAGGCGGTCGAGGGCGCGCAGGATCGGCAGCCGGGCCAGCTCGTAGTCCGGGTAGGCGTGCTCCTGGTGCCCGTCGGCATCGATCGTCTGGCGGAAGTAGCCCTTGCGGTACAGGAGCCCGACGCCGACCAGCGGCAGGGCCATGTCGGAGGCGGTCTTCATGTGGTCGCCGGCGAGCACGCCGAGCCCGCCCGAGTAGATGCCGAGCGACTCGTGGAACCCGTACTCCGCGCAGAAGTAGGCGATCGGGCCGTCCAGCGCCTCGCCGTGATGGCGGGCGAACCAGTGGTCCGTGCCGTTGGCCATGTACGCGTCGAACTCCCGGAGGAGGTCGTCGTACTCGGCGAGGAACGCGGGGTTGTCCAGCAGCTGGTCCCACTGGACCGGGCCCTGGAGCAGCGGGACCGGGTTCCGGTAGCGGGCCCAGGCGGCGGCGTCGATGCGCGAGAACAGGATCCTCGTGCGGGGATGCCAGCTCCACCACAGGTTGTATGCGAGCCGGCGGAGGCCCTCGAGGGCGGGCGGGAGGTGGAAGTGCGCTCCGGGCGCGACCGGGACTCGGACGAGGGGCTCCATGAGCGCGCAATGATAGCCCCCATGCGCTGGGCTTGTGAACCGGTTTAGGGCGTGCGGCCGTGGCGGTCGTGCCGGAAGGCGCCCGCTGTGGCTGGCCTCCCGCCGGCGCTCCCGCCTCCCGCCGGCGCTCCCGAGACGGCCTCTTGCTCCGGATCTGCGCCTGCCGTGCATCTCCGCGCACCGAAGACGGCGTGGAGCGGGCCGGACCGCTCCGGATACGGTCCGCCACGCCTGGTAGGCATACGAGGCGGCGGAGGCGGCGCTGCGCACCCGAGGTGGCCGGCCGGGACACGCAGCCGCAGTACGATGCCGCGCATGGTCATGCGCGTCGCCCTGCTCGCGTCCGAGTGCGAGCCGTGGGCCAAGACCGGCGGCCTCGCGGACGTGGTGGACGCCCTGGCGCGGGCCCTGGGGCGGCTGCCGGAAGCCGGGACGGAGATCGCGGCCCCAGTGGACGTGTTCCTGCCCCGCTACCGGTCCGTCCCGGTCCCGGCCGACGCCGTGGGCGAGCCGGCGCTGCGGATCGAGGATCCCGCGGGCGGCGCACCGATCGAGGTCGCGATCGTCGACGTCGCGGCGGACGGCTACCGGCTGCGGCTGGTGGACGTGCCGCGCGCCTTCGACCGGGACGCCTTCTACGACCACCCCGACGATCCGTGGCGGTTCGCCGTCCTGTGCCGCGCGGCGCTGGCCGCGCTCCGGCGCGACGGGACGCCGCTCGACGTCCTCCACGTCCACGACTGGCACACGGGACCGGCGCTCCTGGAGCGGGCCCGGGGCGAAGCCGCGGGCGACCCGTTGTTCGCGGATCTCGCGGTCGTGGCGACGCTCCACAACCTCGCCTACCACGGCTGGACGCCGCTGGCGCAGCTCGGGCAGCTGGGCCTCGCGCCCGGTGAGCCGCTGGCCGGCACGAACCCCGACGGCATCGACCTCCTGCTCACCTCCATCGAGCGATCGGAGGTCGTCAACACGGTCTCGCCCGGGTTCGCGCGCGAGGCGCTCATGCCGGCCTTCGGGATGGGGCTCGATGGCGCGCTGCGCGCGAAGGGCGACCGGTTCATCGGCATCCTCAACGGCATCGACCCCACGGTCTGGGACCCGGCGACGGACACGGCGCTGGCGGCGCCGTACATGCGCGGGTCGCTGGGCGGCAAGGCCGCCTGCCGGCGCGACCTCCTGGGGCGGCTCGGCTTCGACCCCGACGACGAGGGCGTGGTGGCCGGCACGATCGGGCGGATGGACCCCCAGAAGGGGTTCGACCTCCTGGCCGACGGCGCGCGCGACCTCCTCGAGGCTGGCGTGCGGATCGTCGTCCAGGGCAGCGGTCATGCGTCGCTCGCCGATCCGTTCCGGGCGCTGGCGGCGGCGAACCCGACCCGGGTGGCCCTCATCGAGCGGTTCGACCGGGACATGGCCCGACGGATCTACGCCGGCGCGGACCTGTTCCTCATGCCGTCGCGGTTCGAGCCCTGCGGGCAGGGCCAGATGATCGCCCTGCGCTACGGGACCCCGCCCGTTGTGCGGCGGACCGGCGGCCTCGCGGACTCGGTGATCGACGTGGACGATCGGCCGGGCGAGGGGACCGGGTTCGTGTTCGACCGGGCGACGCCGGCGGCGCTGGTGGCGGCCATCGGGCGGGCGACCGCGCTCCGGGCCGAGGACGGCAGTGCGTGGGCGGCGCTGGTGGACCGCGGCATGGCGGTGGACTTCGCCTGGGACACGGGTCCCGCGTCCGCGTATCTCGGCGCCTACCGGCGGGCGGTCGCGATCCGGCGGGGCTAGGCGGAACCAGGGGCTCGCGGGAGACCCCACGGCCGTGCGAGAATCGGGCCTCGATCCCGACCCACAGCGGCCACCCCGCCGCCCGGAGGCCACGATGCCGAAGCAGTTCGTCGTCCAGGTGACCAACAAGCCCGGCCAGATGGCCCTGCTCGCCGAGCAGATGGCCGCGCGCGGCGTCGACCTGCGGGCCATCGGCGGCGGCGGCCTCGGAGAGGTCGGCCACTTCATCATGACCACCGCCGACGACGATACCGCGCGCAAGGTCCTCGAGGATGGCGGCTGGACGTTCCTCGAGGGCGAGTCCCTGCTCGCCGAGGTGGACGACCGCCCGGGCGGGATGGCGAAGATCGCCCGCGCGCTCGCGGACGCCAACGTGAACGTCCTCGGCCACCTGTTCATCGGGCGGTGGGGGGATCGGGCCACGTTCGCGTTCGTCGTGGACGACCCGGAGAAGGCGCGCCCGATCCTCGAGCGCCACTGACGACGCCGCGGCGCCGGCACCGACCCCCGTCGCGGCACGGTCCAGGTCGCGGCACGGGCGCTTCCCGCCGCGGATCCAGGCGCCGGCGCGGGCCCCTGGGCGGACCGGTGGGGTCCGGTACGTTCGTCCTGGTACTCGTTGACGCGGGGCACCGAGAAGCGCACGAAACGCTGGTCAACCCGGGTGTCCGAGGGGCATGCTGCCGGGCACGCTCGTCATCGTCGGCGGGCCCGGTCTCGGGGAGTGTTCATCGATGCGCCGCGTTCTAGCGCTGTTCCTCGCCCTCATCCTCCTCGCGCTCGCCGCGGTCCCGGTCTCGGCCGACACCGTCCGGCGCACCTGGCGCGCGAGCATCGGTACCTCCGGCGCCAACGGGACCGCCACCCTGTGGGCGTACCTGGACGGCGACGCGCGCCTGCTGCTCAACCTGCACGGGCTGCGGCCGGCGGCGACGTACGCGGTCGAGATCCGAGGCGGCTCGTGCGCCTCGCTGGGCTCCGTGCTGACCCGGGCCCAGGCGGCGACGATGGACGCGATCGGCGGCTTCTACGGCTACCGCCACCTGTCCCAGGCCCAGATGAACGACGTGTGGACCGTTGCCCGCAAGGGCTCGATCGTCATCCGGCTCGCGTCCGGCACGTCGGTCCGGTGCGCCACCCTCGCCTTCAACCGGGCGACGCGCGTGCGGATCCCCGCCTACTCGATCGACCTGCCGGTCATCCCGGGCCCCAGCGGCTACCCGCCCTGCAACGTCGCGATGTACATCCGCGAGCTCTCGCAGCCGCGGGAGCCGGGCGTGACGATGATCTACTCCCACGCCCGCCGGGGCATGTTCCTCCCCCTGCTCAGCGCATCGAAGATCAACAACGGCGCGGCGATGATCGGCAAGCTCGTCTATGTGTACACGAGCGACAGCAAGGCGGTCGTGTACAAGATCACCCAGGTCCGGCGCCACGTGTCGTCGATCCAGAGCGCGTTCGGGGTCACCAGCGAGCGCCTCTGGCTGTACACGTCGGAGGGGCCGAACTTCACCTACCCCAAGCTGGTCATCGTCGCCACGCGGGTGAAGATCGTGTCGGCGACGTACAGCGCCTCGCACCCCAAGCCCAGGCCCGTCTCCTGCTGACCTGACCGGGCCGGCCGCTCGGTGGGCCGGCCTCGCCACGCCGCGAGGCCGGCGTTACGCTGGGCCGCGACGAGGAGGTGGCGCGGATGCGGGTCGGGATCATCGTCCCCCAGGGCTGGACGGGGGAGTACGACGGCTGGGACGCGCCGCGCGCCTGGGCGCGCACGGTCGCGGTCGCACACGAGGCGGACGCGCTCGGCTTCGACTCGATCTGGCTGTTCGACCACCTCCAGACCGAGCCCGTACCGACCGACGAGATCACGTTCGAGGCCTTCGTCGGGCTGTCCGCGCTGGCGGTCGAGACGGCGAGGGTGCGGCTCGGGCACCTCGTGCTGTGCGCCGGCTACCGCAACCCGGCGCTGGTGGCGAAGATGATCTCGACGCTCGATGTCGTGTCCGGCGGGCGGGCGGAGCTGGGCCTCGGCGCCGGCTGGAAGGAGGACGAGTTCACCGCCTACGGCTGGGGATTCCCGCCGCTGCGGACCCGCATGGAGGGGCTCGAGGACACGCTCGAGATCGCGACCCGGATGCTCGGCGGCGGCCGGGCGACCTACGCCGGGCCGGTGTACGCCGTGCACGACGCGATCAACGTGCCGCGCGGCCTGCAGCGGCCGCGGATCCCGATCCTCGTCGGCGGCAACGGCCCCAACCGGACCTGGCGCCTGGCGGCGCGGTTCGCGGACGAGCTGAATCTCGACTGGCTGTCGCCCGAGGAGATCGTGGCGGCGCGCCCGGTGATCGCGTCGCGGTGCGAGGAGATCGGGCGGGACCCCGCCACGCTGCGGGTCTCGGTCAACATCGGGCGCGACGACTCGGCAGTGGAGGGTGAGCCGCGCGTGGACCTGCTGCGGCGCTACCGCGAGGCGGGTGTTGACCGGGTGATGACGCTGCTCGCCGCCTCGGCGGACGATGGCGGCGCGCTGGCGCGGTTCGCCGAGGACTGCGCGACCGCGGGCGCGGAGCTGCACCGGACCTGAAAGCGGCAGGTGTGGGCCCAAGGGCCTGACCGGGCCGGTCGCGATGGAGGGTCTGCCATGACGGACGCAATCGGGGCACGCAAGCGCATCGGGCTGGTGGCCCACGACAACCGCAAGCCGGACCTCATCGAGTGGGCAGTCTGGAACCGGGAGCTGCTCGTCGCCCACGACCTGGTGGCCACGGGCACGACCGGGGCGCTGCTCGAGGAGGAGCTCGGCGTCGCGGTCCGGAAGCTCCACAGCGGCCCGTTGGGAGGCGACCAGCAGCTGGGTGCGCTGATCGCGGAGGGCGCGGTCGACATGCTGGTGTTCTTCTGGGACCCGCTCGAGCAGCAACCCCACGATCCCGACGTCAAGGCGCTGCTCCGGATCGCGATCGTGTGGAACATCCCGGTCGCCTGCAATCGGTCATCGGCCGACTTCATGATCTCGTCGCCGCTGATGACCGATGCCTATGAGCGCCGGATCCCCGACTACGGCGATCACCTCAACCGGTTCGTCCGGCGCTGACGCCACCGGCGCCGGCCGCGTGACCGGGACTCGTGCGGCGGTGTCGAGGGGGACTTTCGTCCAGTAGGACGGCCCGATGCGCCCGGCCGACAATCCTCCGACCACCGTGGGCGTGGGCGTTGCCGGCCTGCGCGCTCGGAGGGCACGGAGCTGCGTCCCCACATGACGATGGAACCGGTCGTCCTCGATCACCAGCCGATCACGCGATCGCGCACCGTTCGCCCCGTGCTGCTGCTGGTTGTCTACGGCGTGTTCCTGGTGGTCGTCGGCGTGACGGCATCGGCGCAGGCGATCCTGGTCTCCGCCCACTTCTCGGCCTCGGTGCTCAGCACCAGCGTCGCGTCCGATGCGGCGATCGTCCGCGCGTTCGCCAACGGCGGCCTGACGGCCGCCGACCTGGGGCCCGCGGCGAGCCCCGAGCGGGTGGCCACGCTCGGTGGGGAGCTCCTCCAGCTCGCAGACGGGGCCGGGATCGCCCGGCTCGAGATCCGCGACCCGGCCGGCGTCGTGCGGCTGGCAACGGATCCGGCGGCGGTGGGGCGTTCGATGGTCGTCACGCCGGCGTTCGCGTTCGCCGCCCAGGGGAACGTCGAGGCGGCCTTCATCGAGCCCGGGGGCGACAGGGAGACGGCCGCCGGCGCCGCGCTCGAGGTGACGGCCGACACGAGCATCCTGCGCACGTACCTGCCGCTCGAGGACGATTCGGGTCGCACGCTGGCGGTGGTGGCTGTCTGGCGCGACGCTGGTCCGCTGCTCGCGCCGCTGGCCGGCATCGGGCGCGACATCGTGCTGGTGACGCTCGCCGCGGCCGGGATCGCGGGCCTGGTCCTGTTCCTCGTCTTCCGGGCTGCCCAGGACCGGATCACCCGCCAGGCCCGGCAGCTCCTCGAATCCACGCGCCGCGACCCGCTCACCGGTCTCCTCAACCACGGCGCACTCGTGACCGAGCTGGCGGAGGCGCTGGAGCGCGCACGGCGCGACGGTGTGGCGATCGGCGTCGCGCTGGTCGACCTCGACAACTTCCGTCTCCTCAACGACACGCACGGGCACGAAGCCGGCGACACCGCGTTGCGGACGCTGACCCGGTCGCTTGGGCGCCATGTGCCCGAGGGCGCCGTGTGCGGCCGCTACGGCCCGGACGAGTTCCTGGTGATCGCCGAGGCGGCGCGGATCGCCGAGCTCGCGCCCGCGCTCGACCGGCTCCGCCACGCGCTCGTGGACGACAGCCTCCAGTTCGCGGCGTCCGAGCGCCTGCCGATCACGATCAGCGCGGGCATCGCCACCTACCCGCTGGATGCCGACTCGGTGACCGCGCTGCTGGCCGAGGTCGCCCAGGTCCTGGGCGAGGCGAGGTCCGGCGGCGGTGACGCGGTCCGGGTCGCGAGCCGGGCCGCCCCGAGCGAGGCCGCCCGGGGGTTCGACGTTCTCCAGGGCCTCGTGTTCGCCATCGACACCAAGGACCGCTACACCAAGCGCCACTCGGAGGACGTTGCCCGGTACGCGGTCTTCCTCGCGCACCGCCTGGGGCTCGAGCCGGCGCTCGTCGATGTCATCCGTTCGGCGGGGCTGCTCCACGACGTGGGCAAGATCGGGATCCCGGAAGCCGTGCTGCGCAAGCCGGGCAGGCTCACGGATCTCGAGTACGACATCGTGAAGCAGCACGTGGCGCTCGGCGAGTCGATCGTCCGCGGGCTGGTCCAGCTGGACGAGGTACGGCTGGGCATCCGCCACCACCACGAGCGCTGGGACGGCCAGGGCTATCTCGACGGCCTCGCGGGCGAGGAGATCCCGCTCGTGGCCCGCATCCTTGCCGTGGGCGACGCGTTCTCGGCGATGACCACCACGCGCCCGTACCGGAAGGCCCTCGATGTCCGCGAGGCGCTCGTCCGGCTGGGCGACGCGGCGGGAACGCAGCTGGACGAGACCCTGGCCCGCTCCTTCATCGAGGGGATCGAACACGACCCCGCGCCGCCGCTGCCGGGCCTCGAGGCGCGCGGCACGCTGTGGGTCCCCGCGCGGCAGGTGGCATGACGCGTCGGGCGGCGGCCCCCCTGCTCGCGGCGTGGCTTGTCGTCCTGGTCGTCGCGCTTCCGGCGCGCGCGGTCGTCGACCTGTGGACGCTGGACGCTGCCCCGCGGTCGATGACCGAGGGGCAGCAGACCTCGGTGGACGTCACCGCGACGAACACCGGGCTGATCCTCGCAAGTCCGATCGGCTGCGTGACGGTGACGGTCCCGGAGTCGTTCGACGTCGAATCGGCATCGGTCGTCGCGGTCCCGGAGGGCGCCTCCTGGGACGCCAGCGTGAGTGGCGGCTCGGGGTCCAGCCTGGTCCGGTTCAGGGCCGACGACGGCGACGGCGCCCTGGACCCGGGGGAGTCGGGCGTGTTCAGGATCCAGGTCGCCGCGGCGCGGGCCGGCCTGTTCACCTGGACCGGCCGCGCCTACAGCGACTGGGACTGCTCGGGCGGCGCATTCCTCCCCCAGGCGCTCGTGGTGGAGGTCAAGGCGGCGCCGGTGGCAACGCCCGCGCCCACCCCGAAGCCAACGCCTTCCCCGACGCCCGCCCCCACGCACAGCCCCACGCCGGCCCCAACCCGGACCCCGATACCGGCGTCACCCACGCCGGCCCCGACCCCGTCCGAGCGTCCGACTCCCAGCCCGGCGCCCACGCCCTCCGCCGG
>Ga0154724_1089_pt1 | contig 19904 bp, 18 predicted proteins | sample Rifle2008BG16ft_FD_105732 | JGI IMG/M metagenome (GOLD analysis project Ga0154724, IMG submission 105732) | Chloroflexi bacterium RBG_16_72_14 | reverse complement strand
GCCCGGGCCGCCGCGGCGGCCGCCGTCCCGGAGATCGAAGCGGCAGCCGCCCCCGAGGCGACGCCCGAGCTCGCTACGGCCCCCAGGGTTGCGGCGGCCCCCGCGCCCGCTGAGCCCCCCGCGCCCGCCGAGACCAGGGCCGACTGATCCCGCCCGGGACGCGCCGCCGAGGCGCGGTCCCGGGCACCACGGCCGCCACGCCCCGGCGTCCGGCCGCCCGCACGAACCCGAATGCGCGCACACTGACCGCGCGCGGAACGACACAGGAGCATCACTTCCATGGCAATCACGGCGGCGGCCGTCAAGGAACTGCGCGAGCAGACCGGCGCTGGCATGATGGACTGCAAGCGCGCCCTCGAGGAGACGGGCGGCGACGTCGAGCGGGCCGTCGCGCTGCTGCGCGAGCGGGGCATCGCATCGGCGGCCAGGAAGGCGGGCCGCGAGGTGCGTGAAGGTCTCGTCGGCAGCTACATCCACACCGGGGGCCGCGTCGGCGTGCTCATCGAGGTCAACTGCGAGACGGACTTCGTCGCCCGCACGGACGACTTCCAGAAGCTCGTCCGCGACCTCGCGATGCAGGTCGCCGGGCTCGACCCGCGGTACGTGGACGTGGAGCACATCCCGGCCGACGTCCTCGAGGCGAAGACGGCTGCCCTGCTCGCCGACGACACCGTGCGGTCCAAGCCCGAGGCGGTTCGCGAGAAGATCGTCGACGGCCAGCTCAGGAAGTGGTACCGCGAGGTCTGCCTCCTGGAGCAGCCGTTCCGCGACGAGGAGCGCACGGTGCGCGAGCTCGTGAACGAGAGCATCGCCACGATCGGCGAGAACATCCGGGTGCGCCGGTTCACCCGGTACGCGCTCGGGGAGGAGCTGTGACGGACGCCAGTCCGAGCCTCCGCTACCGCCGGGTCCTGCTCAAGCTGTCCGGCGAGGCGCTCCTGGGCGAGCGCCAGTACGGCGTCGACCCGACCTTCTGCGCGTTCATCGCGCGCCAGGTGGCGGAGGTCCACGCGCAGGGCGTGGAGATCGGCATCGTGGTGGGCGGCGGCAACATCTTCCGCGGCCTCGCCGCGGCCGCCAGGGGCATGGACCGGGCGACCGGGGACTACATCGGCATGCTCGCGACGGTGATGAACGGCCTGGCCCTCCAGGACGCCATCGAGCGGGCCGGGGTCCCGGTGCGGGTCATGAGCGCGATCGCGATGAACGAGATCGCCGAGCCGTACATCCGGCGGCGCGCCGTCCGCCACCTCGAGAAGGGCCGCGTCGCGATCTTCGTCGCGGGCACCGGCAACCCGTACTTCACGACCGACACGGCGGCCGCCCTGCGAGCCGTGGAGATCGGTGCCGAGGTCCTGCTCAAGGCGACCAAGGTGGACGGCGTGTACGACGCGGACCCGATGCAGGACCCGACGGCCACGAAGTACGCGCAGCTGGACTACCAGGACCTCCTCCGCGACCAGCTCAAGGTCCTCGACGCGGCGGCGGTCTCCCTGTGCATGGAGAATGACCTGCCGATCGTGGTCTTCGACCTCAACGAACCGGACAACATCACGAGGGTCGCCCGGGGCGAGACCGTGGGCACCCTCATCTCCGCCGAGACCGGAGGTGCCGCATGACCACCGAGATCCTAGCCACGACGGAGCGGAAGATGACTCGCGCCGTGGAGGCCATGGAGCGTGACTTCCAGGGCCTCCGGACCGGGCGCGCCTCCACCTCGCTCGTGGAACGGCTGCACGTGGACTACTACGGCACCCAGACGCCGCTCAACCAGCTCGCGTCGATCAGCGTGCCGGAGCCGCACCAGATCGTGATCCAGCCCTGGGACCGCGGGGTCATCGGCGGCATCGAGAAGGCGATTCTCAAGAGCGACATCGGCCTGATGCCGAACGTCGACGGGACGCTCATCCGGCTGAACATCCCGCCGCTCACCGAGGAGCGTCGCAAGGACATCGTCAGGAGCGTCCACAAGCGGATGGAGGAGGCCCGGGTGGAGATCCGCAATCTCCGCCGCGAGGCCGCCGACGCCCTCAGGAAGGAGGAGCGCGACGGCACGGTCGGGGCGGATGAGTCCCACCGGCAGCTGGAGCAGCTCCAGAGGATCACGGACCGGGTGATCGCGGACGTCGATCGCCTCGGCGACGTCAAGGAGCAGGAGGTCCTCGAGGTCTAGTGGCCCAGGCGCCGCTCGATCGATCCGTCGCGCGCCCGACCGACGCGCCGCCGCTCGCCCACGAGCCGGCGGGGGACGAGCACCCGCCGGTCGTGGCCGCACCCGTCGCGGACGCCCCGCTCCTGGCGCCGGAGGACCTGCCCCGGCACGTCGCGATCATCATGGACGGCAACCGCCGCTGGGCCCGCGCGCGGGGCAAGCCGGACTACGAGGGCCACGCCGCAGGCGTGGAGGCGATCCGCGCGCTGCTCCAGCACGCGGTGCGCCGCGGCGTCCCGATGCTCACCCTGTACGCCTTCAGCCGCGAGAACTGGGCGCGCTCGGACGACGAGGTCGCCGGCCTGTTCGAGCTGTTGGGCATGGCGATCCGCAACGAGACGGATGAGCTGCGGGCGCAGGGCGTGCGGGTCAAGGTGCTGGGCCGCCTCGAGGAGCTGCCCGAGGACACGCGCGCCTCCATCGCCGACGCGCTCGGGCGGACGGCGGACGGGACGCGGCTGATCCTCAACATCGCCTGGAACTACGCCGGGCGGACGGAGATCGTGGACGCGTTCCGGCGGATCGCGGCCGCGGGCATCCCGCCCGAGCAGGTCGACGAGCGGACGATCAGCGACGCCCTGTACACGACCGGCCTGCCGGACCCGGACCTCGTGATCCGGACCGGCGGCGAGCAGCGGATCAGCAACTTCCTGATCTGGCAGTCGGCCTACGCGGAGCTCGTGTTCAGCGACCGGCTGTGGCCGGACTTCGGCCCGGATGCGTTCGACGAGGCGCTGCTCGAGTTTGCCCGCCGCACCCGTCGCTTCGGTCGCTAGGCAGCCGGATGCTCCGGACCCGGACGCTCTCGGCGCTCGCCCTCATCCCGCCGCTCGTCGTCGCGCTGGCCATCGGGCTGCCGGCGGTCGCCGTCGTCCTCGCCGTGATCGCGTTCCTCGGCGGCATCGAGGTGTTCCGGCTGCTCAAGGCGGCCGGCTACCCGTCGCTCTCGCTGTTCGGGACGGCGCTCGCCGTGGCCATCGTGCTCGAGGCGTACGCCAGCCCGGTGGGGGACGAGGGCATCCTGCTGGTCGCGATCGGTGCGGTCCTCGCTGCCGTCGGCGCATTCGCGCGGACGGACCCGCGTGACGGGCTCGTGGCCTGGCTCGCCACGGTGTTCGGCGCGGTCTACATCGGCCTGCTCGCGTTCGTGCTCCACGTGGCGGCGAACGCCCCCGTGATCCCGGACAGCGCGGCGCTGACCACCCTGGGGCCGGAGCGAGGCTGGATCGTGCTCCTCGTCCTCGGCGTGTGGAGCTATGACACCGGCGCCTATCTCGTGGGGCGGCAGATCGGGCGGCACAAGTTCCTGGCCCACATCTCGCCCTCGAAGTCGATCGAGGGCATGGTCGGAGGGCTGGTCGCGACGACGGTCGTGACCGCGCTGCTACTGGCCGGCCTCGGGCAGGAGCCGCTGGGCGCCCTCGTGCTGGGGCCGCTGCTCGGGCTGGCGGCCCAGGCGGGCGACCTCGCAGAGTCGATGCTCAAGCGCGCGGCCGGCGCCAAGGACTCCGGGACGTTGATCCCCGGTCACGGCGGGATGCTCGACCGGATCGACTCGTTCCTGTTCGCAGGTCCAGTGGTGACGCTGTATGTCCTCGCCCTCATCGGCTGACGGCGGGCGCCTCGGCGTCGCGCTGCTGGGGTCCACCGGCAGCATCGGCCGCCAGGCGGTCGAGGTCCTCGAACGGCACGCGGACCGGTTCCGGGTCGTGGCGCTCGCCACGGGATCGAACGGGGCCGAGCTGGAGGCGCAGGCGCGAAGGCTCCACCCGGCCGTGGCGGCCCTCGCTGACGGGGACGCGCCCCTCGACCTGCCCGCCGGCACGACCCGCGCGGGCGGGGCGGACGCCCTCGAGGCGATGGCGACCCGCGATGACGTCGACCTGGTCGTCGTGGGCACCGCCGGCGTCGTCTCGCTGCGCCCGGTGCTGGCGGCGCTCCGGGCGGGCAAGGTCGTGGCGACCGCGAACAAGGAGACGCTCGTGGCCGGGGGCCACCTGGTCATGGCCGAGGCCGGAGCCCGGGCGGCCGAACGGGCGATCGTGCACGCGGGCGACCCGCTCGCAAGCCCGCTCGCCTGGCTCCGCCCGATCGACTCGGAGCACTCCGCGATCTGGCAGTGCCTGGTCGGTGAACCGCGGGGCGCGATCGCGCGTCTCGTGCTCACCGCCTCCGGCGGGCCGTTCCTCGACGCCACGCCCGACGAGCTGGCCGGCGTCACGCCGGCGCGGGCCCTGCAGCACCCGACCTGGACCATGGGAGCCAAGATCACCATCGACTCCGCGACGCTGGCCAACAAGGGCCTGGAGGTCATCGAGGCGCACTGGCTATACGATGTCGGCTACGACGCCATCGACGTCGTCGTCCATCCGCAGAGCGTCGTCCACTCCGCGGTGCTGTTCGTGGACGGCTCCCTGAAGGCACAGCTGGGCACCCCCGACATGCGTCTCCCGATCCAGTACGCGCTCACCCATCCCGAGCGCCTCCCGTCACCCGCCACCCCGCCCGACCTCGTCGCGGCCGGCCGCCTGGACTTCCGGGCGCCCGACGAGTCGCGCTTCCCGGCCCTGCGCATCGCGCGCCAGGCCGGCCGGACCGGCAGCCGGGCGTCGGCGGCCCTGATCGCCGCCGACGAGGTGGCCGTCGCCCGGTTCCTCGACGGGACCCTGGACTTCCCGGGCATCTCCCGGCTGCTGGAGGTCGCCGTCACGCGGTTCGGCGAGGGCGCCGACCAGGCGCCCGACGTCGACAGCCTCGTGGCGCTGGATCGCGAGGTGCGCGCGGCGTTCGCGACCGGTCCGATCGGACGCCCTGCATGAGCGCGATCCTCGACGCGGCGGTCACGCTGCTGCTGTTCGTCGTCGTGCTCGGCGGCCTGGTGCTGATCCACGAGGTCGGCCACTTCGTGACCGCGCGCCTGGCCCGGGTCCGCGTCCTCGAGTTCGGGGTGGGCTTCCCGCCGCGCGCGAAGGTGCTGGCACAGGGCGGCGAGACGCTGTACACGCTCAACTGGCTGCCCATCGGCGGCTTCGTGAAGCTCGAGGGCGAGGACGGCGACGAAGCCGACGACCCGCGCTCGTTCTCCCGCGCGCGGCTCCCGGTCAAGCTGATCATCCTCGCCGCCGGCGCTCTCATGAACCTGGCGCTGGCGTTCTCGATCTTCACCGCGATCGCGTGGCTGGCGACCCCGTACGTGGGGCTCAAGTTCGCGAGCGTGGAGCCCGGCTCACCGGCCGAGGTCGCCGGCCTGCGCGGCGGCGACGCGATCATCAGCATCGACGGCATCCAGTTCGAGTTCTACGGGGACTCGGCGATCACGGCCCTGCGCGGTCGGGCTGGCCAGACCGTGGAGATCGGGATCATCCGCCCCGACGGCACCCGCGACGTGGTCACGGCGACCCTGCGGACCCAGGCCGAGATCGACGCGGACAAGGGTGCGCTCGGGATCCGGGCGGGCGACGACGGCTTCGAGTCGCTGTTCTACGGCGAGTACACGGGCCGGCCGCTGGGCGACGCGGCCGCCATCGGGGCCAGCGAGACGATGCGCTGGTTCGGGCTGATCCTGGAGGGGCTGGGCGACCTCGCTGGCTCGATCGTCAGCGACCCGACGGCGGCGCCGCCGGTCTCCGGGCCGGTGGGCATCGCGACCTCGCTGGGCGAGGTGTTCCGCGGCAGCGGCCCGATCCTGACCCTGTACGTCGCTGGCATCCTGTCGGCCAACCTGGCCCTCGTGAACATCCTGCCCTTCCCGCCGCTCGACGGCGGCCGCATGTTCGTGCTGATCCTCAAGGCCATCCCGCGCTACGGGCCGCGGATCTCGCTCCGGGCGGAGCGGCTTACCTACGCGATCGGGTTCGTGGCGCTGTTCACGTTCCTGATCTGGATCACGGTGTTCGACATCGCGCGCCAGGTGGGTGGCGGCACCCCGTGACGTCGCCAGACGCCCTGCGTCCCCTCCGCCGGCCGACGGTCTCGGTCGACATCGGCGGGGTGCTCGTCGGGTCCGGGCACCCGGTGGTCGTCCAGTCGATGACCAACACGGACACCGCGGACCCGGACGCCACCGCGATCCAGGTCGCGCGGCTCGCCCACGCCGGGTCGCAGCTCGTCCGGGTCACCGTCAACACCGAGCAGGCCGCGGCCGCCGTCCCCCCGATGATCGCCAGGCTCCGCGACAACCTCGGCGTGGACGTGCCGGTCATCGGCGACTTCCACTACAACGGCCACAAGCTGCTGGTCGAGTACCCCTCGATGGCCGCGGCCCTGGCCAAGTACCGGATCAACCCCGGTAACGTCGGCACCAAGCACCATGACGTCAACTTCCAGACCATCGTCCGGGCCGCCGTCGAGCACGACAAGCCGGTCCGGATCGGCGTCAACTGGGGCTCGCTGGACCAGCAGCTGCTGACCGAGCTGATGGAGGCCAATGCCCGGCTCGCGGAGCCGCGGGACGCGCGCGACGTGATGATCGAGGCGATGATCGAGTCCGCGATGCGCTCGGCGGAGCTGGCCGAGGAGACCGGGCTGCGCCACGACCGGATCATCCTGTCGGCCAAGGTCTCCGGCGTGCGCGACCTCGTGGACACGTACCGGCTGCTCGCCCGGCGCTCGGACTACCCGCTCCACCTCGGACTCACCGAGGCCGGGATGGCGATGAAGGGGATCGTCGCCTCGACCGCGGGCCTGGCCATCCTGCTCAATGAGGGCATCGGCGACACGATCCGCGTCTCGCTCACCCCGGAGCCCGGCGCGGGCCGGGAGCTCGAGGTCGAGGTCGCCCAGCAGGTGCTCCAATCGATGGGCCTGCGCTCCTTCCTGCCCCAGGTCTCGGCCTGCCCCGGCTGCGGCCGCACGACGTCCACCTTCTTCCAGGAGATGGCCCGGGACATCACGGAGCACATCAAGACCCGCATGCCCGCCTGGCGCGAGACCCACCCGGGCGTCGAGGAGCTCAAGGTCGCCGTCATGGGCTGCGTGGTCAACGGCCCGGGTGAGTCCAAGCACGCGGACATCGGGATCAGCCTGCCGGGCACGTTCGAGGCGCCGGTCGCACCCGTGTTCGTCGACGGGAAGCTGGACCGCACGCTCCGTGGCGACGGGATCGTCGCGGAGTTCATCGGGATCCTCGAGGACTACGTGGACCGGCGGTACGGGACGCGCGAGGGCGCGCTGGCATAGGGAGCGGGCCCCGTGCTCGCGCCGCGGGCACTGCCTCGGTTCGTCCGGTCCGACGCTCGACAGGCGAGCAGCTCGATGGCCGGCCGGGGGGGGATCCGCCAGCCGGACCTACTCGGCGATGCCTAGCCAGACCGCCGGGACGCCCGGTCGGTTGCCGTCAGGGTCCCACTCCTCGCCCACGGCAACGAGTCGACGCACGTCCACGACGAACCCCGTGATCGACGCCCCGACACCGAATGGCTGGTCGGGGAGCGCCTGCTCCCAGCTCTGTCCGTCGCGCGAGGTCCAGGGGCGCAGCCCGACCTCGCCCTCGGCCTCGCCGATCCCGACGAGGCCGGGCCCGCCTGCCATGATCAGCGGGCTCCCGACGAAGCTCCCGGGCGGCGGCGCCACGCCACCCAGCCAGCGGACAGGAAGGCGCCGCAGCGGCCCGCCCGCCGAGCGCAGCCACTGGGTCTCGAGGCCCCAGCCGCAGCTGAGATCGACGACCTCGCCGGGGTCGACCGTCGGACCGGCGGTGGTGGCCCGCTGGCCGAGGAGCTGCTCGCACCGGATGCGTTCGGCATGCGGCCCCTCGTTGCCGGTCAGGTACTCGCCGGGGGCGAAGGGCACGGCACGCCACAGGTCGGTGTCCTGGTCGCCGGCGAGCAGCGGCTCGTCGACCCTCGCCCAGGTGCGGCCGTCAGCCGAACGCCAGGTCGCCCCGTCGTGGGTCACGCCGTCGTCCGACCAGCCGACCGCGAGGTATCCGTCACGGGTCACCGTGAGGTCGCTCAAGCCGCCCGGCCCAAGGCCTGCCGGATCGACCGCGTCCCAGTCGATGCCGTCCGAGGAGCGGAGGATCGTGGCCTGTCCCGCGGCGTTCCCGGCCGCGATGAAGCCGCTATCCGTGGCCAACACGTCGACGACGTCCACCGCCGCCAGCTTCGGATCCACCGGAGCCCGGATCCAGGCGGTGCCATCGTGCGAGGTCCAGGTCGCGGGGCGCTCCTCGTCGCAGCAGACTCCGCCCACCGCAAGCAGTCCGGCCGGCCCCGCGACGACGAGGTGGATCTCCGACGTGTCGCGGGGCCCGACACCATCGTCGATTGGCACGACCGTCCAGGCATCGCCTGTCGCAGAGAGGTATGCGGCCCCCATGTCGTCGAACTGGTTGCGGCCGGGGGTGGCGGTCCGGCCCCACCCGACGAGTCCCGGTGCACCGCGCACGAGACCGTCGATCCGGGTGTGACCCGGCACCATGGCCGGCCCGGCGGCGAGTACGAGCCGTCGCCAGGACACCGATGTCCACGGCAGCGGGTCCGCCTCCGGGATGGCGTCAACGAGGCCGGGGCCGGATGCTGCGGCCGACGGCGCCGGAGTACCGAGCGCCGGGCTTCGGGTGACAGCCACACCCGTGACCACGATCGCGACGATTCCGATCAGCGCCATGGCGGCGGAGCGCCCGCCCATCTTCCCTCCCGTACGAGAACCAGGTTCGGTCGACCGGCCGTTGGACGAGCGACTGGCCGCGAGTATGACGCCCGTCCGAGAGCGGCCTCGTTTCATTGAGCGGTCCACGGGCCCGGGTGTATACTCGCCGCCAACAACGCGAGGCCGCCTCCGAACGTGGGTGACCAACCCACGTTTCTTTGTGTCGATGGGCCCCGCCGCCATCGAGCACAACAGCAGGAGGCACATGATGAGTCGTGACTTCGTCGGTGCGCTCCTCCAGCTCAACGCCGAGAAGCAGGTCTCGCGCGAGGCGCTCGTCCGGGCGCTCGAGGAAGGCATCCAGGCCGCGTATCGCCGGGTCGCCGGCGAGGAGGACATCTTCGTCCACGTGGAGCCGGAGAGCGGCCGGATCGACGTGTTCCGCGGCCGCTATGTCGTGGACGAGGTCGAGGATCCGATGGTCGAGGTGACCGTTGACGAGGCCCGCCAGACGAAGCCCGACGCCAAGGCCGGCGACGTGATCGAGCTCGAGCAGCTCGACGGCGAGCACTTCGGCCGGATCGGTGCCCAGACGGCGAAGCAGATCATCCTGCAGCGGATCCGCGAGGTCGAGCGCGACCAGGTGTTCGACCAGTTCGCGAGCCGCGAGGGCGAGCTGCTGACGGGTTCGGTCAGCCGCGTGGAGCCGCGCGCGATCATCCTCGACGTCGGCAAGGGCGTCGAGGCGATCCTCGCCACCAGCGAGCAGAGCCCGCTCGAGCACTACCGCATCGGCCAGCCGGTGAAGGCGTTCGTGCTCGAGGTCCGGCGTTCCGCCCGCGGGCCCCAGATCCTCGTCTCGCGGACCCACAAGGGGTTCCTGCGCCGGCTGTTCGAGCTCGAGGTGCCGGAGATCCACGCCGGGACCGTCGAGATCAAGGCGATCGCGAGGGAGGCCGGCAGCCGATCGAAGGTGGCCGTGGCCTCACGGCAGGAGGGCCTCGATCCCGTCGGCGCCACCGTCGGCCAGCGCGGCGCGCGGGTCCAGGCCGTGGTCGCCGAGCTGGCAGGCGAGAAGATCGACGTGATCCCCTGGAACGAGGACGCCTCGGTGTTCGTCGCCAACGCGCTGTCCCCGGCCCAGGTGCTGGGCGTGCACATCGACGAGGAGCACCGGATCGCCAACGTGACGGTGCCCGAGCGGATGCTCTCGCTGGCGATCGGCCGCGAGGGCCAGAACGCGAGGCTCGCCGCGCGGCTGACCGGCTGGCGGATCGACATCCGGAGCGACGTCGCGGCCGCCGAGGCGGCGAAGGTGGTCGAGGAGACTCCGGCCGAGGCGCCCGTGGAGGCCGCGGTCGAGGTTCCGGCGCCCGTCGAGACGGCAACGCCCGTCAAGGCCCCGGCCGAGGCGCCGGCGGTCATCCCGGCCGAGGCACCGGCCGCCGACGATCCCGCGCCAGCGCCCGCCGAGGCGCCCGCGGTCCCGTCCGAGGCGGCCCCGGAGCCCGTGGCGGCGGCGCCGGCCAGGCCGAAGCGCTCGCGCAACAAGGCCGACGGGGAGGTGTCGTCGTAGGCGGCGCGGCAGCGGGCCGGACCCGGATCACACCACCGCGCCGGCTCCCGACGCGGAGCTGCGTCGCCTGCCGGACGGCGCGCCCGAAGCGGGAGCTGGTTCGGGTCGTCCGGACGCCCGCGGGGAGCGTGGCCCTCGACCCGACGGGCCGGGCCCCCGGCCGAGGCGCGTACCTGTGCCGCGACGCCGCGTGCTGGGACACCGCCATCCGCAAGCGAGCCCTCGAGCACGCCCTCGGGACTCCGCTCCCGTTCGACGTGCGCACCCTCATGACCGAACAGAATCAGTCCGTCGGCGGTCAGACGGCTGCAGGCGTAGGCGGAGCCGAACCCCGGAGCGAGCGGGCTCAAACGCCCGTGAGCGAGGAGTGGAGGCGACAACGCCCGCATGTGGCCGGATCAGCGCCGACCCTTGAATTCGACACTAACGAAGGAGGAGCCCGTGGCCAGGAGTAGGAGCGGCACGCGCGGCCGTCGCGGCCCCCGCAAGCCCCCGCGCCGTCCCGGCAACTTCACGCCGGGCGCCGTCTCGGTCGTCGACCCGAGCGAGCGCGGCGCGATCGAGCTGCCCTCGACGATCACCGTCAAGGAGCTCGCGGACCTGCTGGGGGTCAACCCGGCGGACATCATCCGAGAGCTGATCAAGAGCGGCATCTTCGCGACCATCAACCAGCTGATCGACCGTGACACCGCCTCGCTCGTCGCCGAGGAGCTCGGATACGAGGTGGCGGAGGCGAACGCCGTGGCGGCGACCTCGGACGACGAGGACGGCAGCGGCACGCCGGCGGAGGCGACCAAGGAGGTCCTGTTCGAGGAGGCGGACGACGAGAACCTCGTCGCCCGGGCCCCGATCGTGACCGTCATGGGCCACGTCGACCACGGCAAGACGAGCCTCCTCGACGCGATCCGCTCGACGACCGTCGCATCGGGCGAACGGGGCGGCATCACCCAGCACATCGGCGCGTCCGAGGTCACGACCAAGGACGGCAAGCGGGTGGTGTTCCTCGACACGCCGGGCCACGAGGCGTTCACCTCGATGCGGGCCCGCGGCGCCAGGGTCACGGACATCGCCGTGATCGTGGTCGCGGCGGACGACGGCGTGATGCCCCAGACGCTCGAGGCGATCAGCCACGCGAAGGCGGCCAAGGTGCCGCTGGTCATCGCGATGAACAAGATCGACAAGCCCGATTCGAACCCGGACCGGGTGCGCACCGAGCTGGCCGAGGCCGGCGTCGTGGTCGAGGACTACGGTGGCGACACGCCGCTCGTGCCGGTGTCGGCGAAGACCCGGGTGGGCATCGACGAGCTGCTCGAGATGATCCTGCTGGTGGCCGACCTCCAGGAGCTCAAGGCCAACCCGAAGCGGGAGGCCGTCGGCACCGTCATCGAGGCGCAGCTGGACAAGGGCCGGGGCCCGGTCGCGACGACGGTCGTCCAGACCGGCACGCTGCGGGTCGGCGACGTCGTCGTGGCGGGCAACACGTTCGGCAAGGTCAAGGCGCTCGAGACGGCCGCCGGCACGCGGGTGTCGAAGGCCGGCCCCGCCTCGGCCGTGGTCGTGCTGGGCCTCGCCGACGTCCCGGAGGCCGGCGACATCCTGCGCGTCGTCGCCGACGAGAAGGTCGCCCGCGCCCAGGTCGAGAGCCGCAGGAACGAGCAGGCGGCCCGCGAGGGCGCCGGCTCCAGCCGCGCGACGCTCGAGGACCTGTACCGCCAGATCCAGGCCGGCCAGGCCAAGGAGCTGCGGATCATCCTCAAGGCCGACGTGTCGGGGTCGCTGGGCGCGATCACCCACGCCCTGCAGCAGCTCGACTCGGACGAGGTCAAGATCAACGTCCTGCTCGAGGCGGCCGGCGACATCACCGACAACGACATCATGCTCGCGACGGCGTCGAATGCGATCGTCGTCGGGTTCAACACCGCGATCACGGACACCGCCCGCCGCGCCGCCGAGGCCGAGGGCGTGGACGTGCGGCTGTACGACATCATCTACAAGCTCACGGACGACATCCGCGCCGCGCTCGGCGGCCTGCTCGAGCCGGAGATCGTGGAGGTCGTCGAGGGCCGCGCCGAGGTGCGCCAGATCTTCCGGGTGGGCAAGAGCACGGTCATCGCCGGCTGCTACGTCACCGACGGGCGGATCGTGCGCCACGGCGGCGTCCGGGTCTACCGGGGCGGCAAGGTGGTCGCCACCGACCGGATCGACTCGCTCCGCCGGTTCCGCGACGACGTCCGCGAGGTCGCCTCGAACTTCGAGTGCGGCATCGGCCTGGCCGGCTACAACGACCTGGTCGAGGGCGACATCATCGAGTGCTTCACCAGCCAGACGCGCAGCCGCGTCATCGGCTAGATCGCGTCGCGAACACCGATGTCCCAGCGCACGGAGCGCGTCGACGAGCTGCTGCGGCAGGAGATCGGCGCGCTGCTCGCCAAGGAGATCGCGGACCCGCGGATCGGGTTCGCGACGATCACCGATGTCGAGACGTCACCGGACCTCCGGCACGCCAAGGTGTGGGTGAGCGTGATCGGCGAGAAGACCGATCGCGCAGCGACCGTGCGCGCGCTGCAGCAGGCGATGGGCTTCATCCGCCACGAGTTGGGCAAACGCCTCCGGATCAAGCGGATCCCGGATCTCCACGTGCACCTCGACAACTCCGCGGAACGGGGCACGCGCGTCCTCCACCTGCTCAACGAGCTCGAGTCGGGCGCCGATCCGGAGACGATCGCACCGTTCGAGGAGTCGCTGCCCACCCCGGTGCCGCGGCTCCACCACGAGGGCGACGCCGAGCCGCCGGGCGACCCGGCGACCCCGGCGCCGAAGCACGGCGGACGCCCGTCCGGTCGCAGCGGCCCGGGCGGCAGCCGCGCCGGCCGGGGGACGCCGCCGCGCGTCGAGGGCCGCAAGCCCCGCACCCGGCGCGGATGAGCGCCACCGTCGACCTCGCCGCGCTGGCCCGCGACGCGGTGCCGCCCGCCGTCCTGGCGGCGCTGCGCGATTGCCGGCACGTGCTCGCGGTCTGCCACGAGCATCCGGATGCCGACACCATCGGGGCCGCGCTGGGCATCTGCATGCTGGTGGAGTCGATGGGCGGCCGGGCCACGGCCGTGTGCTCTGACCCGGTGCCGCCGCTGTACGCCTTCCTGCCCGGCGTGGAGCGGTTCCGGACCGACCCCGACCCCACCGGTGCCTACGACCTGCTCGTGCTCCTGGACTGCGCCGCCGACGAGCGGGTGGGCCCGGTGGCCACCCGCCACGCGGACCTGTTCGGGCGCCTGCCCCGGATCGTCATCGACCACCACGCGTCCAACGACGGGACCGGCGATGCCGGCTGGATCGACGCCGGCTCCGCGGCCACCTGCGAGCTGGTCGCCCTCCTCGCCGTACGCCTGGGGACGCCCCTCGACGCGGCCGGCGGCGCACTGGCGACGGCGCTGATGGCCGGCATCGTGATGGACACCGCGACGTTCGCCCACCCCAACGCCACGCCTCGCACCCTCGCGGTGTCCGCGGCGCTGGTCGACGCCGGCGCGCCCCTGTCGGACATCTCGAGGCGCCTGTACCGCACCAAGCCGGACGCCCAGCTGCGGCTGTTCGGTCGCGTGCTCGACCGGCTGGAGACGTCGCCCGACCGGCGCGTGATCTGGTCCACGCTGCGCCTCGCCGATCTCGAGGCGACCGGATCGCTGCCGGCGCACTCCGAGGGGATCATCGACCTGCTCGCCCAGTCCGAGGTCGCGGAGGTCTCGATGCTGCTCAAGGAGCAGCCGGACGGCACGACCCGCCTCTCGGTGCGCACGAAGCCCGGAGGCGTCGACGCCACCGTGCTCACCGGGGCGTTCGGGGGCGGGGGCCACGCGCGCGCCGCGGGCGCCACGATCGAGGACCCGTTGCCGCGGGCGATCACCCGGGCGCTCGAGGTGGCGGAGCGCCTGGCCGCCGAGGTGCGGCGGTGAGGCGGGGCGACCGGAGCGGCGGCCTCGACGGCGTCCTGGTCGTTGCCAAGCCCTCCGGCCCGACCTCGCACGACGTCGTGGCCCTCGTCCGCCGGCTGTCGGGCACCCGGCGGGTGGGGCACGGCGGCACGCTCGACCCGTTCGCGGCCGGGGTCCTGCCGGTGTTCCTGGGGCGGGCGACGCGGCTCGTCGAGTACCACCTGGGGGCGCCCAAGCGCTACCGCGCGACGGTCTGCTTCGGCGAGACGTCCACGACGGACGACATCGATGGCGAGCGGGCGCCGGCCGAGGGTCCGCCGGTGACCCGGGCGGCCGTGGAGGCGGCCCTGGCCGCAATGACCGGCCCGATCCGCCAGGTCCCGCCGGCCTACAGCGCGGTCCAGGTGGCGGGACGCCGCGCCTACCAGATGGCGCGGGCCGGCGAGGCGGTGGAGCTCGCGGCCCGCGACGTGACGATCCACGCCCTGACGCTCCTCGAGTGGGATGGCACCGACCCCGCCCGGCCGATCGCCGTGGTGGACGTCGAGTGCTCCGCCGGGACGTACGTCCGGGCCCTCGCCCGGGACCTCGGCGTGCGCCTCGGGAGCGGCGCGTACCTCGGCGCGCTCGTGCGCACGGCCTCGGGCGGGTTTCGCCTCGAGGACGCCGTCTCGTTCGACGACCTCCGGGCTCACGCGGCGGACGGTCCCGTCGGCGTGGAGCGGGCGCTGCACCCGATCGACGCAGGCCTCGAGGACCTGCCCCACGCCCCGATCACCGCGGACGAGGTCCGCCGGCTGGGCGAGGGCCTGGTCACCGCGCCCAGGACACCGCTCGGTGTCCGCGACGCGCCGCTGGTGCTGGCCACGGGTCCCGATGGCCGGGTCGCCGCCGTGTGCCGGGCCGTCTCCGGCGCCCTGCACCCGCACAAGGTGCTCGCCGCGCGCCCGGTGGACGCCGAGGGGCGCCACGTCAGGCGCGCGCCGGTGGGCGAGGCCGTCTGACCGTGCGCGTCGTCTCGGGGCTCGAGCACCTCGACCACTCGGCCGACCCCGTGTTCGTCGTCGTTGGCGTGTTCGACGGCCTCCACCTCGGCCACGCCTACCTGCTGGGCCACCTGGTCGCCGAGGCGGCGCGCCGTGCCGCACGACCGGTGGTGATCACGTTCGACCACCACCCGGACGAGATCCTGGTGGGGAACGCGCCGCCCCTGCTGTGCGACCCGCGGGAGCGGCTCGCGCTGCTCGCGGCCGCCGGCGTGGACACCACGGTCGTCGTCCACTTCGACCAGCGCCTGCGCGAGACGACCTATGGCGCGTTCGTGGCGATGATCGAGGCGCGGGCCCCGATCGCGGGATTCCTGATGACGCCCGACGCGGCCTTCGGGTACCGCCGTGAGGGCACGCCCGATGCGCTCGCGGCGCTTGGACGCGAGCACGGGTTCGAGGTCGTCGTCGTCCCGCCGTTCGACATCGACGGGCGAGCCGTGCGGAGCACGGATGTCCGCACCGAGATCACCACGGGCGACCTGGACGCCGCGGCGCGCCTGCTCGGCCGGCCGCACACGGTCGTGGGCGACGCCGTCCCGGCGGCGGACGGGAGCGTCCTGCGGTTCGCGCTGCCGGTCGCCCTGCCACCGGACGGTGAGTACGCGGTCACCGCGGGCCCGGCGTCGAGCCACGCCGGCAGCGAGCTCGGCGCCGACGAGGAGGCGGCGGAGGACCTGGCAGCCGTGCCGGCGGTCGCCGTCGTGGACGGCGGGACCGTTCGCCTCCGGGCCTACGATGGCAGCGGCCCGACGCGGGTCGCATTCGCGGCCGACGACCCGGGCGGCGACGCTCGTTGACCCCGCTGTGCAGGGTATGTAATATCGTCGCACAAATTCGGACCGGGGAGCCGGCGGTGGGTTCGGCGGCGCGGAACGCATGGAGGTGACGGGCGTGGGCGAGGACTTCTTCACCGAGGTGCCGGCGCCGATCGCGTTCGGCGGCCTCGAATCCGCCGATCCCCTGACCTTCAAGGTCTACCAGCCCGACCGGCTCGTCATGGGCAAGCGGATGGAGGAGCACCTCCGCATCGGCGCCTGCCTGTGGCACTCGTTCGCCTGGGACGGCCGCGACATGTTCGGCATCGGCACCCTCGACCGGCCGTGGCTCGCTGTGGGCACCGACCCGATGGCGGCGGCGCGCCACAGGATGGCCGTCGCGTTCGAGTTCCTCGCCAAGCTGGGCGTCCCGTACTACTGCTTCCACGACCGGGACGTCGCGCCCGAGGGTGACAGCTTCGCCGAATTCCGGTCGAACCTCGACGCGCTCACCGATGACGCGCTCGGCTACCAGGAGCGGACCGGCACCCGGCTGCTGTGGGGGACGGCGAACCTGTTCACCCATCCGCGCTACCAGGCCGGGGCGGCGACCAACCCGGACCCCGAGGTGTTCGCCTACGCCGCTGCCCAGGTCAAGCACATGCTCGAGGTCACCAGGCGCCTGGGCGGCACCAACTACGTGCTGTGGGGCGGCCGCGAGGGCTACGACACGCTGCTCAACACCGACCTGCGCCGCGAAGGGCAGCAGCTCGCCCGCTTCCTGCACCTGGTCGCGGAGCACAAGCACCGGATCGGGTTCGAGGGCACGCTGCTCATCGAGCCCAAGCCGCAGGAACCCACCAAGCACCAGTACGACTACGACAGCCAGACCGTGCACGGGTTCCTGGCCCGCAATGGCCTCGACGGCGAGTACAAGCTCAACATCGAGGCCAACCACGCGACGCTGGCCGGGCACAGCTTCCACCACGAGGTCGCCTACGCGGTCGCCAACGGGGTGTTCGGCAGCGTCGACGCCAACCGGGGCGACCCGCAGAACGGCTGGGACACGGACCAGTTCCCGAATTCGGTGGAGGATCTCGCGCTGCCGCTGTACGAGATCCTCAAAGGCGGCGGCTTCACGACCGGCGGCTTCAACTTCGACGCCAAGCTGCGTCGCCAGAGCACACACCGCTCGGACCTGTTCCACGCTCACATCGGGGGCATGGACACGCTCGCCCGGGCGCTGCTGGTCGCCGCCGCGATGCTCGAGGACGGCGCGCTCGCGGCCCGCGTCGAGGATCGCTACGCGGGCTGGTCGGGCGAGCTCGGGACCGCGATCCTCGATGGCACCGAGACCCTCGAGTCGCTCGAGGCCAAGGTCGCCGCCGGGCTGGTCGACCCGAGACCGGTCTCGGGTCGCCAGGAGCTGCTGGAGAACATCGTCAACCAGGCGATCTGGTCCGTCGGCCGCTGACCCCGATGGGTCACGTCATCGGGATCGACGCGTCCACGACTGCGACCAAGGCGGTCCTGGTCGACGAGGCGGGGGCGGTCGTCGGGATCGCCGCCGCGGAGTACGGGTTCGACCAGCCGCGCCCCCTGTGGAGCGAGCAGGACCCGGGCCTGTGGTGGGACGGTTCCGTCGCGGCCGTCCGCGAGGTGCTGCGCACGACGGGGACGGACCCGACGGGCGTTGCCGCGATCGGGCTGACCGGTCAGATGCACGGCCTCGTGCTGCTCGATGCGGCCGGTGACGTCCTCCGGCCCGCGATCCTGTGGAACGACCAGCGCACCGGCGCCGAGTGCGACGCGATCCGCTCGGCGCTGGGCCCGCGGCGGCTGGTGGAGATCACCGGCAACGATGCGCTGACGGGCTTCACGGCCCCCAAGCTGGTCTGGGTCCGGGACCACGAGCCGGACGTCTGGCGCCGGGTCGCGCACGTGCTCCTGCCGAAGGACTACGTGCGCCTCCGCCTGACCGGCGACTACGCGATGGACAAGGCGGACGGCGCCGGGACGCTGCTGTTCGACCTCGCGGCGCGGGACTGGTCGCCGGAGGTCCTCGCGGCGCTGCGCATCGATCCGGCCTGGATGGCGCCGACCTTCGAGGGCCCGGAGGTCACCGGCACGGTGTCGGCAGAGGCGGCAACCGAGACCGGGCTGCGCGCGGGGACGCCCGTCGTGGCCGGGGGTGGCGACCAGTCCGCCAACGCGGTCGGGGTCGGGGCTGTCGTGCCGGGACGAATGGCGCTCTCGCTCGGGACCTCGGGCGTCGTGTTCGCGACCACCGACCGGCCGCTGTTCGAGCCCGCCGGGCGGGTCCACGCGTTCTGCCACGCCGTGCCGGCGCGCTGGCACATGATGTCCGTGATGCTCTCGGCGGCCGGCAGCCTGCGCTGGTTCCGGGACGCGGTAGCGCCGGGGGTCCCGTTCGGCGACCTCGCCGATGCCGCGGCCGAGGCACCGGCCGGGAGCGACGGCCTGCTGTTCCTGCCCTACCTCTCCGGCGAGCGCAGCCCGTACCCCGACCCCCTCGCCCGCGGGGCGTTCGTGGGGCTCACGCTCGCCCACGATCGACGGCACCTGACGCGCGCCGTCATGGAGGGCGTGGCGTTCGGGCTGCGGGATGGCCTGGACCTCATGGTCACGGCCGGCATGGCGGCACCGGACCAGATCCGTGCGTCGGGCGGCGGCACCGCGAGCCCGCTGTGGCGCCAGGTCCTGGCCGACGTGCTGGGCGCCGAGATCGCGACCGTCAGCACGACCGAGGGCGCCGCCTACGGTGCGGGGTTGCTGGCGGCCGTGGGTGCCGGCTGGTTCCCGACCGTGGAGGCCGCCGCGGACGCAGCGGTGGTGGCGACGCCGGTGGCCGCCCCCGGGCCGGACGCGCCGCGCTACGCGGCGTGGCACGCGACATACCGGGACCTGTATCCGGCGCTCTCGCCCTCGTTCCGCCGGCTCGCCTGAACAACCGGGCCGACGGAGCTCGGCTGCGCCGGAGTGGCTCAGCCCCGGAGCTCGATCTCGGCCTTGTCCTTCTCCGTCACCTCGTCCGGCTTCTTGCCCAGGATGATCATGCCCAGCACGTCGTCCGGCGTGACGGCGGCCTTGTCGACCGTGTCCACGATCCTGCCGTGGTACATGACGCTGATCCGGTCGGACAGGTCGAACACGTCGTGGATGTCATGGCTGATCAGGAAGATCCCGATGCCCTCGTCCTTGAGCTGGCGGATGAGGTTTCGGACCTGCGCAGTCTCGGCCGGACCCAGCGCCGCGGTCGGCTCGTCCATGATCAGGATCCGGGCGTTGAAGTAGACGGCGCGCGCGATCGCGACCGCCTGGCGCTGGCCGCCGGACAGTGACTTCACGGCCAGCTTGAAGCGCGTGAAGTTGGGGTTCAGGCGGCCCATGACCTTGCGCGCCTCGGCCTCCATGGTCGAGTCGTCCAGGCTGCCGAGGCGGGTCGTCTTCTCGCGCCCGAGGAAGAGGTTCCCGGGTGCGTCGATGTTGTCGGCCAGGGCCAGGGTCTGGTAGATGGTCTCGATGTTGTAGGCCTTGGCGTCCCGCGGGTTGCGGATGGTCACCGGCTGTGCATCGACGAGGACGTCGCCGGTGTCGGACGGATGGGCACCCGACAGCACGCGCATCAGCGTGGACTTGCCGGCGCCATTGCCGCCGACGAGGCCGACGACCTCGCCCGCGTACAGGTCGATGGTCACGTCGCTGACGGCGTGCACACCGCCGAAGGCGACGTTGATGTTGCGCATCTCGACGAGCGGCGTTCGCTCC